>Ga0224508_10000896_pt1 | contig 27534 bp, 24 predicted proteins | sample SF_Jan12_sed_USG_4_FD_170157 | JGI IMG/M metagenome (GOLD analysis project Ga0224508, IMG submission 170157) | Sediment microbial communities from San Francisco Bay, California, United States - SF_Jan12_sed_USGS_21 | ecosystem: Environmental > Aquatic > Marine > Sediment | place: USA... | reverse complement strand
GCGGGGGCGGGGCCTCTTGCGCACCGCGCGGCGGCGGGGCGCCCGCCTCCGGCCCACAGGCCAGGGCCAGCGCCGCGAGCGACACGAAGGCGGTGAACCTGCGCATGGCCGGAAGGAGTAGCAGAAAGGCATCCAGTGACGGGGCCGGTGCGCCGATCCGACCGACCTCGATTTCTCTTGCGAGTTCAGGGGTTTGCTCGCCTATTGCGGCTCCCGTACACTCCGCCGACGGCCTCCACCCGACATGCTTCAGTACATCCAGAAAGTCTTCGGCTCCCACAACGACCGGGTGATCAAGTCGGTCGTGCCGCTCGTGGAGCGCATCAACGCCCTCGATCCCGAGGCCGTGAAGTGTTCCGACGCCGAGTTGCGCGCGCGCACCGGGGCCTACCGCCAACGCCTCGAGCAGGGCGAAGACCTCGACGCCCTGCTGCCCGAGGCCTTCGCCACCATGCGCGAGGCCGCCAAGCGCACCCTGGGCCAGCGCCACTACGACGTGCAGCTGATCGGCGGCGTCGTGCTCCACCGCGGCAGCATCGCCGAGATGCGGACCGGTGAGGGCAAGACCCTGGTGGCCACCCTGCCCGCCTATCTCAACGCGCTGGCCGGCGGCGTCCACGTGGTGACGGTCAACGACTACCTGGCCCGCCGCGACGCCGAGTGGATGGGCGAGGTGCACCGCTTCCTCGGCCTCGACGTGGGCGTGATCCTCCACGACATCAGCGACGCCGAGCGAAGCAAGGGCTACGGCGCCGACATCACCTACGTCACCAACAACGAGCTCGGCTTCGACTACCTGCGCGACAACATGAAGTTCACCACCGCGCAGCAGGTCCAGGGCGAGCTGCGCTACGCGATCATCGACGAGGTCGACTCGATCCTGATCGACGAGGCGCGCACCCCGCTGATCATCTCGGGCCCTTCCGAGCAGAACACCCAGCTCTACGCGATCGTCGACCGCATCGTGCCCAAGCTCGAGCGCGGCGAGAAGGGCGAGCACAGCAAGGAGATCGAGGAGACCGGCGACTTCTGGGTGGACGAGAAGGCCCACAGCGCCACGCTCACCGAAGAGGGCGTGCACAAGGTCGAGAAGCTGCTGCGGGTCGAAAACCTCTACGACCCCAACATGTTGCCGGTGCTGCACTCGGTGAACCAGGCGCTGGCGGCCCACCAGCTCAAGAAGCGCGACGTCGAGTACGTGGTGCGCCAGGGCGAGGATGGCCGGCCCGAGGTGGTGATCGTCGACGAATTCACCGGCCGCATGATGCCTGGCCGTCGCTGGTCCGACGGCCTGCACCAGGCGGTGGAGGCCAAGGAAGGCATCCCGGTGCGCAGCGAGAACCAGACGCTGGCCTCGATCACCTTCCAGAACTTCTTCCGCATGTACGACAAGATCGGCGGCATGACCGGCACCGCCGACACCGAGGCGCCCGAGTTCGCCAAGATCTACGACCTCGACGTCAGCATGGTGCCCACCAACCGGCCGATGATCCGCGACGACATGCAGGACGTCGTCTTCAAGTCACAGCGCGAGAAGTTCGACGCGGTGATCGAGGACATCATCGAGCGCCACGAGGTGGACCAGCCGGTGCTGGTGGGCACGATCTCGATCGAGACCTCGGAGATGCTGGGCAAGAAGCTCAAGAAGCGCGGCATCCGCCACAACGTGCTCAACGCCAAGCATCACGAGCGCGAGGCCGAGATCGTGGCCCAGGCGGGCCGCAAGGGCGCGGTGACCATCTCGACCAACATGGCCGGCCGTGGCACCGACATCGTGCTCGGCGGCAACGCCGAGATGCTGGCCCTGGCGCGCTGCAACCACGACAAGGATCACCCCGACTTCCCCAGCACCCTGGTCGAGTTCGAGAACGCCTGGGAGGTCGAGCGCGAAGCGGTGTTGGAGGCCGGCGGCCTGCACATCATGGGCACCGAGCGCCACGAGAGCCGCCGGGTCGACAACCAGCTGCGCGGCCGTGCCGGCCGCCAGGGCGACCCGGGCTCGAGCCAGTTCTTCCTGTCGCTCGAAGACGACCTGCTGCGCATCTTCGAGGCCGACCGGGTCAAGCAGTGGTGGGATCGGGTGGGCGTCGAAGAGGGCGAGGCCATCGAGAACAAGCTGCTCACCCGCGTGATCGAGAACGCCCAGAAGAAGGTCGAGGCGCGCAACTTCGACATCCGCAAGCACCTGCTCGAGTACGACAACGTCATGAACCGCCAACGCCAGGCCTTCTACGCCCGGCGCAACGAGGCCATGAACCAGGACCCGCACGCCGAGGTGCTCGACATGTGCGAGGGCGCGGTGGTGGCCCTGCTCGACGCGCACTGGCCCGAGAAGGGCGACCTCGACGACGAGGAGCGCGACCTGCTGGCCAAGGCCCTGACCGCCCAGTTCGGCATCGACTTCCAAGGGGGCGATGCGCCCTTCGTCGAGGGCGGAACTCCGGTCAAGGACCGCGACACCCTGGGTCGCACCGTTCTCGATCGGGTGACCGCCGCCTCGGAAGAGAAGAAGAAGGAGTGCGACCAGCTCGCCGAGCAATACGCCGCCGAGGGCTACCCGGGCTTCAAGGACTGCGAGCGCCAGATCCTGCTGCAGATCCTCGACACCCAGTGGAAGGATCACCTCCACTCGATGGACGGCCTGCGCGAGGGCATCGGCATGCGCGCCTACGGCCAGCGCGATCCCAAGCTCGAGTATCAGCGCGAGGGCTTCGGGCTCTTCGAAGAGATGAACGCGCGCATCGACGTGCAGTCGGTGGAGCTCGTCTTCAAGTTCGCGCTGCCGCCGCCGCCCGATCAGGTGCCGCGCCGGGCGTCTTCGCTGCCCGGGGGTGGCGCCGCCGCATCCAGTCCGGTCGCCGGCCGCACTGCGCCTGGCCCCGGGGGCGGCCCCGCGCGTCCGCCCGACAAGGTGGTCAAGGTGGGGCGCAACGATCCCTGCCCGTGCGGAAGCGGCAAGAAGTACAAGAAGTGCCACGGGGCGAGCTGAGGGAAGGCTTGGGCACAGCGCCTCCCTTCCAGGTGCCGGGCTTTCGCGCCGCGGGCGTGGCCTGCGGCATCAAGCCCAGCGGCGCACTCGACCTGGCCCTGATCGCCAGCGACGTCCCCGCCAGCGCTGCCGCCGTCTTCACCCGCTCGACGGTGGTGGGCGCTCCGGTCCAGCTCTCGCGACAGCGGGTGCGCAGCGGCCGGGCCCGCGCCGTGGTGGTGAACAGCGGCTGCTCGAACGTGGCCATGGGCGAGCGCGGGCGCCGCGACGCCCTGGCCATGACGGCGGCTGCGGCCGAGCGACTCGACGCCCCGGAGCGCCAGGTGCTGGTGGCGTCCACCGGCGTGATCGGCGAGCCCCTGCCCATGACCCGGGTGCGGCGCGGGGTGCGCGCGGCCGCCGATGCGCTGCGCCCCGGCGGCTTCGGCGACGCGGCCCGGGCGATCCTGACCACGGACACCGTGCCCAAGCACGCCTCGGCCCGCTTCCGCATCGGCCGCCGCGAGGTCACGGTCGCCGGCATCGCCAAGGGCGTGGGCATGATCGAGCCCGACATGGCCACCATGCTGGCCTTCCTGGTCAGCGACGCCGCCGCCACCCCGGCCTTCCTGCGCAAAGCGCTGCGCGAGGCCTGCGGCCAGAGCTTCAACCGCCTGACCGTGGACGGCGAGGGCTCCACCAGCGACACCGTGGTGCTCTTGGCGGGTGGCGCGGCGGGCAACCCCCCGCTGGCCGGCCCGCGCAGCCCCGGGGCACGCCGCTTCGCCGAGGCGCTGGCCGCGGTTTCGGGCGACCTCGCCCGCCAGCTCGCCCGAGACGGCGAGGGCGCCACCAAGCTGGTGGACGTGCGCGTCACCGGCGCCCGCAGCCACCGCGACGCCGAGCGCGCCGCCCGCCGCATCGCCAACTCGATGCTGGTCAAGACGGCGCTCTTCGGCGGCGACCCCAACTGGGGCCGCATCCTCCAGACCGTCGGGGCGGGGCGGGTGCCGCTGCGCCTGGCCCGCACCCGCGTGCGCCTGGGCGGGGTGCTGGTGTTCCGCGACGGCGCCTCGGCTGGCCCCGCCGCCCGCCGCCGGGCCGAGCGCGCCCTGCGGGGGTCCGAGGTGTCCATCGAGGTCGACCTCGGCCTGGGCCGCGGCCGCGCCCAGCTCTGGACCTGCGACCTCAGCTACGACTACGTCAAGATCAACGCCGAGTACACCACCTAGGGGCCGGGCCCGGGACCGCCCGGCTGCAGGCCCCGCCCTCATCTGCTAACCCTCCGCCAATCCACACGTTCCGTGGGTCGCCCCTGCGGTGCCCGCCACTGGCGGGTTCGGGGGCCCGAAGACCGCCGGCCCCGGAACGGACGCACAACCGCCAAGGAGAACCCGCATGTCCGAGACCCCGGCCCCGCCGGAGGCCGCGGCGGCTACGCCCGCCGACGCGCCGATCGCCCCGAGTCCCGAAGCCCCGGCCGACGCCAGCCCGATCGAGCGCGAGCCGCTCTCGATCCGCGAGCTGCTCGAAGCGGGCGTCCACTTCGGTCACCAGTGCCGCCGCTGGAACCCGCGCATGAAGCCCTTCCTGTTCGGCGACCGCAACGGCGTGCACATCGTCGACCTCGACCAGACGCTGCCGCGTCTCGAAGCCGCTCTCGAGTTCCTGCGCGAGACCGTCGCCGCCGGCGGCAAGGTGCTCTTCGTCAGCACCAAGCGGCAGGCCCAGGAGTTCGTCGAGGCCGAGGCCCGGCGTTGCGGTCAGTTCTACGTGAGCCGGCGTTGGCTGGGCGGCATGCTCACCAACTTCAAGACCGTCCGGAAGTCGGTCGAGCGCTACAAGGAGCTGCTCGAGCTGGTGGGCGACGAGGAGAAGGCGAACGAGCTGCCCAAGAAGGAGCTCTCGCGCGTCAACCGCTGGATCGAGAAGTACAAGAAGTCGCTCGACGGCATCCTCGAGATGACCCGGCTGCCCGACGCGCTGTTCATCATCGACGTCAACCGCGAGTCGATTGCCGTGAAGGAAGGCAGTCGTCTCGCCATTCCGATCGCGGCGGTCGTCGATTCGAACTGCGATCCCGAGGCGATCGATTTCATCGTGCCCGGCAACGACGACTCGGCTCGCGCCATCAAGCTCTACTGCCAGCGCGCCGCCGACGCCTGCGCCGAGGGCGTCATGCTCCACGACGAGCGCGTGCGCTCGGAAGTCTCGGAGCAGTCGCGCGGCAGCCAGGCCGCCGAAGGCGGCGAGACCGCCGCCGGCACCGGCCGGGTGGTGGTCGAGATCAAGCAGCAGCCGCGGCGCGGACGCGGCGCCCACAGCGCGGGGCCCCGCGAGGGCGGACCCCGCGGACGCGGGGGCCGGGACGGCGCCTCCGGGCCGGCCGAAGCAGCGGGCGAGACTCCCGCGGCCCAGGCCAAGCCCGAGGCTCCGGCGGAGACGCCCGCGGCCAAGCCCGAGGCTCCGGCGGAGACGGCCGAGGCACAGCCCGAGGCCCCGGCCGCCGAGGCCGCCCCCGAGACGAGCGAGAAGCCCAGCGAATAGCCTGGGCCGCGCCGACGGCGCGGCCTCGATGTCGAGGAGTACCTGAAGTGGCGGAGATCTCCGCGAAAGACGTGAAGAGCCTGCGCGAGCAGACCGGCGCGGGCATGATGGACTGCAAGCGCGCCCTGCAGGACGCCGGTGGCGACGTGAGCAAGGCCGTCGAGGTGCTGCGCGAGCGCGGCCTGGCCAAGGCGGGCAAGCGCGAGGGACGCGCCACCAGCGAGGGCGTGATCGCCATCTCGCTGACCGGCACGGCAGGCGGCATGATCGAGCTGGGCTGCGAGACCGACTTCGTGGCGCGCACCGACGACTTCGCTTCGCTGGCGGAGGGCCTCGCGGGAGCGGTGGCGGCCGACGCCGGCGTCGACACGGCCGAGGCCCTGCAGGACGCCAGCGTCGCTGGCGAGAAGGTGGCCGACAAGGTCGTCGCCGCCATCTCCAAGCTCGGCGAGAACGTGGTGGTCAAGCGCGTGGCGCGGCTGTCGGTCGAGAGCGGCTGCGTAGGCGGCTACGTCCACGCCGGCGGCAAGCTCGGCGTGCTGGTCGGCCTCGAGGCCGGCGGCGGGGGCGATCTCGAGGGCCTCGCCAAGGACGTCTCGATGCACGTGGCGGCGGCCGATCCCAGCCCCGTGGCGGTGTCGCGCGAGGGTGTCGACCCGACGCTGCTGGCCAGCGAGCGCGAGATCTACAAGAAGCAGGCCCTGGCCGAGGGCAAGCCCGAGAAGATCATCGACCGCATCGTCGAGGGGAAGCTCGGCAAGTTCGTGTCGGAGATCGCGTTGGTCGAACAGTCCTTCGTGAAGGACCCCGACCGCAAGGTCGGCAGCCTGCTGCCCGACGGCGTCACCGTGACGGGCTTCGAGCGTTTCGTGCTAGGGCAGGGCGAGGACGCGGAGAGCGAGTGAAGGCGGCCTACCGCAGGCTCCTGGTCAAGCTCTCCGGCGAGCAGCTCGCCGGCGGCAACGGCTTCGGGATCAGTCCGACCGTCATCAAGCGCATCGCCCAGGAGCTCTCCGAGGTCCACGAGCTGGGCGTCCAGCTCTGCGTGGTGATCGGCGGCGGCAACGTGATCCGCGGCATCCAGGCCTCGGCCGAGGGCATGGACCGCGCCAGCGCCGACTACATGGGCATGATGGCCAGCGTCATCAACGCCCTGGCCCTGCAGGACTCCCTCGAGAAGGAGGGGGTGATCACGCGGGTGCTGTCCGCCCTCGAGATCCAGTCGGTGGCCGAGCCCTACATCCGCCGCCGCGCCGAGCGCCACCTCGAGAAGGGACGCGCCGTGGTCTTCGCCGGCGGCACCGGAAACCCCTATTTCTCGACCGATACGGCCGCGGCCCTGCGCGCTGCCGAGATGCACGCCGAGGTGATCCTGATGGGCAAGAACGGCGTGGACGGGGTCTACTCGGCCGATCCCCAGCTCGAGCCCGACGCCGAGCGCTACGCTCGCATCAGTTTCGACGAGGCGCTGTCGAAGAACCTCAGAGTGATGGACCAGACGGCTCTGGCGCTGTGCCGCGAGAACGCGACGCCGATCGTGGTCTTCGACATCAGCCAGCCCGGCAACCTGCGTCGGGTGGCCTCGGGCGAAGACATCGGAACCCTGGTCAGCAAGGAGTAGAGGGATGATCGCCGAAGCGCCTGGGAGCAAGGAGTAGAGGGTATGGCCGCCGAGGACGTGGAGATCGTCTACGGGGAAGCGAAGGACTCGATGGACAAGGCCCTCCGCAGCTTGCGCGTCGAGCTGCAGAAGGTCCGCACCGGTCGAGCCAGCACTGCACTGCTCGAGGGTGTGCAGGTCGACTACTACGGCACTCCCACGCCGATCAATCAGCTCGCCAACATGAGCACGCCCGACCCGCGCCTGATCGTGGTTTCGCCCTACGACAAGGGCTCCATCGCCTCCATCGAGAAGGCCATCCAGGCCTCCGACCTCGGCCTCACGCCCAGCAGCGACGGCAAGGTGGTGCGCATTCCGATCCCGGCGCTCACCGAGGAGCGCCGCAAGGAGCTGGTCAAGCACATCCAGCGGATGGCCGAGGACCACAAGGTGGGCGTGCGCGAGGCGCGGCGCGACGCCCTGTCGATGCTCAAGGACCTCGAGAGCGAGGGCGATCTGCCCGCCGACGACAAGCGCCGCGAAGAGAAGCGCGTCCAGGCGCTCACCGACGAACACGTCAAGAAGATCGACGAGATGCGGGAGCAGAAGGAGGAGGAGATCCTCCAGGTCTAGCGATGGCGTCAGCCGAACTCCGAGAAGGCGAGGCTCTGCGACACGTGGCCATCATCATGGATGGCAACGGGCGCTGGGCCGAGCGCCGAGGCCTGTCGCGTGTGGAGGGCCACCGCGCGGGCGTGGAGTCGGTGAAGGAAGTGGTGCGCGCGGCCGGCGATCTGGGGATCGAGGTGCTCACCCTCTACGCCTTCTCCCTCGAGAACTGGGCCCGCCCGGAGATCGAGGTGGACGGCTTGATGCAGCTGGCCCAGCACTACCTCGAGAACGAGCTCGAGGAGGTGATCGCCAACGACGTGCAGGTGCGCGCCATCGGCCGCCTCGACCGCCTGCCGCGCTCGGTGCGCGAGAGCGTGGCGCGCGCCATCGAGCGCACCCGCGACAACGGCTCCCTGCGGCTGGTCTTCGCGCTGTCCTATGGCGGGCGGGCCGAGATCGCCGATGCGGCCAAGCGCCTGGCCCGCGACGCCGAGGCGGGGCGGATCGACCCCGAGGCGATCGACGAGAAGCTCTTCGCCTCCTATCTCTACGATCCCGAGCTGCCCGATCCCGACCTGCTGATTCGAACCGGCGCCGAGTCGCGGGTGTCCAACTTCCTGCTTTGGCAGATCGCCTACTCGGAGCTCTACGTCACCGACTGCATGTGGCCCGACTTCCGCGCCGAGCACCTCGAAGAGGCCCTGCGCGACTACCGACGGCGCGAGCGCCGCTTCGGCAAGACGAGCGCGCAGGTGGTCGGAAACGAGCGGGGGCGCTAAGCCCGTGGGCCGGTCTTCCGTCTTGAGCGAGGCGTCGGGCCCGTGAAACGCATCGCCGTGCTGGGCAGCACCGGCAGCGTGGGCGAGCAGACCCTCGACGTGGTCGGGGCCCACCCCGATCGCTACGAGGTGGTGGCTCTGGCCGCAGGCCGTCGGGTGGAGAAGCTCGCCGAGCAGGTGCGCCGCTTCCGGCCGTCGGTGGTCTCGGTGGCCGAGCCCGAGGGCGTCGAGGCGCTGCGCGCCCTGCTGGGCCCGGCTGCGCCCCGAGAGATCGGGGTCGGCGCCGCGGGCCTCGAGGCCGTGGCCAGCACCGACTGCGAGCTGGTGGTGGCGGGGCTGGTGGGCGCGGTGGGACTCGCCCCGACCCTGGCCGCCGTGCGCGCCGGCCGCGACGTGGCCCTCGCCAACAAGGAGGTGCTGGTGATGGCCGGTGCGCTGGTGCGCCGCGAGGTGGCCGCCGCCGGCGTGACCCTGGTGCCCGTCGACAGCGAGCACAGCGCGATCTTCCAGGCCCTGGCTGGCGAAGACCCGTCGGCCGTCCGCAAGCTGATCCTCACCGCCTCGGGCGGGCCCTTCCGCACCTGGAGCCCCGAGCGCATCGCCGCCGCCACCGTGGCCGAGGCCCTCGACCACCCCAACTGGGACATGGGCCCGAAGATCACCGTCGATTCGGCGAGCCTGATGAACAAGGGTCTCGAGGTGATCGAGGCGCGCTGGCTCTTCGACGTGCCCGCCGATCGGGTCGAGGTGGTGGTGCATCCGCAGTCGATCGTGCACTCGCTGGTCGAGTTCCACGACACCTCGGTGATGGCCCAGCTCGGTCTGCCCGACATGCGCGTGCCCATCGCCGTGGCCCTGGCCCACCCCCAGCGGCTGCCGCTCGAGCTGCCCAGTCTCGACCTGGCCTCGGTGTCGCGCCTCGATTTCGAGGCCCCGGACACCGCCCGCTTCCCCTGCCTCGGGCTGGCCTTCGCGGCCCTGGAGGCCGACGAGGCCGCTCCCGCGGTGCTCAACGCCGCCAACGAGGTGGCGGTCGAGGCCTTCCTCGGCGGGGGGCTATCCTTCCCCGAGATCGCGGCCACCAACGCCGCCGTCCTCGAGGCCTGGAGTGCCGGCGGCGGAGGGGGTGCGCTGCGCGACCTCGAGGACGCCGAGCGGGCCGACGCCTGGGCGCGCGCGCGCGCCCAGGAGCAGCTGAAGAGCAGAAAGGGAAGCCTCGCGTGAGTGGATTGTCCTATCTGGCCGCCTTCGTCTTCCTGCTGTCGCTGCTGATCTTCATCCACGAGCTCGGCCACTTCGCGGTGGCCCGCTGGTGCGGCGTGCGGGTGCTCAAGTTCTCGATCGGCTTCGGGCCGCCGATCGGCTTCGGCCGCTACCGCCTGGCCTGGACCTGGGGCGACACCCAGTGGGTGATCGCCTGGATCCCGCTGGGCGGCTTCGTGAAGATGCTGGGCGAGAACCTCGACGAGCAGGACGACCCCGAGGTGGCCCGCTTCCGCGGCGAATCGCTGCCCGAGAAGAAGACCTGGCAGAAGCTGGCGATCGTCTTCGCGGGCCCCGTCGCCAACCTGATCCTGCCCATCGTCATCTTCAGCCTGGCGCTGGCGGCGGGCATGCCGCGGCCGGCGCCGGTGGTCGGCAGCGTCGAGCCCGATTCGCCCGCTGCCGAGGCGGGGCTGCGCGCCGGCGACCGGGTGCTGACGGTGTCCGGCGAGCCGGTGAAGTTCTGGAACGAGGTCGATTCGGCGCTGCGCGAAGCCCCGGGCGAGACGCTCGAGCTGCGCTTCGAGCGCGCCGGCGAGAGCGCCACGGCGGCCCTGCCGCTGGCCGAGCGCAAGAGCATGGACGCCTTCGGCAAGCCGACCTCGGTGGGCTGGTCGGGGCTCGCACACCGGCGCCTCTCGGCGCTCGTCGGCGTGCGGTCGGCCGAGACGGCCGCCCACGCGGCCGGCCTCGTCTCGGGCGAGCTGGTCGAGGCGGTGAACGGCGCGCCGGTCGAGGACTGGCACGACTTCGCCCTGGCCTACGCCGCGGCGGGGCGCAGCGGCGCGGTGCAGCTCGACCTCGCGCGAGGCGTGGACGAAGAGCTGGAGCGCCGCAGCGTGAGCGTGCCGGCCCTGGGCGGCGTCGAGGCCCTGGGCGTGCTGCCCGCCAACGTGCTGATCGCCGAGGTCACGCCCGACTCGGCCGCCGAGGCCGCGGGCCTGCGGCCCGGCGACCTGATCGTGGCCGCCGACGGCGAGCCCGTGGGCAGCTTCGGCAGCTTCGCCGAGAAGGTGCGCACCAGCGAGGGCCGGCCCATCGTCATCGACTACGCCCGCGACGGCGCGCCCGCTCAGGTCTCGGTGGCGCCGCGCCTCGAGTCCTATGACCCGGGCTTCGGCATCGAAGAGCCGCGCTACCTGATCGGTATCGCGCCCATGGTGGCCAGTCTGCCGGGCGAGTTGAAGCTCGACCGCGAGCTCAATCCGTTGGTGTCGGTGCCCCGGGCGATGGTGATGACCACCGCGATCACCCGCGACTTCCTGCGCGGCCTCGGCATGCTCTTCACCGGAGAGGTCTCGCGCAAGCAGCTGGCTGGCCCCATCGGCATCGCGCGCATCGCCGGCTCGGCGCTGGAGCGGGGCTGGGAGGACTACCTCTTCGTGCTGGTGCTGATCAGCATCAACCTCGGCATCCTGAACCTGCTGCCGATTCCGGTGCTCGACGGCGGCCAGGCGGTGATCTACGCCCTCGAAGGCCTGAAGGGCTCCGAGCTCTCGCTGCGCAGTCGCGAGATCGCCGCCCAGATCGGCGTGGCGGTGCTCGTGCTCTTGATGGGGATGGCGATCTGGAACGACGTCACGCGGGAGTGGGCGCGCTTCGTGGAGCGCTTCTCGGGATAGCGTGACGCCCGAACCGGTTCCGCTTCTGCTCGCGATCGAGACCGCCACCCAGACGGCGAGCCTCGCCCTGTGGCGCGACGGCGGCGTGGTGGCCGAGCGCTGGACCGAGGCCGGACGTCCCACGGCCGAATCGCTGCTGCCCGCCACGGACGCCCTGCTCGCCGACGCGGGCCTCGCCCTCGAGGCCGTCGCCGGCTTCGCGGTCTCGGCCGGGCCGGGCAGCTTCACGGGGCTGCGCATCGGCCTCGCCACCGTGAAGGGTCTCGCCTTCGGCACCGGGCGCCGGGTCGCGGCCGTGCCGACGCTCGAGGCGCTGGCACGCGACGCGGCGGGGGAGGGGGCGGTGGCGGCGCTGCTCGACGCCCGGCGCGGCGAGCTCTACGCGGCGGGCTTCGAGGGCGGGGTTGCCGCCGCCTGGCTGCCCGAGGCGGTGTATCCCCTGGCAGACCTGGCCGCCCGGCTGCCCGAGGGCTGCCGCGTGGTGGGCGAAGGGCTCGCGGTGTGCGTCGAGGCGCTGGTCGCCGCGCGCGGCGAGGCGCTCCGGCTGCAACCCGAGCCCGCCGCGCCGCCGGCGCGTCACGTGGCGGAGCTCGGCGCCGAGGCCTGGTCGCGGGGCGAGAGCGCAGACGCCGAGACACTGGTGCCGCGCTACTTGCGCCGGGCCGAGGCCGAGGTGCAGCGCACCGGCCAACGCTTCGAGGCGCCCTGATCCTGCTGCACGAGGTCTTCGGCTTCGCGCGCGGCTTCGAGGACGGCTTGGAGGCGCTGGGGTAGGTGGAGTTCTGAGCGACCGGGTGCAAGCGCCGTGTTGAGGCGCCCGGATGGGTCGCATACGCTCGACGCCTCGAACCGGGAGAGCGATTGGAGACGCAAGCCACTGTGACCCGGAGCCCGGCCGGGCGCGCCTCGTGGCTGGGCCCCGGGCTGGCGCTGGGGCTCCACGCGCTCAGTCTCGCCTTCTTTCTGTCGGCTTCGCCGCACAGCCGCTGGGACTTCCCGCTCGACGACGCGTGGATCCACCAGGTCTACGCCCGTGCCATCGCCGGCGGCGAGGGCTTCGCCTACAACGAGGGCCAGCAGGAGGCCGGCTCCACGAGCCCGCTGTGGACGGCGGTGACCGCCCCCGTGCACTGGCTGGCCGGCGACTCCGCCCGCGGCGTGGTGGCCGGCGTCAAGGCGCTCGGGGCCCTCTGCTCGCTGTGGGCGGTGTGGAGCCTGTGGCAGGTCGCGCAGCGTGCGACGGCCAGCGCTGCCGCTGCGACCGCAGCGGCCTCGGTGTTCGCGGTCGAGCCGCGTCTCGCCTTCGCGGCGCTGTCGGGCATGGAGACCGCGCTGCTGGTCGCGCTCTGGCTGGCCTGCTGGCACCTAACCCTCGCTGGAAGGCCGGGCCGGGCGATGGCGCTGCTGGGCCTCGCGCCGCTGGTGCGCCCCGAGGCGATCGGGCTCCAGCCCTTCGGGCTGGCGGCGCTCTGGCTGTGCGGCACGGTGGAGCGAGGCTTCTGGCGACGGCCCGGACCCTGGCTTGCACTGGTCGCACCGGGCCTCGTCTGGGCTGCGCTGTGCAAGCTCATCGCGGGCAGCTGGCTGCCCAACAGCTTCCACTTGAAGGCCAGCGTGCAGGGCGTGGCGCCCGAGGCGGTGCTCACCGCCGCGCGCCTGCTGGCCCAGCACGGCTGGGCGCGGGCGGCCCTGGTCTTCGCCGCGGTGCTCGCCGTCCACAGCGTGTGGCTGCTGCTGCGCGCCGGACGCGGCGGGCACGGCGAGCGGGTGGCGCTGGCGCTGGGTGTGGCCGCGCCGCTCGCCTACCTGGGAGCGGTGGTCGTCTCGCGGTCCGTGGAGCTCCACGGCTACTACTGGACGCGCTGGGCCGACCCCGCCTCGCTGGTGCTGACGGCGAGCTTCGGCCTCGCGCTGGCGACGGCGCTCTTCACGGCCTCGCGGCGCGAGCTCACCGCCGTCGGGCTCGCGGCGCTGGCCCTCTCGCTCCCCGCCCTCGGCCAGAGCAGCCTCGAACGCCGGGCGCGCCTCGCCAGCGACGGCCGCGCCATCCGCAGCCTGAACGTGGCGGCGGGGCAGTGGATCGCCGAGCACACTCCGCCGGAGGCCGTGGTCGCGGTCAACGACGCCGGGGCCCTGCGCTATTTCGGCCGCCGCCGTACCCTCGACCTGATCGGGCTCAACAACGCCGAGATCCTCCACCGCCGGGTGACGCCCGAGCAGATCTTCGCCGAAGTCGACTGGCTGGCGATCTTCCCCAGCGCGGTGCCCGGGGCCGAGACCCGCTTCGAGGAGCGCCAGGAGTTCCTCGTGCCGATCTGGGAGTACACGATCTGCGAGTGCCCGGGGCAGACACGGATCTGGATCGGCGAGAAGCGTCCCGAGGGCTAGGGCGGTGGGCCCGCCGCCGGGCCGCCGGATCGGCTATGCCTCCCCGGCCGCCCCCTCCCGCGAGAATCGGCGGGGGCTCCACAGGGGCTTTTGACACCCCCTGAGCCCTCGCATAACCTCGCGGATTCACCGGAGAAAACGACGATATGGCGCTGAAGATCTACTACGACAAGGACGCCGACCTCGGCCGGCTGGACGGCAAGACGGTGGCGATCCTCGGCTACGGCAGCCAGGGCCACGCCCACGCCCAGAACTTGAAGGGCTCCGGCGTCAACGTGATCGTCGGCCTGCGCAAGGACTCGCCGACCTGGGCCAAGGCCGAGAGCGCCGGGCTGCGGGTGCTCGATGTGGCCGCGGCCGCCGCCGAGGCCGACATCGTCATGATGACCCTGCCCGACGAGACCACCGCGGCGATCTACCGCGAGCACGTCGAGCCCAACCTTCAGCCGGGCAACTACCTGGCCGTCGCCCACGGCTTCAACATCCACTTCGGCGTGATCCACCCGCCCGAGAACATCAACGTCTTCATGGTTGCGCCCAAGGGCCCCGGCCACACCGTGCGCGCCAACTACGAAGAGGGGCGCGGCGTGCCCTCGCTGGTGGCGATCCACCAGGATCCCAGCGGCGACACCCTGCAGATCGCGCTGGCCTACGCCGCAGGCATCGGCGCCGGCCGCGCCGGCATCATCGAGACCAACTTCCGCGAAGAGACCGAGACCGATCTCTTCGGTGAGCAGGCGGTGCTCTGCGGCGGCCTCGTGGCGCTGATGACCGCCGGCTATGAGACCCTGATCGAGGCCGGCTACGCGCCCGAGATGGCCTACTTCGAGACCATCCACGAGGTGAAGCTGATCGTCGACCTGATCTACGAAGGCGGCGTGGCCAACATGCGTTACTCGGTGTCCAACACCGCCGAGTACGGCGACGTCACACGCGGTCCGCGCGTGATCGACGGCGCCACCAAGGAGCGCATGCGCGAGATCCTCAAGGAGATCCAGACCGGCGCCTTCGCCCGCGAGTTCATCCTCGAGAACCAGTCGGGCGGGATCCAGTTCTCGGCGCTGCGCCGCCAGGGCCAGACCCACCCCATGGAAGAGGTGGGTGCGCGCCTCCGCGAGCTGATGCCGTGGCTCAAGGAGAAGCGGCTGGTGGACCGCTCCAAGAACTGATGGCGGACCCCGCGTCGCCCGCGGGCCCCGAGGCCCCCCGCGCGAGGCGCCGGCATCGTCGGCAGCGCGGCGAGCCCACCCGCGGCCTGCTGCTGCTGCCCCACCTCATCACCACCGCCAATCTGGCCTTCGGCTTCTTCGCCATCGTGCAGTCCTTTGCGGGGCGCCACGACCTGGCGGCGCTGGGCATCGTGCTGGCCGCCGTGGCCGACGGCCTCGACGGTCGCGTGGCGCGCATGGCCGGCTCGTCGAGCCGCTTCGGCGTCGAGTACGATTCGATCGCCGACACCGTCTCCTTCGGGGTGGCCCCGGCCATGCTGGCCTTCGCCGCCGGAAACCTGCAGGTGCTGGGGCGGCCGGGCTGGGTGATGGCCTTCACCTTCACGGTCTGCGCCGCGCTGCGCCTGGCGCGCTTCAACGTCTCGCCCGGCCGCTACCGCGGGCGCTTCGAGGGCATGCCCTCGCCGGCGGCCGCCTGCATGGTCGCCTCGACCCAGTGGTTCGTGTCCTTCCTGCGCGACAACGGGGTGGCGGTGGCGGTGCCCGAGGTCCTGGTGGCGCTGGCCGTGGTCGGGCTGGGGCTGTTGATGGTCAGCCCGATTCCCTATCGCAGCGGCAAGGAACTCGACCTGCGCCACTCGTACGGCACCCTGGTGCTGGTGGTGATCGCGCTGCTCCTGGTGATCCAGGAGCCCTCGGTGACGCTCTTCGCCATCGGCATCGCCTATGTCAGCTCGGGCCCCCTGGGCTGGCTGTGGCGGCGCTACACCGGGTCTCCCCTGGAAGAGCTGCCGCCGCCCATCGACCTCGAGCCCGAACACCCGCAAGGATGAAGCCATGAGCGAACGGGTCCGCATCTTCGACACCACGCTGCGCGACGGCGAGCAGTCGCCGGGCTGCAGCATGAACCTCTCCGAGAAGCTCATCCTGGCGCGCCAGCTCGAGCGCCTGGGCGTGGACGTGATCGAGGCCGGCTTTCCGATCGCCAGCGAGGGCGACTTCGAGTCGGTCAAGGCCGTGGCCGAGGCGGTGCGGGGCTGCACGGTCTGTGGCCTGGCGCGCACCGGCCGCGACGACGTGGCCCGAGCGGCCGCGGCCCTGGAGGGCGCGGCCCACCCGCGCATCCACACCTTCATCGCCACCAGCGACATCCACCTCGAGCACAAGCTGCGCATGAGCCGCGAACAGGTTCTCGAAGAGGTGGACCGCGCCGTGCGTCAGGCGCGCGAGGCCTGCGACGACGTGGAGTTTTCGGCCGAGGACGCCACGCGCAGCGACCCCGATTATCTGGTGCAGGTCTTCGACACGGCCCTCGCGGCCGGCGCCACCACCCTCAACGTCCCCGACACCGTCGGCTACACGCAGCCCGAAGAGTACGCGGCGCTGATCGGGCACTTGCGCGAGCAGGTGCCGGGCGCCGAGCGCGCGATCTTCTCGGTGCACTGCCACAACGACCTGGGCCTGGCCGTGGCCAACAGCCTGGCCGCGGTGCGCGCTGGCGCCCGGCAGGTCGAGTGCACGGTCAACGGCATCGGCGAGCGCGCCGGCAACACCTCGCTCGAAGAGGTGGTGATGGCCATGCGCACGCGGCCCGACGTCTACGCCGGGCTCGAGACCGGCATCGAGGGCAACGAGATCTATCCCTCGAGCCGCCTCTTGTCTTCGACCATCGGCGTGGCGGTGCAGCCCAACAAGGCGATCGTCGGCGACAACGCCTTCGCCCACGAGGCCGGCATCCACCAGGACGGGGTGCTCAAGGCGGCCATCACCTACGAGATCATGACGCCCCAGTCGATCGGCCGCGCCAGCAACGAGCTGGTGCTGGGCAAGCACTCCGGGCGCCACGCCTTCCGCGAGCGTCTGGGCGAGCTGGGCTTCGAGCTCGAGGGCGATGCCTTCCAGGAGGCCTTCCGCCGCTTCAAGGACCTGGCCGACGCCAAGAAGGTGATCTTCAACGAGGACATCGAGGCGATCGTGCAGGACGCGGTGGTGCAGACCGACGAGCGCTTCCGCCTGGTGCAGGCCACGGTGCTGTCGGGCACCTTCGCCAAGCCCACCGCCACCGTCGAGCTCGAGATCGACGGCGACCTGTGCAAGGCCACCGCTCTGGGCATCGGACCCGTGGACGCGGTCTTCAAGGCCATCGCCGACCTCACCGAGACCAAGAGCGAGCTCGAGCGCTTCCAGGTCAACGCGGTGACGGGTGGCATGGACGCCCTGGGCGAGGTGTCGGTGACCGTGGCCGAAGACGGCCGCAAGGTGATCGGCAACGGCGCCGATCCCGACATTCTGGTGGCCAGCGGCAAGGCCTATGTCCACGCCTTGAACAAGCTCGAGTGGCACAAGAAGCGCCACAGCGTGGGCGAGCCGAAAGGAATCTGAGCGTGGAGAAGATCCTGATCCTGGCCGGGGACGGCATCGGCCCCGAGGTGACGCGCGAGGCGCGCCGTGTGCTCGAGGCCGCTGCCGAGAGCGCCGGCCTCAAGCTCGGCTTCGAGAGCGCCGAGATCGGCGGCGCCTCGATCGACGCCTGCGGCACCCCGCTCTCCGAGGAGGCGCTGGCCCTGGCCCGCGAGTCGCGGGCGGTGCTGCTCGGCGCGGTCGGCGGCCCCAAGTGGGACGACATGCCGGTGGACACGCGCCCCGAGAAGGGCCTGCTGCGCATCCGCAAGGAGCTGGGCCTGTTCGCCAACCTGCGCCCGGCCCAGGTCTTTCCGGCGCTGGCCGAGGCCTCGACGCTGCGCCCCGAGGTGGTGGCGGGCATCGACCTGCTGGTGGTGCGCGAGCTCACCGGCGGCATCTATTTCGGCGAGCCGCGCGGACAGGCCATGGTCGACGGCCACCGCGAGGCCCGCAACACCATGGTCTACGACGAGATCGAGATCGCGCGCATCGCCCGGGTGGCCTTCGACGCGGCCCGCCGGCGCCGACGCCAGCTCTGCCACGTGCACAAGGCCAATGTGCTCGAGGTGTCGCAGCTCTGGATGCAGGTGGTGGAAGAGGTCGCGCGCGACTACTCCGACGTGACCCTGAGCCACCAGCTCGTCGATTCGATGGCTATGCTGCTGCTGCGCGAGCCGGCCCAGTACGACGTGATCGTCACCGGCAACCTCTTCGGCGACATCCTCTCCGACGAGGCGGCCATGATCACCGGCTCGCTGGGCATGCTGCCCTCGGCCAGCCTGGGCGAGGGCGGGGTGGGGCTCTACGAGCCGGTGCACGGCTCGGCGCCCGACATCGCCGGCAAGGACCTGGCCAACCCGCTGGCCGCGATCCTCTCGGCCGCCATGCTGCTCGAGCACTCGCTGGACGCCCCCGAGGCCGCCGGCGCCGTGCGCCAGGCGGTGGACGCGGTGCTCGACGCCGGCCACCGAACCGGCGACCTGCTGGGCGGCGACGCCCGGGGCGAGGCGATCGGCTGCCGCGAGATGGGCGACCGCGTGCTCGAAGCGCTGCGGTCCGACTCGTGACCGCGATGCACGCGCTCTGCGCCGCCGAGGTCGCCTCCGTGTCCGCGACGCACGCGCTCTGCGTCGCCGAGGTCGCCTCGTGACCGCCACGCGCGGGCTGCGCATTGCGGTGGCCGGAGCCACCGGCGCGGTGGGCAGCGAGGTGCTCGCCGCCCTCGACGCCTCGTCGATCCCCGTCGGACAGCTGGTGGCGGTGGCGGGCGAGGAGTCGTTGGGCACCGACATCGAGTTCCAGGGCGAGCTCTCGCCGGTGCACGCCGAGCTGCCGGCGCTCCACGGCCTCGACGCCGTGATCTGCTGCACGCCGCGCGGGCCGGCCAGCGAGATTGCCCGCGCCGCGCTGCGCGCCGAGGTGCCCTGCCTCGACCTGAGCGGCGTCTTTGCCGACCGCGCCGAGGTGCCCATGGCCTGGGCCGGAGAGCCCCAGGACCCCGCGGCGCCGCTGGTGTCGGCGCCGCCGCCCACGGCGCTGGTCTGGGGACCGCTGCTGCGGGCGCTGGCCGAGCTGGCGCCGATCGAGCGAGTGGACGGCACGGTGCTCGAGGCCGCCTCGGCCTCGGGGCGGCGCGGCATCGAGGCGCTCTCGGCCGAGTCGATGGCGCTCTTCAATCAGCAGGAGGCTCCCGAGGATGGCGTGCTCGGCCACCCCCTGGCTTTCGACTGCCACCCCCGCAGCGGCAGTCCCTCCGAGGGCGGTCGACTCCGCGAACGCGAGCTGCGCGGGGCCCTGGCGCGGTGGCTCGAGCCGGCCCCGGCGCTGGCCGCGCGCTGGGTGGCCGTGCCGGCCTTCGTGGGCGAAGCCTCGAGCCTGGGGGTCCGCTTCGCGGCGCCGGTCGACGCGGCGCGCGCCGCCGAGTGCCTGGCCAAGGCCGCGGGCGTCGAGCTCTGGGAGCGGGAAGGGGAGGGCCCCAACCTGCGCGCCAGCGCCGGCAGCGACACCGTGATCGCCGCGCGGCCCGAGGCCGACCCCGACGACGCGGCGCGCCTGCGGCTCTGGGCCGTCGGCGACGTGCTGCGCCTGGCCGCCGCCAACGTCGTGGCGGTGTTGGCCGCGCGTCCGCCGCGCGCTTGAGGGCATGGCGCCGGTCTACCGCCTGACCCTCGAGTACGACGGCGCCGACTTCGAAGGCTGGCAGTCGCAGCCCAGCGGGCACCGCACCGTGCAGGACACGCTGGAGACGGCCCTGGCGCGGGTCACCGGCGAGCGGGTGCGCGTGACGGGCTCGGGGCGCACCGACGCCGGGGTGCACGCCGAGGGCCAGGTGGCCAGCGTGCGCCTCACCAGCGAGCGCGCCCCCGAGGCCCTGTGCGGGGCCCTCAACGGTGTGCTGCCCCCCGACCTGGCAGTGCTGGCCCTGGAGCCCGCCGACGAGGGCTTCGACGCCCGGCGCCGCGCCACGGGCAAGCTCTATCGCTACTCGATCTGGAACGGCCCGGTGCGCGCCCCGCTGCGCCGCCGCCGCGCCCTGTGCCTGCGCCGGCCCCTGGACGTGGCCGCCATGGCCCGGGCGGCCGCCGACCTGGTGGGTCACCACGACTTCAGCTCCTTCCGCGCGGCGGGCTCGAACGTGACGACCTCCACCCGCACCCTGCGCCGCCTCGACCTCGAGGGCGGCCCCCCGGGCGCCCTCGAACTCTGGTTCGAGGGCTCGGGCTTCCTGCGCCACATGGTGCGCAACCTGGCCGGAACCCTGCTCGAGGTCGGCTCCGGCCGCCGCGATCCGGGCTCCATGCCGACCCTGCTGGCCGCCCGCGAGCGCTCCCGGGCGGGGCCGACGGCCCCCGCCCACGCCCTGACCCTGGTCTCGGTCCACTACCCCCCGCCGCCGCCCGGGGCAGGCCCCGATTCCCTCGAAACTTCGCGACCTTGACTCGCCCCGCCGGCTCCGGTATCCAGTGCGGCCCATGAGTGCCGTCTCTCATCGCGCCACCCGATCGGCCCGGCCCGAAGACATCCAGCGCTGCTGGTACGTCGTCGACGCCGCCGACGCCACCCTCGGGCGCCTCGCCACCAAGGTGGCGATGGTGCTGCGCGGCAAGCACAAGGCCCTCTTCACGCCCCACGTCGACACCGGCGACTTCGTGATCGTGGTCAACGCCGAGAAGGTCAAGCTCACCGGCCGCAAGCGCGAGCAGAAGACCTACTACAGCCACAGCGGCTACGTCGGGTCGGTGAGCTCGGTCACGGCCGACAAGCTGCTCGACGGTCCCCACGCCGACCGCGTGGTGCGCAACGCCGTCCGCGGCATGCTCCCCAAGAACTCGCTGGGGCGGCAGATGCTGCGCAAGCTCAAGATCCACACGGGCCCCGAACATCCCCACGCGGCCCAGCAGCCGGAGGTTCTGGAAATTGGCAGCTGAGCCCCAGGTCGTCACGGCCACCGGCAAGCGCAAGACCTCGGTGGCCCGCGTGCGCCTGCGCCCGGGCACCGGCCAGTTCCACGTGAACGGTCGCAGCCTCGAGGAGTACTTCCCGCGCGAGGCCTCGCGCATGATCATCCGCCAGCCGCTCGAGACGGTGAACGGCGTCGACCTCTACGACGTGATCGCCACCCTGCACGGCGGCGGCAACTCGGGCCAGGCCGACGCCCTGCGCCACGGGATCGCCCGTGCGCTCGAGAAGAACGACCCCGCCCAGCGCGCCCCGCTCAAGAAGCGCGGCCTCCTGACCCGCGACGCTCGCAAGAAGGAGCGAAAGAAGTACGGTCAGAAGGGTGCCCGCGCGCGTTTCCAGTTCAGCAAGCGCTAGCAAGCGGCCGCAGGCCGCGCGCAGCGTGGCGCAGCCGAGCGAAGTTCAGTCGGGCGTCTGCGCTGTGCCGGAGGCTCGACCATGAAAGTCGCCGTACTCGGAGCCAGTGGATACACGGGTCTCGAGCTGCTGCGCATTCTGCTGCGGCACCCCGAGTTCGAAGTGGCGGCCGCCACCTCGGAGCAGCGCGCTGGACGCCCGGTGGGCGAGGCCTTCCCCGCGCTGCGGGGCCGCCTCGATCTCGATTTCGAGAGCGTGGACGACGCCGCCGCCCTGGCCGGCCGGGTCGAGCTGGCCTTCACGGCGCTGCCCCACGCGGCCTCGGCGCCGGCGGTGGAGACCCTGCGGGCGGCGGGCGTGCGGGTCGTCGACCTCTCGGCCGACTTCCGGCTGCGCGACCTGGACACCTACCGCGAGTGGTACGGCGAGCACCCGGCTCCGGCGCGCTTGGGCGAGGCCGTCTATGGACTTCCCGAGCTGCACCGCGGGGCGCTGGCCGAGGCGTCGCTCGTGGCGGTGCCCGGCTGCTACCCCACGAGCGCGTTGCTGCCGCTGGCGCCGCTCTTGCGGGCCGATCTGGTCGAGACCACGGGCCTGCACGTCGATGCCAAGTCGGGGGTGTCGGGCGCCGGCCGCAACCTGGCCGACGGCTATCTCTTCGCCGAGCTCGACGGCGATTGCCGCGCCTACCAGCCGGGCTTCCAGCACCGCCACGGTCCCGAGATGGAGCAGGAGGCCAGCGCGCTGGCCGGCGAAGCCGTGCACGTGAGCTTCGTGCCCCACCTGCTGCCCACCACCCGCGGCATGGCCACCAGCGTCTACCTGCGCCCGCGCTTCGAGGCCAATGCGGCCGACGCGCGACGCGCCCTGGCAGAGGCCTACGCCGACGAGCCCTTCGTGCGCCTGCTGCCCGAGGGCGAGACGCCGAACTTGCGCTCGGTGGTCGGAACCAACTTCTGCGACATCGCCTTCGTCGCCGACGATCGCAACCACACCTGGATCACGCTCTCCACCCTGGACAATCTGGGCAAGGGCGCCAGCGGCGGCGCCGTGCAGTGCGCGAACCTCGTCTGCGGCTTCGAGGAAACGGCGGGCCTGCTGGACACCGCGCTGCTGCCCTGACGGCGGGCCTGCTGGACACTGCGCTGTTTCCCTGAGCGCGCGGCCTAACACCGCTCTCAGCCGGCGTCGAGCTCGCTCCTGCCGCCGGTCTGGTAGAAGTCGGCGGTGATGCGCAGGCCCTGGATCGACTTGCGCGGGAAGATCTCTTCGTAGGTGCGCAGGTAGCCCGTGTGCAGGATGCGCCAGACGCCATCGTCGCCCCGGGTGTAGCGGTCCTCGTAGAAGGCGGCGCCCTGGATGGTGATCTCCCACTGGCGGTCGATCACGACGTCCTCCAGGGCCCAGGTGCCGGTGGCCTCGGTCGGCGACACGAAGTCGATCTCGGGGTGGTGCACCCGGTGGCTCGACAGAAAAGTCTCTCGATCCATGGACTTGACGAGGAAAGCGAGGATCTCGTCGATGCCCTGGGCCGAGTATTTCCCGCCGCTGTAGGCCGCCGTGGCCTCGGGGACGAAGCACTCGCGCATCTCCTCCCAGCGCTTCTGGTCGAGGCAGCGCAAATACTTGTACTTGAGGCGCTTGATGGCCTCGAGGTCTCGCCAGTCGACGTCTTCGTACATGCGGTCCCCTTCCGTGGAGCCCGATTCTACCCCGGTATCCTTCGTTCTCGTCGTCGCTGTCGGTCGTGATGCCTCTCCACAAGCTCGACTACTGCGACGAGCGGGGCGCTGCGGCCCGACGACGAGGGAGACCAGAGAGGCCTTCCCAGGCACCAAACCGTCGTTCTAGTCGCCCGTGGGCCGGGACTTCGACCCCGTCGATTGACGGCCTCCCAACGCCGCGATATACCTGCCGAAACCGACGCGGGGCGAGGGTGTCCCAGGCCAGCGTGCTCCCCCAGCAGCGGCCCGCACCGGCAACGGTGTGCGGGCCTGCCCAGTGACGACGTACTTCGCCGCGGATCCGACCGAGGTGCGCGTCTCGGTGTCGGCGGTGGTGCGCCGGCCTGAGGAGCCGGGGAAGATCCTGTTGATGAAACGCAGCGACAACGGGCACTGGGGACTGCCGGGCGGATTCCTGGAGCCCGGGGAGTCGGTGCGCGAAGGAGCGCGACGCGAGGTGCGCGAGGAGACGGGGTTCGAAATCGAGATGGGGCGGCTGGTGGGCATCTATTCCGATCCGAAGCGCTGCGTGGTCGCCTATCCCGACCGCCGCCGGGTGCAGATCGTGAACCTGTGCTTCGAGGCCCTGGCCGGGCGCGCCGGCGACCCGACCACGCCCGACGAGGTGCTCGACCTCGGGTTCTTCGACGCAGAGGCGCTGCCCAAGCCCTTCGTGCCCATTCATACCGAGCGCGTCAGTGACGCGCTCCGACGCAACGCAGAAGCCGTGGTTCGATAGGGGGTGAGCGGATGATGAAGCGACCGACGAAGTTCATTTTCGTCACCGGCGGGGTGCTCTCCTCGCTGGGCAAGGGGCTGTCTTCGGCGTCGGTGGGCGCCTTGCTCGAGGCGCGTGGCCTGAACGTCACCTTCCTCAAGCTCGATCCCTATCTGAACGTCGACCCGGGCACCATGAACCCGTTCCAGCACGGCGAGGTCTACGTCACCGACGACGGCGCCGAGACCGACCTAGACCTCGGCCACTACGAGCGTTTCAGCCGCGCCCGCATGGGCCAGCGCAACAACATGACCGCCGGCCGCATCTACGACACCGTGCTGTCGAAGGAGCGCCGCGGCGACTACCTGGGCGGCACGGTCCAGGTGATCCCCCACGTCACCGACGAGATCAAGGCCGCGATCCGCGCCGCCGCCGAGGGCGTCGACGTGCTGATCTGCGAGGTCGGCGGCACCGTGGGCGACATCGAGTCGTTGCCCTTCCTCGAGGCCATCCGCCAGATGCGCAGCGACGTGGGCCGCGAGAACAGCTGCTACATCCACACCGCGCTGGTGCCCTACGTGGCCACGGCCGGCGAGCTCAAGACCAAGCCCGTGCAGCACTCGGTCAAAGAGCTGCGCACCGTCGGCATCGCGCCCGACGTGATCCTGTGCCGCACCGACCGCTTCCTGCCCAAGGCCGTGAAGAGCAAGATCGCGCTGTTCTGCAACGTCGACGAAGACGCGGTGGTCACCGCCAAGGACGTGGAGACCATCTACGAGCTGCCGCTGATCCTCCACCGCGAGGGCCTCGACGAGAAGATCGCCCAGCTGCTCGGCATCTGGACGGGACGCCCCGACCTGAGCGCTTGGGAGGGCCTGGTCGAGCGGGTGAAAAACCCCGACCGCGACGTGCACATCGCCATGGTCGGCAAGTACGTCGACCTCACCGAGTCCTACAAGAGCCTCAACGAAGCGCTCTACCACGCGGGCTTCGCCCACCGCGCCCGGGTCGTGATCGAGTACTTCGACTCCGAGAAGCTCGACGACCCGAGTCAGCTCGGCCGCGTCGACGGCATCCTGGTGCCCCACGGCTTCGGCAGCCGCGGTGCCGAAGGCAAGGTGGTGGCCGTGCGCCATGCCCGCGAGCAGCGCGTGCCCTATTTCGGCATCTGCTACGGCATGCAGCTGGCGGTGATCGAGTACGCGCGGAGCCAGGCGGGCCTCGAGGGGGCCAACTCGCGCGAGATCGACGAGGCCACGGCACACCCGGTGATCGACCTGATGCCCGATCAGCGCGGACTGGAAGAGAAGGGCGCCACCATGCGCCTCGGCGCCTGGCCCTGCGCGCTGCGCCCGGGCACTCGCGCCTACGAGGCCTACGGCAAGGACGAGGTCTCCGAGCGCCACCGCCACCGCTACGAGTTCAACAACGACTTCCGCGACCGGCTCGAGGAGGCGGGGCTCGTGCTCTCGGGCACCTCTCCCGACGGGCGCCTGGTCGAGATCGTCGAGGTGCCCGACCACCCCTGGTTCGTGGGCTGCCAGTTCCACCCCGAGTTCGGCTCCAAGCCCTTCGAGCCGCACCCGTTGTTCGTGGCCTTCGTGGGCGCCGCCCTGGAGCACGCGGCGGGGAGATGACCCCGGCGGCGGGCGTATGACCCTCGCGCTGGGGAGATGACCCCGGTGCGGGGGGAGGGGAGACTGGCGGCGTGGATCGCGCTCGTCGCGGCGCTGGCCTTTGTGCCCTTCAGCCACTGCCACTTCTCGGCGAGCGACGAGACCGGCGTCTACGACACCGCGCGCTCGCTGCTCGTGGACGGCGACCTGGCGATCGAGCCCGGCAAGCACATCTTCGGGGGCCGGGACGGGCGCCTCTACAGCCACTTCGCGCTGGGGCAGGTCGCGCTGGCCCTGCCTTTCGTGGCAGCGGGCGAGGCGCTGGGGGCGCTGCTTCCGGAAGCGCTGGGCCCGCGGCTCTGGGGCCGCAGCGACGAGCGCGGCCTGATCGACGAGCGCGAGGAGCCGGGCATCTTCGGCGCCAGCCTGTACGCGCCGTGGATGACGGGCGTGCTGGTCGGGCTCTTCTACGCCTTCCAGCGGCGGCTGGGCGCGAGCCGGCACTCGGCCGCGTGGGCGACGGCGCTGCTCGGCGCCTGTACCTATGTCGCCACCCACTCGGTCTTCTTCCTGCGCCACACCACCGAGGCGGTGGCGATCCTGGGCGCGCTGTTCGCGCTGCACGGCTTTCGCGAGACCGGCCGCGCGGGTTGGCTCGCCTGGGGAACCGCGTTGGCCTCGTCGGGGGTGCTCGTCCGGGTGCCGGCGGCGGTGTCGGGCCCGGCGCTGGCCGCCTATGCGCTCTTCGCGCTCTGGGAGCGCCACGGTCCGGGCCGGCCGCGGCCGAGCCCGGCCGTCGTCGCGGCGGCGCTGGCCCCGCCGCTGCTCTTCGCGGCGCTACACCTGGCGAGCAACCAGCTGCGCTGGGGCACCTGGATCCAGTCGCCCATGCTGGGGCAGTCCTTCCTCTTGCAGGGCGACCTGCTGCGCGGGCTGCACGGCCTCTTGGCGAGCCCGGGGGCCAGCGTCTTCGTCTACTCGCCGCTGCTCGCGCTGACGCCCCTCGCGTTGGCGAGCCTGTGGCCGCAGCGGCGCGCCGAGGTGTGGGCCGTGGTGGGCATCTCGCTCGGCTTCCTGTGGCTGTGCGGCAGCTTCCACTTCTGGCACGGCCTGTGGTCGGCGCCGGGCCCGCGTTATCTCTTTGCCTTGACGCCGCTGTGGCTGTTGGGCCTGGGCCCGTGGCTCGACGCGGCGCGGGGCCGCGCGCGCTGGCTCTGGGTGGCGCTGCTCGCCGTGCCCGGCGCCGCGGTGCAGTTCGTGCTGATGTCGGTGCACTGGCGGCGCGCCGTGGAAATCAATGGCTACCAGGCCGAGATCGTCGAGCTGGGCTTCCTGTTCGACGCGGTCCGCAGCCCGGTCGTCGGCTGCGCGCGCGCGCTGCTCGCCGGCGAGATCGACGTCTACCTGTGGACGCTGGCCCGGGGCGTGCCGGGCCACCCGGCCGAGCCGGTGCTGGCCGCCGCGCTGGGCCTGGCCTGGGCCGCGCTCTTCGGGTTGGCGCTGTGGCGGCTGCGCGCCGCGTGGCGCGTCGCCCGTGAATGAGCCGGCCGAGCGATCTCGCAATCCGCCCCCGTCTCCGCTAATCCTCTCGGGCCCGGGACGTTAGCTCAGTTGGTTAGAGCGCTGTGTTCACACCGCAGAGGTCACTGGTTCGAATCCAGTACGTCCCACCAGTGGCCCGGTAGCTCAGCTGGATAGAGCACCAGCCTCCGAAGCTGGGGGTCGCGCGTTCGAATCGCGCCCGGGTCACCATTCAGCGCCCCCGCTTGGGGGGCGCACCGAGCCGCTACGCTGCGCCCGTGGACCGCTTCATCGTTGGCACCGGGCGCTGTGGCTCGACCTTGCTGTCGCGGATGATCGCCGAGCACCCCGCGGTGCTGTCGCTCTTCGAGTACTTCAACGGGCAGGACTTCGCGGCGCGCTTCGCGCCCGAGCCCATCGAGGGCGAGGCCTTCCTGGCGCTGATCGCCGCCGAGCAGCCCTTCGTGACGGCGGTGCTGCGCCGCGGCTATCCGGTGTCGGAGATCACCTATCCCTTCGAGGCGGGCGGGCGCTATCGCCGCGACCAGGCGCTGCCCTGGGTGCTGGTCTCGACCCTGCCGCGGCTGGCCCGCGATCCCGACGCGCTCTTCGATGCCCTCTGCAGCTGGGCGCGCTCCCAGCCCCGCCGCCCCGCGCTGGCTCACCACCGCGCCCTCTTCGACTGGCTCGCCGAGCGCCTCGGGCGACCCTGCTGGGTGGAGCGCTCGGGCTCCTCCTTCGACTACCTCGGCTCGCTGGCCGCGAACTTTCCCGAGGCGCGCTTCCTG
>Ga0224508_10000895_pt1 | contig 27547 bp, 24 predicted proteins | sample SF_Jan12_sed_USG_4_FD_170157 | JGI IMG/M metagenome (GOLD analysis project Ga0224508, IMG submission 170157) | Sediment microbial communities from San Francisco Bay, California, United States - SF_Jan12_sed_USGS_21 | ecosystem: Environmental > Aquatic > Marine > Sediment | place: USA... | reverse complement strand
ACAGTTGAATGGACGCGAACCGATCAATCCCGTCAGCCAACAACTGGCCCATCAGACGCTAGATCTCAACCGCTGCTCTCGTAGGTGTTCACATGAACTATGCACCGGCACATCAAGTAACACGGCACGATTAGGATCGACGATCGAACATGTTCAGCATTTATCGATTTTTCGCAGTCGCCAGCGCCCTGCCAACCTTCATCTTGATGTCCATGCTCGGATATTCATTCCATCGCAGCACCATCAATGACCTTGTTCAGATTTCCGAAGGCCAAAACGTTGCGCTAGCAAGAGCCCTGTCCAATCCGGTATGGCCGACAATCTCGTCGCTCCTAATACCCAATGCACGCGACAAACCAGATCCTGCGCGGACTATCGTAGCAATCAGGGAAATAGACGAATATTTCCGGAGCACAGCCAAAGACATTTCGATTCTCAAGATCAAACTCTACCAATTGGATGGCCGGATCGTTTACTCATCGAACGATAAGGACATCGGTGACAGCAGGATCAACCGGTCCCACCCAGAAGTGTTCACTGCCGTTGCGCAAACAGGCCGTCCACAAAGCAAACTTTCGTTTACAGATCATTTCACGGCATTTTCGGGCGAGAAATTCGAGCGCGACGTCGTCGAAACCTATGTTCCGATAAGGGATGGAACTTCAAAGATTATCGGCGTTTTCGAATTATATTCAGACGTGACTCACCTAAAGGCAAAAGTCGATCGAACGATCGCAAGCACTATGGTCGGCCTAGTGCTCATTTTCGCGTTGTTTTACGGGGTGCTGGTGCTGGGTATTATGCGGCGGGCGATTACCCCACTTCGCATCGCGTCCGAACAGGTGACGAGGGTTGGGCCGCGATCTCCGGGTGTGCGTCTTTCAATGGACGGGATGGCTTCGGAAGTGCAGCCATTGATTGAGGCAGTTAATGGCGCGCTAGACCGCCTTGACGACGCACTCGAAACGCAACGTCAATTCACAGCAGACGCTGCCCATGAGCTGTTGACGCCAATCGCCATCCTCAGGGCCAACATCGATACAATGCAAGACCGGGACATATCCGCCGCACTTCGCCAGGATGTGGAGACATTGTCAGCTATCGTCTCCCAGCTTCTCGAGCTTGCGGAACTTGACGGGATCGAGCAGGCGCAAGACAGACCGATCAACATTCGCGATGTCTGCGTCGACGTCGTGTCGCAATTTGCGCCCCTCGCAATCAAAGCCGGCAAGTCGATTGCGCTGACCGGCACGAAGGAACCGGTCATAGTTCACTGCCAGGCACGGATATTGGCGCGAGCTATCAAGAATCTCGTCGAAAATGCTGTCGCTCATACACCAACAGGAACGTCGGTCGAAGTTGATGTGCATTCGGACGGTACCATTGTCGTTACGGATAAAGGTCGAGGCGTGCCACATACCGAAAAGACGCAGATCTTTGAGCGATTTTGGCGAGGCAATCACCGTACCGGCGCCGGCGCCGGACTCGGCCTATCCATTGTGAAACGCTTTGCTGAAATGTCCGGTGGAGAAATTGCAGTGGAAGATGCGCGGGGCGGCGGCGCTAGGTTCGTCCTGCGGCTGCCAGCCATCATGTCATCACAGGACCCCCTCACTCATCACGCCTAACCCGACTGTTGGAATAATGGCGGCAGGATCTTCAGTTCTTGGATATATTGACGAGGGTATTTGTGCTTGGAGATGAAACGTAAATCAGACACTTGATATTCGAAACCAACGGTATACCAAATCTGCAATATGCCGGGCATTCTTGCGCCACCCCTCCACCTCATTATTTCGCAGCATCTTTCAGGCGTGCCGATACCAGATTCTTTGCTTTGCTAATTTGCGCAGGCGTCATTTGCGAAGCGACCATATCGTGAGCGTTCTTGGCTAGATCTCCCCAATATGTCCTCGCAATTTGATACCAAACATACGCCTGTACAAAGTTTTGTTGGACACCCTGGCCAAAAGCATATGCATCGGCAACAAGCAATTGGGCGCCGACATGACCCTGACCCGCGGCGACCTCATACCATTTCACCATCTTGCCCGGATCCTGAGGAACACCAAGACCGATACGATAGAGACGCGCGAGTTCGACTTGGGCTTCGACGTGGCCCAGATTGGCGGCCTTTTTCATCCAAACCGCTGCTTCGCCAATGTTTGCGTCACTCCGCGCCGACGTTAGGAGGATCGCACCGAGCATATGCTGCGCGCGAGGGTCGCCGCGTTCGGCAACGGGTGTCAGTTCACGAATGGCGCCTTCCCAATCGCCCTGTTCGAACCGAACGACACCCGTGTCAAAATCCGCCCATGCTGGAGCAATCATCCATGCACTCGCGATCAGAAATGCAATCACCCTCTTCATTTGAGTGTCTCCCTATCTACTGCCACGCCTGTTTCGGCGACCCTGCTTTCGGTTTTTTTTTAAGATCTCCCGTTCCGTGAGTTCCCCACACCAGGTCGATCACTGCGCCCTCAAATAATAATGTGAAATCAACACCTCAACACATATAATTATTTCGGCCCGTCCTGAAGAGAACGAAAACGACGTGGCGCGTTCGTGGCATTTGACAACCGATCACAAATACGGACAGTCGGCCTTATTCGTTGGCGACACGGCTCCGAGGTCCGTGGGGAAACCATGCGGCACCGCCGAAGCTGCCCACCCAAATTTCCGCTTCCTTACCGATAGCGACGGAGAAAACCGCTGGTGAGAAAAGCCCTTCCTTTTTACCAAACTTTACGAACCGTGTGCCGTCGAATCTCGCGAGACCACGACTTGTCCCGGCCCAGACGTTACCCATCTTGTCGCTTTCCAATGCGAAAACATGGTTTCCCGGCAACCCGTCCCTCACCGTGAAAGTTCTCCAGCTTTCTCCATCGAAGCGGGACAGACCACCTCCCCAAGTGCCGGCCCAAACCACGCCTTGTGGGTCGACCGTCAAGGAAACAATGTAATTGGGATTGTACGCAACCTTGACCTTGCCAAGGCCCTGTTCTTCCTTCTGTCGCGCATGATGGGCGGAATATTCGCCCGGGTCGTTCCGAAATTGGATGTCCTTCTCAACGACCTCATAGGCCGCACCCAATCCGTCCTTATGGTTCCAGTTTGTCCAGCGTCCATCCTTGTAACGGGCGAGCCCGCCTTCGGTCGCCATCCAGATTTCACCATTCTTGCCCTCTGCCAGGCCGTACACCCAGTCATTCGGCAGGCCCCCGTTTGTGTTTTCGACGGTATACAACCGCCAGTTCTGTAAATTGTCGATCTTGCCGTCGACAATACGGTTGGCTCCCGACCAAGTCGCGATCCAGATTTCACCGGATCGGGTTTTAAGGACGTCATAGACGAAGGCATCCGCCAGACCTTGCGGGATGTTGTAGTTTCGCCACTTTCGATTTGTCGGATTCAGTATCGACAATCCGCCACCATACGTTCCAACCCAAATCTCGCCACCTATCTTGCCAACATGAAAAATGCCGTTTGACAACAATCCGGTACGGTTGCTGTAAATCGTATGTTTTCCTGAATCGCGGTGAAATTCGATAAGGCCGCCAGAGGTACCGAGCCAAGTCACGGAACCATCAACTAGCATTGCCTTCACGTTTCGCCGGCCAACCTGAAAATGCAGGAAGCGCCGCGCGGTACTGCTTCCGCCTGCATTCGGCGGATGACCGGTGGTTAGCGGCAATTGCGGTTTAGCGGCTCGCGCCGGTTCCGACGGCTCCTTCGATGAGTCCGCACTCGAGGCTGCCACCATTTTGGCATGATCGGATGAACCTTGGACGCGCCCGAGCAAATAAGCGGCAACAACAACGGCACTCATACCTATGACGATCGTGCCGTAAAGAAAGGCCTTTTTGGTCATCGTTTAGCTTTCAGCCGCGTGACCGCACCTTTGGTGCCGATCCAGACGTCACCGTTGTTCTCGGTCGCAATGGCATATACATGCTGCCCAACAAGCCCGTGACGATAGGTTGTCCAGTCTGTCCCGTCGAACCGGGAAACGCCTTTGTTGGTTCCAAACCACAGAGCACCGTCGGAGCCTTGAGCGATGCTGTAGACGATGTTCCCGGCCAACCCCTCCGCCGTTGTGTAGTTTTTCCAGGAACGGTCACCGTCGAAATATGCAGCGCCGCCGCCCCAGGTGCCAAACCACACACCCTTGCCTTTCTGATCGACATGAACAGCGAAAACATAATTCGGATTATAGGACTCTTTGTCACCAACCTTGACGCTCAGGTGGTGGCGTGAATGCGTGCCCAGGCCTGTGTTGTGGCTCGGCGGCAATTTCGCCCTGTTTGGCGCTCCCAGTCCATCTGCATGGGTCCACGACCTCCATTGTCCTTTGTCGTACATCGACACACCGCCTTCCGTGCCGAACCAGACCCTCCCTGTTGCGTCAATCCCAATTCCGTAAACCCAGATATTGATAAGTTCCTTGCGAAAGGTGGTGAAGCGGCCGGTTTTCGGATCAAAACGATTTGCGCCGTCCCAAGTACCGATCCAAACGCCCCCGTCCTGCGCAAAGGCGAATGCATATACCCAATAATCCGCGAGCCCGTGCATCGGAAAATACGTGCGCCATGCGCCATCTTTGTAGGTACTCGTCCCGCCTGCATTCGTGCCAAACCAGATGTGGCCGCGTGGATCCACGCCAATGGCGAACACATACTCATTTGCCAGACCATGGTCCCTCGTAAATGTATTTTTTGGATCACGGCTTGCCGAATCAATTTCAAGCACGCCTACCGACGTCCCAACCCAGAGAGACTTCCGTTTCTTATCAATGGCCAATGACCGGACATAGACGTCTTTGCCCACTTCGTAATTTTCAAGCGAGATTGCGGTTTCGCTGCGCACGGTGTCGGCCAAACTTAGGTGCCAAATGCCCGGCAATATGAAGGTGATTAGCACAGCCGCGATGCGGACAAGACGGGTGCGTAGTGCAGTCATTATTGTTCTCTGCAGTACCCAATGACAAAATTTGTTCACGATCGATCTCGTCTCTTCACACTCAACGGCGCAACGTGCGTATGTATGTAATCACATTCAAAATTTCCTCATTCTTGATCAAGCCGTCATACGCCGGCATGAGGTTCCGACCGCTCTTGATACCGCGAACCAGATCCACATCCGTTGCATCCAGGCCTTCACCGCTTGAAAAATCTGGTGTCGCCGGCATAGTCGGTGTGCCATCAGCACCATGGCAACTGGCACAATGCGTCTCATAGACAGTTTGCCCAGCGTCAATGTCAAAGGCGTGAACCGGCGGAGCCACAGGCAGGATTGCTACAGCCAGAGTCAGCACGCAGGTTACCCACTGGAAGAGGAAACGCGAATGTATTCGAGCAATGAGTGCCGTGCTAGAGCGAACGATGTCTAAGCCGTAACGATTACAGCAGATGGCTGCGAGTTGACGGCGCTCGGAAATATTCGTCCTGGCACATAAATACGCAGGAGAAGAGCTCACTGGACAATTTTTCATGCTATGGGGCCAAGACGGCGCCTTTTGCAACATGGCTATATGGCCTTCGTTCCGCTTCTGTTGTCGTCGCATAAGCCTTTTCTTTATTGCGTGCATTCGCACTGATAATTCTCGACCGTGGGGAACAAACGGGTCAACAGAGTGACCAAAAACACCGGGCACGACGCGCCATCGGAGACGGCGAGCACATCGCTACCACGTATCGAGCAAAACTCGACACCACAATTTGGACCAACATGCACAACCCAATCCAACATCACCGCATTTCTGAAATGCCAACAATGGAACCGGGATGGTCCCACTCGCGACTTCCAACAATTCGCTGCAAAAGCCTTCCGTCGGGGCCGATAAGTAATGTCTGCGGATAGCTCCGAACCCCGAGAGTACCATCCGTCACCCGGCGTGCTGGGTCATAGAAATTAGCGTACGTGATGTCCAAATCGCGCAAGAACTCCCTAACGAAATCGCGATCGTCATCAATAGAAATGCCAATGACGATGTATCGATCCGGATCAAGCCGATCACGAAGCCGTTGCAGGCTAGGCAGCTCAGCACGGCACGGGGCACACCACGTGGCCCAGATATTCACGATCGTGGTCTTACCACGGTAAGCATCGAAATCCTGAATGACGCCGTCGAGACGATGAAGCCGCATGTTCGGTAAGTGTTCCCCAAGAGATGTCGGATTGGCCGCGTCCTGTGCTTGGTTGGTAATGCGAAAGGCAAGAACCATGACCAAGACAATCACTGCCAAGCCGACATTAACAATGACACCCGCCCGCGTGGCATGCAGCCGCCAAATCATATCGCCCCCTTGTGCGGAGCTGTAGAGACGAATGGCGTCCCAAAAAAGGTTGAGAATGCGATGACGAAAATAACGACGATGATAGCGGCGCTCATCGCAGGTGTTGGCTGGCGCGTTGCCCGCAAATGCAGGAATCCGACCACAGATAACCAGGTTATGAAGGCCCATGTCTCAAGAGGATCCCAATCCCAATACCGGCCCCATGCATCCTGAGCCCAGATCGCGCCCGCGATCAACATAAGACTCTCGAAGATGAATGCGACGAGCACCATCCGATACGCGAGCAGCTCAAGAGCGGCATCGTTCGGCATTCTTTCGAAGCCCCACCGGAGGCGGCGCGCCAGCACGACCAGGCTCACGCCAACCGCCACAACCACGCACCCCAAAAACACTTTGCCCAGCCAGACATGAACGGCAAGCCATATCGTGTCGTAGGTAACCGGTGCTGGCGAATCGATCGGAGATACCGCCAGGAGCCAAAGCACGAGAACCTGCAAGACCGGCAAAACCAACGCGGTGCTTGGCCGGATTTCGCGGATGAAGGTGCATCCGACAAGAACCGCCAGATGGAGGCTCCACACATTGCTCGACAAGATTTCAAACAGGTTGACGTAAGGCCCGTGGCCAAGCCGCTCCCATCTGAGAACGATTGCTGTTCCGTGGAATATCAGTGCGAGCGCAACCAGTATGAGCACACCTGTATAGCTGGCCCGATTTCGCGCGGCGGACAACACAGCTGTAACCGTCGCCACCACGTAAAGCGAAACCGCGAAGGACAGCCAAGCGGTTTCAGGCAACATCGGCCACATCCCTACGCCCTGAACCGGCCAGCCAAGGTGTCTGCGTCACCCTGCGCACGACATGCCAGCCCAAACAAAGAATCGCAATGGCTGCCGCGGCAAACATCCACGGCAAGAGCGGGCTGTAGGTGATCTTGTACCCCATCCAGGTTCGCAATTCTTCGTAGCGGAGCTTTCCCTTACTGATATCTATGGCTTCGCCGGGCCGCACTTCGTGCCGCTTATCGCCGTCGATGACGATGAGCGACGCAGACTCAGGCTTCTGAAATTGCCAATGTTGCTGCATCTCGAAAACCGGCTTGGGAAGATGCAGCCAAAATTTTATCGGCCTTGATCCACCGGGCGGGGTCCATCGGTTGCCTTGTTTGTAATAGTTCAGCGGATATGACGGCAGATGAACCGTCCCACGATGTGACACACCCTGACTGTCAACAAATGTCAGCAGCGGGGCGAAGCCTTTGTTGAATGACGTGTAAAAGCGGAAGTTTCCGAAAACCAGTGGCCTATCGTCGCCGACGGTCATCGTGTGCCAACCGTTCGCCCCGGACGGCACCCGAACCGTACTTTGGGTGTCCCGGCGCTTGAGACGCGGAGCATAATTTATCGTAAATCCGCCCTGAACGAAGCGGACTCGCTCCAAGCCGCCAGGATGGAGCGGACCGGCCTCGGCCTGGACCAAGCCTGAATCGAAGGAAGCGCCTTCGGTCACCTCGACATGCCCGCTGAGGGTGAGGAGCTGATCAAACGCAGCAAGAAGTGCCAGCCCGGCCAAAGCGATATGGAACCCCAGAAGCCCGCCCTGCCGATAAAGCTTTGGATTTTTGACGACCGCTGCAAGCAAATTCAGGCAGAGTAGGGCGAACGGGACCGCCATGAAATTTCCAATCGCCACGTCGAAAGCTTCACCCATCAATCCGATAGCTAAAGCGAGCAGAATGCACCCAAGCGTCAGCCACAGCGATGCCAGCAAACCTCCAATGTCTCGAACCTGCCGGATCATGGTGGATTCTCACAGTTTTCGTTACTGTCGCGCATCCAGTCGCGCCCGACCTGTCCATTGCCAGGAGCCCCGACAGAGCCGCAGTTCACGGCCTGCCAATTCCCGCTCGTGGCAAAGGTGACAATTTTCTGCAATGCGTTCAGATAGTACGGTCCCTGATTATACGGCGCGGTCGTGTTGTTCCGAACCTGGGTTCCCGGCGCAAGTCCCGCTTCTTGGCCAACGTCGTTGAGGTTCACGAGGAAGCCCTTGTTCTTCCAGCCGTGCGGGACAGCCGTGTGACACCAACTGCATTTGAGCTGGCCAATTTTGTCTGCATGGAATGCGTGCAAATTCTCGTCCTTCTCGCCACCAAATCCGCTCGGGATCCCAAGGCCGTCCTTCGTGGCGTAGCGGTTGAAGGAATGACATTTGAAACACAGATGATTCTCAGTGCCGCCAGCCCCCGTATTCGCGTTCCATTCACCCTTGAGGATGAAGTCGTGGGTCGAACCATGCGGCCCCCATGGCCGACCGTTCTCCCCTCCGGATGGGACGACCGTGCCTAACCCCGTATTGGAGCCATGACAATCGGAGCAGTACATGCTCTGTGATCCAATGAATGCGCCATTGTTCCAAGGCGATAGCCAGTTGTTAGGATTGGCGCTTCGGAGCGCCGTCGTGCGACCAGTCGCCTCCATAACCGGATGCCAAGATCGGTGGTTTCCGCCGGGTTCGCCTCGATCAGTGAGAGGGGCCTGAAACTCCATCGCCTGATCGGTATAGCGCGTCAATCCGTTGACGCCCGATGGCGTTGAACCCGGCGTTACTCCGAGTTCAGGCGCGATATCGAAGGCATAATTCGAATGGCATTTCAGGCAAACCTGATATTCGCGAGTCACCCACTGACTGGCGACATCGGTGCTTGCTCCAATTGGTGAGTTTCCGCGTTTTACATTGTATCCGATCGGCGTCGACAAAAAGGCCGACGACGCATAATTCGGTTCCACGCCCCAACTTCCCTTCAGCACTCCGGACGCAATATTAGAGTGCGGGACACCGTCCTGATGGGGGTGGGTTCCGGCCGCATCAGGGACGATTGCGACGTCGTTAAAAAGGCGCTTTTTGATAACCCGGTGCGGGTTGTGACAATCGGTGCATTCGACATGCCGATTTTGTGGGGCGCCTTTCCCGAGTAGGCTCGGCGCTTCAAGAAGATCCTTCCCGGGCTGTAGTTCCGGCGCCGTGCCAACATCATGTACTTCGGGCTGAATTGCGATCGGCATATGGCGAAACCCGAGAAAATCCTGCTTTATTTCCGGGACCTCAAAGCTCGCACTTCCTTGGTTATTGAGGACCGCACCATCAGCCGAATGGCACTGATAGCAGCCGTCCTCCTGCGCCGAACTGCCACCCTGTTTCGGCACGGAAATACTGTTCGTCGCCTCCCGCAAGAGGTGCCGGGCGCCTTCTACCGCGTGCGCGTCGTGACAGTTCAGACACGCTGCCTGCCAAACGGGTAGATTAGCGGGAAATTCCCGCAGCGCCGCAGCCGCTGGGTCGTAGGTTTCATTGGCGACGAATGCATTGGCATGCGCCGAGCCGACCCACCCCTCCTTTTTGTGACAGGCCAGACACATGATATCGCTGCTTTTTTCAAAACTACCTTCGGCTGGTTCAATCTGCTGGAATCGGTGCAACCGCAGAAATTTGATGTTGGTCCCCAGCGAATCGCGAATATGCGGATCATGGCAGCTCGTGCATTGCAGCTGATTATCCTCAAGCGGCACGTCGGGCCGCACACCCGGTACTCGGTTTCCAATGTGTGGGCTTGTGCTCGGAAGCCGCAACTCCCCGTCATTTAGTGCGAGGTTGTCATCGTAGGAAAAGGATACAGGGTGGTCATTGCGAAGATCCGTGCCAAGTTTTCGCGTAAACCCGCTCGTCTCGCCCTCGCCCGCGGGCATCCCCCCTGCAAGGCCGGTGCCAATCATTGGGATATCCGGCGTTGTCGGATCCTGATCGGTGAATGCGCCGTTCAGAACGTTGACCGCGCCAATAGCAAGCGTTCCATCGTGGCACGACAAACAAAGCTTGCTGCTGCCTCCCGGTTGCCCCAATCCAAGAGCATCCATGGAACTCGACGTGTACGGCGTATAGGTTGCACCGGATAGTTTACGGTTCCACAGCGGTGCAGGTGCCGCCAGTTCCGCTGCGTGCGGTGTGTGGCAAAACACGCAGACCTCATCTTCGCTGACTGCCCGCACTGAACCCGGTCCGGTCACTGAAAGGTTGTGGACCGTATTACGAATATCCGAAATCGGCTCAGCCCACGCAGAGACTGCCAATAGCGTCAAGCCGGCCGCAATCATGCCCGCTAACGCGACAGCAGGGGAAAATGAGATCGTTGAGATTGGGAACTGTCTCATAGATCATTCTTCCCGCGCAGTTCCTTCAGCACAACGATACGGCCATTGAACATATCGGCGATCATCACCCGCCCTTGCTTGTCAACCCAAACACCGGCAGGCAGGTAAAATTCGCCAATCCCGTTTCCGGTGCCCCCAATCGGCAGAAGCAGCTGCCCGCCACGGTTAAAGACGAGTAAATGATCAAAATATGATTCAACGACATAAATCCGCCCATCTTGTCCTACAGCCACGCCCTTGGGGCGCGCGAGCCTGCCGACATACAAGCCCAATTTTCCGAACATAGCTTCGCCATCGCCCGCCCGATTGAAAATCTGAACGCGAAAATTAAGCGTGTCGGAAACGTAGAGTTCATCCCCATGGAAGCTAATGTATGTTGGGGCGTTGAATGTGCCCTGCCGTTTACCTCTCGCTCCAAGACTGCCGACTAGGTTTCCTCGGGCGTCAAAGATCTTGATGTCGTGCCGCGTCGTGTCGGAAACATAGATGCGTCCGGAGCGAGAATCCCGCGCAATGCCTGTGGGACGTCCAAGCACACCTTTCCCAAAACGCCCAATCGGCTTGCCATTGCCATCGATTTGGAAGACTTCCTTGAGTTCCGCATCGGTTACAAACATGCCGCCGGCGCCATCGCCAACCACAGCCACAGGCGAAACGAATTGCCGGCCTTTCGCTGCCAAAGACCACTTGCGAACCTTCCTCGCAGGCATATCAAAGACGATTATGGCTCTATGACTTGCATCTACGACGAAAATTCTGCCTGCATCGTCGGTCATCCCACTCACCGGGCGTCTCAATTCCAGGTAATCGGGATCACCGATAACTAGGCCAGCAATCCACTTTAAAACCTTTACGAACGTCCCGCCGCCATCTGAACCGGGCGTCACAAGATCGCGCTCGCCAACGAGACTCTTCACATATGCGTACCGTGGTGTGTCTGGCGGCGGCGGCCAAACCCGCGCCTTCGCCGCGGGCTCCAGGCTCGGAGCCGGTGGAGAGGGCTGATCGGCGCACCCGGCCACCATCAAACATACCAGAACCGTTGCTACCACCTGGACGGAATGGACCACGGAAATAACGCACAGCCGCTCCCGGACGACATCCATACCGTAGGCACGAAATCCATTGCGCGTCCAACAGTCACTCAAATGAGAACAACAAAGTGATTGCGACGCTTGTTCCTCAATCGTGGAATGTCGCGCGCACTCATTGGTAATCACACGGGACCAAACTATGTGTAGCAATTTGCGGATGGTCAGTTGCAAGACTGCATACATCAGCGCATCGACAGGCGTTCGTACATTTCGACGATTCGATCCATGGCAATCAGGATCGTCTCGCTCGAATCAGCGACAACCAATCGATATGTCTGATCCTTCTGTAGCGTGAGCGCCATTTCAAACCACGTCCATTGAAGCGCGATGTCATCAAGTTCCTTATTTATGGCTGGTGTGTTCTGATTGGCAGCGCGCAATTTTTCCAACGTCAAACCGAACTCCCTGTGTGCGGCGGTCATTTCCTGGGAGATTGTCATACCGTCGAAACGCCACTCTTTAAGCATATAATATTTTGCCAGGCGTTGCGAAAGCATACGCTGCCGCCCGGAAATGTTGACCAGATGCGCAACAGCCCTGCCTGATCGATCCTGCAGAAGTTGCACCACTTTATGCGATGCATGCAACAAATCATCATGCCAAAATAACAGCTCTTCCGCGCTGTTACGGTTTATCGGCCCGAGTGCAATTTTCTTGAATGGCTTCCAGATTGCCTCAACCTGCCCAATTGCTTTCCGTACGGTTTTATCGTCGACACCGTCTTTTAATTCTGCAAGCTGCGCATCAAACAACCGAACTGCTGCATGAAGGCGCCGGGTAGACACTTCCGCCGTAACGCCCAGTCCAACCTGACAGTAGGTTAATACAATTCGTTGGGTCAGCATTCGCTGGCGGCCAGCCTTGTTTACCGCTTCGCCGAAACTCATCCCGCCGCCAATCGCATCATTCTGCCAACCAACAATGAAGAGCACAGAAAAGGCAACAACCAGCAATCCTCGGCTTAGCTGAACAAGTCTTGGCATTTGCGCCCTCCGCGGCTCAACTCTTTGTCGTCTGTCCGAATTACAATCGGTCTCCAACTAACGCGATATCGGAAGACCACCGGCCTGCAATACGCGACGAAGACGTTGCGTCGCACCATCCATAGATTTAATGGCGGCAGGATACGCACCTGCTGCGGCCTGCGAGTCGGCCGTTGCACGAAGAGCACGGCTCTCTCGGACATACCGATCTGCCAGCGGTCGCAGTCTTGCCGCTATCTGCGGATTTTCTTGCAACATAATCTGGATCAACATCTCGTAACTGTCGTTTCGTCTGCGTTCGTATTCCAACTCATCGGACGGCGTTTTGAAATTGAGGCCGTAGACGACCGTTTCTCCTTGGCGCAGCTTGGATTGCATCGCCACAATCGACCTGTAAACCTCCGCGAGTGCTTTATTGGCTTCCCTGTACAAGCCTTTAGCCGCGATACGTTCTGCCTTGGCGAGGAGATGCAAATCACGTTTGCGCTCCCGGGCAAGGCCGTCGCTGTCCTGGTTGCCTGACGGAATCTCGGCCAGTGTGTGGAGAAAACTCCGAATCTGGCCTAGTCGCGTATGATAGCGTCTCCGCTCCAACGCCTCGGAGGGAAGTGGCACACCCGCCTTCCTGTGGAGAACAGACGCCCGCGAGGCCATTCGCAGGCCTTCATCGAGTGCCACCATCGTTTGTGACCGATTGCCTTGCATGAACAGAGCGCGGGCCGTTTCCAAACGCTTCTTGGCTTGATTTAGTAGTTGGCGCGCCTCCTGACCACCGTGCTTCTCCATAGCAACAAGAGACGCCGAGTCCAAATACGTTCCAAGCAAGCGCAGTTTCTGCTCCAGCAAATTCTGTTGCGGATTTCTGATTTTCGGACCCGTTGGCTGTGCCTGAGCCAGCAATATTCGCGTTTCCAAAGACAATGGATCAATAGGTTCGTGCGCCATAGCGAACGTGGCGCCGAACAACAACAACCATAGGCAGGCGAGTGTCCCCGATGACCGCGATGCGCTACGCCGCGGTAAAATTCCAAGCATTGCTGACCACTCATCCAAAAAATTCTGGTCCCCTCCCAGCGGATACTGTCCCGCCGGTAACGTCGACCTGGCCTGACACATCGACTGGCAGCAACCTCGCATCACCCCTCCAAAGGGCTCTCCAACGGCAATGTCATTTTCTCGCAACTACGGGTCTTAGCTCGGAATGTAAATCCCACTAATGCGGATGGCGCGAAGCAAGATATCTGTCGAACGAAGAAGTGTGTCGATCGCTTTCGGATGCATTCCGGCGCCAGCCTGCTCTTCGGCAACTCCGCGCAAGTTTCGTGACTCCTGTTCCAATGACCTGATTCTCGCAATATAGCTCTTGGGCGGATTCTTTTCCGCAACCGCAAATTTCAACAGCATAAGGTGGCTGTCATTTCGGTCTTTTTCGTAGCGATATTCTTCCGCGGAAGTTTTGAAGTTCAGCGATCGCGTCAGAATTTTGCCTTGGCGCAGTTGCCGAATGTCGCCACGCGCAATTCGATACGCCCGTAAAAGCGAGGCATTCGCCTCAGTCAATTTACCGTCCGACGCCAATGCATTTGCCTCGATAACGATTCCCTTTATTTCGGCGACGTGTGCTTGAGCGGTCGAAGAGGTCCTCTTCTCACCAGCCACACGCTCATAAGCCTTGAGAAAGATTTGGACCGTATGCAGATGCTTTTCGTAATTGTTCCGCTGCCGCGAGCGTTTGACCCGCTGACTCGATACGCGGCGGGTCTGAGCGTTCATCAAGGCCAATGCTTGGTTTAATTTTTTGTCGGCCCTTTCGAGGTGCCCTGCGTCAAGATCCACTTGCGCCGCGCTTACAAGCAAGCGGGCCTCTTTGATTTTGGATTGCGCGACCCTATCGCCACTTTTTCTTATCGTTTCCGCAGCAACCGAATTCGACACAAGATTGTCCAGAAACTTTATTTTTTGATATGTGCCCGCCCGATCTACCGGCATTCGCGGTTTTTCCTGGGCCATGACCTGCGGCAGACACAGCAAGGCCACAACCAGCAGTCCGCAAGGCAGTGAGAACGTCCTACCGCGCATCACTAATTTCGCCACTTGGTCCTTCATCATCCGGGATCCCTGCGAACACATCTTCAGCCTCTCATTTTGCCTTCGAGGATTTCTTCTTTCCTTTGGCCGCGGTTCCGCCTTTGTCTCCGGCGCGCCAAATGGATTTTTTGGCTAATGCTTTCAATTGTTCCACGGATTTCGGCTTTGAGTGGCAACGGCGGCAATCCGACACTGGGAAAGCAACCCGCCCATGGCACACGCCGCACTGCCGGCCGAGCAGAATACCGGCCATGCTGATTTGATTGGCACCTTTTTGTGGAAGGAATATTCCATCGTGGCAATTACTGCATTCCAGCCACTGGGTGTGTTGTTTATGCGGATAAACCACATCAGGCATGCTGCCCTTCACCTCGCGCACAATTACCAAATCCATGACGAAGGCCTCCGCCTTCGGGTCCTCCAAATCGATCCATGGCTGGATCAACCCCCTATCAAGCGCCTTGACCCAATCGATGCGATTGCCATCATGTGTTTTCGGCAAATCCTGAAATGCCTCCGATGGCCATTGCAGCGAATGCGTGCCACGATTCGCGGGGTCGTGTATTCCGTCATCGGCCGGTTTGGCATTGGCACGCGACACCGGCTTCTTCATCAATCGGTTGAAGGCGTTGGCGGCACTTGGCCTATTCTGAACCGGGCGGCTGTTCCGTTTGGTGTTTTTAGCCGGCTTACGTGTTGGCGTAGAAGCGGATGACGGCTCTTTCTTCACCGGATTTTCCGCCCGCGACTGGACAATCATCGCCAACGGCAAGAAGAGACAAAGTCCGGCAAGCAACCCGACTAATTTCGACGCTGTCTTGCATTTTCTCATAGTGGTCCGATTTTTTATGTGCAATTCCGTAGAACCGATCTATTTAGCGTTTTGGCACAACTGAAGGCGTTACCAACCTTTCCATTGTGCTGTTGTGAACGCGCGTCCGCGTGCCCGGCAAACCCGAATGGCACAACGCGCAATTTTCCACGCTCCACGCGAGTTGGCCATTGTGACAGGCGCCGCAAAACTCGCCATTGAATATCTTGAGCATGTTGATGTCGTTGCCGCCGGCCTTGAATTCGAAACCAAGGTCCCCATGGCAGACCTTGCACCGGAAACGAATCCGATGGAACCAATGCGGGAATACCACTGGGCGCATGCCGGCCTGATCGGAATAGTTGTTGATAACGACATCGCCGTATTCAGCCCAGGCAGGTCGATCGATAAGCCCGGTTACTGCTGCAATAATCCATGCAGTTCCGAATGAGAACACAAACACGACAACCAAATAGAATTTTGACCGCATCTCTACCCGTCACATTTCATTTGCCGACAGCGCGAACGGACTGCCACGCCTGCGACAGCAATTATTGGCGTAACCGGTCCGGTTACACCGCGCGAGATAAGGCAGCGATAGCTATCGATTCCCGCCATTTCTTGCCTGCAATTCGGACCAGCGTTGTCTCTTTTGATGATTCGCCATGTCAGAAGGTGCCCCGAAAATTTCGGCGAATCTTGAACATCGAAAGATCACCCAGCTCCTCATTTATATAGAAAAGGCTTCCCTCCAGGCTCAACGTTAGTTTTCCAATCTTATACTCGAGCTTGTTTCTAAACTCGCTACGGAACTCATCCCGAAATCGATCCGATCTTTTACGGTCGGTAAATACGGATTCCAGTCCGATTGCGTTCAAGATCAGTTCGGAACTAAACCGCAAATTTTCAACGCCGAATACGAAGCGGTCGAAATAGCCATACCTACCGTTCGCAGTGACCAATACGACCGCGTCCTCACCACGAACTTTTCGTCTTGATACTTGGGCGCCAATCGATCCAAGCCACTCGCGCTTGAAATCAATGCTGCTTCGACGGCTGATCTGGAGGTCAGCGAAGGAGAATTCCGTCGCCCTTTCGCCGGCCAAATCGCGGCGGTCATTCAGCGAAACACGAATAAACGAAGATAACCCATCCTTGGAAAGGCTTCGCGTAATGCTGGTGTTGTGGGAAATTGTCGGAACGAATTCATCATTTTCAGTCCGTGCGATAGTGCCCTTCTCGCTTGCGCTGAACCGGCTGGAACCGATCAGAGGAACCGCAATCGTGCGGCGCACCGAATGTCCAAGTGTTAGCCGTCCCGTCGCGTTCACACCATCATCGTTTCCCACATCTTCCTTTGTATATGATAGTTTCGTATTCGCCGAAGAATCCCATCGCCAGTTGAAACCTGCTATTGGGCTTGTCAAAGAAAGATATGAAATTCCCGCTAATAGGTTGTTGTCGAGCCTCTCTCCAGTGCCGGCCGGAACTGTGCCGAGATCTCCGCCACTATCCCTTCTGGTCGTTCGATAGTTAGAATTAAATCCATAATTGCCATTTAGCCGTGGTTGGATGCGATGATTGACACCCAGCGTTCCGCTCCCAAGGAGGGTTTCTGTGTCATTCGATGATGACCCGCTATCGCCAAACCGGATGTCGTCCCTCAATATCCGCATAGCACTGTTCAGCGTGAACGGTGAGTTCTTGGGACGCCATTGTGTGGTGGAAATTCCTTGGATAAACGAACGGTCACGAGTCCGGGTTTCGAATTTGTCTACGGTATCCGTAGCCGTTGCGTTGCTTTGAATCGTCAAGTCCGAACGCGGACGATAGTTATGATTGAGCGTCGCGCTATTCGTGGTCTTTGTCTCATCCTCGCTCACGTTGGATTGGAACTCGCTGTTGCTGTGCTTGACGCCGAGGGCAATCGTGGAGCGCTGAAAGGTTTTCGAAAGCCTGAGCCCCGCATTGCGGCTCGTCTCGCTGCCAAAGTTGAACTGGTCGACTAATTGATAGGACGCGTTCGTGAAGCTCTTGATACCGACCGGGAGCGCGGCCTGATTTGTTACGGTAACGCGATCCCGAACGAAATCGATGCCAACGTCGCCGCTCGCCCGACTGTCCGTCCGAGCGTACTCGATTGTTGTCGGATATTGGCTCAATGGAAGTACCCCAATGCCGACGTCTCCGCTGATAAACTGTGAATCCGTATCGCGAACGCCCCCAAGGTTCGTCTCATGCGCAACGCTTATTCCCCCTTTTGCCGTAGCAATCCACGGTTGGACGATATAACTGTTCGCACGGGCTACCCCGGTCGCCAAATTAACAAGTTCCCGCTTCTGTTTGCCGAACTTCTGCGTTTTGACCGTATTGCCGATTGAACCGGATGTCTGTATGGGCGGGATGCTGGAGGTACTGCATGCGGCAACCATGATTGCGGCCAAATTCGGTGCCACAAGCCGCCACACATATGCAGGCCCTCGGAATTGACTCATTCGTCCGCTCAATCATTTCTTACGGTTTGGCGCAGACAGACTAGGAATGACCACGTCCGCCTTTTTCCTGATTTCAGTCACAAATTGCCGCCACTTCCGATTGGACTCCTCGCGCGTATACAATGCCCGCACACGATCGCGCACGTCGGCATACTGGCGTATCTCGGGAAGCTTGCGGGCCACCAACCGGAAGATCACGAAGCCTTCCAATACACGCACAGGTTGGGTAATTTCATCTACACCGAGACGGTCGACCGCCTTTTGAGCCGGCGTTGAAAGGACGCCTTTGTGGACCAGGCCCAAATCTCCGCCGGCTGAGGCCGATTTGTGGTTGGAGTATTGTTTGGCAACATCCGCAAACCGAGAGCCACTCTGCAACATTGCGTGCAACTTCTGGGCCTTACGTTGTCCTTCTTCCCATCCGGTGCGCGGCGCCGAAGGGCGCACCGAAACCAGGATGACGGAGAGGTGATCGCGCGCAGGTTCGGTAAATCGTTCGATATTCTGTTTATAATACACATTGAGAGAAGCACTGCCCGGATCATCGACATGACGAAGTTGTTGTTCCAGCGCCGCGATCTTCGAAGATTCGAGTAATCGTTCGCGAATTCTAGGCAGCTGGGCCTGCACGTTCGGCCAAGCATCTGTCTTTTGGTATTTCAATTCGAACGCCGCAATCTTTTTGTCGACCGCATCCGTATCCGCCGTAACTCCACTACGATCCGCTTCGCGCACGAGCAACCGTCGTTCGATCAGTGCACTGGCGGCCTCTCGGCGAAGGGCCGCCAAGCGCTCTTTTGGCATGCGATGAAAAAACTTACCGCGCGCGTATCGGGCAAGAAATTCGTTGAATTCTGTTTGCGATATGCGCTCGCCATTAACAATCGCGAAGACGTTTTCGGCGCCGCCACGATCATCCTGCGCCGCGACGGAATAGCTGGTCGTTACTCCACCAAAGCCAATCGTCATAACGAGCAACAGCCGAAGGAATTTCGAAAAGCTCCTTAACGTAAAATAGATCATATCCGAAAATCTTTCTCGGCTGGATTCTACCAAAGAACGACAACCAAGGCTCTTTCGCGAACATGCCCGCGATGCCACGCCTATGATCATTTCACGTGACACGCCAAGCACAGTGCGCTGTTCGTGTTGGAAATACGGAGGAAGGTGTCATTTTCTGTGTGCGGATCGTGACAACTCGCGCATTCAACGAATGGCTCCTCTGCGGCACCACCATTCGCCGTGTTGTCACGTGTATAGAGGATCATGTCTGTCTTGTCGCGGGTGGCCGGCGTGCTTCCAGCGGTATCAACCCACCAACGTTGTGCACCGTTGACGTTCGCTACCTGTAACCCGGGCACGCTGGCGCCTGTCCTGAAGTCCGGATCGACCGGCGTCGATCCGAAACCTCCGTATTGAATGCCTATTGGATGATCGTTGGAGAGGTCCGTGCCCAGCGTGAAGCTCTGGTCGGGATCGAGGAACCGGTTTCCACCACGTAAAGCAACACCGGATGGACCGGAGTTCCCGGAGCCGGGACCGTTGATTACCACGTCTGTCGATTGACTGCCGTCGTGACAGGCAAGGCAGGCGATGGAAACGGATCCCACCGCGAGTATATCACCGTCGATCGTCGTGCTGTCGTAAGTGGTATAGGTTACGGATGATGCAAGCTTGTTCCAGAGTGGCGCCTCAATGGCCGAATTGGCGCCGTGCGGCGTATGGCAGAAAACACATATTTCACTTACACCGCCGCCGGTGAGGTCGTGCTTCGTCGCATCTATGCCTTGGGCCCTTAGGGGACCAAGATCGATGCTGTTTACCACCAAGAGCATGACTGCCAATGCAAAACAGCATTTGCGCCAATCGAAGGAACCAGCTGAGCCGGGTTTGTACAATCGCATGCGGCAACCAGCCCCTTGGTAGCAATGGGAAGAAAGCACTCGGATTGCTTTCTTCCCTTTTCCATCCACGACATTCGCCGATACGGAGCTACTTCACGTGACACGCCAGACAGACATCGCTGTTTGTGTTGGAGATCCGGAGGAACGTGCCCGCGGCATTGTTGTGCGGATCATGGCAACTCGCACACTCTACGAATGGTTCTTCAGCTGCGCCGCCATTCGCCGTATTGTCGCGTGTATAGAGGATCATATCCGTCTTCTCACGCGTGCCCGCCGTACCAACAGCAGTATCGACCCACCACCGCTGTACGGTATTGATCGTTGCAACCTGCAAGTCGGGAGCTACCTTGAAGTCGGGATCGATCGGCGTTGTGCCGAATCCGCTATATTGGACACCGATTGGATGATCGTTTGTCAGATCGACGCCCAGGTTAGTGATGGCCGCAGGTGGCAGCGTACCTATACCGCTACCAATGGTGCCGGCACCCGCGCCGGAACCGGGTGCATTGACGACCGTGTCCATCGCCTGGGTCCCATCGTGGCAGGTTAGACAGGCGAGCGATACCGACCCGACGGCGAGGATATCGCCATCAATTGTTGTGCTGTCATAGGTCGTATAGGTCGTTGTATTAGCAGGCTTATTCCACAACGGCGCTTCAACCGCAGTGTTTGAGGCATGCGGCGTGTGACAATACACGCATATTTCATTGTTGTCGTTTACGCCGGTCGCCAAGTCATGCAGTGACCCATCGATTCCCTGTGCCTGGGCGGATCCTGCAGCAAATAATACCACCCCCAATATGGCGACAGCATAACGCACCAACCCCGTTGGGATGAACATTGGAAAATACTCCGTGCAATCGAACTTATGATCGTTTCACATCTCTGCTTGACTTAAAGATGCGTACGAAACTTATGTAACTTTAATTAAACCACAAAATCGCCGATGTTCACTTGATTCAGATCAAATCCCCTAAATATTCTGGACTACCCAAGATTGATAGTATCCTGCAGCCATATGCTCAGATTAAAGGTTAATACCTTCGGGGCGGCGCATTGATATGGTAGCCCGAGAAACGATCCTCGCAAGATGCACGATCTATTTCGGTTGATCTCCAGCAACCGCCGCCTCGAAGTTGCCAACCGAGCTAACCTAGCCGGAGGTGGGTGATTTCGGCGCCCCTGGCCGTTGACCTCGTGGCGTTTCGGCGGGAATATCCGCCGGCCTAAAGACCTCCACTTTTCGAAAAAACTGATCGACGACATATATTCGGCCGTCGACATCGACGGCAATTCCGGCCGGCAATATAAAGCTGCCCGGGCCACCGCGCTCATTACGCTCTCCGATGAAAAGAAGCAGCTGCCCGTCCGAATTGAAAATCTGAAAATTGCCGAACGCAGTGTCGACGACGAATATCTTGCCGTCGTCCTCCACCGCAATGCCTTTGGGATGGGAAAACTGTCCAGGACGGCGGCCGGCGCGGCCAAACTTGAAAAGGAATTGACCATCCGGAGAAAACACCTGAACGCGGAAATTTCCCGTATCAACAACATGCAGGTTTCCTTTCGGCCCGACCGTCGCCATTAACGGAAGATTGAATTTTCCATCGTCCGCTCCGCGGCTGCCGATATCGAAGAGATGCCCGCCCTTTTCGTCGAACACCCGGACACGATGGTCCTGGGAAGTCACACCTCCCGTATCCACCACATAAATCCGGCTTCCGTCACGATTGACCGCCACACCCGACGGCCGTTGCAGAAGTTTTTGTCCGCCAATGGCCTTCAAGAATTTTCCATCCTGGCTATACACTATGACGCGCTTCGAGGTGCCATCGCAGACATAGATCCGCCCCATGGCGTCTCCCGCCATACCGAGTGGCTTCGCCAGACGGCCCTGTCCCTGATTGCCAATTACGTAATATCGTTTTCCGGGAAAATCGAATGCATGGATCCGCCGCGCCACAGTATCGCCGACGAAGACCCGGCCATTCTTAACAACGATGCCGAAGGGTTTAGCTAACCCTCTCCCGCGAATAGATTGGCCCGTCGCAAAGCGTTTGAAGCGCTCCATGCCGGTCTCGGCTGCGATGGACAGGTTATTGAATATAGATGCTTCATAGATATAGCGTGGTTTTTCCGGTGGTGGCGGGTAAACCGGAATTACCTGTTTTACCGGTTCCGGTGCCGCACAGCCACCGAGCAGGTACAGCAATATCACGGCAACTTGCATTTTCATTGCGCATTCACCTTGTCGTCAGGATGGAAAAGCCTGATCTATTTGAAGCATACAATCGCAAAGAAACGAGAAGGGTGACATTAATCCAGATCAATGCCACACGGCGGCACGTACCATCTTGGCAGTCATCGATTTTCCGATCTCCCGCCCTCGCTTCGTTCCCTTGCGCGTTTCAGCTGTTCTGCAAATTTCACACAGGGATCCTCGAGATCGTGCCGCGGCGTGAACCATACAAAATCGAATGGCAGGGATGCAGCACTGAACGGAGCAGCGTAATCCCCAGGGTTTTCGCGACCTTCGTCGACCTCGATGAAACCGACGGACGCAACCGACTCTGACGGCGCAAGCCGTCGTAAATGCCAGGGGACGCCACGGTCGGTTCGGGCATGACCCGCGCCGGCGATAAGCAAGGCGCCATCGCTTTTCGACATTGCCGTGCCCCGCAAGAGAGCCTCGGCCATTACCGCGTCCTTGACCACGGCAACCCTGATCATAGGGTCGATCAGTGATTCGGGAAGCTGGTTGCAATGCGTCCCGATCAACTCGTGCCGTATAGCCGACAGAATTGCAGGCCCCGGCAACCGATTAAGCCCCAGCCGGGTGACCCGCACTTGGCCGAGAACCTCAACGCCATTCCTGGCGATCCGCCGCAGGGTAACCCTCGGCAAGCCCGCAGGCACAATCGGTGTGTCTGCGTCGAGCGCGATCTGGGCTAGCGGTTGATAATTCGACCAGTCGGGCCAGCCGCTCTTCGACCAACCGACCGCGTCGCCAAGCGTGGCGGCGTCTCCCGGGTGCAGCGCCCGGTGTCGGGCAATTCCTTCCTCCTGACCTTCGTTCAACATTTCGAAGACGACCGCCCGGTGCTGTCCGCTGACAAACAGTTCTCTTCCGACCAATGTCTGGAGACGATGATGATCGGCGTTATCGTGTCTTTCTCCAAGAAGGATAAATTTCGACCTTGACAGTTGTGCGATCAGCCTTTTGTGATCCACAAACCGTCCCGTGCGCGGCTGCCAGATTTTCCCCACCAGCGGATGGTCCCGGTAGTTGCGTGAAATCCATGCCGACATTGATTCGTCCGCCGTTGCGGCGCACATTTCAGGCGCCATCAGACACACCAAAATCAGCATACTGGCCGCAACGGTGAAAACCTTCCTGCAGCCAACGGCGATCCGAAGCGTCGAAAATTCAAGATGAAGCAAATTGCATGTTGTCACATCGGCAGGTGTGGGAGAGGACAACCCGGTTAATCCCATAGCGCCACAGAAATTCCCCATTCGATCCTATACAAATTAGCCGTTTAGAAATCCAGACATCCGCCACAAAATAGGTCCGCAATCTGGTAGCTTGCTCAATCCTAATCGAACATCACGATATCGAATAGCGGATAAACTCAATAGCCGAATGTCCACGTTCCGATAACACTCCGTGATCGGTGCAGAGTCGGCTGACTATGTTCTCCGAACCGGCCTTCAAGCCAAACCCGCCAACAACCGGTTTGGACTCCCGACGATACCGCCACAATCACCGGACAAAGCAATCGCTCAACAGCGCTCTATGGAGCGACCAGCCAACCGAATGTTGTTTCAACCGACATTGCCAAAACCTCTTGTACATTCTATGAGACAACTGCGAACCGTTAGAGTGGAGACTGGCGAAAGATTGCGGCCTAATCGCAAGCCTCCCCGATTGAAAAGAGGTTTTGGCGTGTCGGACCAACGCGCAAGGAAAAAAAAACCATTAATCCACATGGCGGCTCAGTCTGCCAATGTGCTCGCTGTCGTCGGCGCAATACTCCATTTCGGTGCGACCGCAGCTGCCGCCGACCAGAACAATCGGCAATTTCTCCTGATCGAGGGCAACAAAAAGCTGGCTGCCCGAAATGCCTACCAGACGTATTGCGCAAATTGTCATGGCGCAAAGGGTGACGGACAGCCGCGCGCGGCCAAATCCTCCTCGGCAACTGACTTCACAACACCCAAAGCCCTGGTGCAGCTAGACCGAAAACGCATGATCGTTGCGGTTCGCACCGGCCACGAGAATTTGGTTCGCGCCAGATGGCTCAGGCAGCTCGACGAAGATCGTTCTGCCGCTGTGGTCGACTATATTCGCGAGACCTTCATGCTTCCCGCACCGGTCGCCGATGCTAGTCTTGGCCGAAAAATATACGCTCGGACATGCAGTGTATGCCATGGCGAACGTGGGAACGCAGCTTCATGGGCAAAAAACAGTCTGTTTCCGCCACCATTTGATTTTAGTTCACCCGACGCAAAGAAACTGACACGCCAGGAAATGATTGCTGCCGTGACATTCGGCGTTCGAAGCACGGCCATGATGCCGTTCGCGACGCAATTAACAACGGATGAAATTCCCGCGGTCGTGGATTACATTCGAGAAACCTTTATTTACAGGGATTCACAAAGGGCTATCGAACATCCAACAGGCAAGCACGACACGAAAAAGACCGTTCGGACGCAACAGCAAGCATCGCGAAAACCGTCGCATCGCCATTCTGAACATGGACAGGGGATTGCATCACTGAATATGGACGCGGTGTTTCCGGCCTCATTGGTCGGCAACGCGACACGCGGCAAGGCCTTCTATGAACAAAATTGCACCGCATGTCACGGGATGAAGGGTGATGGCAATGGACCACGTGCCTATTTCATGACGCGCAAACCGGAGGATTTCACCTCGCAACGCGCACGATCCCAACTGAACCGGCCGCACCTTTTCGAGGCTATCGCAAAAGGCGTAAAACGCACAGAGATGCCGGCCTGGTCAAAAGTTCTCGATGCTCAACAAATTGCAAATATCGCCGAATATGTTTTCGTCGCTTTTATCAGGCCGGATCACAAATCGCCGACGCAGGCGGATGACAAATCTGATTCGCACGAGCATGGCTCCGGCACGTCAAAAGACGTAAAAAAAAACTGACCTGTGAAACGCTCGACATGGACCGCCAAAACCGTGGTCGCGTTATTTACAATTCACGCTGCTATTTCTGTCACGGGTACAGCGGTGATGCGAAAACGGTTGCCGCAGGTTTTCTCGCACCGCCGCCGCGCGACTTCACGAGCGGAGAAGACCTCAGGCGCGACAGGATGATTGCGTCGGTATTAAACGGCCGGGCGAATACCGCAATGCGCCCATTTCGCGACCTGCTCAGTACAAACGACATTGCTGCCGTGGTCGATTTCATCCGGGAATCGTTCATCCGTTGTCACGATAACGGAACGCTATACCACATTGCAGCGAACGGCTGGCCCGCACACCGCGAACGCTACGGGGCAGCATATCCCTTCGTGCTTGGCGCGCAGTCTGCCAACCTTGAAAAGACGCAAGCAGCCGACGCGCCGCCCGGACTGACACTATTCCGAGAGAGTTGCACTATTTGTCATGACCCGGTCGCAATCGAGGCAACTAGAAATTACAAAGCGTCCCGCGCGCCAACGGCCCGGTTCAGCGCCCGGTGGGAGATCCCGGTGAAGCCGCGCCGCCAGCCGGCCACCCCCAACGCGCCCGAAAATGATCATTCGGAGGCGTATGAAACATACGACACCGCGAAACAAACCAAGCACGATATCCCACCTGCCCTGTCGGATTTAACCGGTTTGGAAGCCACCGGGAAATTGCTCTACCAGAAGGTCTGCGCCTACTGCCACGCGGCCGACGGTTCCGGCAAAAACTGGATTGGATCGTTTCTCGAGCCACACCCGCCGAATTTCAACGCGTTGTCACGAAATAAGGAATATAGTAACGATGAGCTCAGGCAGTCAATTCTCGACGGCGTGCCATCGACGTCGATGCCTGCCTTTCGTTCCGCGCTCGGCGACAAGGATGTTGATGCGATCATCGCCTATCTGAGGCGGGCTTTTATGCGCGGCCAAGTTGGCCACACGCGACCGGATACGTCACGCTAAATTGGCTTGGCCTCGCCCCTGTCTCTATCACAAGCCGGAAATATTTCGGGCAATCGTTGTAACACCGCAGCGCTTTCGCCATATTTCAGAGATGATCCGATTTCTTGCTCATCCTGCTGCGTTGGTCCTGGCGCTTTTCGTTGTCGGTGGATGCACCGACCCGCGATTTGTTACGGACGTGACCCAATTCCACGACTGGCCACAGCGCGAAACCGAACACCGCTTCGTGGTGTTGGCTCGGGATAAGGCAAAGGGCGAAACATTGGAATTCGCATCATACGCGCGGCAGTTGGTCGCGGAGTTAGCGAAACGCGGCTTTCGGCAGGCCAAGAATATCGAGCAGAGCGATATCGTGGTCCTTTTCGATTACAGCGTCGACGCCGGTACCGTCGAAAGCTATCCGGTGCCCGTCTACGGGTATTATCCGGACCAGTACAGACTGGTTCATGGAATGACTAGAGACGGGAAGCCCTTTTCGGCGCATGTCTACCATAGCGGTAGTTATGAGCCGATCGGATACACGCAGGAGACCCGCACGATCTACAAACGGGACCTCATCATCGACATTGTGGCCGCCAAGCCATGGCGACGCGGAAAGACCGTCAAGCGGTATGAAGGGCGCGTCATTAGCGTCGGCTCCGAACAGCAACTGGTGAACATCGTTCCCAGGATGATCGAGGCGTTGTTCACGGATTTTCCGGGCCAAAGCGGGAAAACGCGGACCATCGTTCTTTCGCCAAAACCTTGATTTCGGCGTGCAGGGCTTCGTTTGGGCGGCATTGACACGTTAACTACTGCAGTCGGCCGCAATGCGACGCATCTTGGATCAGATCGCGGCGCAGCTGTGCCGCCAAACGTCAAACGTCTCGGCCCGAAATGTCTTAAAGAGGTGGCGCGGCAGCAGATGGCGTTGGACATAGAAGGCGTTCTGGACAGCGGCGTGGATCGATAGAAGACGTTGGGCTGATCCAGCCGACTTAAAACGCTGCTGTTTTCGCTCTCGTCGACGAACCTGTTGGTGTGAATTTCCAGCTCAATTGTTCGCCCGCAGTCCCTGATCATGGACCGCTGAAGGCCGCCCTTTGCAGATGGCGACGGGTTACGATTTGAGCTTGTCCGTGGTGATACGGGTCGGCGCGAAGCCCCGCTTCTTCAGTAGCTTCCGCAGCAATCTCCTTGCCGATCGGGCGCAGCGTCGTCGCTGGACCAGGAAGTCGAGCACCTCGCACTTGTTATCAACTGCCCGCCATAGCCTTTATTTTCGATCACGGATCTTGATAACCATCTCGTCGAGATGCCAGCGCGGGCTCGGGTGCGGACAGCTACATCGAAGATTGCCGGCGATCAGACGCCCGAACTTCAGAAACCAGCGCCGTACGGTCTCATTCGAAACGTCGATGCCACGCTCAGCCAGCAATTCCTCGACGTCGCGATACGACAGTGATCCTCCCCCATTGAATTGGTCCACGCCTTTGTTATGGATTTTGGAGGAGGACCGATATGTCG
>Ga0224508_10000894_pt1 | contig 27549 bp, 28 predicted proteins | sample SF_Jan12_sed_USG_4_FD_170157 | JGI IMG/M metagenome (GOLD analysis project Ga0224508, IMG submission 170157) | Sediment microbial communities from San Francisco Bay, California, United States - SF_Jan12_sed_USGS_21 | ecosystem: Environmental > Aquatic > Marine > Sediment | place: USA... | reverse complement strand
TGATCGTGCCACGCCGCACGATTGAGGCGTGCCCGGATCCGGGCGAACCGGGCCCGGACGACCGGGAAACCGTGATCCTGAAATCGGGTCCAAGCAAGGGCAAACCCTGGCGGCGCAAACCGCGGCTGCAGGTTCGTTTGCCGGCGGGCTATGAAGTGCCGGATGTGCGCCGCGCCCTCGGTTTGGCGCTGGCAATGGATTTGGGCGACGTGGCGGTGACGCTGGAGGACGGCAAGGCGCCGCGCGCACGCGATAAAGTGCGGGCGCTTAACGAGGAGACCGAGCGCCTGCGGGCCGCGCTGTCGGTGGTCGTTCACGAGCCGCTGCCGACCGGCGTGCACAGTCGGGACGATGCCCTGTTCGTGCTCGGGTTTCCGCCGGGCAGCCGGCCGGATCAAAATACCGTCAAGGCGCGGTTCCGCGTGCTGGCGACAATCCACCATCCCGACGCGTCGTTTGGCGACACGCGGCGGATGAGCCAACTCAACCAGGCGATGACCTGGTTGCGGGCGGGCGCCGCCTAAACCATTTCTTGTTTAAATTGCCTCAAGTGAAATGGTCTATCTCTTTGTTTTTACGCAAATACGTCGTCGCGAACCGTTTCGGCTCGCTCGGGATTTACTCTAGCTGCCGGTGCCTGCGAAAGCCTTCCAATAGGTCTTGTTGACGTTCTTGATCAGCTTGTCATGACGCTGGCCCAAGCAGCCGCGATACCGCGAAACCCGCTCGTAATACCCACGGAACCACATATCTTCGTCGTTTATGTAGTCGCAATAGGTCAAAGCCTTATGCGCCTGCGCGAGCGAGGTTTTCGGCAAATCGCCACGCCGGGCGCGCTGCTTGTCGATCGCCAGCGCAAAGGCTGCATCGCGTTCATCCTTGGTGGCGACCCGGCTCCGCGGCATGCTGTTTAGCGTGTCGCGCAATATCTCCGTTGCCACAACATGATCCTTGTTCGCGGCGAGACTGCGTTCCGCGACCGTGCGCTGCGGGCCCATCGATAGGTAGAGATCGTCTTCCAACTGTGGCCGGGGGTCGCCCTCGTGCCAGACCGGCGCCAACACGACGTTATGGGTGACGCGCAGGGCGACCGATTCCAGCCCGTGTTTATCGAGCAGGGATTTGGGTAGCGTGAATCGAATTGCCATGTGTTCCCGTTCGGAGGCGATCTTGACCGCTTCCAGGGGCAAGGTCTTTTCCGTGCCGCCGGCGGTCCGGCCGATCACGGCCAAGCCGTCTTCCCGTCCCGTCCCGTACCGGCCTTCGTCGACCAATTCATACGGGGTCCCGGGGGTCGGGGTCGCCCGGTCATACTGCAGGCACAATCCCGACGCTTCGACGATGCAGTCGCCCTTGAGGAATTGAAATACGAGATCGTCATTTTGCGCGACCAGCAGAAGCGTCTGCGGCGCGGCCGCGGCGGGCGTAAAAGGATAGAACGCCGCCAACAGAACAATACTGAAAAGGTACAATAAACGCATGGCGAAACTCCCAATTCTGAGGGTCGCTGCCCGGCATGTCTTGTGTCGGGACGGACAGGAACCCAAGTCACAATGCTTAAGTCTAACACAATGTTCCGCCTCGCGATATGGGGCACACCAAGGCGTGAACAGTGGCGCCGGCTAGAAAATATCCACTACGATCCGCTCCCGGCCTTCCAACATACCTTCGTAGCTTTCGCGCATTTGGGCGAGATGGGGCGACGCCGCGTGTTCATCCAATGCGGCTTGGTCCCGGTAGACTTCGTACAGGACGACCCTGTCATCATGATTGCGCGAGAGGGACACATCGAAATAGACGCACCCCTCCTCCACCGCGAGGCAGTTTTCCGCGTGTTTACGCATGATGGCAATGTAATCGTCGCGGTGTTCGGACTTCACGTCGATCTGGACGACCAGGGCTACTCTGCTCATATCCGTGTACTCCTGTCTTATCGGGTTTTCGGAATTTCCGTACCGGCCCAGCGGCTGACCCGTTCGGCCACCCGGGTGATGTCCTGTTTGCCGCCGCCATCGGCGCGCACCAGCCGTAGCAGTTGCCGGGCCGACTGGCTTACCTGCATCGGCACTCCGAGCGCTTCGCCTTCGGCCATCGCGAGGTCGACATCCTTGATGAGAATGTCGAGCGCCGCGCCGTAATCATATTTATGGGTCACGACGTCGCTCGGAAACTTGTCGAGGGTGGCGCTGTTGCGGCCACTGCCCGCGTTGATCGCTTGCAGGATCACTTCCGGATCGAGGCCGGCCTTGACCCCCATCGCGAACGCCTCCGACGTGGCGGTGAGCGCGACGGCGGTCAGGATATTGTTGACCAATTTAAGACTTTGCGCGAGCCCGGGCTCGGTCCCCGCATAGGTGACCGGACCGAGCTGCGCCAGCAATGGCTCGACCTGGCGAAAGGCGGTTTCGGGTCCGGAAACCATGACCGACAAGGTGCCGGCGGCGGCGCCCGGCGGCCCGCCGCTCACCGGGCAATCGATCGTCGCGATGCCGCGCGCCGAAAGCTTCTCCGCGATCTCCCGAATAAGCGGCGTGCCGACGGTGCCGAGGTTGACGAAGATCTTGGCGGCCTTGCCCTCGATAATACCCTCGCCGCCGACCGAAGCGCTGCGGTAGGTGTCGAGCGTGGGCAACGAGGCGAAGACCACTTCCGCGTCGTCGGCGACCTCCCGCGCCGATCCGACCACGCGCGCCTGTCGGTCGGCCAACGGCCGTGTCACCTCTTCGCGGATGTCGTGCACGACCAGCTGATGACCGGCGTCGAGCAGCCGCTCGCTCATCGGGTATCCCATATTGCCGAGGCCGATAAATCCCACACTCATGTCATGTCTCCCTGCGTTTTGTCTTTGCCGGTTGCGCAATGGTGCAGCGCGTGCTCGATGCTGGATTGATACTCCGTGGGCATCGCCGGGGTGTACAGCATAGGGCGGCCTCCACCGGCGCGCCAAGCTTGACGGCGCGGCCAGGGGCGGGCTAGGGCCTTATCCATCGAAAGCCCGCGACCCGGGCCGCCACGAGGACAGCGCACATGGCTTTGCCGCCGCCGGCGTTCAAACCATCCGACACCATGGTGCCGCAGGATTGGCCGCGCCTTGCGGATTTTCTCGGGGCGCAGGGGCATGCCTATTCCACCGACCGGCCGCCCCGGCAGTTCGCGTCCGGCTTCGGCAATTTGAATTACCTGATCGAAATGGATGGCGCAGAAGCGGTGCTGCGGCGGCCGCCGCTGGGGCCGATCCCGCCGGGCGCCAACGACATGGGGCGCGAACATCGAATTCTGAGTGGGCTGTGGCAAGCCTATCCGCTGGCGCCGCGCAGCCTGGTTTTCTGCGACGATGAGACGGTGCTCGGCGCGCCGTTTTTCATCATGCAATACCGGCCGGGCATCGTGATCGGCGGCACGGTGCCCGACGGCGTGGCCGACGCCGGAACGGTGGGATTGACGCTCGGACCGATAATGATGCGCGTGCTCGCGGATCTGCACGCGGTCGACCCGGCGGCGGTCGGCCTCGGCGATTTTGGCCGGCCGGAAGGGTTTCTCGAGCGCCAGGTGGCCGGATGGGTCGCCCGCGCCGGCCTCGCCTGGGACGATGCCCCCGCGCCGCTTGCGGTCGAAATGGGACATTGGCTGGCGCGCAATCAACCGCGCCGGAGCCCCGCGCCGACACTGCTGCACAACGATTTCAAGCTCGACAATATGGTGCTGGATCCGGCGTCGCTGGACCCGGTCGCCGTGCTCGACTGGGATCTCGGCACGCGCGGCGATCCGCTGGTCGATCTCGGGGTTACGCTCAGCTATTGGGTCGAGCCGGAGGATCCGTGGGCGATGCATGCGATCGATCAGATGCCGAGCGCGGGCCACGCCTTCCCGAGCCGGCGCGACGCGGTCGAGCTGTACGCCGGATACACCGGCCGCGATCTTTCCGATATCCTGTATTATCGGGTATTCGGGCAGTTCCGCATCGCCGTCGTTTTCATGCAGCTCAACCGGCGCTACCGCGAAGGCGGTACGGACGACCCGCGGTTTGCCGAGTTCGGACGGATGGCGGAAGGGCTGCTCGACTTCGCGCATGAGGTCGCGCAAGGGCGTGCGTTCTGATGGGCACGGGATAACGGGGAGAGGAAGATGCGGCGGACGGCGATGACCGATTACGCGGAGAGCTATCGCGGCTTCGCCTGGGATTTGCCGGAAACATTCAATTTCGGCGGCGACGTGATCGACCGCTATGCGGAAGACCCGAACAATCTGGCGCTGATCTGGTGCAATGCCGCGGGCGATGAACGCCGCTTCACCTACGCCGACATCAAGGCGCTGTCCAACCGCTTCGCGAACCTGCTGCGGGAACACGGGGTGAAACGCGGCGACCGGGTGGTGGTCATGCTGCCGCGCATCCCGGAATGGCAGATCGCCATGGTCGGCTGTCTGAAGCTGGGGGCGGTCCCGATCCCGGCGATCACCATGCTGACCGCCAAGGACATGGCCTACCGGGTCGCCCATTCGGGCGCCGCGGCAATCGTCACGACGCGCGAGAACACGCAAAAATTCGACGAAGTCGCGCCGGTGCGGCTGCGGATCAGCGTCGGCGGCGGCGATCGGGACTGGCTGGACTACGCGACGGCGATGGCCGCCCAAAGCGAGAATTTCGCCCCGGTCGCGACCGGCATCGAGGAGCCGGCGGTGATGTACTACACCTCCGGTTCGACCGGCGATCCGAAAGGCGTGACCCATGCGGCGCGCGGGCTATTCACCTGGCGGGTGTCGTCCTGGTTCTGGCACGACCTGTCCGAGGCTGACGTGATGTGGTGCAGCGCCGACACCGGCTGGAGCAAGGCCGGCACCAGCGTGCTGTTCGGCCCCTGGAGCTGCGGCGCCACGGTGTTGTTTTATGACGGGGATTTCGATCCGCACGACCGCTTTCGGCTGCTCGAAAAATACGGCGTGACGGTTTTCTGTGCGGCGGCGACCGAATTGCGCCGCCTCATTCTCGAGGACACCGCGGCCTATGATTTGGCGCCGTTGCGGCTCACCGTCTCGGCGGGCGAGGCGGTCAATCCGGAAATCATCGACCGTTGGCACGACATCACCGGCGGGCCCCTGCTCGACGGCTACGGCCTGACCGAGGCGCTGATGGTCGCGACCAACTATCCCTGCATGCCGGTCAAGCCCGGGTCGATGGGGCGGCCCCTGCCAGGCACCCAGACGCTGATAATCGGTGATGACGACCGGCCGCTTCCCGTGGGTGAAACCGGGCGGCTGGTCGTCCGCATGCCGAACCCGCAGGTCATGATCGGATACTGGCAGGATCCCGGGCGGACGGCGCAGTGCTACGTGACGGTGGACGGGGCCGACTATTTCGTCACCGGCGACGAGGCCTACCAGGATGCGGACGGGTATCTGTTCTATCAGGGCCGCGCCGACGACGTGATCAACGCGTCCGGGTACCGCATCGGTCCAATGGAGGTGGAGAACGCGCTGATGGCGCATCCCGCCGTGCAGGAGTGCGCGGCGGTCGGCAGCCCGCATCCGGAGCGCGGCGAGGTGGTGAAGGCGTTTATCATCCTGAACGCGGGATTCACCGGGGATGATGCCCTGGTGCAGGCGCTGCAGGATCACGTCAAGCAGGTGACGGCGCCGTACAAATATCCGCGCAAGATGGAATTCGTCGACGATCTGCCGAAAACCATCACCGGCAAGATCCGCCGCCGCGACCTGCGCGATCGGGAATACGCCGGCGGTTCTTAGGGTGTTTTAATTGGATGTAGTCTCGTTGAGCGGCGGCGTTCAGGCAGAATGTTGCAATGGGAATTGGAACTAGATTGGGTGCCTAGCCGCACCCTTCGTCAGGCTCAGGATGAGGCCATTCCATAATAAATTCAGCCTCCCCCTGAGCTTGACGAAGGGCGAGGCGGTCTGCGGCACAAAATCGATGGTCCGCCGGATTGCAGCCTGTATTACAATCGCCGTTCGCGGAATCCGAACGTGATCATGGCGACGCCGAGCGCGACCACGCCCGCGGTCAGCATCCAGCCCGATGCGAAAGCGCCGCTGACATCAACCATCCAGCCGAAGGCCGGCGGGCCGACGATCGCGCCCATCGACGTGCCGATGCCGTTATAACCGATGGCCGCGCCGGTCTGCCGTGCCGGCACCGCTTCCACCGCCATGGTCTGCATCAACGGGGCGTAGGACGCGATGGTGACGCCGAGCAACGCGGTAAAGGCGAGCCCGGCGATCAGGCCGGCCCGCGCATCGAGCAGCCCGAGCCCCGCCAGCAGCAGCGCGGCGGTCGCGCCGAGCACCAGCGTGAGGCCCTTGCGCCGTCCCTTGAACAGAAAGTCGCTGACCGCGCCCCACCCCATCCGTGCGGCGACGCTGGTCGCCTGCGCCGTGCCGTAACACAGCCCGGCAAGTTCCTGGCTCAGCAGGAGTCCTTCGCGCATGAACAGGGTGATGTAGGTGAAAAAATTATACTGCCCGAAATTGTATAAAAAATTGCCGGCGACGAAACGGTTATAGTTGCCGTTGCGTAGGATTTCGGTGAAACCGCCGGATTTGCGCTGGCCGGCGGTCCGGGGGGCCGGGCTCGACTCTCTGGCAAGCCGCAGGCAGACGAGTCCACCGAAGACGGACGCGCAGGCGACGCCGGCGGTCACGGTCTGCCAGCTCACCACGATCACCAGCGAGCCTGCCGCCGCGGCCAGCACGCCGCCGACCGGCACGCCGGTCTGCTTGATCCCCATGGCGGTGGCGCGGCGTTCCGGCGGAAAGGCCTCGAACACGCCCTTGGAGGTCGCCGGGTTGATGATCGAATAGCCCCAGCCGGCGATTAGCATGGCCAGCAAGGCGACGGTCAGGCCGGTCGCCTGGGTCAGGATGATCGCGCTGACCACGAGGATCGCCTGTGCCGCGACCAGCGCGCGGCCGACCCCGATGCGATCGGTAAATCGTCCGCCGGGCAGCGCGCCGGTTACCTGTCCGATGCTGTAGGCGGTGACCAGCAGGCCGAATTCGGTAAATGTCAGACCGAGATCGGTTTTCATCGCCGGCGCCATGACCAGGATTGTGGTGCTGTGCAGGGTGCCGACCACATGGGAGAAGGTGAAAATGAACAGCCGCATCGTCCACGGATTTTCCGGGCCGCGCGGTAAGGGGGTGGCGTCGGTGGTCACGCGCCGGAGGGCGGGACGATGACCGCGACCGGCGGGCCGAGCCAAGACGAGAACCAGGTGAACATGTTGCGAATTGGGATCAAGGCATGCGCTCGCTTCGTATCGAGATGAGTTAGGTGTGTGTCGGGCCCAGTATCAGACCGGCTTGGTGCCTTCGATCATTAGCCGGTGCAACAGCCGAAGCTGCGACATGTCGTAATCCATGTTGGCTTCGTGCATCGAGCAGCGGTCGTCCCAGATCACCATGTCGCCGAGCCGCCATTTGTGGCGGTACTGGAACCGCTCCTCGGTCGCGTGCGCCATCAACTCGTTGAGCAGCGCGAAGCCGGCCTCCTTCTCCATGCCGACGAACTCCTCGATTCGTACCGGATTGAGGTACAGCGCCTTGCGGCCGTTCTCCGGATGGGTGCGGACAAGCGGCTGTTCGACCGGCGGGCTTTCCTTCGCCTCCGACCCGGTGCGCTTCGGCAGCTTCCGCGGCGTGCGGCTGCTGAGATAGGCGTGCACCGCCTTGAGCCCGTCGATCCGTTGCTTGGTTTCCGCCGGCAATGCGTCATAGGCGGCGGCGGTGTTGGTGAACTTGGTGTCGCCGCCACTGTCCGGCAGGCTGACCGAATACAGCGCGGTCGCCTTGGGCGGAATTTCCTTGTTCGAATGATCGGTATGCCAGGTGGTGCCGCGGATCAAGATCTTGCCGTCGCCGGCGGCGTCGCGGTCCCGGTTCGACACCACGCCGACCTCGGGGCAATCCGGCAGGTGGTATTGCTGCAGCAATTGCTTCATCGGCGTGCCGAACAGCCGCCCCGCATCGGCGAATTGTTTCGGCGTCAGCTCCTGATCGCGAAACACCAGGGCGACATGGTCCGCCAAGGCGCGGTTCAGCCGCTTGCGCGTTTCGGCGTCGACCGGCTGGCGCAGATCGAGCCCGCCGACTTCGGCGCCGGCATGTTCGCCAAGCGGGGTGATGGTAACGCTCATGGTCTGCTCCTAGACCATCACTTGTTCAAATTGGCTCAAGTGAAATGGTCTCTCTCTCTTTGTTTTACGCAAATACGTCGTCGCGAACCATTTTGGTTCGCTCGGGATTTGCGCCTAGAACGGTTTGTCGCCGGAAAGAATGATCCGGTACATCAGGCGTCGCTGGTTGAAATCATAGTCGGTGTCCGCCTTGTGCATGCAGCACCGGTTGTCCCAGATCACCATGTCGCCGAGTTGCCAGCGATGGGTGTAGGTGAATTCCGGTTGCGTCGCGTGCGCGACCAGATCGCCGATCAGGCCGGAGCAATCCTCCGGCGCCATGCCGAGAAAACGGCGCACCCGGAGCGGGTTGAGATAAATCCCCTTGCGGCCCGATTCCGGATGCGTCCGCGCGAGCGGGTGTGCGACCCCGTCGGCCACATTCTCGGCCTCTTCGCGTTTGCGTTCCGCTAGGTCGGGCGGCACGCGGCTGTCGGTATAGGCGTGAACGGCGGACAGCCCGTCGACCCGCGCCCGCAGTTCCGGCGACAGCGCGTCATAGGCGGCGCCCATATGGGCCCAATGGGTATTGCCGCCCGTGTCCGGCAGGGCGACCGAGTACAACATTGTGGCCTTGGGCGGCTCGGGGGTGAAGGAATGGTCCGTGTGCCAGCTCACCCCCCGCACGTTGATCTTGCCGGTCTTGGTTTTTTCCTGGTTCGAGATGGTGCTGACATCGGGACAGTCCGGGATGTTGAATTGTTCCAGATGCTGGCGCACCGGTGCGCCGAATTGCTTGGCGACGGCGAGGAATTCCTGCGGCTGCAGCGACTGGCCACGGACCACCAGCACCGCATGGTCGATAAAGGCCCGGTTCAGCAGGTCTGCGGTGTCGCGATCCAGGGGCTGCGTCAGGTCGATGCCGGAGACTTCCGCACCGATCTTCGGCGCCAGTGGCGTGACGGTCGGGGTCATGGCGTCAATACCGGCCTTTCGCCTTCGATCATCAGGCGGTGGAGATAGCGGCGTTCGTTCGCGGGATAGTCGCGGTTTGCCTGATGCATGGCGCAGCGATTGTCCCAGATCACGAAATCGCCCTTGCGCCATTTATGACGGTACTGGAATTTCTCCTGTGTCGCATGGGCGGCCAGGCCGTCCAGCACGGCGGCGCTGTCTTCGGGGTCCAGATCGAGCACGCGCTCGGCGCGGACCGGGTTGTGGTAGATCGCCTTGCGGCCGGTGTCCGGGTTGGTGCGGATCAGCGGATGCACGGTGTCGCCCGGATATCGTTCCGCCTCGGCCTCGCTGCGGCCGATCATGGGGCGCGGGCTACGGCTGCTTTCATAGACATGCAGGACATCCAGCCGCTCCAATCGCGCATTCTCCGCTTCCGGCAGCGCTTCATAGGCGGCCCGCATGTCGCAGAACTGGGTATCGCCGCCGCGGCTCGGGATGTCGATGCCATAGAGGATCGTCGCCTTGGGCGGCGTCTCCGTATAGGAGTGATCGGAGTGCCAGCTGACGCCGCGCATATAGAACGTGCCGTCGGTATTGCGATCCTCGCTGGAGACGACGTTGATTTCGGGAAATTCGGGGACCGCAAAACTGTCCAGATTCTGCTGCTTGATGGGGCCGAATATGGCGGCGGATGCGACGAATTGCGCGGGCGTCAGATCCTGGTTGCGAATTACCAGGACGATGTTGTCGACCCAGGCCTGATAGATTGCCTGTTGTGTATCGTCGCTGAGGTCGCCGGCCAGATTAACGCCGGAAAGCTCGGCGCCGATGGTGTCGGTCAGGGGCGTGATCGAAAGCGTCATTCGGATGTCCCGGTTCAGGGTGCGATGATGGTGAATTTCGCGTCGCCGTCGGCCTCGATCTGCGCCGGCAACGCTTCCTCCCAACTGAGGTAATCCCGCATCGCCTGTTCATTGCCGTGATGCCGGTCGTGCACGAAATACAGATAGTCGATGCACTCTGCATCCGGCGGAGAGTCGGGCGACGACTCTGCGGGCAGGCCCTGTGCGGTCCAGGCCTCGAAACCGCCGGCCAGGATCGCGACCGGCGCATCGGTGAGTTCCCGCAAATCGATTGCCGCGAGGCGCGCCCGCGTCTCATGCTCCGAATACAGCACGATTTGTTTGCCCGCCGGCAATTGGGCAAGCAGTGCATCGAGCCGCGGCCGGATCGCCCAGATCGCGCCCGGAATATGGCGCTCGCGATAGTTCATGGAAATATCCACATGTACCGCGACCGCGTCGCCGCGCTCGAGCGCCGCGGCCAGGTCGGCCGGGGTGATCGTCGCCGGCGGATCGTCCTCGATGCCGAGGACGCGGCGTTTCGGCATGCCGGTCTCCGTTCCGTCCGCGCCGATGCCGCCCTGCAGCACAACAGCTTCCCAGCCCATCTGCACCAGCCAGTGCGCGGTGGTGATGGCGCGGATCTCGTTGTCGTCGGTCAGCACGATGCGCGCGCCGCGGGCCGCGACCCAGGCGTCGGTCGCCTGCACCAACTGGCCGCCGGGGGCGTGCACCGCGCCGGGCAGATGGCCGGCCTCGTATTCCTCCCGCCCGCGTACGTCGAGCACGTAGAGGCCGCGGCTCTCATCGGCCCGCAAGGCATCCAGCGTCGCCCGGTCGATGCGTTTTACGCCGTATGTCGCGGCCATTTTTTCCGCCGTGGCTTTCGCGGTCTTGAGCCCATCGGTCGATACTTCGGGGAAGCGGCGCGTGTTGCCGTGTTCCAGCGTGTGGCCGGCCAGTGTCCAGCCCATGGTGCCGGCGCGCAGCGCGACCACCTTGTTCGGAATGCCCGCGTTGATCAACGTTTGCGCGCCGATAATGCTGCGCGTCCGGCCGGCGCAATTCACCACCACGGTGGTGTCCGGCGACGGCGCGATGTCATGGATTCGGTAGACCATTTCCGCATTCGGGACGCTGATCCCCTGCGGAATGTTCATCCGGTTGAATTCCTCCGGCGTGCGTCCGTCGACGACCACCAGATTTTCCTTGCCCTCGAGCATGGCGTTCAGTTCGTCGGCGCTGATCGACGGCGTGTGGGCGGCGTGTTCTACGACCTCGCCGAAGGCCTTGCACGGCACATTGACGCCCTTGAAGATTTCATAGCCGGCCGCGGCCCAGCCATCGACGCCGCCGGTCAGGACGGCGACATCGCTGTAGCCGAGTTTCGTCATGCGCGTTGCCGCCCGCTCGGCGACGCCGTCGCCGCCGTCGACCAGCACGGTTCGGGTCGTGCGTCGCGGCAATTGCGCGTCCAGCCGCGCTTCCAGATGGCTGTACGGCATGGGCATTGCGAACAACAGATGTCCTTCGCCGAATTGTCCGTCTTCGCGCACGTCGAGCAACGCCAACTCGGCGCCGTCGTTCAGCATCTTCTTGAGCGCAGGCGCCTCAATCTGTTTGGTCATCTTCGCGGCCTTCCCTTGGCTTTTTGCTAGTGGCATTCGGTTGGGCGGGCACGCCAGTCAATGCGGGGCGGTGCCGCGCAACAAGGCCCGGTGCATGTGGCGCGGTTCGTGATAGTCGTCGCTCGCCGCGTGCATCAGGCACCGATTGTCCCAGATCAGCATGTCGTGCGGTTTCCATCGATGGCGATATTCGAAGCGCGCGTCGAAACAATGCTCGTTCAGCGCATCGAGCAACGCGTCGCTGTCCGCGTCGCTCCAGCCGTCGATCCCGTTCATCCGGTTGGGGTTCATATAGATCGCCTTGCGCCCGGTGTCGTCATGGGTGCGCACCAGCGGATGGGCCGCGGTCGGCCCGTCGACCTCGTCGTCGGTCCGCCGCTTCCGGCCGGTAAAATTGCGCCGCCCGGTCAGGCAGTGGACGCCGCGCAACCCCTCGATACGCTGCTTCATGGCGTCGGGCAGCGCCTCATAGGCAGCGTGCATGTTGAGGAATCGCGTGTCGCCACCCTTGGAGGGAATTTTGACTGCGTGCAGCAGCGTCGCCTTGACCGGCGCCCGATGATAGGAGTGGTCGGTGTGCCAGAAGGTGCCGCGGACGATCAGTTTGCTGTTGGGATCGTCCGATTCGCGGTTCACGCTGGGCGACAGAACCGAAATCAGGTCGGTCTCCGGATGCGCGAATTGGGGAATTTTTTGCGGCTGTGCTTCGCCGAACACGGCGGCGACTTCGAGATACCGTTCGATCGAGATGTCCTGATCGCGGATACACACAACGTGATGGTCGAGAAACGCCTGATTGATGGTGTCGACCGTCTCGCCATCCAACGGATGGTTGAAATCCAGACCCAGAATCTCCGCGCCCGCCATCTCACCAAGGCGCCTGATTTCTATGTCCATGATCTGTCTCCCTTGGTTGCTGCGGTAGCCGGCGCCTAGAGGGGCGCCGTGCCCGCGAGCAGGATGCGTTGATGCAGGCGTTTCTGGCCGACCGGAAAATCCATATTCACCGAATGGACCAGGCAGCGGTTGTCCCAGACCAGAAGGTCCCCGACCCGCCATTTGTGATGGTACTGGTACTTCGGCTGAGTCATGTGGTCGTGCAATTCGTCGAGCAGCGCGTCGCTCTCGGCGCGCGGCATGCCGACGATATGGTCGGTCCGGTTGGCGTTGAGGTAGATCGCCTTCTTGCCGGTATCCTCATGGGTGCGGATCAGCGGGTGCACCACGTCCGGTGTTTCGTCCTCTTCAACTTTCATGCGTTTCGCCGCGCGCGCCGGAGAGCGGAACGTGTCATAGCTGTGCACCGCCTTGAGCCCATCCAGCGCCTTTTTCCTGTCTTCCGGCAAATCTTCGTAGGCGGCCCGGAGGTTGCAGAACTTGGTCTCGCCGCCGGTTTCGGGGATTTCCAGCGACTGGAGCATGGTCGCCTTCGCGGGCGCCGCAAAATAGGAATCGTCGGTGTGCCATCCGGTGAGCCGCTTCATTTTCAGATCGTCCGGCTTGTCTTCCGGCTTCATATAGGTGGATTCGAGGACCGAGACTTCGGGCACCTCGCCGTGCCGGCGCTTGCGGAGGAGCTGTAGCTGCGGTTCGCCGAAATGGCGGCCGATCCGGGCGAAATTCGCCGGCTCCAGCGGCGCCGATCGAAGGCAGAGCAGATGATGCTCCAGAAACGCATCGTTGAGGGCTCGTGCCGTCGCGTTGTCGAACGGCCTGCTGAAGTCTATCCCGGTCGCCTCCGCGCCCAACGCCTCGCCCAGTTTGTTGATTTTCAACGCCATCGTCGGTTTCCTCCGGAAAATATCAGGACAGCGCGGCCACAATTAAACACGCACAGGAAACCCCTGCCGGCCGCCTTGTCATCCTGGCTGTAAATCTGATGGTCGAAACCCGGCGATTATACGGCCGGGGCCGCCGCGCTGGCAATGTGACCCGATGGACGGCCGGCGGCCCGGCGCTGCTGGCGTTGCGGCTACACGCCGTCTATATATGAGGCAGCAGATTCCCGGCAATGCAATGACCGGTGGCGCATCGCCACCGTCCAGAGAGAAGGGTCAAGCCATGTCCAAGATTTACCATATCGCCGTGAAGGTTCCCGATATCGAGAAGGCCAAGACCTTTTACAAGGAAATCTTCGGGTTCGAGGAACTCAAGCAATCGAAGGTGCGCGACCATACGTCCTGTCACCTGACCGACGGGAATTTCGATCTCGCCATCGTCGAATATGACAGCGAGGATTCGCCGGAAGCGGGCCTCTCCGGTCCCGGTCCCTGCATCCATCATTTCGGCGTCGAGGTGGATGATCTCGATGGCTCGCACGCGAAGCTCACCGAGATGGGTTGCGAAATCCTGTCGGCGCCGGGTGTTCTGCCGATCAAGTTCCGGTCGCCCTTCGGCGTCGTGGCGGAAATCTCGCCGACCAACTACTTCAACACCGCCCACAAGAACGGCTAGGGCTCGGCAACCGCGGGCGGCGGGCAGGTTCCGGCGATGTTGGCATTGTGTTCGCTTGATGCGATTCCCGACGGCGACGCCCGCGGCTTCGCCGTGGAAGGCCCGCGATTGGCGCAGCGTCTGCTCGTCGCGCGGCGCGGCGATCGCGTGTACGGATACGTCAATCTATGCCCGCACGCGCTGTCGCGGCTCGATTTCGAGCCCGGCGAATTCATGGATGATGACGGACGCTACTTGTACTGCGGCGTCCACGGCGCGCAGTTCGGGCTGGAAGACGGCAATTGCGTCAGCGGTCCCTGCCTTGGCCAGGCTTTGGTGGCGGCTCCCATTGTCTTGCGCGACGGAACCGTCTTTCTCGATCGCGACGATGTCGCCCTGGTCGACGAGATTTCAAAGGTCATGTCCGACCTCGGCTGACACCGTCATACGAAAGAAGTTCCGATGATCCCGCTGGTCGACGCCTGGGTGCCGATCACGATTGCCGCCGTGATCCTGCAGACCATCCGGTCGGCCCTGCAGAAGAAACTGAAATCCGACCTCAAGACGAGCGCGGTAACGTTTATCCGCTTCGCCTTCGGGCTGCCGTTGGCGGTTTTCTTCCTGTTCGCCCTTCTACAGACCGGGGAGGCCGAGGCGCCGGCACCGGACGGTCCGTTCGTCCTGTACGCCGTGGTCGCCGCGTTCGGTCAAGTCATGGGAACCTTCCTGCTGCTTTATCTCTTTTCCTTCCGCAATTTTGCGGTCGGCACCACATACACCAAGACGGAAGCAATCCAGACCGCCCTGTTCGGCCTGGTGTTGTTTGGCGAAGCCATGAGCGTTGCCGGATTTGCCGCCATCCTGATCAGTGTGGTCGGCGTGATGACCATTTCGGTGGTCTATGGGCACGCCGGTTTGCGCGGATTCCTGACCGGCTGGCTTAGCCGCGAAGCGATGATCGGCTTGGCGTCGGGCGCCGGCTTCGCAATCGCGTCGGTGGCAATCCGGGCGGCCAGCCTGTCGCTCGGTTCGGACAGCGTCGTCCTGGCCGCGACCTACACGCTGGTCTGGGTACTTGGAATGCAGACCGTTATGATGCTGGGCTATTTCCTGCTGCGCGACCGGGCGCAGCTGATACGCATTTTCCGGCATTTGCGCTTTGCGGCGCTGATCGGTCTTTCGAGCGTGCTCGGCTCGATGTGCTGGTTCATCGCAATGACGCTGGAAAATGCTGCCTATGTGAAAACGTTGGGCCAGATCGAGCTGGTGTTCACCCTGCTGGTCTCCTATCTGATTTTCAAGGAGCGGTCGACCCGGTGGGAGCTTGCCGGCATGGTGCTGATCGTGGCCGGCATCGTTATTTTGCTGTGGGCTCGCTAGCCGTTCGGATCACGGTGCCGCGGAACAACTCGGGCCAGATCACCGCCGTGAGCAACAGCAGCAGCACGCCTTCGACGACCATAATCGCGATGCCGACCGGTGCGCCGAGATGGTCCGACAGCAGGCCCAGATGCAGCACGCCGATCGGGCCGCCGCCGATACAGGTGGCGAGCACGCCGAGCACCCGGGACCGCATCTCCGGCGTCGCCGCCGCGAACATGATGGCCGATTGCGTCGTCGAGAAGCCGGCATGGCCGAGCCCCGCGACAAGCAAGACGGCGATCGCGATCACGAAGCTATTCGATCCGGCGAAGAGACCGACGCCCAACAAGAATATGAACGAGCCGATCAGATAGGTGCGGGTGAAATTTGCCGGCTGCAGCCAGGTGATGGTTATCGCGCCGATCAGCGCACCGACCCCTTCCGCGGAGGCGAGCACCCCGATCAGCGATGCGCTGAGCTGCAGCTCGTTCTTGCCGATCACCGGGATCATGGCGCTGAACGGCACCGCGAACATATTGACGATGATCGTGACCAGCAGCGCGCCGACCAGCCCGCGGTTGCGGAAAACGAAGCGCACCCCTTCGACCAGGTTGGTGAGGTAGTGCACATGCGCGGCCGATTGCGCCGCCGACTGATAGCGCACGCGATAGGTCAACAGGAAGCCGATGCCGTACAAGACGGTGCAGAGGAAATATGCGCCGTGCAAGCCGATCTGATCATACAGCACGCCGCCGCCGATGGGGCCAAGCAGTCGTGTGCCGTTGTTGGTCACCGAATCGAGGGCGAGCGCCGGTCCGGCGCGGCCGGGTCCGGCAATTTCGCCCAGCATGGCGCGGCGCACCGGGAATTCGGAGGTGTGCATCGCCCCGCCAAGAAAGGCGCCAATCGCCACATGCCACACGGCAATCTGGCCGGTCATGGCCAGCATGCCCAGCAAGAAGGTGATGCAGGTCAGAGCGCACAGCGCGCCCAGCATGAAGCGGCGGCGGTTCACCCTTTCGCCGATGGTGCCCATGACCGCGCCCAGCAATATCATCGGCAGAAAGCGGAAAAAGGACATCAACGCGGTCTGGAAAACCGACCCGGTCACTTCCAGGACAAAGACGCTAATGGCGAGCAGTTCGAGCCAGCGAATAACGCCAACGAACCCACCGGTGACCCAGAGCCGCCGGTAATTGCCGTCGCGAAACAATTCGATCGGCCGCACCCGCCGGGCCGGTGCGGCGCCGTTTTCGGGTGCGCTCAACAAACCCGTCCCGGGCAGGGTGCGGGAATCGACGCGCCCGCGCCACTGCGCTTGAAATAATGCCTCGCCATTGGCGGAATCTCGCGAAAGCGGCCAGACGATGCCTGGCCAAAGGATGTGGGTTGATCTTACCCTCTCGCTGGTGTCCGGTGTAGGGTGCTCTCTTCCCATGCAAACACCGGAAAAGCCGACCGACGATATGCGCCTCTCCCGATTTGACCTCTGCGGCCATTGCCGGATCATCCTCCCGAGATTTGGGCTGCGCCGGGATCGACGATGAACATGGAAAAGCAGGTTGCTTATTTCCGGCGCCTTTCGAATGCCGACGTTTATGCGGAGACGTTGCGATCCGGCGGGATCGCCCTGACCCGTCTGGAATACGAAATGGAGCAAGACGACATCGACCGGGTCCTGGCCGCCGCGCAGGGCTATCAACTCCAGGCGTACAGCCAGGAAGCCGTGCAGCACGGCTATGGCGCCGACCGGGCGCTGATCGCGCGATGTCCCAATCTGCTCGCCGTCTCGACGCCGGGGTCGGGATACGATGCGGTGAACCTGGCCGATTGCACGGCGGCCGGCGTGCTGGTGGTCAACCAGGCGGGGCTGCACGCAACGGCGGTCGCACAACACGCGCTCGGCATGATGCTTTGCTTGTCCAAGAAGATCATTCAGGCGCACACGGCAATGCATGGCGACGCCGACTGGTCGCGTCTCGACTATGGCGGGCATGACATCGACGGCAAGGTGCTTGGTGTCGCCGGGTTCGGCGCCGTCGGCCGCCGGCTTGCGGAGATTTGCGGTGGCGCTTTCGGTATGCGCGTGATCACCCATCATCCGCGCATGAGCGACGCGGACATCCGAGCCTGCGGCGCCGAGCCGGTGGCGTTCGACGCCATGCTGGGGCAAGCGGATTTCGTCGTCGCCGCGCTGCCGCTCACCGACCAAACCCGCCGTCTGTTCGGCGCCCGCGAATTCGCGCTGATGAAACCGGGCGCCTATTTCGTCACGGTGGCGCGCGGCGGTATCCATGACGAAGCGGCTTTGGCGGCCGCGTTGCGGCGGGGCGAGATCGCCGGCGCCGGGCTGGACGTCTGGGAAGTCGAGCCGCCACCGGCCGATCATCCGCTGCTGGCTTTTCCCAATGTGCTGACCACGCCGCACAATGCCGGCATGACCGCCGAGAGCCGGCTTCGCGTATCACGCGGCGCGGCGGCTCAATGGCTCACGATCTTCGAGGGAAAGCGGCCGCCGCGCCTGCTCAACCCGGATGTCTGGCCGCGCTATGTCGATCGTTATGCCCGCATCATGGGCCAACCACCGGAGGAGCACGCCGAACCATGACGACGAAAACCCATGACTACATGGTGACCGGCGGCGGCCGGAAATCGCGCCTCGTGATGCCGCCGAAGGCCTGCGAGACGCATTCGCATATCTACGGCGCGCGGGATAAATACCCGCCGATAGCGGGTCGGGAGCCCGATTTCGGCGCGTCGGTCGACGCCTATGCGGCGATGCTGGACCGCTTCGGATTCGAGCGTTGCGTCATCGTGCAGCCGTCGCTGTACGGCGCCGACAATCGCTGCACCCTGGATGCCATGGCGCAGCTTGGTCCGGCGCGCGCGCGGGGCGTCGCGGTAACACGAAAGGACGCGGACGCGGACGAGTTCAAGGCGCTGCACGCGGCGGGTATTCGGGGCTTGCGGTTTTTTCTGCTGGTCGACGATCTTACGCTCGACGACGCCGAGGCGATGGCGCGCAAGGTCGCGCCGCTCGGCTGGCATTTGCAGATGCAGGACGACGGCGACTGGCTGCCGGCGGCCCTGCCGCTGCTGGAGAAGCTGCCGGTCGACATCGTGATCGACCACATCGGCCGCATTCCGCCGGAAAAAGGGGTCAACGACCCGGGCTTTCAGGGGCTGCTGCGCTTCCTGGAGACCGGCCGTTGCTGGGTCAAGATTTCGGCGCCCTACATGTCTTCCGCCGGCGGACCGCCCGACTATGCCGATGTCGGCGACCGGGTTCGGGCGCTGGTCGCGGCGCGGCCGGACCGGCTGGTCTGGGGCGCGAACTGGCCGCATCCCCATCACCATGGACCGGAAGACAAGCCGGAAGAGGCCGACGACTTGGACGCCTTGCTGGAATGGGTGCCCGATGCGCGCGCCCGCAATGCCATTCTCGCCGACAATGCGGCGGTGCTGTACGATTTCGAGGATTAGACCGTAGGTTACGGACGGTGAATATCGGTCTATGGTTTGTGGCATGTTGATCGACGTTCAAGATGCCAACCTAAACTACATTCTCAATGGCTGCCTTTTAGGAATTATTATGGTTACGGTGGTGTCCATTATTCCTTGGCGTTTGCAGGGTGGGCGGAACCGGTGGACGCATTTGTTACCCTGGCTGGCGCTCGCATTATACTTTGCCTATGAATCCGCCATGCCGGCACGCATGAATATACGACTGGACCTCGTCGTGATTTCGCCGCTGACCGGACTCGTTATTTTGGCTTGGCTGATCCGCTTAATGCGCATTCGGTGGCTAAAAAGAAGTCAATAGTGGCCGTGCCTTTCTTTGGATTGCTTCATCGCCGAGACGATTTTTGCGCGATAGACTTGGTGCGATGTTCGTCAGCGCGCTCAACGTCGTTACAAATGAGGCTCAAACGCTTGATCGGTTGATGACGCCTCGGCAAGCCATCTTGGCTTGCTGATGCTTTTTAAGGGATGCGTTCGTCTCATTACGCGGTTCAGGAGGTGCCATGCCGTCGAAAATAGAGCTGTCCACGCCGCCCAACACAATGACGCCGGTTGGGCCGTATAGTCATATCGCAAAAGTTGGCCAATTCATCACCATCGGCGGCACCGCGGGGGTCGATCCCGCGACCGGCGCGCTGGCCGGCCCCGACGTCGGATCGCAGACGAAACAAATTCTCGATGCGTTCGAGATCATGCTGGCGTCGGTGGGATCGGATCTGGATCATGTCATCCACATCAACATCTTCCTCGCCGACATGCAGGATTTCGAGCGCATGAATGCGGCCTATGTCGAGAAGATGGGTGCGCGGCGGCCGGCCCGGACCGCCATTGGGGTGACCGGCCTGCCCAAGCCGGGCGCCCTGCTGACGATGAACCTGACCGCGGTGACGAAGGAGTAGCCGGCGCCGCATGGCGGCGGAATTCGGTTCCGGGCCACTCGCGACAGCGTCGGCCTTGGTCTATCATGGCAGCCAATCACCGCCATATCCGGCACGATCGCGAAAGGAACGTCCCATGCCCGGTGCTCTTTCCCATCTCAAGGTTGTCGATCTCACTTCAAATCTTTCCGGCCCCTATTGTGCGATGCTGTTGGCCGATCAGGGCGCCGACGTGATCAAGGTGGAACGCAAGGGTGACGGCGACGTGCTGCGCAAGACACCGCCCTTCGTCAATGGCGAGAGCGCACCCTTCATGTTGTGGAACCGCAACAAACGGAGCATCGAGCTCGATCTCAAGGACCCGGGCGATCTCGAAGTCTGCAAGAAGCTCGCCTTGGAGGCGGATGTCTTCATCGAGAATTACCGGCCCGGCGTCGCCGGCCGGCTTGGGCTCGGCTACGACGTGCTCAGTAAACTCAACCCGCGGCTGGTCTACTGTTCGGTCTCGGGCTTCGGCCAGACCGGGCCTTACGGACCGCGCGGCGGCTTCGACCTGATCGCCCAGGCGATGTCCGGCCTGATGTCGATCTGCGGCGACGAAGACGGCCCGCCGCACCGCCTGCCGATTCCGATTTCCGACACCAGCGGTGGAATGTTCGCGGCGGTCGGCGTGCTGACCGCGCTGGCCTCGCGCGAGCAAACGGGCAAGGGCCAGCAGGTGGACGTGTCGCTGTTCGAATCGGCGATCTCCAAATGTGTCTACGAAGCGGCTTATTACTTCGCGACCGATGAGCGGCCGCCCAAGCTGGGTCAGCAGCATCGCGGCAGTTCCCCTTATCAGGTGTTCAAGACCATGGACGGCTGGATGGTGCTCGGCGCCTCGCAGCAGAATCTCTGGATCAAGGCCTGTGAAGTGCTCGATTGCATGCCGCTGATCGAGGATCCGCGCTTCCTGACCAAGGCCGACCGGGTCGCCAACAACAAGGCGCTGGTGGCGTTGCTGCAGGAACGTTTCAGCACCGGCACGTCGCAGGAGTGGTTCGAAAAACTGGACGCGGTCGGTATTCCGGCGGGACCGGTGCAATACCATGACGAGGTGTTCCACGACCCGCATGTGATGGCGCGTGAAATGGTGGTCGAAGTCGACCACCCGGCGGCCGGTCGCCACCGCACGCTGGGTACGCCGGTGAAGCTGTCCGACACGCCGGGATCGATTCGCCGGCCGGCGCCGATGCTGGGGGAACACACCGAGGAAATCCTCGCCGAACTCCGTCTCAAGGATGAGGCGGCGGACTAGAGAGGGCCTGTCTAAGCGGCGATCCCGTCGACGATGATGAAATCGGCGTCGGCGGCCGCTTGGCGAATTGCCTTCGCGGCCTGGTATTCCCGGCTTCGGTAGCACGCGACCGCCGTCGCGCGGTCCTTGAATTCAACGACGATGTTCCGCTCGCGGGAGTTGCCCTCCAGCGTATCGGTGGCACCGCCGCGCACGATGAAATTTGCGTTGAATTTTTCGAATGCCGGGCGGGCGGCCATGAGATAGTCCGGATACCTGTCGGCGTCCTTCACGGAGACGCGAACGATCCAATATGCCTTTGTCATAACAGTCTTCCTCGCGATTGAAATTTCAGGAATGCCCGGGTGGCTTCTCATCCGGGCGGCAAAGTGGGCGGACCCTCACGCAGCCGTCCCGGCGGTACGGCGGACGGTTTGCGTATTGTCGATTTCCGCCGCGGCGGACTGCATGATGCCGGCCAGAACGGCGTAGGCCGCCGACCATGCGTCTCTCGCGTCATCCGACCATCCGTCGCCGAGCCCTTTTTCAAGGGTCCAGATCAACGCCGCGCCGACCGCGTCGTAATGCGCATCGGTCACACCGTATCCCGCGTGCCGCCGGCCGAGATCGGCGACAACGGGCGCGAGTTCGTCCAAACGGTCCAGCGCGCCAACAACCATGTCGATGGCCTGGGTCAGTTTCGTGCCCTGGCGCGCAAGATCCACCCCATGGAACAGATCGCGGGTTTTCGGGTCGATCTCGAATAAACGATCATAAAACAAGATCGCCGCGGTATCGGCTATCGGGACAACGTGTTGCCAGGTTTCTTGCACAAGTGCCTTCTGTTCCGGGGACATAACGCTTCTCCATGTATCGCTGCGGTGTTCGCTCGGCGGCCTTTGACGTGGGAGACCGGCTCGTCGGTCTCGCGCCGCCGGTGGTTTCATATCAATTGCCAATAGAGATAAAAAATGAATAATTATGATGTTTTCATTCTCTTGGAGAGATGAATGGATTTGTCGGATTTGCGGATATTTTCAGCAGTGGTGCGGGAAGGCGGCGTGACGCGCGCCGCGCGGCGGCTGCACCGTGTGCAATCGAACGTCACGACGCGCATTCGTCAGCTCGAGGACGATCTCGAGGTTCCGCTCTTCATTCGTGAAGGCAAACGTCTGCACTTGGCGCCGGCGGGACAGATCCTGCTCGACTATGCCGATCGGCTGCTGGCACTGGCGGAAGAAGCACAATCAGCGGTGCAGGATGCGCAGCCGCGCGGCGTCTTCCGACTCGGGTCGTTGGAAAGTACCGCCGCGGTCCGGCTGCCGGCAATCTTGACCGAGTATAGCAAGCGCTATCCCCAGGTTACGCTGGAACTTCGCACCGGCAATCCGACGCAATTGGCCGCCGCCATCATAGCGGGCGAACTCGACGCCGCCTTCGTCGCCGAACTTGCAGCGGAAGCGCAATTCGACGAAATCGTTGCATTCGAGGAAGAGCCCGTGATCGTAACCGTTGCCGATCATCCGCCGATCGGAATAAAAGGCGGCGCGCCTAAGACCATCCTTGTGTTCGAGCATGGCTGCCCGCACCGAAAATTGCTTGAAGGGTGGTATGCCAGCCGTCGCGAAATGCCGGAACGGACGCTCGAACTCGGCTCCTACCATGCGATGCTTGGCTGCGTCGTCGCGGGAATGGGGGCGGCCTTGCTGCCGCGAAGCGTGCTCAGCACCTTTCCCGAGAGCAAGCGCCTCGCCGTCCACACGCTGCCGCCGGGCGAGGATATCGCGCGGACGGTTCTCATTTGGCGCAAAGGGGCCGGCTCGCCGAAGATTGACGCGCTTGCAAAGATTCTGAGCGAACCAAACCGCCGTGCCCAACCGGGGCCGCGCCGAAAAACCCGTCCGGCCTGAATGTCCTATCGCGGTTCCTGGGCGGCGGCCGTTGACCGATAAGGCGCGCGAATTCGGCGCCTGCCAGGGTCGGAATAAGACAGGCGGCGATTGTCAGGCGCCCGCCGTTACCACGAGCCGCTATTTACTCTTGGGTGTTTCGCTCTCGGCCGCTTCCCGGTCAGCGGCTTCTTTTGCCAGCCGCAGGGCGCGCAGGCGCGCCGTGTGCTCGGCTTCCTTTTGGCGTGCCTCTGCCTTTTCTTGCAGGATCTTATCGTCTTTCTTCTGAGTGGCAGCAAACTTCTCTTCCGCCTTCGATCTGGCTGACTTCGACACTATGGTGATCCTTTGCTCTTTGGTTTGGGGCATTGCCGGCGCGTACGGTTCGAACCCGCGGCACAAGCGTACGCGCAGGCTCGGTCACGCCTGAGCGCATCCCGCCATGATTTTTCTTCTTTGTATCGATAGAGATCGAAGGAGCGACTGCGTAGCGGCGCGACGCTTTTCTTCGAATTGCCCTGCGATCGTTGACGGCGTCGTCGTGGGCAACCAGCGGCAGCCGCCCCAATCGAGTCGGGGGCGCGCCTAACTTGGTTATTCTATGACGGACAGGTTCTCGGCGGAAGATTTGCCGTTTTGTCCCGGCTGAAGCTCATAGGAGACCTTCTGCCCTTCGTTCAAGGAACTCAGTCCGGCGCGCTCGACGGCCGAAATATGAACGAACGCGTCATTCGATCCGTCTTCCGGCTCGATGAATCCGAAGCCCTTGGCGGGGTTGAACCATTTTACAGTACCAGTAGCCATAACATTTTCCTCTAACAGGTGTCTTGATTCCGCGTCTCACACGATATGACGGCGCGGTCGGTGTGGCGCTCACATTGTCAGGGGATAACTAAGCAAATCGGCGTACCGGTTATCTAGGTAACACAAAACAAATGTAACGCATCAAGGCGGAACGTAGGGCATATCCCCGAGAAGTCAATGATTCAACCGAGTCGGGCAAAAGCGGCCGCGGTCCCGCCCCTCGGGTTCGACACGGAAATTCGCCGATCCGGAACCGGCAACGGACAAGTATGCCCTCGAAAGAAGTCGTCAACCAGCGGCGGTGCGCCTCTTTGCTTGCGGCGTAAGGCGGTCCTGCACTTGGCTCAGACAGGCGGACAATTCTGCGGCCAGCGTGTGGACATGCGGTTCCATTATGAAGTCGAAATGCTGACCCGGAACCGGCTTGATCTCCAGCCGGCCCTTGATGAGCTTGTGCCAGCCAGCGTGGATATCGGTGTGTTTTAGGGCGGGCAATTCCGCCTTAAACAAGACGGCGTCTCCATCGTATGGCTGCGGGCAATCGCTTCGCCTGATTGCGTCGTTGGCCGCCGCCAGATGCCACAAAAACCGCGGCACAGGGCGACCCCGGCGTTCGAAAAATCGCCATGCCGCCGGCAGCAAGTTGGACCGGTGCACCGATTCAACGATCTCGGCCAGGGCCCGGATCCGCGATGCAAAATAAGACGGTATTTCCAGCAGACGGAGTTTCGCGATCCGATCGCGATGCCGGTTCAGCCAATGCCGAATTCCGGCAAATTTTCGGCCGTCGAGGTAGTAGGTGTCGAGCAGCGCCAGCAACGCGACGGTTTCCCCCTCGGCCCGCAGATGTTGCGCCATGGCATAGGCGACCCGTCCTCCGAAGGAATAGCCGCCAATGTAATACGGACCGACCGGCTGAATCTTCCGGATATCCCTGACATATTGCGCGACCATGTCATCCATCCGCGTGAACGGCATGCTCTTGCCGTCCAATCCAACCGCCTGGATTCCATAAAAAGGCTGCGCGGGGCCGAGATACCGGGCGAGGTCTCGAAAATTGAGAACATGGCCATTCTGATCGTGGATGCAAAAAAACGGCGGCCGCTCGCCTTCGGGCTGGATCGGCACAAGGCATTGCGACGGGAGGTCCGCCTCGATGCGCTTCGCCATCTCGGCAACGGTGCCGGCTTCGAACAAAATGGCGCGCGGCAGGCGATGACCCAATGCCTCCTCGATAAGCATGAACAAATCGATGGCCTGAAGTGAGTCGCCGCCGAGCAGAAAGAAATTGTCGTGAAGCCCTACGGTTTTCACGTCCAACGACTGCGCCCAGAGATCTTGCAATTTGCTTTCCAGGGCCGTGGGCGCCTGCGACTCCAACGAATCGCGGCATTGGTCCGGACCCGCGGAACGCACGAGATCGAATGCTGCGGCGAGTTTGTAACGCTGCACCTTGCCGGTCGGGCCTTTTGGAATTTCATCGACGAATAGCAGGCGGCGCGGGACTTTAAACGTTGCCAAGCGACCGCGTAAAAACCGGGACAATGTTTCCTCGGCCAATGCCACACCCGGTTCGAGCACCACGGCCGCGGCAATTTCCTCACCCAAGGTCGAATGCGGAACGGGAAAGGCCGCCGCGGCCTGTACGCCGGGATGCGCGAGCAGCGCGTCGTCAATTTCGTTCGGCGTGATCTTCTGACCGCCGCGATTGATCATCTCCTTGAGCCGCCCGGTCAGGAACAAGTAGCCGTCGCTGTCGAAATACCCCTGGTCGCCGGTTCGAAACCAGCCCTTCGAAAAGGCGGTGCGATTGGCCTCGGAGGCATCGTCATAGCCATCGAAAATCATCGGTCCGCGAACGACCACCTCGCCGCGCTGGTCCGGGCCGAGCCTCGCGCCGGTGTCGTCCAGGATTCTGACTTCGGTGCCTGCGGTAAGGCCGACACTGCCTGCCTTGCGGGCTTTCGGCGGCAGCGGCTCGGCGGCCATGAAGCCCGTTTCCGAAGACCCGTAGGCTTGGATGACCGGTGCGTCGAAAAGGGTTTCCAGCGCCCGGCCGATCCGAGTTTCCAGACGGCCGGTGCCGGACCGGATGACGCGAATGTGCGGAGACGCCGATGCGATCGTCTCCTCGAACCGATCGGCCTGGGCACTGATCGCGTGATAGATCGTATAGGTGCCCATCAGGAATGTCGGCTGGAATTCCGCCAAATAATCGAAAATCGTCGGCACGTCCAGCCGCGGCACGGGGATCGTCGCGGCGCCGGAAAACAGCAGATAATGCAGTCCGGCGCCCAGCCCGCCGATATGAAACATCGGCATCATATTCAGGACCCGATCCGTCTGGCGCAGTCCGAACCGCGCCGCCGTGTCTTCGCCGCGCGCGATCATCTGGTGATGTTTGACGGGCACGAGTTTGCTGGCGGACGTCGTACCGGAAGTCGAGAGAACGACAGCCACGTCGTCCGGTTCCGCCGGTCCGAAGTGTCTCGGCAACCCGGCGGGACTTCCCCGTAAGCGGACCTTGCCGGCGACCGGCCCCGGGACGGCTTCAATCTCGAGCACGGCTAAGCCCAGTTTATCCGCCGCGCGGCGTACCGCGTCGCCGGAGCCTTGCTCGATGGCGACGGCGACAACGCCAAGACTATGGAGGTAGACCGCAAATTCCCCGGCGGTCAGTTTCGGGTTCAAGGGAACGGCCGTCGCGTAGCTCGATATCCCCATGATTGCCGCCGCCATTCCGGCCCCGCCGGAGTGGACGATTGCAACGCGATTGCCGCGTCCGAGACCCGATGCGCTGAGCGCACCGCCGATTTCGTCAATCACGCCCAACAATCCGTGATACGTGAGCGGCGACAGGCCGCTGGCCGCGATCGCGGGAGCGTCCGGCGTGGTATCCGCCCAATACCGCACGATTTCGTACATCGTGCCGGGGCAATCACTCCGGCTGGATTTTATCGGCTGCTTCAACATGGCTTCGGGACATTCTTGTCACCGATATGAACCGGTCGCTATTTGTCCAGAAGGGCTAACCGCGCGGCCGGGGTATATCCCGGAACAGGATTTCTATCCGGACCGAAAATCGCTTAAGGATTTCTTCTGTTCGCCGTCGGCGCTCAGGTTCTCAGGCGCCAGCCAGGTCTCGAACGCGGATTTGATGCCGGGCCAATCCCTGTCGATGATCGCGAACCATGCGGTATCCCGGTTGCGCCCCTTATAAAGGACCGCCTGGCGGAATAGGCCTTCATAGGTGAAGCCGTAGCGCCGGGCCGCGCGTTTCGACCCGGCGTTCAGGTCGTCGCATTTCCATTCGTAGCGGCGATATCCCAGCTCGTCGAAGACGCGTTTCATCATGAGATACATCGCCTCGGTTCCGGCGGCGGTGCGCTGCAAGGCCGGCGAATAGTTGATGCTCCCCACCTCGACCACGCCGTTTGCGGGATCGATGCGGAGGTAACTGGCGACGCCGACCGCTCGCTTTGTGGCGAGATCGATCACCGCAAAATATAAGGGGTCGTCGCCGAGGCACGATTTCTCAAGCCAGGTCCGGTAGGCCTCGAAACCGTCAAACGGCCCGGCGGACAGGTACGTCCAGATACGATTTTCCGTGTCGGCACCGAATGCCCGAAACAATTCATCGGCGTGACGCGCCACATCGAGCGGCTCCAGGCGGCAAAAGCGACCCTGCATGACGGTGCGCGGCGGCGCGGCGCAGGGCTTCCAGTCGGGCAACGGAAAGCCGATGGGCAGGCCAAGCGCACTTCGAAATTCGGTCATCTAGAACGGCACCGACCCGTTCACGGTCGTGCGGTGCATCAGGCGGCGCTCGGGC
>Ga0224508_10000893_pt1 | contig 27602 bp, 20 predicted proteins | sample SF_Jan12_sed_USG_4_FD_170157 | JGI IMG/M metagenome (GOLD analysis project Ga0224508, IMG submission 170157) | Sediment microbial communities from San Francisco Bay, California, United States - SF_Jan12_sed_USGS_21 | ecosystem: Environmental > Aquatic > Marine > Sediment | place: USA... | reverse complement strand
ACCAGTCCGCCGGGTTCGGTGTCGGCGACCGGAAGGATGGCTATCGGCCTCGGTGCAAAGGACAGCAAGAAGATCAAGAGCGACAGGATGGCGATTGCCAAGCGTCGTGGGTCCAGCTCGAGACTCTCGTCGTGAACCGGCGGGTGACGCAGCCCGAAGACGAGAACGAGAAGCGCCAGCAGCCACCACCCGGGCCAGCTGAACCCGCCGACGATCATCAACAGCCAAACAGCCAACGCGGTGAGATGCTGATAGCGTCCGGCAGCGGCGTAGAGAATGTGCCCTCCGTCCAGTTGGCCGATCGGCAGCAGGTTGATGGAAGTCGCCAGTAGACCGGCCCAGGCGGCCAGCGCCACGGGATGTAGATTGAGCACCGTGTCCGGTGGCAGCTCGCCGTGGAGAAGCCTGCCGATCCATTGGATCACCAGACTCTCCCCGGGAAGGTAGAGGGCCGCCACGGCTTTCTCCGGAGTGGCTATCAGAAGGCGGGCCGGACTCGATTGAGAAATGCCATAGGCGAGCAACGGTAGAAGCACGACGAAACCGGCGATCGGCCCACCGGCGCCGACATCGAGCAGCTCTTTCCTGTGACGGAGGGGAGCGCGGATCCGGATAAAGGCCCCGAGGGTTCCCAGGCCGAAGGGCGCGGGAAGAAAAAACGGTGCCGTTGTGGGAAGACCGTAGCGACGGCAAACGAGAAAGTGGCCCATTTCATGGGCGAACAGGATGAGCAATAGCGGGATCGAGAATGTCAGACCGGTCTCGAGCAACTCGGGGCTTCGCCACACGGAGGCGATGGTGCCCGGGGAAAGCAATGGCACGAGCGATGTGGTCACGTCAGTCTGGGTCGAGACCCAGAACACCGCTCCCAGAGTCGTGGCGGTAAAGAACGTGACGGCCAGGAGCAGCCCTGCCAGCCAGTACCTTGCGTTCCCGGCCGTCGCGGACGGATCCGGCCGCCTGATGGCATCATGGCCGAGAGAGCCTGGCGTCCTTGGGCCCGAACCGAGGCCGTGGCCCGGCAGTTGGCTCAGTTCCATTCTCGGCCTTGCCCGCTGCTTTGATGGCAACTGTCGCGTTGCCGGCGCGGGATTGGAAACTCAGATGTTGCGCAGCTCTTTGCCGGGCTTGAACCGGACTGTTTTGCCGGGCGCGATCGCCACTTCGACGCCGGTTTTCGGGTTGCGGCCGATTCCACGCTTGCGGTCGCGCACTTGAAACACGCCGAAGCCGCGTAGCTCGATACGTTTGCCCTTCGACAAGGCGTTCTTCATGGCGTTAAAGATCGTGTCGACGGCCAACGCTGCCTTTACCCTGGACACCTCGGAAGTTTCCGCGACGCGGTTGACGATATCGACTTTGATCATGGACTCCCCGAAAGGCCGGCAGTGTAGCGTGCGCTCGCTTGGGCTGTCAACGAAAACGCGACCCGAAAATTGTTTTTTGTATCGCGATTGTGGCTAAACTCGCGAAACGAAAACGATGTTCGCTTTTGCAGATTTTTTTGCCGGCCCTTAGACGCCAGAGGACGTCTCGACGAGTGCCGATAGCGACCGACTGTGGAGGCGCTCAGTCTTTGCCGGAGGGAGTTCGAAGAGTCTGGTGAGCGGCTAGGGGTGCTTGTCGACGCAAACGTTGGTCCCAGAGGAGAAGCCGTACTCGGCGCCCGAGTCTCTGTCACAGACCAGCAGGCCGTAGCAGTCGGAGTCGTTGCGGCAGTTGCCCTGCCCTTCGCCGCAAGGTCCGCACTGGCGACAGAACTTGTTCTGCCCCGGGGCCGCCGTCTCGCAAGGAGCGGCGAAGAACTCAGGGTCGTAAAGCAGGCGGATACCGGTCAGGTCATCATCACTCAGCCGCGCCCCGACGACGTTCGCGAGGCTCGCCCGCATCACGGCGTTGGCGAGCAATTCGCTCGAGGCGCAGTCCGGGCTGCGAGCGTCACCGCAGGAATGTCCAAGGCCCAGCGTGTGCCCCAATTCGTGGGTGTAGATCTGGGCAGCGATTTTTGGTTGTCCGGCAAGAAAGCAATCCAAGCCGTCGTTCATGACGATTTCCGCCTCGATCGCCTGAAACGGTGCCAGTTGCTTCCAGCTTCTGGGCGAGGCGCTGAAATCCGAAAGGCCTCCGATTGCCAGCACACCCCCGGTCGCGCAATCGAAATCGTCACCGATCGAGTTGTTGAAATCCCGAAAAAGAATCGTGTTCTTTCCGTCGAGCCTGGCAAAGCCTCCGGTCGCGTCGCTCAGACCCGCGTTGACCAGCCTCACGGGAGTGCCGCTCTTGTTCCAGGCCTTGCGCGCTCGCCGGAACTGCGCCGCACCTCCGCCGGAGATCACAGTCTGGCCGTCGCGTTGGCGGTGCCAGCGGACGGTCCGGCCATTATCGAAACGAAACCAGCGGATGGTGATATTCGGACCGGAGAGGACAGTGAATTTCTCAGAAGAGCGACGCCCCGTATTGGGCTCCGAGACGAAATAGTCCGCCGGTCTCTCGAGCCCACTGGCTCGATCCCTCAGCCACGCCTCAAAAGCCTCGGCATCACGGGACTGATCGACGGCCGCCCGGACCGTCGTTTCGCCGTCCGCCTTGACGATCACCTCGGTCGCTTCACTGAGATCGCGCTCGAGGTAGCGTCGGTTCCCTTTCACTGTTTCGTGAAACGCTCCTTGGACGAAATGGAGAACGCGGTAGGTACCATCGTCGTTGACGCGCAGGAAAAGAAGAGCGTTTCGGTCGCCGGCGAAGGAAGGGGAGCCGAAGATGCGCACAGCGAATCCACGCTCGAGTGCCACACCCCCCGGCACCCGCACCACAAGCCTGGATCCTCCATGGTGCCCTTTGAGGACCTCGAGGACCGTCGCATCGTAGTCTGTGGTGACCCTGCCGCTTCTTCGGGTGACCTCGCCACCGGCGAGCCTGGCGCGCACGATCAGCTCCGCCGAGTCCGCCAGGGGTCCGTCGGCCGTAGAGATATAGGTCAGAGCCGCTAGAGGGCCGCAGAGCCCGAAGGCCAGCGCCCAGACGAAGCAGTGGAAGATCTTCGGGAGGTGTCTGGACACGGCAATACTCCTTCTATCGAGCAACTTTAGCGGGGATTATAAGAGGGCATGCCCGTCCTCGGGGTGACCTTCTTCACAGCGGGCTTCGAAAGACTACTACCCCTTGCGCCGGGCTTCTTTCTCGGCTTTTCTTTGCTCACGCTCTTTTCGCTTCTGTTTCTGGAGCTTCCGTTGCCGGGCGATCTCCTTCGGGTCATCGCTGATCTCCTGGTGAGCGTCACGAACGCAAAGCGCGCGCATATCGTAGCTGTACTCGACATGACCCTGGAACGCCCGGCGGTGACGAAAGCTGAAGTTCAGCGCATGCCTCTCGTCGACGCGTGTAGAGCTCCATGGGCAGCAGGCGCTGAGCCGGATGTCGCCGACGGTCTTGTAGGCCGCTTGCGACCACATGGCCTGCACTTCGCCGAGCTCCTCGATCGTCGGTAGACGCCAGTTGTCAAAGCCGCCGAGTTCGAGACTCTGGCAGTGCCTTCCTGCGGCCTCCCACGTAAGATCCCAGCCGTTGTCGCGATTCGGCCACATCAGCCGGGTGTCGAAGTCGGGGTAGATTCGTTCGCGGCGCTCCAGCTTACGAAAGGCCTCGAGTGTCTCGGCCATCTCTACCGTCACCTCGAGCCGTTCTCCGTCCTCCATCTCGTAGGTCTCGGTCCAAGCGGCCTCCGGGGCTACGAGCGATGTTGCCTTGACGACCACCGTGCCGCTGTCGACTCCGATCTCGCGCGGTGTGTCCGGATGCAGCTGTCCTTCGGCCAGATTGTCTATCCAGAGGGTACAAGGCGCGTCGGTTTCGACGACAAGAATCGCATCCGGCTCGTCCGAGTCCGAGTCCGTCGAATCGGACTCATCGGTGTCCGGATCGTCGGAATCGGATTCAGACGGCTCGCCGGTTGTTTTGGCGCCCTCCCGCAGATCGGGTTTGTCGACTGGTGTGGGTGGGGCCTGGCTCCATGCACCTGGGACAACCAGGAGCGCCAGCACTGCGATACACGACAAAGCCAGAACACGGTTTCTCACCACTGGATCATCCCCGCGCGGGCGCAGAGGTGTCAAACCTGGCGCGCGAACGGTGCCCGGGCTGGCGCCAAACCGACCGTCCCCCATCCTGTAGTGAACCTAGCGGCCCGGGGCACAACTCGAAACGGTCTCGTTTCTGTACCGCCTTAACCCGAAGGGCGGCAAGGGGTTACGGCGCCCTGCTGCTCGTTCCTGGTGATCTCCGATGCACGATGACACCCTATCGTCGCCGCTTCGTGCCTTGCAGGCGTACCGCAGCGCGACCCTCTGGACTTCTCGGGCTGCTAGAACGTCACCGGCCGCGGGTCGTCGTAGACCACTCTGACGATGAAGCTGCTCGTTCCCACCGACGCTTGATTCTTGAGCAGGTGATGTTCTCCGATCGTCAGTCCGTCGACCAGGGTCGGGCTGTTCTTTGCCAGGTCGCGGATAAAGACCTTTCGGTCGAACTGGTAGAGCTCGAACTGCTCTGGCTCGACACCGGGCTCGTCCACAATGACGCAGTCGCAGGTCGAACGCGTACCGACAACGCCGTTCTCCATCAGGGTCAGATTGTACTCGCGCCCCCTGTTGTTTCCGCGGACGACGATCAGTCGCACCAGACGCAGCGAAACAGGGCGCGGCGGACGCGTGGTGGCGACGCCGGGCTTGAGCTCGAAGGCGGGTGAGCCGGCCGCTGGAGACCGAGTGCCCTCGAGGAGACGCCGGCGCAAGGCCAGCAAGGTGGCGCTGACAACCGCGACGAAGAGCCCCAGCCACACCAACCATCGCCAGCTCCTACCCTCGGTTTCGGGAAGCGCCGGCTTCGCAGCGCCCTCTCCACCGGGATCGGCCGCCGCTGCCGAGGCCAAAGGAGCGGCGTCTGCGCTGTCCGCCGGCTGGTCGGCTTCGGTGGACTGAGTGGCCCGCTGCGTCGGCGTGGGTCGGAGAGTGGGCAGAAGCCGAAACTCACGGCCGTCGCTCAGAATCCGATTGCCTTCGGCGAGATTGACCTGCAGCCGGCGGCTCGACCCGTCAACAGGGCAGGTCTTGCAGGCAAAGTCCGCCACCCAGACCCGTCTCACGGCTTCATGGAGCGCAGCGTAGGCATCGCCAAGGTCGTCGCTTTGCCCCTTCACGTAATCGCCGCCCGAATTCGACGCGAACCGGTGCAGGAGGTCCAGATACCGATCGCGCAGAGCCTGGTCTCGCAGGCTGCTGAATCCAATGGCATAGATCGGCACTGGGTCGCTGCGCAGCGAGTCGAGGATGTCCTCGGCGCTCAGACCACTGCCTTCGTCCCTTCCGTCGGTCAGCACCACCATAACCCTCCTGCCGGGAAGATCCGCGTCGCGTCGTCGCGCTAGCGCCAGAGCGTCGTCGAGAGCCTGGTGGAGAACCGTCAGACCGTCGGTTGGACCGAGTGTGTAGAGCGCCGCCTGTACCGAGGTGAAGTCGTTGGTGAAATCGACCAGCAGCCTGCTCTTGTCGCCGAAGCTCATAACCGCCACGCGGTCGCGTTTGGAGAGCCGCGCCAGCCAGGAGTCGAGAGCGTCGAGGATGTGATCAAACTCGGCTCTCGAGAGCGATCGAGAGGTATCGACCAGAAAGATGTAGGCCACGCCTTCCGAGGTGTCGGCAAGACGGCGTGTCCCAACGCTTTCCAAAGTGGCTTCGCCAAGGGTTGCCGAGAGGCCGGACGCGAGGATATCGAATGAGCTGCGGTTGTTGCGGTCCAGCGCGTCGAGGTAGACCCGCACCACCGTTGCGGGAGACTGGAGTTGAACAGCCTGGCTGATTCGGAGCGTCACCGCATCGGCGGCCATCCCGGGCGGAACCGCGCTTGCGATGCAACCCAGGGCAAGAAGCAGGGTGAAGTGTTGACGAACAAGCCTCATGGTGATCCCGCCACGAACCCAAAGAGACGTCATTGTAACCGCTTTGGAAGGCCCGTGCTGTGGATAATAAGTCGCTTCAGATCAGTGATTTATCTCCGGTCCGGAGAGAGAATTCGAGAGCGTTTCGCTGTGGTACCATGCCGCTCCTCATGGAGCCGATCGTTTCCCCCCGCAAGGCCGTGTTGCTGGCCTCGACGTTCCGCCGTCTGGTACGCCGCGGAGCGCGCGCCAACATCTCGAAGTTGCTAGGAAAGACACGGCCCGAAGACGTGGCCTTGCAACTTCCAGGGTTGACGCCCGCGGAGCAGGCGGATGTCTTTCGCATTCTGATCTCCGATTTCCCTGAGAACGCTGGGGTTGTGCTCACCGAGCTCGATTCGCCCTACCAAGCCAACGTTATTAACGAGCTCGACCGCGGTGACATCGAAGCGCTTTTCGATGGCATGCCGGTGGATGACGCGGTGTCGGTGGTCGATTCACTGCCGGAGGAGGTAAGACGGCAGGTCATCGAAATAGTCGAGCTCGGCGATCTCGAACAGGTACAGGAGCACCTCACTTACAAGGACGACTCTGCCGGTCGGATCATGGACTCGGAGTACCTCGCCCTACGGGAGGACAAGACGGTCGGCGAGGCGATACGGGAGATCCAGGATTCTCGTGGGATCCAGACGACCGGGAACATCTTCTACGTCTACATTGTCGACAGCAGCGGACATCTCGTCGGTGTCACTTCGCTGCGCCAGCTCTTGCTAAACGACCCCACCGTGGCTTTATCCGAGATCATGACGCGATCGTTGATCAAGGTCGACACGGATACGGATCAGGAAGAGGTGGCGGAGCTTGCGAACCGGTACGACCTCCTGGCGATCCCGGTCACTGATGGTTCGAACCGGTTGGTCGGAATCGTGACGGTGGACGACATCATCGACGTCTTCCAGGAAGAAGCTACTGAAGACTTCTTCAAAATGGTCGGCACTAGCGACGACGAGATCGTCTACGAGAACCGTTCGCTCAAGGTGGCGGGAATCCGGTTGCCGTGGCTGATTCTGAATCTGGTCGGATTGGGTTTTGGTGGTTTGATGATCGAGAGATTCCAGGTGAGTCTGCAGGAAGCTTTGTTTCTGCTGACGTTTGTTCCGGTGGTCATGGGTATGGGAGGGAACCTAGGTAGCCAGACGTCCACAATTGCGGTCCGCGGCATGGCGACCGGGCGCATCGAGGCGTCTCGCGACCGCTCGCGCAGTTTTGTCTGGCAGCAGGTCAAGGTCGGAGCCATACTTGGCGTGGCTTGCGCTGCGCTTGCTGCGATCGGGGCTTATGTCCTGGAGGCCTACATCAAGAACGGGAGCGAGGTCGAACTGCTTCCTTACGCCGCGGTTGTAGGTGTGTCGCTTTTTGCTGCCATGGTCCTGGCGTCGCTCAACGGAGCCATGATCCCGCTGATTTTTCGCCGGCTGGGGATCGACCCGGCGGTTGCCTCCGGCCCTCTCGTGACGACATCGAACGACCTCACCGGCATCATCATCTACTTCGGTCTTGCTTCGCTCCTGATCGAGCACCTGGTTCGGTAGTGCCGACCGTTTAGCATGAGAGGCGCGTAGTGGGAATTGAGATGGGGCTGGTGACGACCGAAGCAATCCTGCTCGATGTGAGGGATCTCCAGGAGCAGGATCGGATTGTGACTTTTCTGACCAGCGAGCACGGCAAGAAGAGAGGGGTTGCGCGGGGCTCGAAGCGCAAATACAGTCGCTTTGCCGGTCAACTCCAACCGCTCGCGAAAGTGCGCGCCACTTGGTTCGAGAAGGAGGGTCGGGAGCTTGTCCGGATCTCGTCGCTCGAGTTGTTGCGCGCGGCGGACCGGCTCTACCGGGATCTGGAAGGAATACTCTTGGGTAGCTATCTTGCGGGCAATGCGTTGGAATTCGCACAGGACAACGAGGAGAACGAGTATCTGTTCAGGCTCCTCGACACGACCACCAATGCCTTGTGCGAGGGTGTCGAACGCAATCTGGCGGCGCGTTTCTACGAAGCCTGGGTACTCAGGCTGGCCGGCGTCTTCCCGCCCCCTGCAGAGTGCCCCACATGTGGTGGAGATCTGTTGACCAAGAAGGCGGCGATAACTCAGGGGGCCGAAGGGCTCTTGTGCCGCGAGTGTGCGGGGGGGGAGGCCAAGAAGGTGTCGCGTGGGACTGTGGAGTTTCTCTTGAGAATTGGAGGGGAGAACCTGCGGCGTCTGGGGGCCAGCCCGCCGTCGGTGCGCACCCTGGCCGAGGTCGAAGACGTCAACGCGCGGGTGCGCAGAGCTTTTCTGCAGGACGAGCTCAAGAGCTACCGCGTCTTGAAGGAGACCCTCCAGTCGCTGCCGAGGGAGTCATGAGCAGTTTTCAGGATTTGGCGCTCAAATTGTCCACGTTTTGGGCCGAGCGCGGCTGCGTGTATCAACAGCCCTACGACCTCGAGGTCGGTGCGGGGACGATGCACCCTGACACTTTTCTCCGTGTGCTGGGCCCCGAGCCTTGGAGAACTGTCTATGTTCAGCCCTCGCGGCGGCCCGCTGACGCCCGCTACGGCGAGAATCCCTTTCGGCTCGGCAAGCACTACCAGCTACAGGTGATTCTCAAACCGGCTCCACAGGATGTTCAGCGTGTCTATGTGGACAGCCTTGAGGCGATGGGGATCGATCTGGCTCTCCACGACCTACGCTTCGAGGAAGACAATTGGGAGGCGCCGACCCTCGGAGCCTGGGGACTGGGTTGGCAGGTGATGTTGGATGGCATGGAGATCACCCAGTTCACGTACTTTCAACAGGCGGGTGGAATCGAGCTCGAGCCGATCAGCGCCGAGATCACCTACGGTCTCGAGCGAATCACGATGTTCTTGGATCTTTCCCGAAATGTCTACGAGGTCGATTGGGTCGAGTCGGGAGTGAAATACGGGCAGGTCCGACATCAGGACGAGGTCGAGTTCTCGAAGTACTACTTCGAGACCGCCAACGTCGAATTCTTGCGCGCTCAGTTTGAGGGGAACGAGGCGGAGTCCGCGCGTTGCCTGGAGGCCGGGCTTGTGCTTCCGGCCTACGAGTGCGCCCTCAAATGCTCCCACCAATTCAACGTTCTCGACGCTCGAGGAGCCGTCTCGGTGACCGAGCGGGTCGACCTGATCAAGCGAGTCAGACGACTGGCCGTTTCCTGCGCCCAGGCCTATGTAGAGACACGAGAGGCGCTTGGTTACCCCTTATTGGAGACTTCAGCCTCCGATAAGGGCACCGGGAAGGAGAGCGCCCCGAGAAAGAGGGTCGAGAAGAAGCCCGTCAAGACAAGAGCTGCCAAGAAGAAGAAAATGAAGAAGAAGAGCGCCAAGGCGGAGACCAATGGCGAAGGGTGAGTTTCTTCTCGAGGTGCGCTGCGAGGAGATTCCGGCGCGAATGCTGGCGCCCGCGCTTCGAGAGCTCGGAACGAGGGTTTTCGAGGAGCTGATGGCCCGGCGATTACCGCCGACTGAGATCGAGACCGGTTTCACGCCGCGGAGACTGGTGCTGGCGCTCACAGGCCTTCCCGAACGCGAGCCCGATCGGCAAGAGGACGTTACCGGGCCGCCGGTCTCGGTTGCTTTTGGCGAGGACGGCAGCCCGACGAGTGCTGCTGTCGGTTTTGCCAAGCGATGCGGTATCGATCCGTCCCAACTCGAGCGCCGCGAGACCCCCAGGGGGGAGTATGTGGCCGCGCTACAGAGCATCCGGGGGCGCGCTACGAGTGAAGTTCTCGCCGAGCTGACGCCGCGTCTTCTAGCCGGCCTGACCTGGCCCAAGAGCATGCGCTGGGCGACCAGCCAAGGACCCTGGGCGCGCCCGATTCACGGCATAGTGGCCTTGTTTCAAGGCTCGGTCGTCCCCTTCGAGCTCTTTGGGATTGCGAGCGGACAAACGACCATGGGGCACCCGGTGCTCTCCCCAAAGAGCTTCGACGTGTCGAGCTTCGAGGACTACCGCAAACGGCTTGCGGCCAATGGCATCGAGATCGACTTCGAGCAGCGCAGAGCGACGCTCGTCAAGAGGATGAAGGCCGCCGCGACAGCACTTGGAGGTGAGCTCGTGGACGACGAGCTGCTACTCGACAAGCTGTCCTCGATCTGCGCAATTCCCGGTGTCGTGGAGGGTAGGTTCGACAGGTCCTTTCTCGAGTTGCCCCGCGAAGTGCTGATCGCAAGTCTGCGAGATCACCAGAGCGCCTTGACCGTGCAGTCGCGTGGCAAGCTGCTACCGGTCTTTCTGACTGTGATGGATCGCCTGGACGATCCCGAGGGACGTGTACGCGCGGGTAACGAATGGGTGGTGGCGGCCCGGTTGGCGGACGCCCGGTTCTTTTATGCCGAGGATTGCAAGCGGCCGCTAGCGGACAGGGCGGTGGATCTCGAGAACCTGAGTTTCCACGCGCGATTGGGGAGTTACGCCGACAAGAGCGAGAGAGTTGTCGAACTCTGTCGCCTCATCGGGAACGCCCTGGAGCTCGAAGCGGAGACCGAGGAGGCGGTTGAGGCGGCGCGGCTTCTCAAAATCGACCTGACGACCGAGATGGTCAAGGAGTTCACATCTCTCCAGGGCATGATGGGCGGCGTTTACGCCCGCACCGAAGGCCACCCCGAGCCGGTTTGGAAAGCTATCTACGAGCAGTACCAACCGACCTCGACCAGTGACCCGGTGCCGTCCGCAATAGCATCTCGTATTGTTGGCCTCGCCGACAGGGTCGACACGATCGTGGGGATACTGGGTCTTGGCCTCGTCCCCACCGGCAGCAAAGATCCATTCGGGCTCCGCCGAGCCGCGCAGGGTGTCGTCCGTATCGCGCTCGAGGGTGAGATGGAGGTGGATCTCGATCTGGTCGCGGCCAAGGCTTATCAGTGCTACGAGGATCGGTTGGATTTGCCGGGAGAAGAGGTCCTGGCGACCTGGCGGCCGTTTCTCTTTGACCGTGTGAGGCACATTCTGGGGCGCGAAGGCTACGCATACGATGAGATCGAAGCCGCTCGGGTAGTCGGTGGAAGCAACCTGCCGGATCTCCGAGCCCGGGTCGACGCGCTCAACAAGATCAGACAGGAGCCAGCGTTTCTAGATGTTGTTCTGGCCGCCAAGCGGATCGCGAACATCCTTCGCGACACGCCAGAGAAGCGGTTGCGTGAAGAGTTGCTGGCTGAAGAGGCGGAGATGATCCTCTACCAGGCCTATGTAGGTCTCAAGAACGACGTGGATCGATCGGAAGCTGAAGGGCAATACGAACATTGCCTGCGGGCGATCGCCAAGTTCTCGGACGTTCTCGATCGCTTCTTTGTCGAGGTGCTGGTGATGGACGAGAACGAGGATCTTCGAAACAATCGTATTGCGCTGTTACAGGCGATCCAGAGAACATTGTCGCGAACGGCCGCGTTGACTGAAGTAGTGGTCGAGAAAAAGTCCGGAGAGAGTGCGAATGCCTAAGTATGTCTATGCGTTTGGCGGCGGCGGAGCCGAGGGCCGCAGCGATCAGAAGGAACTGTTGGGTGGCAAGGGGGCCGGGCTGGCCGAGATGAGCGGGCTGGGTCTTCCGGTGCCGCCCGGCTTCACAATCACGACCGAAGTCTGCAAGGTGTATCACCGTGAAGGCCAAGCTTTCCCCGCCGGGTTCGAGCTCGAGCTGACCGAACAACTGGCAAGGCTCGAAGGACTCCAGAACAGGAAGTTCGGCGATCGACGGGACCCTCTTCTCGTCTCGGTGCGATCCGGCGGCCCGGTTTCGATGCCCGGGATGATGGACACGGTGCTCAACTTGGGAGTCAACGGCGAGACGGCCGAAGGGATGATCGAGGCGGGGATGGACGCGCGGTTCGTCTGGGATTGCTACCGCAGGTTGCTTGCGATGTACGGCGACGTTGTGTTGGAGGTCCCCCACGCGGGCTTTGAACGGATTCTCGTAGAGCGGCGGACCGAAGAGGGAGTTGCCACGGATTCCGAGATCTCTGCCGCCGGGCTCCGTGAAGTCACCCGTCGTTATCTGGACTACATCCGTGAAAACGGTCGGGTTTTCCCCCAGGACCCGATGGAACAACTCTATGGTGCTGTAAAGGCGGTGGTCGAGAGTTGGAACAACCGGAGGGCTAGGGAATATCGCAGGATCCACGGCCTGCCCGAGGACTCGGGTACGGGCGTCAACGTACAGGCCATGGTCTTTGGCAATCGGGGGGAGGAGTGCGCCACCGGCGTTGCTTTCACCCGCGATCCGTCGACCGGCGAGAAGCGGATCTACGGCGAGTACCTCGTAAATGCGCAGGGCGAGGATGTCGTGGCGGGGACCCGCACGCCACAGCCGGTCCTCGACAAGGACGGCTCGGCCTTGCTCGGTCGCGTTTTTCCCGAGGCCTATTCTGACCTCGTCGCCGTCTGCGAGAAGCTCGAGCAGCACCGCGGCGACATGCAGGATGTGGAGTTCACCATCGAGGACGGCAAGCTCTACATGCTGCAGACCCGGGATGGCAAGCGGACTGGACTTGCCGCTGTGCGCATCGGAGCCGATATGGTCGCGGAGGGGCTGATCGATCATGCGGAAGCGCTCAAACGAGTCGAGGCCGAGCAGCTCGTCCAGATGCTGGCACCGGTGTTCGATCGCGCGGAGAAGGAAGAAGCCATCGCCGACGGCCGGCTTCTCGCCCGCGGTCTTGCCGCTGGTCCGGGAGCGGCGTCGGGAAAGATCGCGCTCAGTGCCGAGCGGGCCGCCTCGATGGCCTTGGAGGGCCCGGTCCTGCTGGTGCGCGAGGAGACCTCGCCCGAGGACATCGTCGGGATGCACGCCTCCGCCGGGATCCTGACGTCACGAGGAGGAATGACCTCGCATGCGGCTGTCGTGGCGCGCGGGCTTGGCAAGCCCTGCATCGTCGGGGCCGGTGACCTGGTTGTCGACGAAGAGGCGGCGCAGGTGCGGGTCGACGGTCGGGTGTTCGCTGAGGGCGAAGACCTTTCGATGGACGGGTCCGAGGGGCAGGTCATCGCCGGAAGGTTGGAACCTCGAGAGTCGGAGGTTCTGGCCGCGGTGCTCGAGGAACGAGAGGTCGACTCGCAGTCGGTGAGCGCGTTTCGCAAGATCGTGTCGTGGGCCGACGATGAAAGACGAATGAAGGTGCGAGCCAACGCCGACACTCCGCACGATGCCCGCGTGGCTCGTGCTCTCGGAGCCGAGGGGATCGGGCTTTGCCGCACCGAGCACATGTTCTTCGAAGAAGAGCGGATTCCGTGGGTGCGGCGGCTGATCCTGGCACGGAGTGAAGAAGAAAGAAGCCAAGCGCTCGCCAGGCTGCTGCCCGTGCAGCAGGACGACTTCGAAGGCATCTTCGAGGCAATGGACGGATTACCGGTGACGGTTCGGTTGCTCGATCCGCCGCTCCATGAGTTTTTGCCACACGGCGAGAGGGCGCTGGCCGAGATGGCCGTCGAAATGGGTACCGAGCCGGCCGACGTCGCAGCAGTGGCCGATTCGCTGGCCGAGTTCAACCCGATGCTCGGCAATCGGGGCTGCAGGTTGGGTCTGACGACTCCCGGTCTCTACGAGATGCAGGTCGAGGCCATCACCCGCGCCGTCGCCAAGCTTTCCTTGGCGGGACACGATCCCCGGCCGGAGATCATGGTTCCCCTGGTCGGGGCCAGCGGGGAGATGGAGGTGCTCAGGGAACGCGCGGTGGAAGTCGTGAAGCGAGTCCAGCAAGAAACAGGTACCGATCTCCACATCCCCATCGGGACCATGATCGAGATTCCGCGTGCCGCCTTGATCGCCGATCGCATCGCCGCGCACGCCGACTTCTTCTCCTTTGGCACCAACGATCTCACCCAGATGGCCTATGGCTACTCTCGCGACGACTCGGGAAGGTTCTTGCCCCACTATGTAGAGAACGGGATATTGCCGTTCGACCCCTTCGAGAAGCTGGATCAGGTGGGGGTCGGCCAACTCGTCGCGATGGCCTGTGAGCGCGGCAGACAGGCACGGGCCGATCTAAAGATGGGCGTCTGCGGCGAGCATGGCGGCGAGCCGGAGTCGATCGGCTTTTTCGACCGCTGCGGTCTCGACTACGTGTCATGCTCTCCGTATCGCGTGCCGATCGCCAGGCTGGCTTCGGCGCGGGCGACCCTCGGGCATGGTTGACCTCCCCTGCACGACACCGGCTGGGCCGCTTTTCAGAAACCGACGTCTGACCGCTCATCCATTGTGGTCCACTAGAATCGAGCCGTGGCTTCGATCCGTAAGCTTCCAGAGGAACTAATCGGCAAGATCGCCGCCGGCGAGGTGGTGGAGCGCCCCGCTTCGGTAGTCAAAGAACTGCTCGAGAACGCTCTCGACGCGGGCGCCCGAGAAATCGAGATCGAGCTCGTGGCAGGTGGAGCCGAGCGAATCAGGATCCGGGACGACGGGTCCGGGATGAGCGCCGGGGATGCCGCGCTGGTCTTTGATCGTCATGCCACCAGCAAGATCTCGAATTTCGAAGATCTGCTGGAGGTGGAGACGCTGGGTTTTCGCGGCGAGGCGTTGTCGTCGATCGGAGCGGTGGCTCACGTCGAGATCCAGACCTCCGACGATGCCGGCGCCGGCGTTGTGGTGCGAGCCGCCGGCGGGCTGGTCGAGCCACCGGAGCCGCGACCACGGTCCCGCGGTACCACAGTCGAAGTCGCGTCGCTGTTTTTCAATGTGCCGGCGCGCCGGAAGTTCTTGAAGACGGCGCCCGCCGAACTGAGGCGGGTTGTGGAAGTCGTCCAGGGTTACGCCCTGGCTCGTCCGGACGTGCGCTTTTCGCTACGGAGCGAGCGCGGCACCGTGCTCGATGCACTCCCCGCCGGTAACGGGCTGGACGGGCTGAAGCGGCGCGTCGCACAGCTTTTTGGCGAGGAGCTGGCGGCGCATCTGGCTGAAGTAGACCGATCGCCGAGGCCCGGTACGTCGATCTGGGGCTTTGTCGGCGACCCCACGACCACTCGGGGCAGACGCTATTTCGTGTTTGTAAACCGCAGGCTGCTAAGGGATCGGGCAATGATGAGTTCGTTCTACCGAGCGGTACGCGAGACCTGGCATGGCTCGGAGTTTCCAGCGTTGTTTCTCTTTCTCGATCTTCCGGCAGCTGAGGTCGACGTCAATGTCCATCCGCAAAAGGCCGAGGTGCGTTTCCGGGAGCCAAGGGTCTCGAGCGACCTCTTTCTCGCCATCCGGCGTGGCCTCGAGATCAGCTTGGGGGAGGTGGACGCGCCCCTGACCGCTGCCGCCGATCTCGCGGGGGCGCCCCTGTCGTGGCAGGGAGAAGGCGGTCGAACCAAGGCCAGCCTTTCCGGGTCGGTCTCTGCGGAGACCGGGGACGGGAATCTCGCCGCTGAGCTGCACGAAGAAGCGCTCCCGTTCTCCTCTTCGCGTCTTGCAGAGATCAGCTACACACCCCCGCAACGCACACCAGTGCCGTTGTCTGGACGCTCCGGAGCCGTTCGTTCGCTACGAGTTCTCGGTCAGTACAAGGGGACCGTGATTCTTCTCGAGGGCTCGGATGGCCTCTATTTGATCGACCAGCACGTGGCACACGAGCGGATCCTCTATGAGCGGTTTCGAGCGGATCTCGACCATGATGTGCCGGAAAGCCAGAGGCTCCTTGAACCGGTGCTTCTCGAAATCTCGGCGGCAGAGGCACTGCGCCTGGCGGAGATGGCGGCCGACCTCGAAGGCAGCGGTTTCGAGGTCACGTCGATGTCGGGTGGCACCGTGGCCTTGGCCGCGGTGCCAGCAGCCCTCAGGCCGTCCCAGGCAGAGAAACTTCTTCTCGAGTTGGCGCATGGCGGCGGTGATGGTGGTGGCGAAACGGGTCATTTACGAGAGCGCTTGCTGGATGCTCTAGCCGCCAGCCTGGCGTGTCGCGCTGCGGTCAAGATGCACGAACCACTGTCTGCGGATCAGATGGAGGCGATGGTAGCGGAGTTGTTCGCTTCCGATCAGCCTTACGCCTGCCCTCACGGACGGCCCATCGTTCTCAAGATGACCGACCGGGATCTCGAGAGCCGGTTTGGGCAGCGGTAGGAGGAGGCGGCTTTGAGGTTCTTTCGACCCAGACCCCGGCCCGGTCTGGAGACGGCGCTCGACTACCGATTTAGCGAGGCCGAACTGCTCGAGCTGGCTCTGACCCACCGCTCCTTTGCTAACGAGAAGGGCCTCGACCAGAACAATGAACGGCTGGAGTTTCTTGGCGACTCGGTCCTAGGCATGATCTCCGTGAAGTGGTTGTTCGACGGGAACCCGGAAGTGTCAGAGGGTGAACTCTCCAAGCTCAACGGACACTTGGTGTCGGAGCCGGTGCTCGCGGACCACGCGCGAAGACTCGAGCTCGGCGCCGAGATTCGTCTTGGAGTGGGGGAAGACCGATCGGGCGGACGCCACAAGCCGTCGATCCTGGCCGACACTATGGAGGCGGTCATAGGCGCCGTCTATTTGGACGGCGGGCTGGACTCCGCGCGCCGGGTGGTGGTTCCGATGCTCGAGATGGCGCTTGTTGAAGATGCCGGTGAGCGGCTCGAGGACGCCAAGTCGCGTCTCCAGGAGATGGTTCAGGCGCGCGGCTGGGAGCTCCCGAGCTACCGTTTGGTCTCGGAAGAAGGTCCGGATCACCGGAAGTCCTTTGTCGTCGAATGTCTCGTGGACGGAGTGGCTGCCGGATCTGGCAGGGGTCGATCCAAGAAGCGGGCCGAGAGCCGGGCCGCGGCGGAGGCACTAGTGAGTCTGGACAAGAGCTGACGGTCGGTGGCAGACCCGTCTAGGCAACTTCGTTGCCGTTGTAGCCAGGGAACTCGGCCCGCAGAATCTCGCCGAGATAGCGGCAGGCGTCCGTGGTGGTGAAGATTCCGGCAAGCCGGCCGTCCTTGACTACCAGCGCTGAGTCGAGGTGGCGCTCAGCCATTGCCAGCACAACGCGGTCGAGTCGTTCGTCGAGCTCGACTATGAAGGCCTCGTTAACCCGAATATCACTCACCGTGGCTGCCGGATCGGACCCTTCGGCCCTGTCGGTGACTTGACGCAACAACGGCTCACTCAGAACACCTACCAGTTCGCCTTTCTTCATCACCGGCAGGTGCCGGAAATCATGTTGGTGCATCATCTCGATTGCCCTGTCGAGCGGCTCGTCGATGCCGATGGAATAGGGGAAGGGCGTCATCACACTCTTTACGCCGGGAATCCGCTTCATGCGATCTCCAGTCTACTCGCTTGCGGTCGTCGTAACTCTGCTGCCCTGCGGGTTGTTGCGGCTCGAGGCCGTCTGCGGCGTTGCCGCTCCTCGACAATGCTCCGGCATTGCCTGTGTCGCGGTGCCTTGCATCCGACCTCGAGGCGCTCACAACGACGCCGTGAAGACTACTACCGCGGGCTGCTAGCAGCCCGTGGTAGAAGTCCTCACGGTGTCGCAGCAGGGTCTTAGGAGATGAATCCGAGGAGCAAGGAGGAGTCGATGCGGTGTCATCGGCGACGACGAGCGACACAAGGAGTCGCTCGTAACCCCGTGCTGCCCTGTGGGTTGTGGCGGCTCGAGGCCGTCTGCGGCGTTGCCGCTCCTCGACAATGCTCCGGCATTGCCTGTGTCGCGGTGCCTTGCATCCGACCTCGAGGCGCTCACAACGACGCCGTGAAGACTACTACCGCGGGCTGCTAGACTCCTGCGCTCGCGAAGGGGTAGGTCAGATAGTGCTCACAATCAACAAGTTGTCAGCTCATGTCGGAGAAGAGGTCGAGCTGCGAGGCTGGCTCAGCGGCAAGCGTTCCAGCGGCAAAATCGGTTTTCTTCAGGTTCGGGACGGCACAGGTATCGTCCAGGCGGTAACGAGCAGGGCAGAGGTGTCCGAAGAGTCCTGGAGTGCGGTCGAGAGAGTCACCCAGGAATCGACCGTCAGGCTGCGCGGCAGGGTCAATGAGGACTCTCGCGCGCCAGGCGGTGTAGAGATTCATGCGACCGAGTTCGGGATCGATTCCTTGACCGAGGACTACCCCATCAGCCCGAAGGAACACGGGGTTGCATTTCTCATGGACCACCGGCACCTGTGGTTGAGGTCTGCGAAGCAACGCGCTGCACTGGCGGTCCGTAGCGAAGTGGAGCAGGCGATTCGAGACTACTTCTACAGCAATGGCTTCACCTTGATTGACTCGCCGATTCTCACTCCCGCAGCCTGTGAGGGCACATCGACGTTGTTCGAGACCGACTACTTCGACGAGAAGGCCTACCTGAGCCAGTCGGGACAGCTCTATCTGGAGCCGGCAGCCGCAGCGTTTGGCAAGGTTTACTGTTTCGGGCCCACCTTTCGGGCCGAGAAGTCAAAGACACGCCGGCATCTGACCGAGTTCTGGATGGTCGAGCCCGAGGTGGCCTTTCTCGAGTTTGACGGCTTGTGCAAGTTGGCCGAGAATTTTGTTTGTTCGCTGGTCGAGCGGGTATTGGAGCGATGCGGAGCGGAACTCGAAGCTCTCGAACGCGATACGGCCGCCCTTGAGCGGGTGCTGTCGCCGTTTCCTCATATCAGCTATGGCGACGCGATCGGCCGGTTGGTGGAGCTTGGTCAGGACATCGAGTGGGGGGACGACTTCGGCGCCGAGCACGAAACGCTTCTCGCTGCGGACTACGATCGGCCGCTCATGGTGAGCCGCTTCCCGGCTTCGATCAAGGCTTTCTATATGGAGCCGGACCCCGAAGACGAGCGGGTCGTTCTGGGTCTCGACATCTTGGCGCCCGAAGGGTTTGGGGAGATCGTCGGGGGTAGCCAGCGCATCCACGATTTGGCCCTTCTCGAGAAACGGGTGAGCCAGCATAAGTTGCCGCGGCAGGCGTTCGAATGGTATCTGGACGTACGGCGTTACGGTACGTTTCCGCATAGCGGTTTTGGCATGGGACTGGAACGCTTTGTGGCTTGGATGTGCGGTGCCAAGCATCTGCGTGAGACGATCCCGTACCCGCGGATGTTGTCGCGACTGTATCCGTGAGCTTCGAGCGGCCGGTGCTCGTTCCGCTGGCCCCGGTGGCCGAGCCTTCCTCGCGGCCGTGCTGATGCTCGGCTCACCGTTGACCGCCGCCGTCTCCAACGTGCTGGTCAAGAAGTGGGGAGAAGGGATCCACCCGATCAACCTCGTAGCCGTTCCGATGCTCGCGACTGGCGCGGTCATGGGCGCTCTTGCTTGGCTGACCGAGCGCGGCCGCTTGGTTCGGCTGGACGCAGAGGCGGTGGGCGCCCTGCTCTATCTTTCGATCCTGGGCTCGGCGTTCACTTTCACGGTCTACTACTGGCTTCTGGAGAGAGTTGCCGCAACGCGGCTTTCGGTCATCACGCTCGTCATGCCGATCGTGGCGGTCGCCACGGGAACCCTGTTCCTGGGCGAGCCGCTTTCCATTGTGACGGTCACGGGCTCGGTACTCATCCTACTGGGGGTGGGCATGACCCTGCGGGCGCGTGCCTAGGGCTCGTTGTTGTTTACCGCGCCGCTGCTTGACTGGATCGTCGCACTGCGACAAGAATTGACCGCTCAGGAAGGTTGCTGGATAGTATGGCCAACGGCCGAACGTCTGGTCGCCCGTTTGAACCCAAGGCCGTTTTGGTTTGAAAATGAAGAACAAGATCAAATCCCGAATCGCGTTGGCTGTGATCGCCGCGGTTGCCGTGCTGTCGGCGTGTGTTCCTCTCTATGTTGACGGTGCCTTCCAGACTCTCAAGCTGGTATTCGAGCTCGACAAGCCGATCGCGGCCGATGAAGAGACGCTCGTTCATAGTTGGTTTTTCGCACAGGACGTCAAGGTCAAAAAGAACTTCGTCCAGGTCTCGGGCCGGCTCCTGTCGGAGAACGGGGAAGGCCTCGCCGGTGAGCTCAGCCTCAAGGCTCAGTTCGAGGATGCTGAGAGCGGTAAGAAGGGACAGAAGGTCGCTTTGAAGGTGGTGGTCGACGGAAGCGGTCTTTTTTCCGTGGGCGGCAAGATCAAGAAGAACATCACCGGCGGTGATCTGATGACGGTGACACTCGAACCCATCGGGTTCGAGGTCCCCAAGGGGGCCGAGGTCACCTTGTGTGTGGATGTCGTGAGGAAGAAGGGAGCCGCCCGCGGGTTGCCTCAATGTGCCGAGCCCGGCTCGGGAGCGGCGACTCTCAGCGCGCTGCAAGCCGACATCTTGACACCGAGCTGCGCCCGCGGCGGCTGTCACGATACGTTCAGCGCCAGCTCCGGTTTGGTGCTCGCCGAAGGAGAGTCGTTCGAGAATCTGGTCAACGTGCCGTCACGGGAAGTGCCAAGTCTCAACCGGGTGACGCCGAATGACTCCGAAAACAGCTATCTAATCAAGAAGTTGCGGGGCGACTCCGACATCAGCGGTGCGAGGATGCCAGCAGGCGAGAGCCCTCTCGCTGCACAGCAGATCGACCGTTTTGTGCGGTGGATAGACCGCGGCGCCGAGAACAACTGAGACGATCTCCCAGATCCAGTCGAGTCAACTCCACATATAGCATTGTAGATGCTTCGGAAGTGCCCGAACCCCCTGCATTGCCCCGGCCGGCTGTCCTCGCCTAACCACTCCAGCTGAGAATCTCGTCGATCGTCCCGGCCGAGATCGAGTGGTAACCACTGCGGGCTCCGGCGTACACTCCTCGCGCCCATTCGAGGCCTCGCTCGGTCTTTGCGAGCTCGGCATAGAGCGGTTTCAGGAACTTTCGTCGTCCGACACGGGTCAAGAAGTCCTCGAGGGCGGAGTCGGTCTCTCGATAGTCGTTTCGAATCGCAACGGTCAGCCAGGCGCAGAGAATCTCGGAGTTGCCCGAAGTGGTGAAACCGAACGCCTTGTCTAGGCCCGTCATCTGGGTACCGCTGAGGTTGTCGGGAAGACCGCGGAGGAAATACAGCCAGTGGTGAGTCGTCCAGCCGGCGGTCTCGAGCTCCGCGGCTGTTGCTCCCTCTGCCCACGCCGCCGCCACGCGGTCTACTTCGTCGAAGGCTCCGGAGACCACCGGCGCGATGTTGGAGGGCAGACCGGGCCCGTAGATCCATTCTTCGAGCCTGGCCTTGTCCGCCAGCCCGGGGTTTGCGTCGAGGAGATTCTCGGTGAGGTAGGAGGCGAACCTCTCCGTATCGAGGGACTCGAAGCCGAAGGTGGAGAAGTAGTCGGCTAGAAAGTCGTCCCAGACCTCGCGCCCGGCCAGGCTCTCCATCGTGGCGAGAAACGCGGCGCCCTTGTCATAGGCGATCGCCGTCATTCCGTCGTCGGGATTTCGATTGCGGAGATCTAGAAAGAGGTGGGTATCCGCCGCCTCCGGCCCTATCTCTTCGAGGGTATCCGCGAGATCCTGCCTACTGAGAACGGCAAGCATCTTGGCGTAGTCGGTGCCGTAGAGCTCTTCCATGATCCGGTTCTCGATGTAGCTGGTAAACCCCTCGTTGAGCCAGAAGTCGTTCCAGGTCGCGTTGGTGACCAAATTGCCCGACCAGGAATGGGCGAGTTCGTGGGCCACCAAAGCGACGAGCGACCGGTCACCGGCAAGGATGGTCGGCGTCGCGAACGTCAGGCGGGGATTCTCCATGCCTCCAAACGGGAAGCTCGGGGGCAACACGAGAAGATCGTAGCGCTCCCATCTATAGGGTCCATAGAGTCTTTCGGCCGCGTCCATCATCTCCTCGACCTCAGCAAACTCCCACGCCGCCTTTTTCAGGACCGAGGGTTCGGCGAAGACGCCACTTCGTTCTCCCAGTGACTGGAACGCCAGATCGCCCACGGCCAGCGCGAGTAGATAGGAGGGAATCGGCTGTGCCATTCGGAATGTGTAGATGTCTTGGGGACTTCTCTCGGTCGCGTTCTCGGCGCTCATGACCGCCATTAAACCCGTGGGTACTCGGATGGTGGCTTCGTAGGTCATCCGCACTGCCGGGCTGTCCTGGCAGGGCACCCAGGTGCGCGCCAGAATGGCCTGGGATTGAGTGAAAAGAAACGGCTTGCCGCCGGAGGTCTGCTGGGGTGAGAGCCACTGCAACGCCTCGGCCGAGGGATCGGTGACATAGCGGACGATCGCAGACTTTGTACCGGCCGGTAGCGCGATGGTGAGGGAGCGGCCTAGAAACTCGACCTCTTCACCCAGCGAGAAATCGGCTGCAGTGCCATCGTCGAGAAGGATGGCCTGGATGTCGAGGTTGCGTGTGTCGAGTACCAGCTCCGACCCCTCGCCTTCGAACTCGAGCGCGGCGGTACCCTCGAGGATGCGGTGATCGAAATCGACGGTCAGGTCGAGGGCGAGATGAGTGACACGAACCTCATCCGGGCGGGCGAAGGAGTGCGGATCCAGGGAGTCGGTCATGGTACTGGAGCTACCGGTCTCTCCTTCCGGTGCCGCGGAGCAGCCGAGTAAACCGAAGGTCAGGGCGAGAACCAGGACCAACTGTATGTCTTGTCTCATATGCAATGCTCTCCTCTCGTAAGTTCGCTGGAGCTGGGATCTCGGGTCGCGAGGGTGATTTGGGAGCCGGCGCCAGCAGGGACCGCTCGGTGAATTTTATCAGGGCGGGAGACTGCTCCGCTGCCACGATGGGCTGGTAGACTCGCGGTCCCTCTGACCCCGCACCCCTCCATGAAAACGCCCAAACCAGCCCGAGTGGGCATGATCAGCCTGGGTTGTCCCAAGAACAGGGTTGACAGCGAGATCATGCTGGGCGTGCTCGAGCGACAGGGTCACTCGATCGTCTCTGATGTGGCGGAGGCCGACACCGTGATCGTCAATACCTGCGGGTTCATCGACGAGGCCAAAGAGGAATCGATCGATGCGATTCTTGAAGTGGTAGAAGGCAAGGGGCGGACCGGCAAGCGGTTGTTGGTGGCCGGATGTATGGTCAATCGAGAGGGTGCTGAGCTGGCTCGCGAGATTCCCGAGATAGACGGTTTTGTGTCGCTGGATCAGATCACCGAAGTAGGTCGAATCGTGGAGCTGGGAAGCGGAGAGGCTCCTCTCCCAGCTCCGTCGCATGCCACTTTCGACCATACCGAACCGCGGCTTCTGACCACCGGAGGCTATGGTTATCTGAAGGTGGCGGAGGGATGCGACAACCCCTGTACTTTCTGCGCTATCCCCTTGTGGCGGGGTCGGTTCCGCAGCCGATCGGTGGAAAGTCTGGTCGAGGAGGCACGGAGACTCGAAGAAGCCGGCGTCCTGGAACTCTGCCTCGTGGCCCAGGACACGACGCGGTACGGAGAAGACATCGGGTTGGGTCGCCACGGTCTGGTCCAGTTGGTCGAAGCGCTCCTTGCGGGCACCCGAATTCCGTGGATCCGATTTCTCTACGCATACCCGACGACCCTCGATTCGGAGCTTCTGCGACTTATGGGAACGGAGGCTCGGTTTGTCTCCTACATCGACATGCCGCTTCAGCACAGTCACACCGAGATGCTCCGCTCGATGAAACGCGGAGGCACCGCCAAGAAATACCTGGAGCTGCTCGAGCGGGCGCGCCGGTATGCGCCCGATGTCTTCTTGCGCTCGACCTTTATCGTCGGTTTCCCGGGTGAGACCCGGGCCCATTTCGACCACCTGCTGGAGTTCGTGCGGGAATCGAGGTTCGACCACCTCGGTGGATTTGTGTACAGCCCGCAGGTGGGGACGCCTTCGGCAGATCTGGTGGGGCGGATTCCCAGGCAAACCGCAAAGAGACGGTATGAGGAGCTGCTGGAGGCGCAGCGTCCGATTGCGCTCGAGAGTCGGCAACGCTTGCTCGGGCGGCGGCTGGAGGTCCTCGTGGAGGGGGCATGCGAAGAGACGGAGCACTTGCTTCAGGGACGCCATCATGGAATGGCACCGGATATTGATGGCCGCTTGCTGATCAACGACGGGACCACCGAGGTGCCGGCACTCTGTGAGGTCGAGATCACCGAAGCCTACGCCGATGATCTGGTCGGTCGCATCGTCGAAGACGGCACCCGCGGACTGGAAGGCGAAAGCGCAACGGTTCGAGAGGCGGTTACGGCCGCACCCCAACCCCTCACCGAATGACGGTGTTTCACGACGCGGTCCACCAGGCCGGCTTGCCGGCCGGTGGGATAGGAACCATCGGGAACTTCGATGGTGTGCATCGAGGTCAGCGGGCGATTATCGATCATGTGGTGGCCGCCGGCCGAGCCCTCGGTATCGAGACGCTGGTAGTGACATTCGAGCCGCACCCCCTGGAGCTCCTGCAACCTTCGAAGGCGCCGTTGCGACTCACGACGGCCAGGCAGAAAGCCGATCTGTTGAGCGAGGCGGGCATCGATCACGTCTTCGTGGTGAAGTTTGACGAAGCCTTCTCGCGGACACCAGCCCGGGGATTTGCAGAGGAGTTCCTCTTTGGCACACTGAACCTACGTGAAATCTACGTCGGTTCCCGCTTTGTTTTCGGCCGCGATAGGGAAGGGGATCTGGCTCTTCTCGAATCGGTGGCTCGGGGACTGAATCGTCGCGTCGAAGGAGTGAAGGAAGTTCTCCATCAGGGTGAGGCCATCTCGAGCACGCGAATCCGCCATGCCGTGAGAGCTGGCAAGGTCGAGCACGCTGCCGAGATGCTGGGGCGCGCCTATTCGGTCGCCGGTGAGGTTTCTCGGGGAGCCGGTAAAGGACGCGATCTGGGGTGGCCGACGATCAACTTGGAGGTCGAGAATGAGCTACTGCCGGCTGTGGGGGTCTACTCTTCGATGGCGCGTCTTGGCGGCGAGGACCTCAGAAGACCGGCAGTGACCAACGTCGGCGTCAGACCAACGATCCATCAGGATAGCCAGATCACGGTGGAGAGCCACATCCTGGATTTCGCGGGCGACCTGTACGGCCGACGGGTCGAGTTGGATTTTCGTCATCGGTTGCGCGGCGAACGCCGCTTCTCGGGTATTGAAGAGCTGTCGGAGCAGATCGCCCGTGATGCGGCACGCGCTCGCGAACTGATAGATGCCGAGGTTCCTGCGGACTAGCTGCTGCTAAACTGGCATCCTGACGCGTGGAGACGGCGGGCCGTGGAATACTCGGTTCCAGTTCTGTGTTTTTTATCGCGAACGACACCGGACGGGAGTTTTTCGGGCGGTTTGAATGAAGCAAACGACAAGAAGGAAGAAAAGGAAAAAGCATGGCCAGTGAACAAATCGTAGAACTGACGAAAGAGAATTTTGAAACCGAAGTACTCCAATCCGACAAGCCCGTGCTGGTTGATTTCTGGGCTGAATGGTGCGGGCCGTGCCGGATGGTGGCGCCGGTGCTGAACGAGATCGCACAGGAGAACTCCAACGTCCGGATCGCCAAGCTCAATGTTGATCACGAGCAGGAACTCGCCATGAACTATGGAGTTCAGAGCATCCCGACCTTTGTGCTTTTCAGCAAAGGTGAAGTCGCCGGGCGGATGATCGGAGCGATGCCCAAGGCGAGTTTCGAGACCTTTATCGCCGAGCATGCCGGCGCGCCAGCAAAAAGCGATACGGCCCTCGCCTAGCTCCACCGGTCTCGGCGTTCGTCTGAGCGAGGAAGGCCTCGAGGCCCTTCTTGTCGTCGCTGAGTCGAGCCGAGACTCGGATCTCGCTGGTTTTGTGGGCCAAGTACATCTTGGGTCATGCTTCCTCGTGTACCCCGCTGTGGGCCCCCCGCGGCTGGGCTACTTCACTCCGATGGAGAGCGGTGAGGCGGCGGACACCGGAATAGATCTCCTGAGCCCCAAGGATCTTGGAGTCGAGGAGGCGAGGCGAGAAGCACACTCGGAGGGAGTTCTCTGGGGGATTGTCTTGGGTCGCGGTCTCGAGCTGAGTGGGGTCGTTCCGGGGAAGATCGCCCTGGCGGGGCATGCCCCTGCCGGCGTTCTTCTCGAAGCCGCCAGGGGCCTCGAGGCCGCTGGCTGGGTCCTTGTGGATGGTCGAGAAATCTCTCTCACGGAGCGTAAGTCGAAGGGCAACCTCGAGCTCGACGCGGTACGGCACGCTGCTGCCGGTACCTGCGCCGCCTTCCAGGCGGTAGCGGCGCTATTGGCGGACTGCGAGACCTCCCGAGCTGGGGCGTTGGCGATAGAAGGCAGTCCCTTGACCACGGGGCGTGTGCGGCGCGAGATTTCTCAAAAGCTCGCTGAGTTTGGTCTCGAACAGCCCGAGGGCAATATCGTTGCCGCCGGAGCCGCGGCCGGGGTACCTCACAATCAGGGCGACTCCGCTCGAGAGCTGCGAGCGGGGGAAGCCTTGATCGTCGATCTCTTTCCCAAGAAGCATGTGTTCGCCGATTGCACGCGTACCTTCTGCGTCGGCGAGCCGTCCGAGGCGTTGGCGGCAGCGCACCTCACTGTGAGGGAGGCGTTGGCAAGGGGGCATGCCTCGGCCGTAGCCGGTGTCTCCGGGTGGCAACTGCAGCGCGATGTCTGCCGGCATTTTGACGAGGCCGGGCATGCAACGCCCACTTCCAGTCCGTTGACCAACCACGGCTTTGTTCATGGCCTTGGACACGGTGTCGGTTTCGATATCCATGAGTATCCGAGTTTCCGCGCCAAAGCAGGGGACGAAGGCGTCTTGAGAGTTGGCGATGTCTTCACCCTCGAGCCCGGTCTCTACTACCCGGACCATCCTTCGGGTGGTTTTGGGGTCCGGCTCGAGGACCTGGTAGTGATGACGGTGGACGGTCCGGAGAACCTGACCCCGCTGCCGCACGATCTGGACCCGCGAGACTGGAAGATGGGGACCTAGAAGCCGCCGACAAGAGCGCCGGTCGTCCCTCTGTGACCGGCCTTCGCAAATCGCGTGGCGTGGCGCGGTGCGAGCACCGCGGGAAACCGGCTCGAGGCCGGGGCCTACGCGACTTCCCGACTCATGAGAGCGAACCGGGGTCGGGCTAGGATCTCGTTTGACCACCCCCCCGCCACTGAGTAAGATGATGTGGAACAGGGGAGATCAAGAATGCAGAGGATGGGGCGGGCCGGGGCCCCTCCGCTGGCAGCGCCGCGGCAGCGGGGCGCTCCAGTCGGGGCAGGGTACTTCAAAGGGCGGGTAACTGAGCTGCTCGCAGAAGCTGGAGTCGAGATTGGCGGCGGCCGGCCCTGGGACATCCAGGTTCATCGAGATCGCTTCTACCGCCGGGCGCTCGGCGGTAGCCTGGGGATCGGCGAGTCGTACATGGATGGCGATTGGGATTGCCAGAGCCTCGACGAGTTTGTCGCGAGGGTGTTTCGGGCCGATCTGCCGTCGCGGATTCGTCCAGAGCTGCGCGTGGCTCTGGCGCATGTGACCTCGGCACTCTTCAACCGATGGAGTCGTTTTGCCGTTCGCCGCAAGGTGGCGCCCCACTACGATCTGGGGAACGACCTGTTTACGCGGATGCTGGACAAGAGCACGATGGCCTACACCTGTGGCTACTGGCAGGGAGGTGCCAAGACCCTCGAAGAGGCCCAGGAAGCCAAGTTCGATCTGATCTGTAGAAAGCTGACCCTGGAACCCGGCATGAGGGTCCTGGAGATCGGTTGCGGCTGGGGCTCGTTTGCGAAGTATGCGGCCGAGGGGCATGGGGTCCACGTACACGGCGTAACCCTTTCCCAGGAGCAGGCGGAGCTGGGGATGGAACGGTGTGCGGGCCTGCCGGTCGAGCTGGTTGTTCGGGACTATCGTGATGTTGAGGGGCGCTTCGAC
>Ga0224508_10000892_pt1 | contig 27603 bp, 21 predicted proteins | sample SF_Jan12_sed_USG_4_FD_170157 | JGI IMG/M metagenome (GOLD analysis project Ga0224508, IMG submission 170157) | Sediment microbial communities from San Francisco Bay, California, United States - SF_Jan12_sed_USGS_21 | ecosystem: Environmental > Aquatic > Marine > Sediment | place: USA... | reverse complement strand
CATCGCAAGCCCGCCGTTCTCGACCAGATCTTCGCCTATTTGCGGACCGACAAATTCGATCCGGCGATCGACAACTGAAGCGTCCGCTGCCCTTAAGGCAGCCATGACCCTGACGCCGAGATCGGATCCCTCTTCGTCCCCCTCCAACGGCGGCAAGCGGATTAACACCTCAGATGCGGTCCCGAAATTCTGGACGATTGCGCCCGGGAGCCCCTCGCCGTTAAGCACGGCCCGAACGTTTTCGAGGTCAGCTGGTTGGTCGTAGCCGACTTCGATCAAAACGCCGCCTGTAAAATCGAGGCCGAGTTCCAGCCCCCGTGTTACCAGAGCGCTAATTGAAATGACAATCGCGACTATCGAGACGGCGACCGCCGCTCGGCGCGGCCCCATGAAATTGATACTCGGAACGCGGTCAAACAGTTGCATTGCTGACCTTTGCGCCGATCGACAGGCTTGCGAGATTCTTGCGCGAACCGTAGACCAGATTAACGACGGCGCGTGTTCCGACAATCGCGGTAAACATCGAAGTCAGAATGCCGAGTGACAAGGTGACGGCGAAGCCCTTGATCGGCCCCGTGCCGTAAGCGAACAAAACGATCGCGGCAATCAGCGTTGTGATATTGGCATCAGCGATGGTCGAAAAGGCCTTTTCATAGCCGGCCCGAATACTGGCTTGAGGCGAATTGCCATTGCGTAACTCTTCACGAATCCTTTCGAAAATCAGCACGTTGGCATCCACCGCCATGCCGACGGTCAAAACGATGCCGGCAATGCCGGGCAAGGTCAGTGCGGTGGGCAACAACGACAGCGCAGCGATGATCAAAACGAGATTAATCATCAGCGCAAAGTTCGCGACCAGCCCGAAGAACCGGTAATAAACCACCATGAACACGATGACCATCGCGAACCCAGCCAGAATCGCAAGTCGCCCCTTGGCAATATTGTCGGCACCAAGACTCGGACCGATCGTGCGCTCTTCGATCATGACGATCGGTGCGAACAGCGCGCCAGCACGAAGCTGCAGCGCGAGCTCTCTGGCCTCAAAAATTGTAAGGCCCGTCGTCTGAAAACTATTTGAGAAGATTCCGTTAATCTGGGCATTACTGATGACGCGCTCGACGGTGGTCGTCTCGATCACTTCTTCGCCGTTGCGCTCGACAACCTCGAGCCGCTCCTCGATAAAGACCACGGCCATCAAATTGCCGACGTTGTTGCGAGTGAACTCGAGCATCCGAGCACCGCCCGGTCCATCCAGCTTGATATTCACCGCGGGCGCGCTGAACTGGTCGAAACCCGGCGTCGCGTCGATCACCTGATTACCAGTGACAATGATGTCGCGCCTGACCAAAACGGCCAGCCCATCCTGGTCGTACAGGAGTTCCGAGCCCAGTGGCGCACGGCCGCGCCGCTCGGCCTCCGCGACGGAGTTTTCCATGTCGGTCGGGCGGTATTCGAGCGTTGCCGTACCACCGAGAACAATCTTGGCCTCCGCAGGATCCTGGACACCAGGCAGTTGCACCAGTATGCGGTCGGATCCCTGCCGCGCGACAACGGGCTCGGCGACGCCTAACTCATTGACACGATTTCGCAGCGTCACGATGTTCTGTTCGATCGCGAAATCTCGGCGCTCGGTCAGCAACACCTCGGTTGGCGTCACCCGAAAACCCTGTCGGGCACCGTCACTGGTTCGATCGATCAGCAAGCGCGGTGGCGCGCCTATCACCAGCTGAACATCGAGATCGGCAATGATCTCTTCAGCCTCATCCATATCGCCTTCGACCATCGTGACGACCAGATAGTTATCGACCAGATCAATTTCAGTTCGGATATCGGCTTCGCGAAACTCGGTGCGCAGCGTGTTTTCCCAGCTCTCCAGAAACTGGTTGATGGCGCCTTCCAGGTCGACCTGAAACAGAAAGTGCACGCCGCCACGAAGGTCGAGACCGAGATTCATCGGCTCGAGACCGGACCAGGCAAGCCATGGCGGCACGCGTGGTGCGAGCGACAAGGCTACCCGGTAGGAATCTAGCTCTTCTGTCAAAAAATCGTTGGCGCGCAACTGCTCTTCGATATCGGTGAACCGGATGATGGCTGCGCCATCATCGATATCCACTGCAAGAAACTCGATCCCGGCGTTGTTCAGCGTCGCGCGAATCTGAGGTATGACCGCCTCGACAACCGGCTCGCCGTCTCCTCGCGCCACGTAAACCGATGGATCGTCACCATAGAGATTGGGCAGCGCGACCAGACAGCCGAAAACTACGACTATCAATACCAGCCAGTTAAGCCAATTCGGATAGCGATTCATGGTGGCAGCCTGTAATCCTTAAGCGCTTTTTACGGTGCCCTTCGGCAGAACAGTCGCAACGGTATGTCGTTGGACTTTGACAGTCACGTTATGGGCAACCTCGACATCGAGAAATTGCTCTCCGACTGCCGTGACTCTGCCGAGAACACCACCGGCCGTCACAACCTCATCGCCGGTGGACAGGGCCCCGACCATTTCGCGGTGTTCTTTTTGCTTCTTATTCTGCGGACGGATGATCAGAAAATAGAAGATCACAAAAATCGCGATCAACGGCAGAAACGTCACCAAAGGGCTCTGCTGCTGCGCTGCCTGCGCATAAGCGGGCGAGATAAAGAAATCGAGAATCGAGTCCATTTGGCTTCCTGCGTCGGCCACCGCGGCGGCTTGGTTCAAAGTGGCGGCGTATTATTACACAGGCTAGGTGGGGTCTGACTCGATGAGTTCAAGCTCTCGAGTGAGACCGGCAAGCCCCCCGACGCCGATCGCGTCCCGGATTCTCGCCATCAACGCCTGATAGAAACGGAGATTGTGAATCGTCGCGAGGCGCGCACCGAGGATTTCGTTGCAGGCCTGCAAATGACGAATATAGGCGCGACTGTAGTGCTGGCAGGCATAACAATCACAGGCATTGTCAATCGGACCGCGGTCGTCGCGAAATTTCGCATTGCGAATATTGATCCTGCCGGCGCTGGTAAATAGTTGGCCATTGCGTGCGTGACGAGTTGGGATCACGCAATCAAACATATCCATACCGCGAGCCACTGCATGCGCAAGATCGGCCGGCGTACCGACTCCCATCAAATATCGTGGCTGCTGACGCGGCAAGATCGGCGCCAGCGCATCGAGCACATGAACTCGCTCGGCCTCAGGCTCTCCCACCGCGAGGCCGCCAATAGCATAACCATCGAATCCGATTTCGGTCAGCGCGTCGAGCGATCGTTGGCGCAGGTCCTGATAAATGCCGCCCTGGACAATACCGAATAGCGCGGCATCAGAGTCGCCCCCCTTGAAGCCGTCGAATGCCAAGCGACTGCGTTTAGCCCAACGCATCGAGAGTTCCATCGACGACTCCGCTTCGTCGTGTTTGGCTGGATACGGCGTGCATTCATCGAATGCCATCACGACATCGGCATCGAGCCCATGCTGAACTTCGATCGAGCGCTCGGGTGTCAACAGAATCTCGGCGCCGTCGATTGGCGATCGAAACGTCACGCCCTCCTCTGACAGTTTGCGGAGATGCGCGAGACTAAAAACTTGAAAGCCGCCGGAATCGGTCAGGATTGGCTTTTCCCAATGCATGAACTCGTGCAGGCCACCATGGGCGGCGACGATCTCGACGCCCGGCCTGAGCATTAAGTGAAACGTATTGCCGAGAATGATTTCCGCGCCGAGACTTTCAAGCTCTTCGGGCGTCATGGCCTTGACGCTGCCGTAAGTGCCGACCGGCATGAAGGCCGGCGTCTCAACCGTGCCCCGCACGAATGTCAGCCGCCCGTGCCGCGCTCCGCCCTCCTCCCTCAGAAGTTCGAACTGCATTAGTGCTTCGCCGGCCGGGTCAATAACATCGCGTCACCATAGCTGAAAAATCGATATCGCTCGGCGACTGCATGACGATAGGCGTGCATCACATTGTCGTAACCCGCAAAGGCCGCAACGAGCATCAGCAGCGAAGACTCGGGCAAGTGAAAGTTCGTAACGAACGCATCGGCAACGCGAAACTCATAGCCGGGGCGAATGAACAGGTCGGTTTCGCCGGAAAATGCTGCCAGCCCATCCTGCGCAGCAGCCTCCAGGGCTCGCACGGTGGTGGTTCCGACCGCTACAACGCGGCCACCACGTTTCCTGGCAGAGATAATCTGATTGCAAAGTGCCGTGGACAATTCAACGCGCTCGGCATGGAGACGATGATCCTCAATTCTCTCGGTGCGCACAGGCGAAAACGTGCCCGCACCGACATGGAGCGTTAGCCTGCCCTGCTCGATACCACGAGCGGATATCGCATCGAGTGTTGCCGCGTCGAAATGCAATCCTGCGGTCGGCGCCGCGACGGCACCCGGTACGGCGGAAAAAACGGTTTGATACCGATCCGCATCGACCGCGTCGGGTGTTCGCTCGATATACGGAGGCAGGGGTACCTCACCATGTTCGTCGAGATACGGCAGGAGATCGCAGTCAAATGCCAGCTCGAACAGGTTTCCGCTTCTTTGAGTGACTTTCGCCCTGGCACCTGCATCAAGAATAATCTCGGCACCGATTTTCGGGCTGCGGCTTGCCCTGACCTGAAAAAGGCCCAAGCGATCGCCGAGCTGTCGTTCGAGCAAGAGCTCGACCCGCCCGCCGCTGGCCTTGCGGCCTCTCAACCTGGCCGGCAACACCCGCGTATCGTTCAGAACGAGAAGATCGGCTGGTTCGAGCCAATCAATCAGGTCGACGAACCACCGGTCCGCAACCGCGCCCGTCTGCCCGTTGAGGACGAGCAAACGACTCGCGCTTCGCTCCGCCAAAGGTGCCTGAGCAATAAGTTCAGTCGGCAGTTCGTAGTTGAAGGCGGCACGATCCATCGGACGGCGGATTGTACCGAAACAAAAACGCGAGCAAGGAATCCAAAGTTTTGGCACACTGCCGACCGAAGCCAAACCCTGCCGGGGTGGCGGAATTGGTAGACGCGCCGGACTCAAAATCCGGTTCTGGCAACAGAGTGAGAGTTCGATTCTCTCTCCCGGCACCAGACTCACAACCGTTTTACGCTCCTAGAGTTGTTTTTTCCTAAGGTGAACCGGCTGTGAACTCCGGCGCAATCTAAGATTCAACATCTCGACCGCGACTGAGAATGCCATCGCAAAGTAGATGTAACCCTTCGGGATATGCAGGTCCGCGCCCTCGGCGATCAATGCCATACCGATGAGGACCAGGAAGCTTAACGCCAGCATTTTAACGGTTGGGTGTTTATCGACGAAGCGCCCAATCGCGGCAGCTGAGAACATCATGACGATGACGGCGAGAACAATCGCAATGATCATGACAGCGACGTCTTCGGCCATCCCGACTGCGGTAATGACCGAATCCAGCGAAAAGACAATATCGATTAAACCGATCTGGACAATTACGGAAAAGAAGCTCGCCGTGCCGCCAGCGCCCTTCTCGTGCTCTTCGCCCTCGAGACTGTCGTGAATCTCAAGTGTTGCCTTGGCCAATAAGAACAGGCCACCACCAATCAGGATCAAATCTCTTCCCGACAAATCGACATTGAGCACGGTGAACAGCGTTGCTTCGAGTCGCATGATCCAGGTGATCAATAACAGCAGCAGAATGCGAGCGCCCATCGCAAAGCTGAGCCCAATCATGCGCGCCCGTTGGCGCTCGGCCTCGGGCAAGCGACCAACCAGGACGCTGATAAAAACAATGTTGTCGATTCCGAGGACGATCTCGAGAACGGTCAGCGTGGCCAGGGCAGCCCAGGCTTCTGGTGACGCGAGCCACTCCATGGCGTAGCCGCCGGTGGCCTATTGCGCCAGTTGGTTCAGCGTATCGAGAAGTTGCTGCGGTGGCAGATAACCACCGATGTGCATGCCACCGGCCGTATAAACCGATGGGGTACCGGTGACGCCGACCTGATGACCCAGATCGTAATGCGCCGACACGGGATTAATTGCGCAGGTCAGCTCCGGAACCTGGCCGCCCAATTTGGCGTTAGTCAGTGCCGTATTGCGGTCAGCGGCGCACCAGACTTTTTCTGCCTTGCTCCAGGAATCCGTGGCCGGACCCGTGCGCGGATAAAAGAGATAGTGAACCTCAACGCCGAGCGCCGTCACCTGATCGATTTCACGATGGAACTGCCGGCAATACCCGCAATCGATATCGGTAAAAATCGTGATGGTGTGCTCAACCGGACGCCCGTTCGGGGAGAAGACGATCATTTGCGCGGGATCGACGCCCGCCAGTAAGTCGACCCGCACCCGTGCCCGGGAATTCTCGGTCAGGTTCTCGTTCGATTCTAGGTCGTACAGTTCGCCTTCGACGAGAAACTGCCCGTCGGTGCTGATGTAGGCCACCTTGGAGCCGACATTTATCTCGTAGAAACCATCGAGAGCCGAATCGCGCAGGTCCGATGCCTCAACCCCGTTGAGTTTCGCAGCAATATCGGCACGCGTAGGCGTTTCCGCTTCCTGAGCAAAAGCGACAGAAATAACGAGAGTCAGCGGTATCAGTAGCCAGCGTGTCTTCACGATCGGGTACTCAGTGTTAGGTCTGGCCCAATTCTAGCACTAGTAGCTGGGATCAACCGCGCGGATGATGGCGCCCGTGCAGTTCCTTCATTCGCTCGCGCGCCACGTGCGTATAGATCTGCGTCGTCGACACGTCGCTGTGCCCCAACAGCAACTGAACAACGCGGAGATCCGCGCCGTTGTTGAGCAGATGGGTCGCGAACGCATGCCTGACGGTGTGCGGCGAGAGCTTCTTGGAGATGCTCGCTTTCTTCGAGTAACGCTTGATGATGTGCCAAAAAGCCTGGCGCGTCATTCGGTCGCCGCGTCGGGTCGGAAACAAGTACTCGGTCTGGCGCTCGAGCAGAATCTCGCCACGTGCGCCATCTATGAACTCACGAATCCAATCCTGTGCTTCGTCGCCAAGCGGAATCAATCGTTCGCGATTGCCCTTGCCGACAATGCGAAGAACGCCCTGATTCAGATTGATCTGACTGAGCTTTAGATTAATCAGTTCCGAGACGCGCACGCCGGTGGCGTAAAGCACCTCGAGCATCGTGCGATCACGGTGGCCGAGCGGCTCGGAGACTTTCGGCGCCGCAAGCAGCGACTCGACATCCTGCTCGGTCAGCGACTGCGGCAGAGATCGGCCGATCTTCGGCATCGCGATATTGACCGTTGGATCCTCGGCGATGGTTCCTTCGCGTAACAGATAGCGATAGAACCGGCGGAAGCTGGATAGCTGCCTCGCCGTTGAACGCGGCTTGGCGCCGCCTTCGACACGCCAAGCGATGTAATCCATGATGTCGGAACGTTGGGCCTTAACCAGCTCAACCGACTTCGATTCCAGCCGCTGATTGAGCGCGACCAGATCTGCACGGTAGGCGCCCAGCGTATTTTCCGAAAGGCCTCGTTCCATCCAGATCGCATCGAGGAATCGATCGATCATTGCCTTCGGACCTTGAGCTGAGTTAGCCACCACTCCGGCACTTTCGCGATGCAAAAAATTATGCGCCATTCCTGTCGTGTATTCCGTTTACCGTTTGCCCAGCTGCACCATCGGTTCATGCTCGTGCACCGCAATGCCGCAGTCCCGAAAAGCCTGCGTCTGATCCACTGCGATAGCGATAAATCCGATATAATTCAGCGCTTTGTATCTGGGCTTTCGGGCATCCATGACCTCTAAGTAACAATGAGCAGTATGCGGAACGCAGGGCCCGATCTGCGTGACCAGAATCACAAATAGCCCAGAGCATTAACATAAAGAGAATCAAGTCACAGAAAACCCTAGCGCTCGGCACCGATTCGCGAGCGCCCAATTCCCCTTTCTTGACATAACCGTGCCCTATACCGCAACTGTCAGCCTCCTCGTCCGTCTGCTATACGGCGGATTTGCCTGGTTTGTCCTGCTGTTTGTGGTCGTTCCGGTGGCTGTGGCCTGCCTGCTTTTACCCGGGCTGAATCGGCGACGGGCCGTTGCCAGATGGGGCGCGGCAACGGTTTTCAAGATGATCGGTAGTGGTATAGAAGTCCGCGGAGAACCGCTGACCGAAGCGGATACCGCAGTCGTGGTCGCGAACCACCAAAGCTATCTCGACGGAATGATCCTGACCGCCGTCCTGCCACCGCATTACACCTTCCTGATTAAAGGCGAGATGGCCCGCGTACCCATTGCCGGATTTGTATTGTCGCGGCTCGGCTCGCAGTTCGTCGATCGGTCCGATGCCACGAATCGTCATCGCAGTGCCCGCCGACTGGTTACCGCGGCGCGCAAGGGTCGCCCGCTAGCCGTCTTTCCGGAAGGCACGTTTGACGGCACGCCTGGACTTAAGACCTTTCGGTTGGGTGCATTTCGCGCGGCCTGGCGCGCTGGCCGGCCGGTCGCGCCGGTCGTCATCACCGGCGCGAGACAAAAGTTACCGGCCGATTCATGGTTGCCGAGACCGGGACCGTTGACTGTTGAGTTTCGTCCGGAAATTTCAGCCGGCGAGTTTTCGAACGAGGTCAGCATGATGCGCGCCGTGCGCCGCGCAATCCTGGAACGCTTAAACGAACCAGATCTGGACGAACCCGATCTGGACGAACCAGCGAATTAAAGGTCAGCGTACTTGGGACCGCTGCCCCCTTCGGGCGGGACCCAACGAATATTCTGGGCCGGATCCTTGATTTCGCAGGTCTTGCAGTGAATGCAGTTGGCGGCGTTGATCCGAAATTCTTGGTCGCCGCGTGGGTTCGATACGATCTCGTAGACGGCTGCCGGACAATAGCGCTGGGCCGGCTCATCGTAACGCGGCAGATTGTCGGTGACCGGCAAGTCCGGATCGCCGAGCACTAGATGGCAGGGTTGATCCTCATCGTGTTCAATATTCGCTAAATGAATCGACGACAGGCGATCGAAGCTGACGATGCCATCCGGCGGTTCATAATCGATGCGGCGCGCAATGCCAATGTCGTTTAGAACGGCATGGTCGGGATTGCGATGACGCAGCCGCCATGGCACATGCCCGCGCAGCAAATTGTGTTCTAGGAAGGCGAGCGCAGCGCCACCCAGCGTTCCGAGTCGCGCCATGCCGGCGCTGAAATTTCGCGCGACATTGAGTTCGCCATACAGCCACGAACGACGGAACGCCCGATCGAATTCCGCTAGATCGTTGTCGGCTACAGCACCATTCGCAATCGCGTCGGCAACTGTGTCTGCGGCCAGCATCCCGGATTTCATTGCCGCATGACTGCCTTTGATTTTTGCACTGTTCAGAAATCCGGCGTCGCAGCCGATCAACAATCCGCCGGGAAAATCCAGTCGCGGCAGCGAATTCAATCCGCCCTGATTGATGGCGCGCGCGCCAAAGCCAATCCGGCGACCACTCGCCAGCAAGGCACGAATTCGCGGATGTTGCTTGAAGCGCTGAAACTCTTCGAACGGATTCAGGTGGGGATTGCGATAGCTCAGCGCGACGACGAACCCCGCATAGACTCGGTTTTGTTCCGCGTGATAGACAAAGCCGCCACCCTGAGTGCGATTATTGAGCGGCCAACCGAGTGTATGGTCGACATGCCCGGGCCGATGATGCTCATCGGCTACGGTCCAGACTTCCTTAAACCCAATCGCGAAGTGCTGCGGATCCTTGCCTTGTCGGAGATTGAACCGCGCTTCCACTTGCTGGCCGAGATGCCCGCGGCAGCCTTCGGCAAGCAGCACATAGCGTGCGCGCAACTCGTAGCCCGGATCGGCATCGGACTTTTCGCTGCCGTCGGCCGCGACACCTCTCGCGCCAGTAGCAACACCGGCGACGCGTCCTGCCTGATCAACCAGCAATTCCGTCGCGGCGAACCCCGCCAGAATGTCGCATCCGAGTGCCTCGGCTTGATCGCCAAGCCATCTGCACAAACGCCCGAGACTGGCAATGTGGTTCCCGCCATTCAGCATCGGGCGAGGCAGGAGCCACGAAGGCACATCGACCGATCGGTTCTCGTTTAACAACCAACCGCTACTCTCCGATGCCACCGGCAAGCCGAGAGGCGCCCCCCGATCTCGCCAGTCAGGGATGAGTTCATCGAGCGCACGCGGATCGATTACGGCTCCCGAGACGATGTGCGCACCAACTTCAGCGCCCTTTTCGACTACCGCAATCGAAAGATCGAGGTCCCGCTCCTTGGATTGTTGCGCCAGTCGCAAGGCTGCTGACAGGCCCGCGGGACCGGCGCCGACGATTACGACGTCAAAATGAAGTGTTTCCCGAGTCAAATTGAAGCTGCCTAGGGCTACCGGCAAGGAGGCGTCATTGTAACATTCGGGCATGCCCGTTGATCCCGTTTGGTCACCGAGCGCTGCGCGCGTTGAATCGAGTCATCTGAATCAATTCATCGAGCGCTACGCGCCTGGTCTTGAAAATTACGCCGCTTTGCATCGCTGGAGCGTTGCGCAGCCGTCTGAATTCTGGCGTGCCGTGGCTGACTACTGCGGATTAAAACTAACGCAGCAACCAACAGCGATCGTCGAGGATTTCGACCGGATGCCGGGCGCGCACTGGTTCGGAGGCGCCAGACTCAATTACGCAGACAACCTGCTCGCCGGAGATCCGGCAAGGCCGGCGATCGTATTCGCCAACGAACGTGGCGACAGGCGCGAACTTTCGCTCGGTGAGTTGACGCGCCAGGTCGGCGCGATTGCCGCAGCGCTGAAGTCTTTTGGAATCGGCAAGGGTGACCGAGTCGCGGGCGTTCTGCCGAATTCGCCGGAGTGCGTCGTCGCCGCACTCGCAACGGCCAGCCTGGGCGCAGTCTGGTCGTCCTGCTCGCCGGACTTTGGTAGTTCGAGTTTGCTCGACCGGCTTAACCAGATCGACCCGAAGCTGGTGTTTGGTGTCGATGGCTATTTCTACGCCGGAAAAACAATCGACTGCCTGCCTCGACTGCGCGAAGTCGTCGACAACCTGGCTTCCGTTGAGCAGGTGATTGTGACTCAGTATGTCGGAAGCGATCTTCATTCCGGCAGCTGGTCCGGCGTACACAGCTTCGAGACGCTTGCCGCAAATAATTCTACTCTTGAGTTCGTTGACGTCGAATTCAATCACCCGTTGTTCATCATGTTTTCGTCAGGAACGACAGGCCCGCCAAAGTGCATCGTGCATGGTGCCGGCGGCACGTTGTTGCAGCACTTGAAGGAACATCAGCTACATACCGACATTCGGCTCGGCGACAGAGTCTTTTATTACACGACAACCGGCTGGATGATGTGGAACTGGCTCTTATCTTCACTCGCCTCGGGCGCAACATTGGTTCTGTACGATGGAGCGCCGTTGCACCCCAGCGCCGACGCACTCTGGCAGCTGGCAGACCGTGAACAGATTTCAGTTTTCGGCACGAGCGCCCGCTATCTGAGTGCCTTGGAAAAAAGTGATTTCTCTACAGGGAAGCGCTTCGATCTTTCCAGCTTGAAGGCGGTCCTTTCGACTGGCTCACCGCTCGCTCCGTCGAGCTTCGATTTCGTTTATCGGACGATTAAACAGGACCTCATGCTTGCTTCAATTGCCGGCGGCACCGATCTGATCTCGTGTTTCGTGTTGGGCAATCCAATGCTGCCGGTATACCGGGGCGAGATTCAATGCGCCGGCCTGGGCATGGATGTGCAGGTCTTCGATGAAGACGGCCGGCCATGTGTGGGTCAAAAAGGCGAGTTGGTGTGCGCTTCACCATTTCCATCGATGCCGATCGAGTTCTGGAATGACCCATCGGGCTCAGCGTACCGGCGTGCCTATTTCAAGCGCTTCCCGTCCGTTTGGCATCACGGCGACTTTGCCGAGCTGACGGCGCAAGGCGGCGTCATCATGCACGGGCGATCAGACGCAACCCTGAATCCTGGCGGCATCAGGATCGGCACCGCCGAAATTTATCGAATACTCGATCAATTACCGGAGATCGCCGACGCGGTTGTCGTCGGCCAGGCTTGGGAAGGAGACACAAGAGTCGTCTTGTTCGTGGCGCTTACGCCTTCGTACGTATTAGACGAAAGGACTGAAAAAGCAATTCGCGATGCGCTGCGCTCCAACGCGAGCCCGCATCATGTGCCGGCGAAAATTGTCGGAGTTAACGACATTCCGCGAACACTGAGCGGCAAAATCAGCGAGCGCGCGGTCAGCGACGCAGTTCATGACCGAGTCATCGAAAATCTGGCGGCCCTGGCCAATCCTAAGGCTCTTGCTGAGTTCAGAAATCGGCAGGAACTTACATCGTGACTGGCCCACACGCCGCCTACGAAATGCGCCTGGCTTCGGGGAATCTCGAAAGCGACCCAGACCAACGACCGGCCGTTGATGAACTCGAACGCCTGTTTCGCGAATTGAGCGCAGCGGAAAAGCGCGACCGCTCGCTGAAAGGCAGACTACAAAAATTCTTGAAGCGACCAGCACCTCGAGTGCGCGGGTTGTATCTCTTTGGCGGTGTGGGGCGCGGAAAAACGCTGTTAATGGATCTGTTCTTCCATTGCCTTCCGTTCCAAAAAAAGAAGCGGCAACACTTTCACCGATTCATGGCGTCCATTCATACCCGACTTCGGGCGCTGCGCGACACCGAAAACCCACTTGAAACAGTTGCCGATCAAATTGCGGCCGAGTGCCGAATTATTTGTTTCGACGAATTCGCCGTTAGCGACATCGCCGACGCAATGATTCTTGGCAATCTGTTTTCCGCACTCTTCGAGCGAGGCGTAACGCTGGCCGCAACATCCAATATCGCCCCGCAAGACCTGTATCGGGATGGCCTGCAGCGCCAGCGTTTTTTGCCGGCGATCGAGGCAATAACCGGCAATACAGTCGTGATGGAACTCGGGGGGGATCAAGACTATCGGCTAAGCGTACTCGAAGGAGCGTCCGTCTATCTCGCGCCAGCGAATGAGGCGACCGAAGCCCGGCTGGCTGAGTCCTTCGCGGCAATCGCGCCTGACGAGGGCCAGGCCGAGGGCAACATGGAAATCCTCGGCCGACCGATTGAATACCTGCGCAACAGTGACGGCGTTATCTGGCTGAACTTCGATGCGATCTGCGACGGCCCGCGAAGCCAGGATGACTACATCGAGCTCGCGCGCGAATTTCAGACTGTCCTTATCTCGGGTGTTCCGCAATTCACGCCCGAGCTTGAAAATCAAGCGCGCCGATTTATCGCACTGATCGATGAATTCTATGATCGAAAGGTCAAGTTGATCTTGTCGGCTGCCGTTCCATTAAACGAGCTCTATGCGGGCAGTAAATTGAGTAAGGTATTCGAGCGCACGCAAAGCCGGTTAAACGAGATGCAAAGCCACGATTATCTCGCGGCGGCGCATCGTCCGTGACGAGCTATGGTTAACCGCCGATTCGAGTTCTAACTTCGGTCAACTCAGGAAAGAAGCTGATATCGACCGTTTTTCTCAGGAACTTAACGCCGGCGGTGCCGCCAGTTCCAGCCTTGTAGCCGATGATCCGCTCGACCGTTTTCATGTGGTGGAATCGCCAGGACTGAAAACTGCTTTCGACATCAACCAGCTTTTCACAAATTTCATACGCCGCCCAATGCTCATCGGGCCGTAGATAGATGACTTCCAGTACGTCAACCACTTCCGGATGATGCTCGTAGCGCTCCGTCCAATCTCGCTTGACGCGTTCCAGCGGCACGCGGTGACCGACGCGATAAAGGTAGCGCAGGAACTCGTCGTAAAGCGCGGGACCTTCGAGTGCGTTTCTTAGTGCGCGATAGTAGGGCAGCTTGTGTCGAAACATCGGCAGCATGTTTCGATCTTTGTTTCCGAGCTTGAATTCGACCAAGCGATACTGCAACGATTGAAAGCCCGAAGCAGTTCCGAATTGATCGCGAAAACCGGCGTAAGCATGCGGGGTTAACGTCGCTAAGACTGACCACTGCGAAGTCAGTTGCTTTTGAATTTCATTAATGCGTACAAGAATTTTTATACTGCGTGCGACCTGGTCTTGTCGCAGACACTCGATAACTGCGTCGAGCTCATGGAGAAAAAGCTTAAGCCAGAGTTCCGCAACTTGATGCTGAACGATGAACAGCATCTCATCATGTTGTTGCGGGTCACTCAGCGGTTCTTGTGCATCCAACAGCTTGTCGAGCTGCAGGTATATTTCGTAGCGTATGTCGCCACCCTGCAGCTTATCTTGTTCGGCAACGGGCTCGTTTTCTCCCTTGCCTGCCCCGGTTGTCATCGCAGTTTCCCCACCAGCCGCCCTTTTTAGGGTTAGACTCAGGCATCATAGACGTTCATCGTCGCAACTAACAACCGTTTAGCCGAATGCCAGCGCGTCAAGCGACATGAAGGATATGCACTCAGCGCTTAAGTCTTCCTTTCTCGAGAATTATTATCGATTCGCGACACCCGAAGACGTCCCGCGCACTGCAGAGGCTCGCGAACTCCTCGCGCTATCGAATCTGCAATGGGGGTCGGAACGAGCAGCAGACCGAGTCAAGGTCCGCGCCTTCAACCCCACGGGAAGCGGCAACGGTTCCTCATATACCGTAGTCGAAACGATCACGGACGATAGCCCTTTCATCGTTGATTCGCTGACGATGCAGCTGAACGCCCTGAGTCAGGGCATCCACGTGAAGTTGCATGCGGTACTCTGGATCGAACGAGATACGAAGGGTCAGCTGAAAGCATGTCACGCGAAAGATTCAAAAAAACGGCCAGCAGCGGGTCACACGGCACGGGCGGAGTCCTGGACTCACTTCGAAATTCCACGCGTGCTGGAAGCAAAGCAACTTCGAGAAATCGAACGACGCCTGTCAGCTACTTTACGCGATGTGCGCAGCGCTGTTCGTGACTGGGAGCGCATGCTCGAAAAGCTCCGCGGCGCAGCAGAAGATCTTAGAAAACACAGCAAGAATTCCTATGCGCCAGCGTCAGCGAGTTTGCTCGACTGGCTTGCGAACCATCATTTCACATTGCTCGGCTATAGCAAGCTATCCAAAACCGGGCGGGCAAATGCACTTGGCCTATTGCGCTCCGAAAAGACTCGAAGCGCTCTACGCCGACAAACGGGGAGCGCAGCAGGGCAGGGAACGACGCTCACTATTACGAAAGCGCCAATCCGATCTACGGTGCACCGCCCCGCCTTGCTCGACGATATTCGAATCGACGCTTATGACGCAGACGGGCGAGTGCACGGCGAACACCGATTCATCGGACTGTTCACTTCTACCGCTTATAGCGAAAACCCACGTGACATTCCGCTGCTGCGTGCCAAGGTAGACGCAATACTGAAGCGATCAGACCTCGACCCCAACGGGCATCGCGGAAAGGCGCTCACGCACATCCTCGATACCTTTCCTCGCGATGGACTGATTCAAAGCAGCATCGCAGAGCTCGAGCGAATCGGACTCGGAATCCTGAACATCGAAGAGAAACGCAAGATTCGGCTGTTCGTCAGCAAGAGCGCGTATGGAGACTTCTTCTACTGCCTGGTTTATCTGCCGCGCGACGGCTATAGCTCGCGCGTACGTGAACGTGTGGAAGGGCTGTTGAGTGACTCGCTCAACGGAGAGCTAGTCGACAGCCAGTTGATGGTTTCAGAGTCGACGCTCGCTCGACTCGCGCTGACGATTCAGCGCAAGAACCGCACGGCCAAGATGCCAGACATCGATCGGATAGAGCAGAAGCTTGCACAAGTCGCAGTAGCTTGGATCGATCGTGCCCGGCTCGCCTTGCTCGAACGGTTCTCGGAGGAACGTGCACTGGCCTTGCATGATCGCCTGGCGAGTAGATTTCCGGTTGCTTATCAGGAGTCCATCAAGGGAGCGAGAATCAGTCGTGATTTTGAAGCGATTGACGAAATCGCCGACGGCGCTCGAAGCGAACACTTCGATCTAATTGCGGAAGGATCGACCGGGACCTTTTCGTTCTTTCAAAGCGGCGACCCCGTTCCGCTTTATCTCACCAATCCCATTCTCGAAAACATAGGCGTCAAGCTACTGCAGGAAACGAGCTACGAACTTCTCATCGGCAACGCGACTTTCAGAATCCAGGATTTCATCATCAAGTCCGCGCATGGCGAGTCGTTGGAGTCGGACGGCCTGGCGGAACGATTCCGGGACTGCTTCGCCAACACGCTGCACGGAAAAACCGAAAACGACGATTTCAATCGACTCACCGTATCGGCCGGTCTCAATTGGCGCCAGATTGTCATTCTTCGAGCCTACTGCAAGTATCTGCTGCAGTGCCGCTCAAAGTTCAGCCAGGCATACATGCTCGACACGCTTCGGCGGTATCCGGAAGTCGTTAGAGCGTTCACCGATCTGTTCGCCTGCTACTTCGATCCCGAGGTCAAAGCGGCCGATCGGGATCGCGCCGTGTCAGAGAATACGGCGATCATTCGTGAGTCGCTGAATCAAGCTGCCAGCCTGGATGACGATCGAATCTTGCGAATGTTCTCAGCAGCGATTCAGGCAACCTTGCGGACAAACTTCTTTCAGTTGGAGGATGGGCAAACTAAACCGTACTTGTCGCTAAAACTCGATTCGGCCCGCATTCCGGACATTCCGGAGCCGCGTCCAAAATTCGAGATTTTTGTGTATTCGCCGCTGGTCGAAGGCGTTCACCTAAGATGCGGCGATATTGCACGCGGCGGGCTCCGCTGGTCGGATCGACGTGAGGACTTCCGGACCGAGGTACTCGGTCTGATGAAGGCACAACAAGTCAAGAACACCGTGATTGTGCCAGCTGGTGCCAAGGGTGGCTTCGTTTTGAAAAACCCGCCCGACGATCGAGGCGCGCTACAAGGATTCGCAGTCGACTGCTATTGCACGTTTTTGCGCGGTCTGCTCGATTTAACCGACAACATCGTGCGCAACCGAACGGTCGCGCCTCCTTCGACTGTGTGCCGCGATAGCCCAGACCCTTATCTCGTCGTTGCCGCTGATAAGGGAACTGCGACTTTTTCGGACACTGCCAACGCCGTAGCGGCCCAATACAATTTCTGGCTCGGCGATGCCTTCGCGTCGGGCGGTTCGGCGGGCTACGACCACAAGAAAATGGGCATTACTGCACGTGGTGCCTGGGAGTCAGTCAAGCGGCACTTTAGAGAATTTGACGTCGATACCGCGCGGGATCCGTTTACTGTTGTCGGCATCGGCGATATGAGTGGCGACGTCTTTGGCAACGGCATGCTCCTATCGGAACAGATCAAACTCGTCGCCGCATTCAACCACAAGCACATTCTTGTCGATCCAGATCCGGACCCCGCTCAGAGTTTCAAAGAAAGAAAACGGCTTTTCGCGAAGCCTCGATCCGGTTGGGATGATTACAACCAGAAACTCTTATCAAAAGGCGGCGGCATCTACGATCGACAGAGCAAGTCGATTAAGTTGTCGCCGGAAGCTTGCGCCGCGCTCGGCGTGGATGTTTCAGACCTCACGCCGCCAGAATTGATTCGCGCCATTCTGAAGGCCCCGATCGATCTATTGTGGAACGGCGGAATCGGCACGTACGTTAAGGCTTCCACCGAATCGGACAGCGATGCCGCTGATCCAGCAAGCGACGCCGTGCGCGTAAACGGCAACGAGCTTCGGGCAAAAATCGTCGCTGAGGGCGGCAATCTCGGGCTGACTCAACTCGGCCGCATCGAGTTTGCGCTGGCAGGAGGCAGGATAAATACAGACTTCATCGATAATTCGGCAGGCGTCGATTCCTCTGATCGCGAAGTCAATATCAAGATCCTTCTCGCCGATGCCATCCGAAAGAAGTCCCTCGCAAGCGGACGGCGCAATGCATTGCTCGCTGCAATGACGGATGAAGTTGCCGGGCTTGTGCTCGCGAGTAACTATGCACAGACGCAGGCACTGTCGGTCATGGTAGCCAAGGCGTACGAACGCGTCGGCGAGTATGCTCGTCTGATCCGCGTACTCGAGACTCGGGGACTATTGAACCGGTCGCTCGAGTATCTTCCTGGTGAAGAAGACATTGACGAACGCAAACGATTAGGAGCTGGCTTTACACGACCTGAGCTGGCTGTGATCTTAAGTTACGCCAAGATCGAACTTTACGAAAGCCTTATCGCCAGCGATATTCCAGACGAAAAACACTGCCAGGCCGAGATTCTGGCCTATTTCCCCAAACGCCTCGGCGCGCGATTCAAAAAATCAATTCTTTCGCATCGCCTGCGACGTGAGATCGCGGCGATGTTGATCTCGAGCAGCATGATCAATCGGATGGGGCCATCGTTTGCCCTGCGCGCGCAGAACGACACCGGCGGCGATGCGGGTGACGTTGCGCGCGCCTATGCGGTCGTTCGCGAACTGTTCGATACTCGCGGGATCTGGCGGGAAATCGAAAACCTGGACGGCCAACTGCAGGCGCAGGTTCAGTACGAGTGCGCCTATGAGTGCAGTCGGATGCTGCGGCGTGCCGTCTACTGGTTTTTGCATCGCCGCAGCAAAAACCGAAACATCGAGTCCAGCATCAGTCGTAAACAAACGGGTGTTTCCGCGGTGCTCGCCGGCCTTCCGAGCGTGCTTTGCGGCTGGTCGCGACGCGTCTTCGAACGAGACACCGGCAACTTTGAATCTGTCGGCGTACCGAAGAAACTTGGAGAACGCATTGCTTCGCTGAGATTACTGACCCAGGTACTCGATATCGCGTCGCTCTCGCACGACCTCAGCATCGACCCGCTGACGGTTGCCCGCCTGCATTTCGAGCTCGGCCGGGGCTTGCGTCTCGATTGGATTCGCGAGCAAATCGAAGAATTAGAAGTCGATGGCCATTGGCGCGCGGTGGCGCGCGGCACATTGCGCGAAACGCTTGGCCGTGAGCACCGCAGATTACTTCACGGGATTTTGAAAAGCGCCAAGAAGGGCGTTCATCGAGCGGCTCTGGCTGAGTGGCTGGCAGCATCTAAGACGCACATTGCGCGACTGAAGCGGACGCTGGATGAAATGCAGGCGTCAGGCCCAATGGACTTCGCAACTTTGTCGATCGCACTAAAGGAAATCGGCCGTCTCAGCTCGTAGGTGTTTTTGCCAGTTGAACTCAGGGCCGGCAAGCCAAACAATAGCGCGATGAATACGACGAAGACCCCCGGCAAGCTGGTCATGATCCGCCACGGCCAGAGCGATTGGAATCGCAAAAACCTTTTCACCGGCTGGACCGATGTCGATCTCACAGAGCAAGGCATCGCTGAGGCGAAGGCCGGTGGCAAGACCCTGCTCGACGAAGGATTGGAATTCGATATCGCATTCACTTCCGTCCTGAAGCGTGCGATTCGTACCTTATGGCTGATGCTCGATGAGATGGATGCCATGTGGATCCCGGTCGAGCGTCATTGGCGGCTGAACGAGCGCCACTACGGGGCGCTGCAGGGGCTCGACAAGGCTGAGACCACTGCCAAATATGGCCCCGAACAGGTCAAGATCTGGCGCCGGAGCTACGATATACCGCCGCCGGCGCTCACAGAAGACGACGAACGTCATCCGAGGCATGACAAGCGCTACCGCAACATTGAACCTTCCGACTTGCCGGCAACGGAGTCTTTGCTGACCACGCTCGAGCGCGTGCGCCCATACTGGGAAAGCCGCATCGTCGCCGAGCTTCGCCTCGGGAAAAATGTCCTGATCGCCGCCCATGGCAATAGCCTGCGCGCGCTCGTAAAAATGCTCGAGAACATTTCCGACGACGAGATTACCGAATTCAATATTCCGACGGGCGCACCGCGAATCTACGAATTCGACGCCAGCATGAAACCCATTCGCGGCGAATACCTCGGAGACTTGGAAGCCATTGCCGCGGCTGCGAAAGCCGTAGCCGAGCAAGCCAGCGCCCACAAGGCTTAGATCGACAACATGCTTTACGCGATTGGGTCAGCCTCACCGACAACTTTCAGCGGCCAATACTACGTCGCACCGACTGCAACCGTCATCGGCCAGGTCACCCTGGGACGCGATGCCAGTATTTGGTTTGGTGCCGTGCTACGCGGCGATGGCAATACGATTGAAATCGGCGACGGTACCAACATTCAAGACAACGCCGTCGTTCATATCGATTCAGACGCGCCGGCGCGCTTGGGCAACAACGTCACGGTCGGCCATTCTGCCGTTGTACATGGCTGCACGATTGGCGACGGTACATTGATCGGCATCGGCGCAACGATATTGAGCCATGCGAAGGTCGGCGAATACTGCCTGGTCGGCGCCGGCGCATTGATCACTGAGCGCAAGGAGTTTCCCGACCGATCGGTCATCATCGGCGCCCCGGCTAAGCGGGTGCGCGCAGTGACGGACGAAGAACTCGAGATGATGAAAGAAGCCGCAGCTCACTATGCCGAGCTGGGGCGGCGCTATCACAACGAACTCAAACGCCTGTGAAACAGGGTCAGAGCCCATTCTTGAGAAAGGACTCCGACCCAAAATTCGACTAAGCAGCCGACTCCTGCAGGCCTGAAGGCGCCTTTTGCTCGGCTGACTGAACTGCGACCGCCTCGGGAGGCTCCTTATCGAGCTTGAGGAACAGCAGCGCAATCGCCGCGAACAGCGATCCGCAAGCCAGGATGGCGGCAACGTAAGGCACATCGAGTCCGCCGACAAACATATAGCCAGCCGCAATTGGGGCAAGAATCGAACCGCCGCGACCTACACCGATCGCGAAACCGGTTCCGGCCGAGCGTACCTGGGTGGGATAGGCATGGGCGAACATCGCGTACATGCCGTTAATTGCTGCGTTGATAAAGAAGCCGCAAACAACACAAATCAGCGTCATCTGCAGCAGTTCGGATCCGACACTACCGTAAATCATTACTGTGACGGTCGACATAATCATCGCGCCGATGGTCAGCCGCTTCAAATCGTACTTAAGCGTCAACACACCAATCAGTGCCCCACCCGTGGCGCCACCGACGTTGATCCAGCTCAGTATTCGCCCGGCCTCGGATGCAAGAAATCCGCGGTCCTCAACAATCACACCAGTCCACTTCAATATGAAATAGAACGTCATGATGTGGAAGAAATAGGCTACCGTCAGAATTGTAGTTGTACGGATTAGCTGTGGCGAAAAAATGCTGTCGTGCGACTTTCGCCCGAGTTCTTCGCGGACATCCGGCAAGGCTTCAAGCGGCGCATGGCCCATCTTCTTGAGTGTTGAATTGCATTTGTCGAGCGTCCCATCCTTCTGGTTTCTTATCTGCCAGGAGACTGTCTCAGGCACGAAGAAATACACAACCGGAATCATGACTAGTGTCATACCGAAACCGAGCAGAAACACGGAATCCCATGTGTACCTGTCGAGAAGCTCTGCCGCGATGAATCCACCGGTGAACGCGCCAATCGGGTAGCCGATCGACATCAGGGCGACATTCATGTGCTTCTTCTTGGAATTCGAATACTCGGCAACAACCGCGTTGATCGACGCGAGCATACCGCCGATTCCAAGACCGGTGATAATGCGCCAGATCGAAATATGCACGAGCTCAACAGGCCAGTCCGCAGTCCAGGGGATGGAGATCATCACGGGATGTAGAAGGCCAGCCATGAAGCCGGGCTCTGTCGTGACCATGAACATGCCTGCCGACATCAATACCAGGCAGAACAGCATCATCGGGCGCCGGCCCCATTTATCAGCATAACGACCGAGGAATATCGATCCAATCGCCATACCGACTAGCTCCATGGCAAGCAGGAGGCCAACGAGTCCGGCATCGATTCCAAGCTCGTCACGAATCGACCCGGCAGTAAGGCTGATCGACAGCACGTCAAATCCGTCTAGCGCATTTAATGCAACCGTGATCACAACCACGATGATCTGCATACGCGTCATCGGCGAATTCAATATTGTTTGGCGTGGATCGTTATTCACAGATTTGAGTCCCCCGGACCTGTATTAGAATTCTTGTGCCTGGAGCGTAGCACTTTTTTTTACGCCGATGCGCCGGTTTTTCGGTTAACCGGCACCTTCCGACCAGATTCGGATCAAGCCCTCTTGAGCCGTCGATGCGACCAATACACCGTCACGCGTGTAGATCTCTCCGCGCGCGAGGCCTCGCGCTTCACAGGCGTTCGGGCTATCCATCGAGTAAAGCAGCCAATCATCGATACGAAAAGGGCGATGAAACCACATCGCATGATCGAGGCTCGCAAGCTGCAAGCTGTCTTTTTCGAAGCGTATGCCGTGCGGCAAGGTCGAAGTCGCCACCAGCTGATAATCTGAGACGTAAGCCAGCAAACTCCGATGGATCTCGGGATCGTCCGGAAGTACGTCGACTGCCTTAAACCAGAAGATCTGCCTGGGCTCGGCCTTTTCAGGCGTTAGCAATGCGATTGGCTGCACGGGACGAACCTCGAACGGCCGCTCGTGCGTGTAGTAACGATGCATTTTTTCCGGAATCATGTCGAGCACAGCCGCTGTCATGTCGCGAATGTCCTCGAGATTGTCGGGCGGAGGCACATCCGGCATCTTGGCCTGGTGCTCCAGCCCCTCCTCCGGTTTCTGAAACGAAGCCGTCATGTTGAATATCTGCCGGCCGTGCTGAATCGCTACCACGCGGCGGTTGCTGAAACTGCGACCATCCCGAGCGCGATCGACGTTGTAAACGATATCGGCTTCGACATCGCCTGCGCGCAAAAAGTATGCGTGCAGCGAATGCACTTCCCGATCTTCGACGGTACAAGCGGCGGCGCTCAACGCCTGGCCCAGAACCTGCCCGCCATAGACACGCGGGCTACCGATATCGCGGCTCTCGCCACGAAAGATGTTGTCCTCGATTCGCTCGAGCTTCAATAAATGCAAAAGGTCGGCGAGTACTGGTTGCATGGTCGGGGCCTCGATCATTGCGGCTCAATCGTTACGATTCAAGCGCGCTATCAGACTGGACGTATCCCAGCGCCGCCCGCCCATGCCTTCGACATCGGCATAGAACTGATCGACCAGCGCTGCGACGGGAAGCTCCGCGCCATTCTGGCGTGCTTCCTGCAAACAGATGCGCAGATCTTTTCGCATCCATTCAACCGCGAATCCGAATTCGAATTCCCCGGCAACCATCGTCTTCCAGCGATTTTCCATCTGCCACGACTGTGCGGCACCCTTGGAGATTACGTCGATGACGGCGGCCTCATCGAGCCCGGCCTTCGATGCGAAGTTCAAGGCCTCGGCCAGCCCCTGCACGAGACCCGCAATCGCAATTTGATTGACCATCTTGGTCAGCTGCCCGGCGCCCGCCTCTCCAAGCAACCGCACACTCTTGGCGTAGGTGTCCATGATTGGCTCGGCCTTCGCAAAAGCGTCCGGCTCGCCACCGCACATGATTGTCAGTTGCCCGTTCTCTGCGCCCGCCTGGCCACCCGAAACTGGCGCATCGATGCAGCCGATGCCTTTAGCGCTACCTGCTTTCGCAATGTCGCGAGCAACGCCGGCTGAAGCCGTCGTGTGGTCGACGAACACGCCGCCCGACGCCATTGACTCGATGATGCCACCCGTGCCGAGCACAACTTCGCGAACATCCGGATCGTCACCGACACAGCTCATGACGAAGTCGGCGTTGCTCACTGCTTCCGCAATTGTTGCCGCCGCTGTGCCGCCGTAATCGGCAACCCAGGCGTCCGCTTTCGCGCTCGTCCGATTAAACACTGTAACTGCGTGGCCGGCTTTGGCGAGCCAGCCGGCCATCGGGTAACCCATGACACCGAGACCAATGAATGCAACTTTTTCAGTCATCTTCCATCCTGTATCGAGCGACTATAGCAGCCTCGGCATTCTTCGATGCCAACGACCAAAAGTGTGCCAGCAAGCGCACCAGGCGCTGAACTCTAGCAAACTCCGCTGCGGAAAACGGAAAATTGCAGTCTCGAAAGTACGCGTCCAGGAGTTCGGTTTCCGCGGCACGCGGCAAGGCATTTATGACGACCACCGATGCAAGATCGATGAGCGGGGGACCGACGACAGCATAGTCAAAGTCGATGAGCTTCGACGAAGTCCCGAACAGGATGTTTTCGGCGATCAAGTCATTGTGGCAGAGGCAGGCCATGCCAGAGTCCATACTGTCTGCGAGCTCGATCAGTTCATCACTTCGCTTCTTTTCCCGCGACGATAATTGCGCATAGCCGCCGATACGATCGATGTATAGCTGAGCATGGCGCTCGGGCGCGAACACGGGAATATCAGACTGCACTTGATGCAACACCTTGAGCAGCGAAGCCACTTCGCGCAGACGCTCTGGTCGGCTGAACTCATTGACATCCACACTGGTTGCGTCGTCGATGAATTCGGTCACGAGCAACCCGGTAGATTCATCGCACGTTACCGGCCGAGGCGCAATGGCCGAGCTCTCGAGCTGTTCCAGCAAATCGAATTGTGCGCGTGGGCCCAACAGGACATCTGAACTTGGGGAAAAGAGTTTCACGAAATACTGCGAATCGTCAGTTTCGACCCGATAACTCCTACCTGTAGTACCAAGCTGGCATCGAGTCACGGCTCGAATGCTGCCAAGCTTCGAAGCAAGAACCGAATGCAGTCTGAGGAATCTAGCTGGCTGCCGGTTCATCAGCCAGAGCCGCATCGGAGCGACTAATCCTTAACCAGGTCACAAAGCCGATGACAACCATGACCAGATAAATGGCGTAAAGACCTGCGTTCCACAGCAAATCACTTTGCCAAAACAGATAGACCAGGACCGCGTCGATAACGAACCAGTAAATCCAATTTTCGATGACTTTCTTCGCAACCATAAAGGTCGTGAAAAGTGCGGCAACGGTTGCGAACGAATCAAGGTATGGGAAGTCCGAATCCGTGCTTGTCAAAAACCAGCCCACGATGCCGCTGATGATGATGATAGACGGGATTACAACGGCATGCGTCAATGGGGGCCACCAATGCACGCGAACACCAGCATGCTGTTCGCCTCCTTTTGTCCACTGTAGCCAGCCGTATATGCCAATTACAAAGTAATAGACCTGTAATGCGGACTGCATGTAGAGCTTGGCGTCCAAATAGATAAACAAAAACAGGGAAACCGATATCAATGCGGCTGGCCAGGACCAGAGACTTTGTCGAATGACCAGCACGAGATAGCCAGCGGCAAAAATAACCGCGACCTTTTCTATTACGTCCAGAATCGGTGTTTCCATGTCTGTTAGAACGAATGGCGCACCGTGAAACCAACTAATCGCGGCTCACCAAACTGCAAGTAATCCTCGGGGATCCAGCCTTTGCGTGGGTCGTTGCTGAAATAGAGCCCGTGCACAGCGACATCGTCGTCGAGCAGATTGCGCGTCCAAAGCGAAATCTCGGTTGCGCCGAGTATGCGTCTCAAGCTCGCATTGACGATCGTTGATCGCCCAATCATTGCGTCATGGTAGTAGCCGTAGCGATGCGAATCGCTGGCATCGACGCCGACCGACAGACTCCAGTCATTCAGCATCCACTCGCTGCTGATATAGGCCTGCCAGGACGGTGCTTTGGTCTGATCGATATCGTTGCGTACAACGAAGTCATCGAGATTGAGATCGAATGTGGTCAGCGCATCGACGTTCGTATCGATCAGCCCGACCGACCCGCTAATCCGCCATCGACTCGATAACTGATAGTCCAGGTCAAACTCCAGACCCAGATTTTCGCCATCGGCCGTGTCAAGGACGCCGACCCAGAGAAAATTGGCAGGATCCCAGAACCACGACTCAAGTTGCGCATCGTCCCTCGACATTTGGAAGATGGCCGCCCTTAGATCGAGACGCCCATTGGCAAGCGAGTGCTTGATGCCGAACTCCGTGTTGGTTAAGCGCTCCTGGCCAATTGTCAGCCGAGGCACTAAGAAACTCTGAAAACGAGGCTGCACGAAGGGCAATATGCTGCTGGCCTCGGTATTGACGCCGCCCGGCTTAACGCCGCGCGCGACGATCGCATAAACGCTGCTGAACTCGCTCAGCACAAATCGGAGCGCGACTTCCCCCGAACCTAAATCGTCATCACTTCGACTCTCAAATGCGAAACTGTCGACATAGGAGTCGCCAAACTGCTCGTAGCGAAGTCCCAGTGTTAACTCGAGGCGATCAGATAATTCGATCGCTGCCTGACCGTAGACCGCAAAGCGATCTGTCGAATAGGAGCTCGTGAACGGTCCATAGTGCTGACGCGCGAGGTTTTCTGTCCGATCCTGCGAATAAACACCTAGCACGTAGTTGCGTGAACGACCCGACTCGGCGCGACTTTCGCTGAGCCAACGCAGATCGAGCGACCGATCATCGCGCTGTCGTTGATAACTATCCGTATTTGAAAAGAAATCGAACACCGGATCGCACAACGTGCCATCGCAGATTCCGACGTAAGTCCAGTCTTCGTCAAAACCGTAACCGACTTCGCTATCGAGCCAATTCAGGTTTGCTTCGATCGAACCGCCGGCATCGAGCGCCCAGTTACCCTTGATTCCCAGCGCAGCGAGCGATAGGTCATCACGACCCGGCTGGTCCGACAAGGTTGTGCGCGTATTGTCGAGAGAAAATGCGTCGTAACCATTGTCACTATCGAAACTGATTGCCGTAAAGTCGAATGTAGCGGTGTCACTCGCCTGCCAGCGCAATTTCCCGCGCAGCATCGACTCGTCGTAACCGTTGGTATCGTCACGGCCGAGCCAGGCGTTCTCGATATGACCATCGCCCTGGTGATGCCGTACCGCAATCCGCCCAGACAGCGTCTCAGAGATACCGCCTCCTGCTGCAAAGCCGAACATCGCGGTGCCATAGTCCGCAACCCCGGCTTCGATATAGGACTCGTTGGTATTCCCCGGGGCAACTGACAACACATTGACCTGCCCGGCGAGCGCGCCCGATCCGAAACGAGTCCCCTGCGGGCCACGCAAGACTTCAACCTGCTCGACATCAAAGAGCATCGCGGCACTGGCGACACCACCGACATCGATCCCATCGATGCTGATTCCAACCGATGGAAAATGCTTCGGATCGACGAACTGCTCGAGATCGCCGATGCCCCGGATCTGGACGAATCGGCCGCGTGAGGCGCCGCTCGTCATGGTCACATTTGCGGCTGCACCGACGACGGCCTCAAGGTGCTCGGCTGCGCGCGCTTCGATTAAAGTCGCGTCGATGATCGACGTGCTGCCGACAGTATCGGCGAGACGCTCAGGACGAAAGCCAGTCGTCACGACGACTTCGTCGACATCCGGCTGCGCAAGAGTGGCCTGACTCAGCAAAAGCCCGCTTAGGCCCAGCACGGTGGCGCGCTCTAAAAACTGGATTCGTATCTGCATTGCGAACTCCGTCGATAACGGACAACGCGGAAGGGAAAGAGATTCTGGGAATATCCGTCCCTTCGCCAGCATTACCCGGATCAGGTTCTAAGGGTCATCGGCGCTAGGTGCCGAAATCTCAGGCCGGTTACGGCCTCCCCTCGGGATCGATTTATTCGATCAGCAGATTATAACGTACTGTGTCACTTACGCCGGCGCAGTTTATCAGCGCCCGCCGAAACTCTCGCCGGTGTCGGCCGTGCAACCGCCGGCTGGTAATTCCATTCCGCATTTGAGGACAGGCCCGGCAAGCGCGCCCATCGGGCGTCCATTTCGCAATGGATTCAACGTCACCGTAATGACGGAGCCCAGTGGAAAGCTCTTG
>Ga0224508_10000891_pt1 | contig 27609 bp, 28 predicted proteins | sample SF_Jan12_sed_USG_4_FD_170157 | JGI IMG/M metagenome (GOLD analysis project Ga0224508, IMG submission 170157) | Sediment microbial communities from San Francisco Bay, California, United States - SF_Jan12_sed_USGS_21 | ecosystem: Environmental > Aquatic > Marine > Sediment | place: USA... | reverse complement strand
AAGCTGATGCCACTCGTGCGGAGATCGAATACGTACGGGGCTCTCGACATGGGGATGGCGCCGACCCTGCTTCCTGGGCGCGCCTCGGTACGAAGCCCTGAGGCGCGAGCCGCCCTCGAGGAGCACTGGGGGCCGATCCCCGAAGGCGCCGGCAGCAACGCACTCGGCATTCTCGAAGGACTAACAGGGGGGACCATCAAGGGTTTGGTTCTTCTTGGCAGCGACCCGGTATCGGATTTCGGGGATCCTGGGCTGGCTGCGAGAGCTCTCGAAGCGGCCGGGGTGGTCGTCGCCCTGGACGCGTTCGCAAGTCCATCGGTGGAGATGGCCGATGTTGTCTTTCCCGTCTTGGGCTTCGCCGAAGTTGAGGGGACCGTCACCAATCTCGAGGGGCGGGTGCAGAAGGTCAATCAGCTGGTTCCGGGTCCTGGATCCGCCAGAGCGGCGTGGGGGGTCGTCGAGGACCTGGCGGCGCGCATGGGAAGCTCGCTTGGATTCACCTCGGCGGCCGAGATCGCGCACGAGATCGCGACAGTCGCCCCTGCTTACGCAGGGATCAGCTGGGAGCGACTGAGCATCGGAAGGGATCGAGTTGGGGTGGTTGTCCCAACGGCGGAGGGCTCGCAACCCTTGGTTCATATCCCCGTCGCCGCGACGGCCGCCAAGGGACCTGAGGGTCTCGCCCTTCATCTGGGTCGTGTCCTGTACGACGGCGGACTGCGTGTTGGCCTGTCGCCTTCCCTCGCCCCGCTGGCGCCAACCGCTGCGGCCTATCTCAACCCTGAGGACGCCGCCGCCATGAAGATCGACGAGTCGATGCGGGTCCGCGCCTCGACGAACGGAACAAGCACCGAGCTCCCCGTTCGGTTCGACTCGTCGCTCGCCAAGGGCACCGTCTACATCCCATATCAACTCGCCGACACGGCGGGGCTGGCGGCGACTCCCACCGTCACGATCGAGGCCGTGTGATGGACACGTTCATCGAAGCCGCCATCAAGGTCGTCGCCGTCTTTGCCTTGCTCCTCGTCAACACGCTGCTGCTGGTGTGGGCCGAGCGCAAGATCGTCGCCGACATGCAGAATCGGATCGGACCCAACCGGGCAGGCCCGTTCGGGATCTTCATCACCCTCGCCGACGGGTTGAAGCTGTTCTTCAAGGAGAGCATCACGCCCCGTCGGGCCGAGCTTGGCGTCTACCTGGCGGCTCCCGCCATGGCGCTATTGCCGGCGCTACTCATCTTCCTGGTGGTTCCGATCGGTCGTCCCTTTCACATCGGCGACCGCTTGATCACCATGCAGGCGACCGATCTCAATGTCGCCGTCCTCTTCGTTCTGGCGATCTCGTCGATAGCGGTCTACGCCATCGTCCTGGCCGGGTGGTCTTCTGGTTCCAAGTACCCGTTGCTGGCAGGGGTGAGGGCGACCGCCCAGGCCATCTCCTACGAGACGGCGATGGCACTGGCGATCGTTCCCGTGATCGTCTTCGCCTCGACCCAGGCCGGAGGGGACGCCGGGAACGGCTTGATGTCGCTGTCTCGGATCGTCGAGCTGCAGTCCGGGTCATTCGGCGGCTTCGTGCCTGCATGGTTCGGGATCGCGTTGATCCCCAGCTTCGTCATCTTCGCCATAGCGGGCATCGCCGAGACCAACCGCGCTCCATTCGACCTCGTCGAGGCAGAGCAGGAGCTGGTCGGCGGATTCCACACCGAGTATTCGGCGATCCGCTTCGCCCTCTTCTTCCTCGCCGAGTACATCAACATGTTCAACATCTCTGCGATAGCGGTCATGCTGTTCTTTGGCGGCTGGAACGGCCCAACGTTCGACAGCGTGCTCCCTGCGTTCGTCAGCGGACTCCTGCCGGTCGCTTGGTTCATGCTCAAGACCTGGGTTCTGCTGTTCGGATTCATCTGGATTCGAGCCACGCTGCCTCGGCTGCGCTACGACCAGCTCATGCAGTTCGGGTGGAAGCGACTGATCCCGGCGTCGCTGGCGTGGCTCGTTCTCTTCGTAGTCGTGACCGGGTTCAAGTCGTTCGGTGCACCGTGGAGTTGAGGAGGGTCCATGGGCTTATTCGATGAATATCTGAAACCGCTCGCCGGCTTCAAGGTGACCTTCAGCCAGATGTTCAAGAAGCGCGTCACTACCCAGTATCCCGAGGAGAAGCGACCCAAGCCGCAACGCTTCCACGGGCGTCATGTCCTCAACCGGTACGCGGACGGCATGGAGAAGTGCATCGGGTGCGAACTGTGCGCCGGTGTATGTCCCGCCCGCTGCATCTACGTGCGCGGCGCCGACAACGACTCCGACCAGCCGGTGAGCCCTGGCGAGCGCTTCGGTTTCGTGTACGACATCAACATGCTCCGTTGCATCTTCTGCGGCCTTTGTGTCGAGGCCTGTCCGACCGAGGCCATCACGATGACGCAGCTCTTCGAGATCTCGGTTACGAACCGCGCCGACGCCATCTACGACAAGGATGCGCTGCTCGTCGGCGAGGACGGGACGCCCAACCACCCTCTAGGCGAATCCCCGTTCATCGCCATCGAAGAGCTACGGGCCGCAGACGGTTGGATGCGAGCGACGGCCCCGGCGGGAAGGGCGGCCTACGAGGGTGTTGTGGCGTGGACGCCGAGCGCCGGGGTTGGCCTGCGACCGGCAGAGATAGGCCAGTCGGCGTCCGCTGAGGAGGACGTCTGATGGAGGCCGTCGTCTTTTGGATTTTCGCAACGATCTCCGTAGCGGGGGCGCTGATCATGGTGTGGTCTCGCAGCACGGTTCACTCGGCCCTGGGGCTGATGGCGACGCTGTTCTCGGTTGCCGTTCTCTACATCCTCAACGAGGGACACTTCCTGGCAGCCGCCCAGGTGCTGGTATACGCCGGGGCAGTCATGACCCTGTTCCTGTTCGTCATCATGCTGATCGGCGTCGACAAGACGGAGGACAGAGCAGACGCCTTGCGGGGGCAACGGTCTCTGGGACTGCTGGTCAGCGCCGGTTTCGCCATCGTGCTGCTGGCGGTCGGCTCATCGGCTTGGATCACCGGTGCGGTTTCGGGGGCGGAGCCGATCGGAACCGCTGAAGCGATAGCCGATCGGCTGTTCAACGAGTGGGTTCTTCCTTTCGAGCTGACGGCGATCCTGCTGATCATCGCCGCCGTCGGCACCATCGCTCTCGGCTTCTACAAGCCGGCCATGCGGGAAGCGATGGATGCGCAGCCGGCGTCCGCGGTGTCGGACGACGAGGAACCACAGTGAGGCCGTCGTTCGTTCTCCGTGATTCGTTGTTCGTAAGTCAGGCGACGACCGCTGTGCGGGGTTGTCGACGAGCGAGCAGCGAGCGGCGAGACGCGAGAGGCGGCTCCTCTTGAGTGCCGGCTACTTCATGGGTTTGGCGGCCGTGCTGTTCGCCATCGGCGCCTCCGGCGTGCTGCTGCGGCGTAACGCGCTCATCATGTTCATGTCGGTCGAGCTGATGCTCAATGCCGTGAACCTCACCTTTGTTGCCGCCGGTCGCGAGCTGGGCTCGATCGATGGCCAGGTCGCAGTTCTCTTCGTGATGGTTGTAGCTGCGGCCGAGGTCGTCGTCGGCCTTGCCATCATCGTGACGGTCTTCCGGCGTCGGTCGACGGCGTCGGTCGACGATCTCTCGGAGCTTCGAGGCTGATGATCGACCTTATCTGGCTCGCCATCGCACTACCCCTGGGAGGAGTCGTCGTCCTTCTCTTCTTCGGGCGCCGTCTCGGTGAGCCCGGCGCTGGTGTCCTCGGCACCCTGACGGTTGCCGGTTCCTTCGTCGTGGCTGCTGCGGCCTCCGTCGACTTCTTTGGGGGCGACGGCGAGGCCCACGTGGTTCGGCTCTTCGATTGGATTCCGGCGCTCGGGCTCGATGCCGAGCTGCTGTGGGACCCGCTGGCAGCCGCCATGACCCTGGTGGTGACAGGAGTCGGCACGCTCATCCACCTGTACTCCATCTCCTACATGGCCGAAGACGAGCGTTACAGCCGCTTCTTCACATACCTCAACCTGTTCGTTGCCTCCATGCTCATCCTGGTTCTCGGCGCCAACTTCGGGCTTCTGTTCGTTGGCTGGGAGCTGGTAGGCCTGAGCTCGTTCCTCCTGATCAGTTTCTGGTTCACCAAGCCGAGCGCTGCCGCCGCCGGCAAGAAGGCATTCATCGTTAACCGCATCGGCGACTTCGGATTCCTGATCGCACTGATGATCATCTTCGCCACCTTTGGCACCTTCTCCTACGGAGCGGTCTTCGAAGAGGCCGCCGGAGAGCTCACGGCGGGGGCGGCCACTGCCGTGGCGCTGCTGCTCTTCGTCGGTGCGGCCGGCAAATCGGCCCAGCTTCCTCTCCATATCTGGCTTCCAGATGCCATGGAGGGCCCGACGCCGGTCTCTGCCCTGATCCATGCGGCGACGATGGTCACCGCCGGCGTCTACATGGTTGCCAGGACGGCCGCGTTGTACGAGCTATCGGCCACTGCGTCTGGCGTCGTGGCAACGGTCGGAATTATCACGGCCTTCGGCGCGGCGACCGTTGCTCTGGGCCAGCGCGACATCAAGCGGGTCCTGGCCTACTCAACCATCAGCCAGCTCGGCTACATGTTCCTCGGGGTTGGAGTCGGCGCCTACACCGCAGGCATCTTCCACCTCTACACCCATGCCTTCTTCAAGGCGTTGCTCTTCTTGGGCGCCGGTTCGGTCATCCACGCCATGGCAGGAGAGCAGGACATGCGCCGCATGGGTGGCCTGCGCAAGCACATGCCATGGACATTCGGGACCATGGTCGTGGCCTGGCTCGCCATCTCGGGGATCCCGCCGCTGTCGGGCTTCTGGTCAAAGGACGAGATCCTCGCCGCCACCTTCGAGCGGGGTGGGGCCTGGGTCGTGCTGTGGGCCATCGGAATCGTCACCGCTCTGCTGACCGCGCTGTACATGGCACGGTTGATGTACCTCACCTTCTGGACCAAGCCGAAGTGGGCGGACGAGGTCCACCCCCACGAGTCGCCGCTGCTGATGGTTATCCCTCTCGTGGTGTTGGCCGGGGCCTCTCTCGTCGCCGGCATCATCAACACGCCGTGGCGACTTGGCTTCGAGCACTTCCTCGAACCGTCGTTCGAGGGGATCGAGTTGGCGCACGCTCCTGCCGTCGGCACGGAGTGGGTGCTGGCCATCATCTCCGTTCTGGCTGGTTTGGCTGGGCTGGCGTACGCGACGCGGCGCTACTTCTTCCGACCGGCGCCCCCGGAAGAGTCGGACACCTGGCGGTGGGTCCGCAATGGCTACTACGTCGACAACGTCTACGGCGACACCATCGTGCGACCCGGCAAGTTGGGGGCGGCGTGGATGGCCTTTGTCGCCGACCAGCGGGGCGTTGACGGACTTGTGAACGGTGTCGGGTGGCTGGTGCGGCGTCTCGGCGCCCTGCTGAGGCCTCTGCAGACCGGCTTCGTCCGCTCGTATGGCGCAGCCATGATGATCGGCACCGTCGTTCTGCTGGTGTGGCTCGTATCGAGGGCGGGCCTGTGAGCGACTTCCCGACCCTCACGCTTCTCATCCTGCTGCCGCTGGCTGGCGCCGCCGCCGTGGCCGTGATCCCGCGCCGCCGCTCCGAGTTGGTGTTCCCAACGGCGGTGGCAACCAGCATGCTGCCCCTTGCCGTCGCCGGCTATGTCGTTTGGGAGTTCGCAACGGGAGAGGCCGGCTTCCAGTTCACAGAGAAGGTTCTGTGGTTCGAACCCTGGGGCGTTTCTTACTTCGTCGGCGTCGACGGGATCTCCTTGCTGCTGGTGGCACTCACCGCCTTCTTGGTCCCGATCTCGCTGCTCGCCTCTGCCTCCATCAGCGATCGTCGTAAGGAGTACTTCGTTGCGATGCTCGTTCTCGAGACGGGACTCCTCGGGACCTTCCTCGCGCTCGACCTGCTCCTCTTCTTCGTGTTCTTCGAGGTGGCCCTGGTGCCGATGTACTTGATCATCGGGCTCTGGGGTGGCGAGCACCGGGTCTATGCCGCCGTCAAGTTCTTCCTGTACACGGCCCTCGGCTCGGGGCTCATGCTCGCCGGGATCCTGTCTTTGGGGCTGATCGCCGGCGAGCAAACGGGCTCGGCCACCTTCGATTACACGGCTTTGCTGGCCCTGGATCTGCCGTACGGGACGCAGGTGTGGTTGTTCCTGGCGTTCGGGGCGGCCTTCGCCATCAAGGTGCCGCTCTTCCCGTTCCACACCTGGTTGCCGGACGCCCACGTCGAAGCGCCAACCGCGGGCTCGATAATCCTCGCGGGCGTCCTGCTGAAGCTGGGCACCTACGGATTCATCAGGTTCAACTTGGCTCTCTTCCCGGACGCCACCGTCGACATGGTGCCGGTGATGGTTGTGTTGGCAGTAATCGGGATCATCTACGGCGCAGTCGTTGCCATTGTCCAACCGGACTTGAAGCGCCTCGTTGCCTACTCGTCGGTGAGCCACCTCGGTTTCGTTGTCCTCGGGATATTCGCCCTGACTCGCTCCGGCCTCCAGGGCGGGGTCATCCAGATGGTGAATCACGGCCTGACCACCGGTGCTCTCTTTCTCCTTGTCGGGATGATCTACGAGAGGCGCCATACGAGGCTCATCGCCGATTACGGGGGCATCGCCGCCGTCATGCCATGGTTCGCAGGCGCCTTCCTCTTCGTGGCGTTCGCCTCCATCGGCCTGCCAGGGCTCAACGGCTTCGTCGGCGAGTTCTTGGTGCTGACAGGGAGCTACCTGTCCGTTCCCGCCGGAGCCATCGTCGCCGCCTTCGGCGTAGTCCTGGCCGCGATCTATCTGCTGTGGGCCTACGAACGTGTCTTCACCGGCCCGATAACGCACGAGGAGAACAAGCTGCTGGCCGACCTGGCGCCGCGGGAGTGGGCTGCGCTGTTGCCGATGGTGGCGTTGATCATCTATCTCGGTGTCTACCCGAAGCCGGCCCTCGACAGGATCGAGCCGTCGGTCGACGCCCTGCTCGAACGCATCGAGCAGACGACGGACTACGTGGTTCCTGAGTTCGGTTCGAGCCAATCAGGGGGCGAGGGATGATGTCCTTCCTCGGGGTCGCGGTCGAGGTCGTCCTGGTAGTCGGGGCGTTGGCCGTGCTCACGGCCGACCTGATCTGGGAGCCACCGCGTCGGGTGCTCGGGGTGCTGACCGGAGCCACCCTCGCCGTGGCAGCGGGATTCGGCTGGCTGCAGTGGGACCAAACGGTCCGCGATGGCAACGCCTCACTCCAGTACTCGGACATGATCGCCCTCGACGGCTACGGGGCATTGGCAGGTCTCGTCGCCATCGTTGTCGCCGCGGCCGCCATCGCGGCCGCGTGGAGCCTCATCGTTGAGATGGAGGGCCGCTCGGCAGAGCTGATCGTCCTCATGCTGCTGGCAACCTCGGGAGTTCACCTGATGGCGGCCTCGGCGAACTTCATGGTGCTCTTCCTCGGTCTCGAGATCCTGTCGATCAGCCTCTACGTCATGGCCGGGTATACGCGGAATCGGGCGGGAGCCGACGAGGCCGCCCTGAAGTACTTCCTGCTCGGCGCGTTCGCCTCCGCAGTCTTCCTGTACGGGGTAGCTCTCGTGTTCGCGGGCACGGGAAGTCTCAGCGTCTACGGCATCGCCCAGTTCTTCGTGCGCTCGCTCGTGCTGCAACCCGCCGTCCTGGTGGCCGGCCTCGGACTCATGATCGTCGGGCTCGCCTTCAAGGTGAGCGCGGTGCCGTTCCACATGTGGGCACCGGACGTCTATCAGGGCGCACCGGGAGGTCTCGTTGGCTTCATGGCGGCAATGGCCAAGCTGGGTGGCTTCGCGGCGCTCGGGCGCGTGCTGGTCGTCGCTTTCGAGAGCCGAATCGACGACTGGGGACCGGTGATCGCAGTTGTCGCGGTCGCCTCGGTCGTAATCGGCACCGCCCTCGCCATCGCCCAGACCGACGTCAAGCGGATGTTGGCCTACTCGTCTGTGGCCCACGCCGGCTTCATCCTCACCGGTCTGCTCGGCGCCGATCTCGGGTCGATGTGGTTCTACTTGGCGACCTACGTGTTTCAGGTCCTCGGCGCCTTCATAGTCGTGTCCATCATCTCGGGCCCGGGGAGCGGCCCCACCCCGCTGACGAGCCTCGCCGGGTTGGGCAAGAGCAGCCCCCGCCTCGCGGCCCTCATGGCGCTCTTCATGCTGGCGATGGGGGGGATCCCGCTTACGGCGGGCTTCGTCGGCAAGGCTGCGGTCTTCCAGGCCGCCATAGACGGCGGCTACCTCTGGGTTGTCATCGTTTCGCTCATCGCAACGACGGCGGGCCTCTTCTTCTATCTCCGGGTGACGGTCCTGATGTACATGCAGGATGAGCTGACGGCTTCCACGGCACGTTCGGATGGGCCGCAGCGGTGGTCGTTGGCATGGTGCTCTGGCGTGACCGTCGTCTTCGGCATCGTTCCGTGGCCGTTGCTCAACATCGTCCGCGAAGCCCTACCGCTGTAGTGAAGCACCGCTACTTCTGGGGCGGACTTGCCCTCGTTGGGGTCGTCCTGCTGCCGCTGCCGGGTTTTCCCACGCTCGCGGGCGGAGGCACAGCAATCGTCACCGCGACCGACGTCGAGTCGGAGGACTACTACGCCTTGGCCGGCAAGGTGATCGTCGAGGGCAGCATCGAGGGCGATCTCATCGTGGTCACCGAGGAACTGATCATCACGGGTGAGGTCACCGGGGACGTGCTTGGCGTGGTGTGGGGTGACGCTCGCATCGGGGGAGAGGTCGGTGGCTCGGTTCGATTGGCCGCTCAATCACTGACAACGGACGGCGTCATCGGCGACGACCTGGTCGTCGCCACGTTCTCGGGAAGGCTTGGCGGCGAGGTCGGCCGCGACGTGCTGACATCGTCGTACTCGATCGATCTCACGGCGAGCGTCGGCCGCGACGTCCGCGGCCAGATCTATTCGTTCGACCTCAACGGAGATGTCGAGCGCAACCTCGACGTGACTGTCAACGGGGTGCAAGTCGGCGCCGGTACCTCCGTCGGCGGCGACCTCGTCTACAAATCCAACCGCACCGGCACCATTTCAGGTGGGGCCGACTTCGGTGGCCAGGTGGTCCGCCAGCGTGTTCGCTACCCGATCCAGATAAGGGCCATCCAATCCCTGGTCGGCGTGCTCAGCTTGCTGGCCTTCCTGGTGACGGGCGTTGTCTTGTTCTGGCTGATGCGCCGTACCTTGCCCCGAGCGGCGGTTGCCATCGAGAAGAGGCCATGGCGGTCGTTCGCCATTGGAGTGGCGGCGATGGTCGTAACCCCCTTCGTAGCGGTGGCGCTGGCGGTAACACTCGTCGGCTTGCCACTAGCCCTAGCCCTCATGGGGCTGTGGCTGGGCGCGCTCTTCGTCGGACCCATACCCGCAGTTACCGCGGCTGTCGATCGGTTGTCGAAGGGCCGATTCGGCCTCCTCGGTTCCTTCTTTGTGGGCGCGGTGTTGTGGCGCAGCGCTATGTGGCTGATCCCGTTCGTCGGGTCATTCCTCTACATCCTCGCCGTCTTCAACGGGGTCGGTGGTTGGCTCGTCGGAGGATGGGAGTCGCGCCGCGAAGAAGACCGTCGCGACTTGCCACCCCTGTCGGCGACACCGCGTCATCCCGAAGTGCCCGAGAACTGGGAAGCACCCCTGCCCCCCGAGCTGCCGGCGCCCCCGGCGGTTGAGGCCTCGGACGCGGTCGAACCTGAAGAGCCGGAACCGGGCGTTTAGCCCTTCGCTCTTCGTTCTACGTTCTTCGAGCAACGTATGACGAACAACGAGCGACGGGCCTTGTTCTCCGGCACAATGGACACGTGCTAGAACATCAGCTGAACTCCTGGCTGCAGGCCTATGGCCGCGCCTGGGAGACCAATGACACCGATGGGTTCGTCGCTCTCTTCAGCGACGACGCCGTCTATGAAGAGAGTCCTTTCGCCGAGCCCATGGTGGGGACTGCTGCCATCAGGGCCTATGCCGAGCAAATGGAGCAATACCAGGGAGAGGTTGCCTTCACCTTCGAGATCCTGTCGGCCGCCCCAGCCATCGCTCTCTTCGGCGCCTCATACAACAACCTCGCCGATGGCATACCGACACAGCTCGACGGCGTCTTCTTGTTGGGTTTCGACGATGCAGGCCTGTGCACCTCGCTCCGCGAGTGGTGGCACGCCGACCCCGCCCCAGCATTTCGAGCCGCATCGCCTGTCTGATTGGCAACGGCTTAGCCCTACCCGAGCCTTAGGTCTCCGGCCCAAAGCCCAAAGCTCAGAGCTCAAAGCAGCCGCCGCAGGCGGCTTCTCTAGTGCTCGTGCGCCTCGAACGCCAAGACCTCGTCCACTTCGACGGTCACGCGATCGCCTGGCGTGAAGAGCGGGGTGGTTGGGGTGCGGGACAGCAGTTGTCGACCGTCGGGTAGCTCGAGCGTTACGAGCTGGTCGTGTCCGTAGAACTCGCGCTCGACGACGCGGCTGAGGCCCCTCGGGTCGGCGATCAGGCGCACGGCCTCGGGTCTGATGATGACCTCGACCTCACCGTCGGCTGGTTCCGCCAGCTTGAAGGTCCCGATGACCGTCTCCACTGTGGCCCCAGCCGCGACTCCGGGCATTGTCTCTCCCTCGCCGAGGAATCGAGCGACCCAGCAGTCGACGGGGCGGTGATACACCTCGTCGGGGCTCGCCGTCTGCAGGACCCTCCCGCGGCGCATGATGGCCACCTGGTCGCTGATGGAGAGGGCCTCCTCCTGGTCGTGGGTGACGAAGATGGCGGTCGCTCTCGCCTCTACGAGAATGGTTCTGACCTCGCGTCGAACTCTCTCTCGTTGCGGGGCGTCGAGGTTGGAGAACGGCTCGTCGAGAAGGATGACGTCGGGCTTGGGGGCCAGCGCCCGCGCCAGCGCCACCCTCTGCTGCTCGCCTCCCGACAGCTCGTGTGGCATGCGGTGGCTGAGATCTCCCAGGCCCACCATGTCGAGGATCTCGCTGACTCGGGGTCCTCGCAGCTCCTTATCGGGAATCCCAAAGCCGACGTTGGCGGCGACATCGAGGTGAGGAAAGAGGGCGTAGTCCTGGAAGACCATGCCGACCCGCCTCTGCTCGGGAGGCACCCATACCCCAGGGCCCACCACCTGTCGTCCAGAAATCGAGACCGACCCGCCGTCGGGGGTATCGAAACCGGCAATGAGCCGTAGTGCGGTCGTCTTACCGGAACCGGAAGGGCCGAGGAGGCCGAGGATCGTCCCGCGTGCCACCTCGAGGTCGAAGTTGTCGAGCGCGACTGCCTCACCAAACCGTTTGGTGAGCTGGGCACACGAGATGACGACTTCAGCGTTCATAGGAGCGGGTGACAAGAAGGTACATCGGCACCGCAGACACCACGATAAGCAACAGCGCCGGGGCCGCCGCCAGGCCGAAGAGGCCTTCGGAGGCCGCCGACCAGATATCGACGGCCAGCGTGTCGAAGCCGGTCGGTCGCAGCAGCAGGGTGGCAGGCAGCTCTTTCATAGTTGTCAGGAACACCAATGCCCCTCCTGCCGCCAGCCCTTTCGACATGAGTGGGACCGTGACCACTCCGATAGTGGCCAGCGCGCTGCGCCCGAGGCCGCGGCTGGCCTCCTCGACGCTGGGGTCGATCTGCTCGAGGGAACCGCGGGCGGCACCGGACGCCTGTGGGAGGAAGAGGGCGACGTATGTGATGATGAGGACGGCGAAGCCCTGATAGAGCGGGCCGAGGTAGTTGACGGCCAGGAAGACCATGGCCAGTGCCACTGCGATGTGGGGGAGTGCGAACACGGAGTGGATGGCCCGATCCATTGCGATGCTCAGCCGTGACCGGTGGCGGACGACGAGGACGGCGACGGGAATGGCCGCCGCCATGGCCAGCATCGCGGCGGCAACGGATACCCACAGCGATCCGAAAGCCGCCGACCACTCGAGGGACACGGTGTCGCTACGGAGCAACCAACCAACCAGGACCACGATCGGTAGTACGAAGCCGACGAGGGTCACGATGCCCAGAAAGCCAGTCGCCAGCCCCCGCATCGCCGGCCGCATGGTCACCTGGGTGGGGGTGCGACTCGGACGCGGCGTATAGGCGCGACCTTTGCCTCGCGAGCGCTGTTCGATCATGAGGATGACAAGCACGAGCGCGATGAGGATCATCGCCAGCACGGCAGCCGGTGTCCTGTCGAGCCGCCCCTGGTATTGGGCGTAGATGGCGCGAGTGAAGGCGTCGAACCGCATGAGGCTGACCGCCCCGAAGTCCGAGAGCGTGTACAGCGCTGCCAGCAGTCCGCCCGCAGCGAGGGCCGGTCTGAGTTGGGGGAGAACCGCGGTGCGGAATGCCGCCAAGGGAGATGCTCCGAGACTCCGGGCCGCGTCGGTGAGGCCGGGGTCGATCCTGCGCAGAGCCGCAGATGCGATGAGGTGGACGAAGGGGTATGTGGTTATCACGAGCGCCAGCCAAGCCCCGAAGGAGCCTGCGATCGAGGGCAGAGAGTCAACGCCGAGGAACCCGAGCGCCCCTGTCACTACGCCGTCGTTGCCGAAGGCCGAGAGCAAGACGAGAGCAAGGACGTAGCTGGGGATGACTAGGGGCAGCGCAACGAGCACAGACCACACGCGGCGTCCCTTGAGGTCGCTGCGGACAGTTAGCCAGGCCGTCGCCGTGCCGATGACCAAAGCACCGGTGGTCACGGCCGCTGTCAGCCCGATCGTCTGGACGAGCAAGCGCCCGGTGCGCTCGGAGAAGGCAACCGACCAGGCATCGCCGCCGGCGCCGACCACCTTGGCGGCCAGCACGACGAGTGGCGCCACCACGGGGACCAGGACAAACGCGGCTGCCACCCATAGGAAGCGAGGAGTGCGTCCAGGGGAGGGAGGTCTTGGGGGACGTGCTGACTCGAGGGGTGCTTCGAGTAGGCCGACCGGTTCGGTCACAACAGCCCGGCTTCGCTCACAAGCTCGGTGGCTCGATCGAGGGCAGCACCCAGCTCCCCGAGGTCGATTTCTGGGGCGTCGAGCGAATCCAGCGGTGGCAGCGCATCGCTCGCCGCGATCCCGGGTACGAGCGGATACTCGAAGGTCTCCGAGGCGTAGTACGCCTGCGCATCGGATGAGAGGAGGAACTCGATGAATTCCGTAGCGGCGTCCTTGTTGTTGCTGCTCGCCAGCATCCCGGCTCCGGCGGGCATCACGAGGGCGGCCGCGCCGCCAGCATCGAAGAAGTGATTGGCGGCGGTGCTGCTTCCCTTTTCGTCCAGCAAGCGCAGGAGGTAGTAGTGGTTGACCAGGCCAACGTCGATCTCGCCGGAATCGACAGCTGCCACGATCGCCGAGTTGCCGTCGAAGCGAACCGGATCGTTGGCGGCAAGACCCTCCAGCCAGGCTCTGGTGGCGTTCTCGCCATCGAGGAGGATGCTGGCGGCGACGAAGGACAGGAAGGACCCGTTGCCGGGGGCGATGCCGATTCTGCCTTTCCAAGCAGCGTCGAGCAGGTCGTCTCTGTCCATTGGAAGCTCGGTGACGGACTCGGTCGAGTAGACCAGGACTCGGGCGCGTCCCGAGATGCCGACCCAGCTGCCTTCGCCGTCCGAGAAGTCGGGACGGCTCAACTCGAGTGTCTCCGCGGCGAGCCTGTCGAAGAGGCCGGCTCCACTCACGGCGCCGAGGGAGGCCGGATCCTGGGCGAAGAAGACATCGGCGGGGGAGTTGCCGCCTTCCTCGAGGATCGTCGCCGCTAGCTCCGTGCTTCCGGCGTATCTCACGGCCACCTGGATGCCCGTCTCCTCTTCGAACTGGGCTATGAGCGGAGCTACCAGCGTCTCGCTGCGACCCGAGTACACCGTTAGGGCCTCGGTGCCATCGTCCCCACAGCCAACCAGGGCAACGGCAAGAACGGCGATGGCCGTGAGTAGGCGGGGCATCTGGGGAACGCTACGGACCCACCGCCGACCCCTCAATGAATTTCTAACGTGGCGCGTTGGCCGTCATGGCTGGCCGATCAACAGGGGAACCCGTCGTTCCGCTTCGCTCAGGCCGCCGTGGACTCCGATGAGACGCTTGTCGCTGTGCTTGTGCAAGAGGCGGACCCCGTCGTTGGCGACCAAGGCGCCGGCCGGTACTCGGTCGTCGAGGTGCGGGTGGCGACCGCCGGTACCGAACCAAGTGGCCACCTCGGACCCGTCGACCCACCGTGCCGGCAGTCCGCCAGCCATCTGCGACACATCGTTCCTGGCGAAGATGACCCGACCGCCTCCATAGACCTCGCCTGCTTCTTGGAGCTCCTTGGGCAGCTTGACGCGGTCGATGGCATCGACATGGCCGTGGTCTGCGGTCCCGATCACGACAGACTCCGGCGCCATCCGGGCCACGAGGCGCTCCCATAGCGCGGCGGCCAGCCGCACTGAGCCGCGGTACTCGTCGCTGTCCTGCCCCTTGAGATGGGCGGCGACGTCGACGGCCCCGAAGTAGGCGAATACCAGGCGCCCCGGCTCCGCGGCCATAGTCACCGCCGCTTCGAGCCAATCTTCGTAGGTGTCGACAGGTTCGTAGCGACATCCGCGGTAGAGGACGCGCGACATCGGACTTCCCATGAAATTGGACGGCTGAACCGTTACCGGCTCCAGGCCGGCGGCAACGAGGCGCTCCCACAGGTTGGGCGAAGGAAGGAAGGCGTCGAAATCGATGTCGACGACGCTGCCCCCGCCAACGGGAGTCCAGTGGATGGTGTTGACCGCCATGTTGGCCTCGGGCAGCCACATCTCGTATCCCAGCAGTCCGTGCTCGGCAGGCGCCGCCGCAGTTGCGAGCGAGGCCAGAGCGGTGGTCGTCGTTGTGGGGAAGGTGGTGTCGAGGGCGTCTGTGCGGGATTGGGCGAGGGGCGCCGCGTCTTCGTGGGCGAGCTGGCCATCGCCGAGGCCATCGAACAGCACCACCAGGTAGCTCGCCGCAGCAGGGATCTTGGCTTCGCTCAAAATCGTCCCCGGAGTCGTCCCGGCGAGCCGCTCCTCGATCGAAGCCATCAGGTTGACGATGGAACCGCCGTCGTAATCGGGAGAGATCATGGGCGGGAGGGTAGGAAACGACCGTAGACCATCTGGGAACATGGACTCGTTCCTGGCCTGGTGTCGGCGCGCAAAGAAGAACGCCGGCGTGCTCCGAAAAGCGCGGTCCCACGACTCGATCGCGGGTTACTCCGCGACCAGGTCGATCGGATCGAGGATGACGCCGTGGACACCCGTGAATTCCGTCCTTGACCTCCACCCGAAGCCGTCTGCCTCGGTGTAGGTCTTGTGGTAGGTGGTGCCGTCGTAGTGGAGGATGAGCAGGCGAACGGGCTCCACTGGCCTCATAGGAAGGTCCAAGGTGAACTCGCTGAAGGGAACCGGGTTGGCTTCATAGTTGTCGGCGACCTTCGCGAGCCAGTCGTTCGTAAGTGTCTTCGGTCTCTTGTCCCTCGAGGGCCTGCATGAGATTGTGGTGGCATGAGAGCGGCATTGTTCGCCATCGTCATCGCCTTCGTTCTGTTCTTGGGCGCATGCGGTGACTCGCAGCCACTAACTGTGACGGATGACGACGACGGCGCCACTTTCGAGGTGGCCCGCGGTGAGACATTCGAGATTCGCCTCACGTCGAACCCTTCCACCGGCTTCTCGTGGGCCGTTGTCGCTTTGCCCGGTGTGTCGGTCTCCGAACCCGAGTTCATTGCGCCGGATTCCGACTTCGTGGGCTCGCCTGGGCAAGAGCTGTTCGAGGTAGCTGCGGTCGAGAGCGGTGATACCCATTTGGTGTTCGAGTACTCCCGACCCTGGGAGGATCTGCCCCCAGAGCAGACCTTCGAGATCGACCTGATCATCGACTGACGGGTTGACGAGCGTTCCTGAGGAACGCGTTGGTAGCGAGCGCAGATGTGCCGGTATGCGTGGTTCGAGAAGACGGGCGATATGGCGCGAGAACGGAGTGATATGGGAGGGTGCGCGCGGTGTCGGTCCCGGCCAGTCATCCCCGGATCTTGAGCCCCGCCGACAAGTCGGCGGGGCTCAGACACGTTTCGTGGGATTGTTCCCTGGCTCAGGCGGAAAGGATGGTGGCGTATGCCTCGGCGCGGCCGTTCCAGCGGGCGATGTCGGCGTTCCGTGCCCTCGTGAGATCGAGGGTGATGCTGGTGGCGTATGCCTCGGCGCGGCCGTTCCAGCGGGCGATGTCGGCGTTCCGTGCCCCCGTGAGATCGAGGGTGATGATGGCGGCGTATGCCTCGGCGATGATGGCGGCGTATGCCTCGGCGCGGCCGTTCCAGAGGGCGATGTCGGCGGCGGACGCCTTGGCATGAGCCACTGCGGCAAGCTCATCGGTGTGGGTGGCCGCCGCCGCGGGCCCGACGCTCACGATAGTCAGCGCCAGCACGACAGCCGCGGTGATGGTCGTTTTCATTCTGCGAATCATTTGGAGAACTCCTCCTGTGTAAGTATTGGGGTTTCCTCCATGAGACTGGAAGGTGTATTCCCTCGGACCGGGTGCCTTGTTGCGACTGTTCGACGCCGAAAGCCGGATTCAGCTCCCTTCCAAACCTCTAATCAAAGCACAGAATACTCTAAGGGTCTAAGAATACCAAATGCTTAACAGAATATCTCGACTCTTGCTAAGATTCGGGTAACGTTGTCGGCCAGTCGGTCATGTCAGTGGGGAAAGCGCTCACCGATGCAGATCAAGCTCAAACGCAAAGGTGACTACACGGTCCGAGCCATGATCTCGGTCGCCAGACACGTTGGCGACGGGCTCCCCAAGGCCCGCCAGATCAGCACTGAGATGGCAATCCCCTACAAGTCCCTCACCCTCATCCTGGCCGGCCTGGTCGGAGACGGACTCCTCAAAGCCAAACACGGACCCAATGGGGGGTACCGTCTGGGCCGACCCGCCACCGCCATCACCCTCCTCGACATCGTCGAATCAGCCGAAGGCCCGGCTACCTTCACCCATTGCGTCCTGCGCGATGGTCCCTGCGACTGGGAAGACACCTGCCCGGTGCACGACACCTGGTCCCTAGCCCAAGACGCCCTCGCCCGCCAACTCGGTGCAACAACACTCGCCGACCTGGCCGGCATCGATGGCGACATCCAAGCCGGCACCCACCAATCCGAAAGCCCATCGCACCCCCAGCGCACCGATCGACACGGCGACCGCAACTAGGGCGGCATGCCTTCCAGGTCGTCGCCCGTCCCCGTCCCCCCGGCGGAGCCAGTGCCTGACTGCCAACCCAAGATCATCTGCCGGTGACTGGGAGGAGAGCCGGCGCAGAGTATTGCCACGCATAATCAAGCGAACCGCCGCCCTTCAAGGACCCCAGAACCGAGACATAGCCGGCATTCTGAGCGACCGGGGAAACCTTCCTGCGCGACCTCAGGCGAGGTCACGCCCCGGTTTTCCAGGGTCACAATGTTCCTGAGGCGGAGATCGGATGAACGAGCACGACGCGTGTCGCTTCCCGGTAGGGAGCCGCCTGGCCCACCCGGTCCCGCGGCCGGAGGAGTCGCAGCGGTCGGCGGGCGCCACCACCCTCACTCTTATAATCGAGCGAGATTTTCTCTGAGGGACACGGGTGGATCAGTACTTCGAGGACTACATAACCGTCGCCGCGTTCATAGGGCTTGGCGTAGTTCTCATTGGAGTGGCTCTGGGTGCCGCCAGGCTCATCCGGCCCAACAAGCCGAACGCCGAGAAGTCCAAGATCTATGAGTGCGGGATCGACCCCGTGGGGAGCGGCTGGAGCCAGTCCCACGTCCGCTACTACATCTTCGCCCTGCTTTTCCTGATCTTCGACGTCGAGGCCGTGTTCATCTTCCCCTGGGCCATCCAGCTCGAGGACTTCGCGGAGGCCGGCATGGGGGGGTTCGTACTCGTTGAGATGGCGATCTTCATAGTCGTCCTCCTGCTCGGTTTGGTCTATGCCATCCGCAAGAAGGTGCTGCGATGGGAGTGATCGAGAAGTTCGGGGCGCCGAAGCCGCTGTCATGGCTGCTCAACTGGTCGCGTAAGTACTCCCTGTGGATGTTCCAATTCGGCCTGGCGTGCTGCGCCATCGAGATGATGGCTGCGTCCGGTCCTCGCTACGACTTCATGCGGTTCGGCATCATCCCCTTGCCGGCCTCGCCGCGCCAGGCGGATCTGATGATCATCGCCGGCACCGTCACCGACAAGATGGCCCCCGCCATCAAGCGGCTCTACGACCAGATGCCCGAGCCCAAGTACGTCATCTCGATGGGCTCGTGCTCGAACTGCGGCGGTCCCTACTGGGACTCCTACTCCGTCACCAAGGGCGTCGATCAGATCCTGCCCGTCGATGTCTACGTGCCGGGATGTCCGCCCCGCCCCGAGGCGCTGATGGACGGGATCGTCATGCTGCAGCAACAGATCGCAAAAGAAGACGTGCGCGAGAAGTGGAACGAACGTGACCGACAGCCCGTCTGAGACACCGCAAGCCGCTGAAGCGGAGGCCCCGTCGGAACCGACTGGCGGCGACGTGACCGAGCTGGCCGCTGCAGTGGCTGCGGCAGTCGGAGGAACCGTGGCCCAGACCGAGTTCGGGACTGCCAAGGTTGCCGTCGATCGTGACAACTGGGCGGCCGCCATCGCGTCGGCGAGAGACGAAGCTGGCCTCGACTTCTTCAACTGGCTGAGCGCCGTCGACTGGACCAAGGACACCACTCTCGGCGAAGGAGTGGCCGAACCTGACACCGTCGAGGAGCGCTTCGAGGTGTTGTGCATGCTGTCGACCCTGACCGATGGCCGCAAGGTGACTTTCTCCGTCGACCTCCCCAAGGACGATGCCTCCCTGGGTTCGTTGTCCTCCATCTTCGGCGGCGCCGAGTGGCATGAGCGGGAGACCGCCGAGATGTTCGGCATCGATTTCGTCGGCCATCCCAACCTCGCCAAGTTGTACCTGCCGAGCGAGTTCGAAGGTCACCCGCTGCTCAAGTCGTTTCCGCTGCTCAGCCGCGAGGTCAAGCCGTGGCCGGGGAAGGTAGACGTCGAGAACATGCCCTCGACAGAGAACCCCGAGGCGCCGTCGGCGGAAGCGGCTGAGTCCGACGAGGGGGAAACAGGGTGACAACGCCTCCCGAAATCATGATGCACCTCTCCGAGGCCGCCGTTTCGGTCGAATTGGAGACGGCGGAGATGACGCTGAACATCGGTCCGCAGCACCCGTCCACCCACGGGGTGCTGCGTCTCGTTGCCAAGGTCGACGGCGAGAGGGTGAGCGAGGTCGAGCCGGTCATCGGCTACATGCACCGCGGTTACGAGAAGCTGACAGAGGTGCGCACCTATCCCCAGATCACGGCACTCGTCAACCGTATCGACTGGGTGTCGGGGTTCGCCAATGAGATCCCCTTCATGGTCGCCGCCGAGCGGCTCATGGGCATCGAGGCCCCGCCGCGAGCGCAGTACATCAGGCTGATCCTCACTGAGATGGCCCGTATCTCGAGCCACCTCATCTTCGCCTCCTCCTACCCTCTCGAGATCGGGGCGGCAACGCCGCTGATGCATGCGCTGCGCGAGCGGGAACGCATCCTCGACCTGCTGGAGAGCGTCACCGGCGGCCGTTTCCACCCCAACTTCAACCGCATCGGTGGCGTCAAGCCTGCCGCCGGCGCCGGCGCTTCGACCAAGAAGGTCAGCCAGGACCTTCCCGCTGGTTTCCTGGACGAGACCAGGGTGGCGATGGAACGCGTGGTATCGGTATGCGACGACCTAGACGGCCTGGTCTCCGGCAACGAGATCTTCCAGGCTCGCACCAAGGGCGTTGGCGTTATCCCGGTCGAGATCGCCAAGTCGTACGGCGTCAGCGGCCCCAACATGAGGGCATCGGGAGTTCCGTTCGACGTCCGCAAGGTCGACGACTACCTGCCATACGACCAATTCGACTTCGACGTTGCGGTCGGCGAGAACGGCGACTGTTGGGACCGCTATCAGGTGCGGCTCGAGGAGATCCGCCAGGCCGCCCGCATCATCTCCCAGGCGATCGACAGCATGCCATCGGGCGAACTCCAGGCCAAGGTGCCACGCATCATCAAGGTGCCAAAGGGCCAGGTGTACGTCAGGGCCGAGAATCCCAAGGGGGAGATGGGCTACTTCGTGGTGTCGGAGGGTGGACGCATTCCCTATCGAGTCAAGATCCGCACCGCCTCGTTCTCCAACCTGACGATCCTGCAGTGGATCCTCAAGGGCATCCTCATCCCCGACATCATCGCCATCCTCGGATCCCTGGACTTCGTGCTCGGAGACGTCGACCGATGAGAACGCAGGAGGCGACCGGCGCCCTCCCCTCTGCCCCTCCCGCCAGCGGGAGGGGGACTTCGCGCCCGTTGTCTCGGGGTGAGTCAGCGTGATCGCCCCGCTCCTCGGGCTGGAGATCAACTTCTGGTTGCTGCTCGTGGTCAAGATGGGCTTGATCGCCGGTGTGATCTCGGGAGCGGCCCTGGTGGCCATCTACGGCGAGCTCAAGATCTCCGCACACATGCAGAGCCGCATCGGGCCCTACTTCGCGGGCGGTCGCTTCGGCTGGGCACAGCCCATCGCGGACGGAGTGAAGTTCTTCCAGAAGGAAGACCTCATGCCGGACGATGCCGACCCTTTCGTCTACAAGGCGGCTCCCTACGTCGTGCTCGGCGGGACCGTCGCCACCTTCGTGATCATCCCGTGGGGTCCAGATCTCAGCGTTCGCGATCTCGACCTCGGTCTGTTTTACCTGCTCGCCGTCTCTTCGATCTCGACGATCGGTGTGTTGATGGCCGGGTGGTCATCTGCCAACAAGTACTCCTTGATGGGTGGCTTGCGGGCAGCTGGTCAGTTGATCGCCTACGAGCTGCCCCTCGTTTTGGCAGCGGTCGGCGTTGCCATCCAGGCGGGCACTATGTCGCTCGGCGGGATCGTCGAGGCCCAGACACAGGCCGTGTGGACCATCGGCAGCGTCGACATCGCCCTTCCCTATGTGCTTGGTGGCCAGCTGATCGGCTTCGTCATCTTCATAACGGCGTCACTGGCCGAGCTGTCGCGAACGCCGTTCGACATGCCGATAGCCGAGTCCGAGCTGGTGTCCGGATACATGACCGAGTACTCCGGGTTCCGCTTCGCGGCCTTCTTCCTGGGCGAGTACGCCGGGATGATCGCGCTCGCCGCCATCGCCTCGACGTTGTTCCTCGGTGGCTTCTGGGTTCCCGGCGTATCTGCCGACGCCCTGCAGTACCTCGGCCCGCTCGTGTTGGCGGCCAAGATGGGGGCGTTGATCTTCTTGTTCATCTGGATGCGATGGACGTTCCCCCGCCTGCGCGAGGACCAGCTGCAGTCGCTGGCGTGGCGGTGGCTGATCCCGGCGGCACTCCTCAACATCGCCGTCACTGCCGTCTTCAAGGTGGTGCTCTGATGAGCCTTCCCTTCAAGGGTCTTGGCAAGGGGATGTGGATCACCCTCAAGACGCTCTTCAAGAAGCCGGTCACGATCAACTACCCCAAGGAGAAGGAGATCCCGGTGCCGCGGGCGCGTGGCGTCATCGCTCTCGACGCCGAGGCCTGCACCGTGTGCATGTTGTGCGCCCGGGAGTGCCCTGACTGGTGTATCTACATCGAGGGGCACAAGGAGGAGCAGCCACCGGCCAAGGAAGGCGGGCGAGTGCGAACGAGGGCGACCCTCGATCGGTTCGACATCGACTACGCCTTGTGCATGTACTGCGGCATTTGCGTCGAGGTCTGCCCGTTCGACGCGTTGTTCTGGAGCCCCGACTACGAGTACTCGGAAGCCAAGATCGCCGACATGCTCCATCCCATCGAGCGGCTGACGGAGTGGCTCGAGACCGTTCCCGACGCTCCACCCCTGGAGGGCTCATGACCTTCGGTGACTGGGCTGGAGAACCCGGCAACTGGGTCTTCGTCGTGCTGGCGCTCGTCATGGTCGGCGGGGCGCTGCGCGTCGTCACCTCTCGCAACGTCGTCCACGCCGTGCTGTTCCTTGTCGCCACCCTTGCCGGATCTGCCGGCATCTTCCTCTTGCTCGGCGCCGAGTTCGTCGCCTGGACCGTCGTCCTCGTGTCCATCGGTGCGGTGGTGGTGCTCTTCCTCTTCGGCATCATGATCACGCGGGCCCCTCTTGGCTATGACACCGCTCTTGACCACGAGCGCCGCTGGCCCGCCGCACTCATAGCCCTCGCCGTCTTCGGCCTGATGGCCTGGTCGCTGCTGATCTTCTTCGAGGACAGGGTGATCGACGAGGGCGTGGTGCGCAGCGCCGATCTCGGCACCTCGATCTTCGAACGCTATGTCATCCCGTTCGAGGTGGTGTCCTTCTTGCTGCTGGCGGCTTTGATCGGCGGAATCGTGCTGGCGCGGCGCGATCCGGAGGAGGAGACGGCGTGACCGTTGTCCAGTTCTCCCTCCTGGCCTCCGCCCTCTTCGCCATCGGTATCTACGGCGTCCTCGTCCGACGCAACGCCATCATGGTCCTGCTGGCGGTCGAGCTGATGCTGGCGGCGATAACGCTCAACCTCGTTGCCTTCGGCACCTTGTTCGAGGACGAACTGGCCTCGGGCCAGATCTTCGCCCTCTTCGTCATCGCAGTCGGAGCAGCTGAGGTCGGCATCGGTCTCGCAATCGTGCTCCTCGTCTTCCGTAACCGCAGCACCGCCAACGTCGACGAACTGGACCTGATGAAATGGTGAGAGGAACGGCAGCCACGGCTTCCCTCCCCCACGAAGTGGGGGAGGCCAGGAGGGGGCGCCAACCCGTTCTCCCTGAGAGCCGCGTGGCAGGAGCACAGGAGGCGATCGGCGCCGTTCCCTCCGCTCCTTCCGCCAGCGGGAGGCGGTCGTGATTCACGCTCTCAACGCTCTCGTTGCCGCGGAAGAGGCGCACATCGCCGAGCACAGCGACGGGGGATGGCTGGCGGCCGGGGCCTGGACCCTTGTCGTCGTTCCTCTGGTAGCGGCGGCGCTCATCATCTTCTTCGGCAAGCGCATGCCCCGAAAGGGCTGGGAGCTGGCATGGGCGTCGATGGGTTTCGTGGCGATCTACGGCGTTGCCCTCTTCATCTCCAACGCCTCGACCGGCATCGTGTACGAGCAGTCCTTCGAGGTCGCTCGTATGGGGTCCTTCGCCATCGAGTGGGGTTGGGTCGTCGATGGGCTCTCCATAACGCTCTACACGCTCGTCGGCGTCGTTGGCTTCGCCGTCTTCACCTACGCCAAGGGGTACATGGAGGGGGAGATCCGCTACACCTTCTTCTTCGGGGCGTTCACGTTCTTCGCAGGAGCCATGCTGGTGCTGGTCTCGGCCCCCAACATGCTCCAGCTCATCGTCGGCTGGGAGCTGGTTGGTGTCGCTTCCTATCTGCTCATCGGGCACTACTGGGAGGACAAGGAGAACTCCAACGCCGCCATGAAGGCCTTCCTCGTCAACAAGGTCGCCGATGTCGGGCTCATCGTCGGCGTCATCGTGATCGCGGCGACGGTCGGCTCGCTCCGATTCACCGATGTGCTCGAGGCCGCCGTGGCAGGGGACTCGGCGCTGGCCGATGTAGCGGTGGCCGGCGGGATCCTGCTCTTCATCGGGGCCATGGGCAAGAGTGCTCAGTTCCCCTTCCACGTGTGGCTGCCCGACGCCATGGCCGGTCCGACCCCTGTTTCGTCGCTGATGCACGCCGCCACGATGGTCACCGCGGGCGTCTACCTGATCGGCCGCATGTTCCCCTTCTTCGAGGGCATGGCTTCGGACGTCCGGCCGCTGATCATCACCGTTGGAGTCATCACCCTGTTCGCCACGGGGCTGATAGCCATGGTCCAGGACGACATAAAGAAGGTCTTGGCCTACTCGACCCTGTCCCAGCTCGGCTACATGACGGCCGCCATGGGCGCAGGCGCCTACACCGCCGCGATGTTCCACCTCTTCACCCACGCCTTCTTCAAGGGGCTGCTCTTCCTGGTTGCAGGCTCGGTTATCCACGGCGTGCACTCCAACAACATGAGCGACATGGGCGGGTTGCGCAAACTGATGCCCAAGACCTACTGGACGTGGATCGTCGGCACCCTGGCGCTCATGGGGATCTTCCCGCTCTCGGGTTTCTTCTCCAAGGACGAGATCCTGGCTCAGTTCAGCCACGGCGGCGAGACGCTGGCGCTGATCGTCGCCGTCGGCGGTGCCTTCGTTACGGCCTTCTACATGACGCGGGCAACGCTGCTCACCTTCTGGGGCGACTACAAGGGAGACGCCCATCCCCACGAGTCGCCGAACATCATGACGCGGCCGCTCATTGGGCTGGCGGTGCTGTCTGCGGTGGCCGGCTTCGCCAACGTCCCAGGGGTGTACGACGGTTTCACCGAATGGATCACAACGCGGGGCCAGGCCATCTTGGAGTACCACCCCGACAGCATCGACTTCGGGATCGCCGCCATCGGCCTCGCCGTGGCTCTGGCCGGCATTGCGGCCGGTTGGGCCCTGTACTCCAAGGACAAGGGGACCCAGCGAGAGCGCGACAGCTTCGAAGTCCCCGTCCTCTATCAGGTGCTGCGCAATAAGTACTACATCGACGACCTTTACGCGGTGGCGCTGGTCAACCCGATCAAGGGTCCCATCGCCCGCTTCGTCAATTGGACGAACCAGGCCATTCTCGACGGCATCGTCAATGCGGTTGGCATTTTGGTCAAGGGACTCGGCACCTTCGTATACGGGTTCGACCAGCGGGGAATCGATTTCGGTATCAACGCAGCGGGTTTCTCGGCCGGGGAGGCCGGCGAGACGCTGCGATATTCACAAACAGGCAAGGTGCAGCAATACGCCGCCGCCCTCTTCGTGGGCCTGGCGTTGCTCGTTGTCGGATTCATGATCTTCAACTAGGAGGAAGCGATATGGGATGGTTCGATAGCGGATGGGGTCTCAGCCTCACGGTGTTCTTGCCGCTCGTCGGCGTCGCCGTCGTCATGTTGATTCCTCGCGCCCAAGAACAGCTCATCAAGCAGACAGCCCTGTTGTTCGCCCTCGCCTCTTTCGCGGCATCAGTGATCGTGGGCCTCCGCTTCGACTACGGCGTCCCCGGCTTCCAGCTCGACACCAACCTGTCGTGGATATCGGCTATCAACTCCAACTTCCACGTTGGGGTCGACGGCATCTCTCTACCTCTGCTCATCCTGTCGACCCTGATCACCGTCCTGGCGATCATCTACTCGTGGGACCATTGGCCCGAGCCCCACAACCCCAAGGCCTTCCTGGTCCTCATCCTGCTCCTGGCGACCGGCATGGCGGGGACGTTCGTTGCCCTCGACCTGGTGTTGTTCTTCATCTTCTTCGAGCTGGTCCTGCTCCCGATGTACTTCATGATCGGCATCTGGGGAGATCGAACTCGGGTCAAGCTGGCGGTGTTCAATCGCGAGGTCGAGACCCGGCTCTACGCCTCGATCAAGTTCTTCCTGTTCACGCTCTTCGGTTCGGCCTTCATGCTCCTTGGCTTCATCGCCCTCTACTCCAGGGGCGGTTCCTTCGACATGGTCGAGCTGTCCGAGATGGGCAGGGCGGGGGTGTTCGCCGGGAGCTTCGGATTCTGGGTCTTCGCCGCCTTGTTCATCGGCTTCGCCGTCAAGGTGCCGATGTGGCCCTTCCACACTTGGCTGCCCGACGCTCACACCGCGGCGCCGACGGTTGGCTCGGTCCTGCTGGCGGCGATCCTCCTGAAGCTCGGTTCATACGGGTTCATCCGCATCAGCCTGCCGATACTCCCCGAGGAAGCGCAGAACTGGGCGCCCGCCATCGCCATCCTGGCGGTGATCGCCATCATCTACGGCTCGCTGGCGTGTCTGGCGCAGACCGACATGAAACGGCTCATCGCCTTCTCGTCGGTCGGGCACATGGGCTTCGTCATGCTCGGCATCGCCACGCTGACCGAGGTCGGCATCAACGCCGCCGTCATCGGCATGGTGGCCCACGGCGTCATCACCGGAATGCTGTTCTTCCTGGCCGGTTCGATGCAGCACCGCTACCACACCAGGGAGATGGCCCGCCTCGGCGGCAACCTCAAGCTGATGCCCGTATTGGGCGGCATGCTCGGCTTCACCGCCATGGCTTCGCTCGGACTACCCGGACTCGCCGGGTTCTGGGGCGAATTCATGGCCCTCTTCGGATCGTTCAACCCCCTCGACGGCCTCAGCCTCGGGGTCTTCCGTAGCGCCATGGTGATCGGCGCCATCGGGACTGTCCTCACGGCCGGCTACATGCTGTGGATGCTGCAGAAGGTGAACCTCGGCGAGCCCAAGGCCGAGTGGTCGGGCAAGGAGTTCCATGATGTCGACCGCTACGAGTGGGTCGCCTGGGCACCGCTGCTGGTGGCCATCCTGGTCATAGGCATCTTCCCCAAGATCGTGTTCGGGGCAACGGACGGCACCGTCGAAGCTCTGGTAAGGACGGCCTTCGGCGGATGATCGACTACCACGCACTGGCCCCCGAGCTGATCCTGGGAGGGACGCTCGTCGTCGTGCTGCTGCTCGACGTGATGCCGGTGCCCAAGTGGTACACCGCCGTTGCCGGCCTCACCGGCCTGGTGGCAGCGGCGGTTCCGCTGCTGAGCCTCGCGCTGCTGGAGAGCGAGGACCGTTTCATGTTCGCCGACTCATACGTCGTCGATGACTTTGCTCTCGTCCTCAAGGGCCTCTTCATCATCACGGGTTTCATCGCACTGCTGCTCTCCGTCTCCTACGTCGAGTCCGATCGCTATTACCAGGGCGAGTTCTACTTCTTGCTGCTGAGCTCGGTGCTGGGTGCCGTCGTCATGGCCTCGTCGCGCGACCTCATCACGATCTTCATCGCCCTCGAGCTGGTGTCGGCCCCCGGCTTCCTGCTGGCCGGTTGGCGCAAGGGGGACGCTCGGTCCAACGAAGCCGCTCTCAAGTACTTCGTTATCGGCGTCTTGTCTGCGGCGATCCTGGCTTTCGGAATGTCGCTCGTGTACGGAGTTACGGGCGAGGTGACCTTCTCGGGAATCGCCGCCGCCTCGGTGGGCTTGGCGGACAAGCCTGTGATGATCCTGGCCGTGCTGTTCGTTCTCGGGGGCTTCGGGTTCAAGGTGGCGGCCGTTCCCTTCCACTTCTGGGCACCGGACACCTACGAGGGCGCGCCGACTCCGGTGGCCGCCTACCTGTCGGTCGGCTCCAAGGCGGCGGGCTTCGTCGGCCTCCTCACCCTGTGTTACCTGGCGTTCGCCGAGCTGCGCGACATCTGGGGGCCGGCCCTATGGATCTTGGCGGCGCTGTCGATGACGATCGGCAACCTGATCGCCCTTCGCCAGACCAACGTCATCCGCCTTCTCGGCTACAGCTCAATCGCCCACGGCGGCTTCATCCTGGTGCCGTTCGCCATGGCGGCGTCCTTCGACGCGGTCGAGCTCGGCGACGCTTTCACGGCAACCATCACTTATCTGTTGATCTACGCCTTTATGAACCTCGGCGCATTTGCGGTGGCGATGGCCATCGCCCGCAAGGTCGGATCTATGGAGATGGACCAATGGTCTGGCCTCTTCACCTACGCCCCCGGTCTGGCAACCCTGCAGGCGATCTTCTTCTTCTCGCTGGCGGGCATC
>Ga0224508_10000890_pt1 | contig 27614 bp, 39 predicted proteins | sample SF_Jan12_sed_USG_4_FD_170157 | JGI IMG/M metagenome (GOLD analysis project Ga0224508, IMG submission 170157) | Sediment microbial communities from San Francisco Bay, California, United States - SF_Jan12_sed_USGS_21 | ecosystem: Environmental > Aquatic > Marine > Sediment | place: USA... | reverse complement strand
CTGCCCCTGTCGAGGGAGTCTTCCTAGCCCGTGTCGTCGGTACAGCGGTTTATCAGCTGGAATATCCGCGCCGGGGGCGGTCGGCGTGCGGCCGGAATACTGACGCAATTACTCGCCTGGCGGCCGCAAAAAGCCGGCCCGCAACGCGCTGCTGCTGGCGAGCCGCAACCCGCTCGAGGCCATCACCGCGCCGGCCATGCCGCGCAACCGCGAGCGCTGGTTGCTGGCGCGTGTGCAATCAAACCCCGCGCTGACGATCGGCCTGATGCACGTGCCCAACTACACCAGTCCGAAGCTGAAATATCCGTACCTGAACGCGGTGCTGAGAATGATCGCTGCCTGGGAGCTGGGGCCAGGGCTGCTGCTCGGCGACACCAATTGCGGAAAGCGCGATCTCGACGAGGAAAAACCGCAGGGCGCGCGCTTCAGACGCGAACACGACTGGATGGTCGGCATCGGCGGTCGCGGCTGGTCGGATGGTTTCCGCCATTTACACGGCGATCGGCGCGAGTACACCTGGTATTCGCATCGCAACAACGGATTTCGGCTAGACCAGGCCTACACCTGTCCGCAACTCACCCCGACCGTGAAGCGACTGCGGCACGTCTGGGGGCTCGACCCCGATCGGCCTGCTCGACGCGACGGATTGAGCGACCATGCCGCACTGATCCTCGATCTCGATACCCGGCGGTTGCAGCAGCTGGATTGAAGACAGGTTATTGCACAGCCGGCGGCTATTGGGCATAGTCCTGTAACCTGTCAGCGACCGTTGCGATCAAACGAACATGCTCGAACTACGCCCCAACTGCGAATGCTGCGATCGGGATTTGCCGGCCGATTCCCTCGATGCCTGCATCTGCAGCTACGAGTGCACCTTTTGCCGCGAATGCGTCGACAAGGTACTGGAAAATGTCTGCCCTAACTGTGGCGGCGGATTCACTGCGCGCCCCGTAAGGCCGCGAGAAGCGCGGCGTGACGGCGTCAGCCTGGCGCATCATCCGGCCTCGACCCGGCGCATACACACTCCTTATAGCCACGAGCAAATCCGGGAATTCGCCGAGTCGGCGAAGGATCTCGCCCCGGAAACACGGTGAGCGCCGACATTGCTGGACATAATGCTTTTAGATGCCGGTTGCCCTTGCCATCTGTTTCCGAATCCTTTATTTCCCGGATGCCTGCTGACGCTGATGGCCGTGGAGTCATGATTGCATGATCGAGAATTCGGCACTGGTTGTCATCGATGTGCAAAAAGGACTCGCCGAGCCGTCGCTCGGCGAGCGAAACAATCCGGGCGCGGAAGCCAATATGGCGCTTCTGCTGGCGGCATGGCGCCAACGTCAGTGGCCGGTAATTCACGTTCGTCACTGCTCGGTCGAGCCGGCTTCGCCGTTACGACCGGAGCTGCCGGGAAACGCATACAAGGACGAAGTGCTGCCGCTGGCGGGCGAAAAGGGGTTTACCAAAACGGCCAACAGCGCCTTCATCGGCACCGGGCTCGAACGGTACCTGCGCGACAATGGCATATCGAATCTGGTAATCATTGGCCTTACCACCGATCATTGCGTTTCGGCGTCGACCCGCATGGCATCGGACCTGGGTTTCGATGTCACCCTGGTGACCGACGCCACCGCGGCTTTCGAACGCAGGGGTTACGACGGTGTCTATTACTCCGCTGACGAAATTCACCGGGTAAACCTGGTTAGCCTCGATGGTGAATTTTGCCGCCTGCGCAGCAGCGCGCAATTGCTCGACGCACTAACCTGAACAACGACAGGGAGAAACTATGGATCCAGCTATCGGTAAGAGCGGCGGTTGCCAGTGCGGCTCGATTCGTTACCAGTTGATCGGGGCGCCTAAAATGCTGTACGCCTGTCATTGTAGCGACTGCCAGAAACAATCATCGAGCGCTTTCGGAATGTCGCTGATCATGAATCGCGCCGATGTCGACTTTATCCGTGGCGGCGAGCAACTGAAAACCTGGGATACGCAGGGTGAAGACGGTCGTCTCAAGCGTTGCGCCTTTTGCCCCGAATGCGGCAGTCGCATCTATCACGCCTCGGAGCCGAAAGACGAAACCATCAGCATCAAGGCCGGCTCGCTGGACGAAACGCGCTGGTTGCGGCCGGTGGCGCACATCTGGCTGCAAAGCGCCCAACCCTGGCTCGACATCGAAAGCGCCCAGGCGCACTGTTTTGAACGCGAACCCGACGACAGGTCGGTGCTTGCCGAGCTGTGGCGGCAGCAATCGTCGCCGCAAAAATAACGGCTTTCGATTCGCCACCGGTAACGCCACGCGACCGCGTAAATTCCGCACTATGCAGCTGCGGCACATTTCGCCATAATCACGCGGCGCATCCAGCGATAATCTTTCACCGGCTCAGGGACAGCGATGGCCTCAATCAAACTACTGGGACTGCGAATCAGCGTTTACACCCGCATCGCGCGGCTGGCGCTCGAGGAAAAGAAAGTCGATTACGAACTGCAGGAGGTCGATATCTTTGCCGACACCGGCCCGCCTCCAGAGTACCTCGAGTGCAACCCTTTCGGCACCATCCCCTGTCTCAAATATGGCAATTTCAGCCTCTACGAGACCGGCGCCATCTGCCGTTACGTCGACGAAATGTTTCTCGGCATGCCGCTGCAGCCGAAGGAGCCGGCGCCGCGCGCGCGCATGAACCAGATAATCAGCGTGCTCGACAGCTACACCTACCGGCCGATGGTATGGGATATTTATGTTCAGCGTATCGTGGTGCCGGGAAGCGGCGGCCAGGCCGATGAAGCGCTGATCGCTTCGGCCCTGCCGGCTTTAAAAACAGTGCTGCAGGAAATCGACGGCTGGCGCGGTGACAGCGAATTTCTGGTGGGTGACGCGATCACGCTGGCCGATCTCTACGCCTACCCGATGCTGCGCTATTTCATCGAAACCGGCGAAGGCCTGGCGATGCTGGCTACTTTCCCGCGGCTCAACGAGTGGCTGACACACATGCAAACCCGCGCCAGTGCGCGCGCTACCAGCTTTCACTGGGGCAGTGACGGCGAAGACGGTTTCTGAGCGCTTGAGCGATATCAGTCATGCTTGCAACCGAACAGGACCAGTCGACCTACGAAGTACGCTCCCGCAGCTACATCATATCGCTGGTTCTATTGTTGATTCCGCCGGCGATGATATACGCACAGGCGTCCGCCCTGCTGGATGGCAGCATCGAAAAGGGGGAACTGATCGGTCTTTGCATCGGTATCGCGCTGCCACTGCTGTGCGCCTATTACATGGTCGAGTTCGCCAGTTTCAGCTTTTCCCTGGACGAGGATGTGTTTCGCTGGCGCTGGCATAATTTTATCCGACGAAAATCCGGGGAGGTGCCGCTGAGCCGCATTGTCGAGGTGCGCCGTGACGCCCTGGAGTCCAGCAGCTCATCCGGCCTGCAATATCGCTACCGCCTGGTGGTCCTTCTCGATGACGATAGTATCATCCCGCTAACGCGCGGTTTTTCCGGCACTCATGACAGGCAGCTCGAGCAGATCGTCAGTCAGATTCGTGAACATGTGGGGCATTTTGTCTCCATGCCCTGAAATGGTGACAGAGAGCGGTTAATCCCATGGCTTACTACATTGTAAAAGTTGCGATCTCGGCGTTACTGATCGTCGCGATCGCTGAAATCTCGAAGCGCAGTTCCCTGGTCGCCGCGGTACTGGCCTCGGTACCGCTGGTCTCGGTGCTGGCGATGATCTGGTTATATATCGATACCCGCGACGCCGACAAGGTCGCTGCGCTTGCCTCCGGCATCTTCTGGCTGGTGCTGCCGTCGCTGGCGCTGTTTATCACCCTGCCGCTGCTGCTGAAACAGGGAATGAACTTTTACATGAGCATGGGGCTTTCGGTTCTGATCACCATCGCCTGCTACTGGCTGATGGTTGCCATCCTCGGCCACGTCGGCATCGAGCTGTAGCCGGATGAATGTCAAACTGAAGCTTGCCACAGATGAGAATCTGAACCTGCTTCTGCCGCTGGTTAGCGCCTACCATGAGATCGAAAACATCGAAAGCAGCGCCGCCAAACGTGAATCCGCGCTGCGTCGACTGATATCCGACCCGGCGCTGGGCGGCATCTGGCTGGTTTATGCCGGGCAGTCGCCGGCCGGGTATATCGCACTGTGCCGCGGCTTCAGTATCGAATTCAACGGTTTCGACGCCTTCGTCGACGAGTTTTACCTGAGCCCGCAGTATCAGGGTCGGGGCATCGGTCGCAAAGTGCTCGAAGCCATTAAGGTCGAGGCCCGGGAAATGGATATCGGCGCGCTCCACCTGGAAGTCTCCCGAGACAATCACAGGGCACGCAAACTCTACGCCGCCGCGGGCTTCGAGCCGCGCGACAAGTACCTGTTGATGTCGGCGCATCTGGGGGATTGACGATAGATGATCGCGAATACCGATAAGGGCTGGATCGGGTTATTGCCGATTTTGCTGCTTTCCGCCTGCGCCACGCAAAATGCCGCGCAAGCACCCGCAAACGCGGTGCACTGCAGCGATCCGCGCCCGCAAATATGCACCATGGATTACACGCCGGTCTGCGCTACCCGCGACAGCAGCGAAACGGCAACCTATGCCAACGCCTGCGGCGCCTGCTCGGATTCGCGGGTTATGTATCACGTCGCCGGCGCCTGCAGCGAGTAAACCATGGCACCGACTAGCGCGGGACAGGGCTCGATAAACTCGATTAAGGATCATGTCCGAGCCTGATTTCGAGTCCATGCTCAGCGGCGGGCATCCCAACTCGCTGGGACGCACGCTCGAAGTCGTCGAGCTGGTACTGGCCGACGCCGACCGCCTGCAGGCGCTGCTCGACTGCTATGCAAGCCCCGATGAAGTCGTACGATTGCGCACATCCAACGCGTTGAAACGTATCGCCCGCCAACACCCGCAATGGCTACTGCCGTGGCTGGAACAGTTGCTCGAACGGGTGTCGAAGATCGACCAGGCTTCCGTGCAATGGACGCTGGCGACGGTGTTCCTGCTACTCGAATCCGGCATGAATGCGGCGCAGAAGAACAGAGCGAGCGCCATTATGCAGGCCAACCTGGAAAATAATCACGACTGGATCGTGCTCAATACGACCATGGAAACGCTGGCGAAATGGGCACTGAATGACCCGCAGCTGAAAATCTGGCTGCTGCCCCGGCTGCAGCGCCTGGTTAACGATAATAGGGGGTCGGTTAGCCGAAAAGCCGTTAAAATGACGGCATTGTTGAACGAGTAAGACCAATGAAACATTGTCACCTGTATTTGCTCCTTGCCGGCCTGGCCCTGCTGGCAGGCTGCCAAAAGAACCTGGGCTGGACACGGCTTGACGGCAGCAGCCCTAAGGCCGAACAGCTCGAAAAGGCGAGCAAGACCTGCCGCATCGAAGTCAAGCTTGCCGGCCTTGAAAGGGCGCAAGAAGAGAGAGATACGGAGCTCAACAAGGCTTCCACCAACCAGGCGAAGATGCTGCTCAAGGACGAGTTCGACCAGCATAGACGACAGGTCTACCGGGAAATCGACAGCTGCATGAACAAACAGGGATATCGACGATAGCGTCGAGCGCGATCGGGATGAAGATTGGCGTCCAAACCAGCGATGACCCGGCCGCGGGCAAGGCCGGCAATATGCGCTATCACAGGGCTTTCGTAAGCCTGTAACAGGCGGCCTCAGCGTTGGACGACAAGACCCTTTACCTGCTCGCGGCCGATACCCTTCTGGTCGGTCACGGCCTGTTCGTCTTTTTCGTGGTGGCCGGCCTGTTGCTGGTGTTCATCGGAAAATGGCGCGCCTGGAGCTGGGTTTATCATTACTGGTTTCGAGTGGCGCACCTGCTCGCCATCGGCGTGGTCGTGCTGCAATCCTGGCTCGGCATGATCTGCCCACTCACCGTCTGGGAAATGCAGCTCCGCACGATGGCCGGCGACCAGGTTTACAGCGGCGCGTTCATCGCGCACTGGCTGCAACAGTTACTGTACTATCGCGCGCCCGAGTGGGTGTTTGCCCTGCTCTATACCGCTTTCGGCGCGCTGGTGGTCGCAAGCTGGTTCTGGGTTCGCCCGCGAAAGTAAGCCAGGTTTATTAACCTTCCGAGGCCGCTCCGCAACGGCCACGCTTTCGGCGCGCGCAAAGCCGGTCAATATATGAGAGGATAAGGCCCGGTTAACCCCGACTGGTGAATCGACAGGCGCTCATGAACAAAACCGGTCCATCATTGGCAACGCGATTCGGGCCCGAACGCAAGGCCTGGATTCGAACACTCGACGGCATCGCCGTGCTGATGGCGCCTGTCGGCATCGCCGGCGCGGTCTTCGTTTTCCAGATCGAAATAGAAATAGCTTTACTGAAAGGCGCTTTCTACGGCGGCCTGGTGTGTACGCCGATCGTTGCCTGGACCCTGTACCGGGAAACCAACCTGTCTCGCCTCGAGAGAATCGCACTGCTGGTGCTGGTTCTGTGCCTGTCGCTGGCGCTGATGGTGGCGGCAATCGAATCGACACAAACACCATGATCGAACTGTTGTCCGATTTCGTCGTGGCCCTGGTGGCGCTGGCGCATGTCGGTTTCCTGGTGCTGGAAATGTTCCTTTGGGACAAACCGCTCGGACTGAAAGTTTTCCGGCAGACCGCGGAACAGGCGGCGACAACGCGAGTCCTGGCGGCCAACCAGGGTTTGTACAACGGCTTTCTCGCCGCCGGCTTGTTGTGGGGATTGATGCCATCGGTTCACGCCAGCGAGGTGAAAATATTCTTTCTCTGCTGCGTTATCATAGCCGGCGTATACGGCGCCGCTACCGTGAGCCGGCGTATTCTGGCAGTGCAGGCGGCGCCCGCCGCGCTCGGCCTGCTGCTGGTGTTGCTGGCATGAAACCAGACGCGTGGCCACCCAACAATTTGCACAGGCTCTGACAGCTATGAAAATCACCATCGCCGATTACGCTTTCGAGGCAAGATTAGAGACCGAAAAGTCGCCACAAACCTGCGCCGCCTTCGAGCGCGTAATGCCATTCGAAAGCCAGGTCGTGCACGTGCGCTGGAGCGGCGAGGGCGTGTGGATCCCGCTCGCTGACATGGATTTCGCGGTTGGCTACGAAGATGCCACTGCCTACCCGGCGCCGGGGCAGATCCTGCTTTATCCCAGGGGCAAGAGCGAAACCGAAATCCTGATCGCCTACGGCAGCGTACATTTCGCCTCCAAGGCCGGTACGCTGGCCGGCAACCATTTTGCGACGATTACCAGCGATCTCGAGCGCCTGCGCGAAATTGGCGTCGCCACCTTGTGGCAGGGTGCCAAAGACATTCGTTTCGAGCCTTGAATTGGACAGGGCAAGGATTACCGAGATCAAGACGACACTTGCTGGCAAGCGCAAGAAATTCGACTGCGAATTGCTGACTTGCTCCGAGGGCGAAGCCGTCGTCATCTACCGCATGCCGCGCGACGTGCAGCTCGAGGACATACTGTTACGCAAGGGCAGCATAAGCCTCGGTTACTTCTGGCAGGACCATCCCTACAATGTCTACCACTGGATCGACCAGCGGCAGAACACCGTTGCGCTCTATTTCAATATCGCCGACAGCACCCGCATATCGGCGCAGACCATCGAGTGGCGCGATCTGACGGTCGACCTGCTGATTACCCCGGACGGCCGCTGCCGCGTGCTCGACGAGGATGAATTGCCCGCCGATATCGATCCCGTACTGCTGGATTTCATCAACCGCGCCCGCGATGAATTGTGCCGCGAGCCATTGTCTCGCCTTGACGAATATGACAAGCTCACGCGTTCACTGATCAAGCACGGGTAAACGTCAATGCCAATCGAGCTATGGCTCGCCTACGTCGCTACCAGCGCGGTTGTGCTCGCGATTCCGGGCCCGACCATACTGCTGGTTTTGAGCTATTCGATCGCCCACGGCCGCCAGGCCACGCTGCCGCTGGTCGCCGGCGTCGCGCTCGGCGATTCGGTCGCCATCACGCTGTCCTTGATCGGCCTCGGCACGCTACTGGCCGCTTCCGCGTTCTGGTTTACCATCATCAAGTGGATCGGCGGCCTCTACCTGATTTATCTCGGTTTCCTGCTACTGCGCGGTGCCAACAAGCCGATGCAGTTGCAAGCAGACGACACGCGCGAGTCATCGCCGCGCAAACTGTTTGGCAACGCCTTTATCGTGACCGCGCTAAACCCCAAGAGCATCGTGTTTTTCATCGCGCTGCTGCCGCAGTTCATCAGCGCGGCGCATCCGGCAATGCCGCAACTGTGGATCCTTGGCATCAGCTTCGTCGTGCTGGCCACCATCGGCGCCACCTGCTATGCGCTGTTCGCGGCCTCGATCCGTCGCTTTCTGGCGACGCCGCGGGCGCAAAAAGCCTATGGATATCTCGGCGGCGGCCTGTTGTGCGGCGCCGGGCTGTGGGCTTTGAGCGCAAAGCGGGTGATTTCGGCGGCATGAAACTGAACAGGGCAACAAGCTGGTTACTGTGCTGCTGCCTGCTGCTGGTATTGTCGGGCTGCGGCAACAAGGGACCGCTGCTGCTGCCCGAGGAAGAGGAACAGAAAAAGAGCAAAAGCGAGAACGGTTAACTTGGATCATTTCGACTACAAACAGGGTGAATTGTATTGCGAGGATGTCGCCATCGCCGAACTGGCCGCGACCTACGGCACGCCGCTGTTCGTCTACTCGCGCGCCACGCTGGAGCGCCACTGGCACGCTTTCGACAACGCGCTGGCCGGGCACGATCACCTGGTGTGCTACGCGGTCAAGGCCAATTCGAACCTGGCTTTGCTAAACCTGCTGGCGCGTCTCGGCTCGGGCTTCGACATCGTATCCGGCGGCGAGATGCAGCGCGTGTTGCAGGCCGGTGGCGACGCCGCGCGCATCGTTTTTTCCGGCGTCGGTAAACAGGCCAACGAGATCGAGGCCGCACTGGAGGCGGATATTCTCTGCTTCAACGTCGAATCCGAGCAGGAGCTCTACCGCATCAACGACATCGCCGGGCGAATGGGCAAGAGCGCGCGCATTTCGTTTCGCGTCAACCCGGACGTGGACGCCAAGACCCACCCCTATATTTCCACCGGGCTCAAGGACAACAAGTTCGGCGTCGCTTTTGCCGATGCCGAGACGGTTTACCTAAAGGCGTCAGAACTCGAGCATATCGATATCATCGGCATGGATTGTCATATCGGCTCGCAGCTGACCGAGCTATCGCCCTACATCGACGCGCTCGATCGCCTGCTGGCGCTGATCGCAAAACTATGCGCGCAGGGTATCGGCATCCATCATCTCGATCTCGGCGGCGGCCTCGGCATTCGCTACCGTGACGAAGAGCCGCCGTTGCCGGCCGAATGGGCCGGCGCGCTACACGAGCGGCTTGCCGGTTTCGAGGGCACCATCGTGGTCGAACCCGGGCGCGCCATCGCCGGCAACGCCGGCATCCTGGTCAGCCAGGTCAACTATTTGAAGCACGGGCCCGACAAGAATTTCGCCGTCGTCGACGCGGCGATGAACGATTTGATCCGTCCCTCGCTGTACGGTGCGTGGCAGGAAATTATTCGCGTCGAGCAGGCCAGCGACGCTCCCGCGCTGACCTACGACGTGGTCGGCGCGATATGCGAGTCGAGCGATTTTCTCGGCAAGGACCGTGAATTGAGTCTCGGCCAGGGCGACCTGCTGGCGGTTCGCTCCTGCGGCGCCTATGCCTTCGGCATGGCGTCGAATTACAATACGCGTACGCGCGCGGCCGAGATCATGGTCGATGGCGACCGCCATTACTGCGTGCGTGAGCGCGAACGTTTCGATGACCTGATCCGCGGCGAAACATTGCTGCCATGAAACTGAAATTCGCCAAAATGCACGGCCTCGGCAACGACTTTGTCGTCATCGATGCAATCAATCAGTCGTTCGAACCGCGCCCGCAGCTGGTGCGTCGCTGGGCCGACCGCTTCGACGGTATCGGTTTCGACCAGATGCTGATCGTCGAAAAGCCCGACAGCGCACAGGCGGCTTTCAAGTACCGGATCTACAACGCTGACGGCGGCGAGGTCGCGCAATGCGGTAACGGCGCGCGCTGCTTCGCCCGCTTCGTGCGCGAGCAGGGCCTGACAGATCTTGAAGTGATACCGGTGGAAACCAATGCCGGCCTGCTCAAACTCGAAGCGATAGACGACACCCGTTTTCGTGTCGACATGGGCGTCCCCTGCTTCGAGCCGGCGGATATTCCGCTGCGCGCCGAAACCCGGAAAAGGCTTTACCAGAGCGATTACGATGGCCATGAAATCAGCTTCAGCGCGATGTCGATCGGCAACCCGCACATGGTGATTCAGGTCGATAATGTCGACAGCGCGCCGGTGGAAAGCATGGGTTCGTACTTCGAATCGCACATCATGTTCCCCGAGCGCGCCAATATCGGCTTCATGCAGATTCTCGATCGGAAGCGCTTCAAATTACGCGTTTTCGAGCGCGGTGTCGGCGAAACCAGGGCCTGCGGCAGCGGCGCCTGCGCGGCGATGGTCGCCGGAGTGCAGCTCGATTTGCTGGAAGCGCGCGCAAGCGGAATACTGAGCGGCGGCGAACTCAAACTGGAATGGCAAGGCGAGGCAAACCCCGTTATGATGACGGGCGAAACGGCAATGGTTTACCAGGGCGAAATCGAATATGAGTGAAGTATCAGCTGAGCAACAGCGATCCGGGCCGGATGAAGAAAACAGGGTCATCCAGTACCTGCAGGATAACCCCGAAGTCTTGATGAAATATCCCGACATTTTCTCGTCGCTGGCGATTCCACATGGCACCGCCGGCGCCACCTCGCTGGTGGAGCGCCAGCTCAAGATGCTGCGCGACGAAAACCAGACGCTGAAGGCCAAGATCGACGAACTGGTCGGTATCGCACGCGAAAACGAGGAATTGAACCAGCGATTTCACCGGCTTGCGCTGGAGTTGCTGAATGCCGATCAATTGCACGATGTGCTAGCCATGGTACAGGACCAGGTGCAGACCTTTTTCTACACCGATTTTGTCTGCTTTCGCTTTCTGCCGGAAATCGGCGCCGACGGCAAAATCCTCGACGGACTTTATCTCGATGCGCACAGCGGTATCGTCAACAGCGTCAAACCCTGGATCGAAGCGCGCAAACCGGTTTGCGGGCGCCAGGATGATAAGATCAACCGTGAACTGTTCGGCGCCGACATGCGCATCGGTTCCAGCGCACTGATCCCGCTATATCACACAAGCGACCTCGGCCTGCTGTGCCTGGGCAGCGTCAGCGCCGATCGCTTCGGCTTGTCCATGGGGACGATTTTTTTGCAGCAGTTGGGCGAGCTGGTCAGCAATCGTTTGAAAAACCTGCTGCAGGTGGATTAACTCGGTGACTGAATATCTGGACCAGTTCATCCAGATGCTACGCAGCGAAAAGTACTACTCTCCGCACACCTGCAAAAACTACCGCCGCGACCTGGAACTGTTCCGCGCATTTCTGACTGCCCGGGATATCGATTCCTGGACGCAGGCCAGCTATAACCTGGTCAGCGATTTCGCGGCCCAACGCCATCGCCAGGGCCGCAAGAGCCGCACCATCCAGCGCGAACTATCCTCGATCCGCAGTTTTTACCAGTTCCTGATTCGTAACGAGCTGGTTTCGCAAAATCCGGCGCTCGAGGTGCGTGCGCCGAAAACCGGCAAACCGCTGCCGAAGACCTGCGACGCGGAAACCATCGACCGGCTGCTGCGGCTGCCGCAGGGCAGCGATGGCCTGCAGGTGCGCGACGTCGCCATTTTCGAGTTGATCTACTCGTCGGGTCTGCGCCTTGCCGAACTGGTCAACATCGATCTCGACGATATCGACCTGGGGCAAAAACACCTGATCGTCACCGGCAAGGGCAACAAGACCCGGCACTTGCCGATTGGCGGCAAAGCGGTAACCGCGGTAAAGCGATGGCTCAAGCATCGCCCGGAATATAGTCGTGACATGAATCAGAACGCCCTGTTCCTGAGCAAGCGGGGGACACGCATTTCGCCGCGCAACGTGCAGCAGCGGCTCAGGGCATTGATCCAGCGACAGGCGCTCGACCAGCACCTGTCGCCGCATATGCTGCGCCATTCGTTCGCCACGCACATGCTCGAGTCGAGCTCTGATTTGCGCGCGGTGCAGGAATTGCTCGGCCACGTCAACATCGCAACCACCCAGGTGTACACCCATCTCGACTTCCAGCATCTGGCCCGGGTATACGACGCCGCGCACCCGCGCGCCAAACGCAAGCCCTGAGACCCTGAATCTCGGGGACTGAATCTCGTGGACAGTTTACTTATTTCACCAACGAAATAAGTAAACTGCCTTTCTCGAAGGTCCCCCAGCGAAGGCCTCAAGATTGCCTGGCGGGAAATAAGTAATCTGTCCCCAGGTTTCTGTCAGGGCATAAAGTAGCGCAGCGACGACGCGATCTTCCAAATAGCGGGAGATTGCTTCGCTTCGCTCGCAATGACTCGCTTAAGTAAACTGTCCCCGGGTTATTTAATCTTGTATTTATTTTGTGCTGCCCATATATGACAATGTCTGCAGTCATATTTCCAGGACAGGATTTTGGAACAGTTCGAAGGCACTACCATACTTTCGGTGCGGCGTAACAATAGCGTCGTCATCGGCGGCGACGGCCAGGTCAGCCTGGGCAACACCATCATGAAAGGCAACGCGCGCAAGGTACGGCGCCTCTACAAGGACAAGGTCATCGCCGGTTTTGCCGGCGGTACCGCCGATGCCTTCCTGTTGTTCGAGCTGTTCGAAGGCAAGCTCGAAAAGCACAACGGCCAAATGATTCGCGCCGCGGTGGAACTGGCCAAGGAGTGGCGCTCGGACCGTGCACTACGCCGCCTCGAGGCCCTGCTCTGCGTCGCCAACGAAGAAGCCTCGCTGATCATTTCCGGCAACGGCGACGTGATCGAACCGGAGGACAGCCTGATGGCGATCGGTTCCGGTGGCGCTTTCGCCCAGGCCGCGGCGCGCGCGATGCTCGACACTACCGAAATGAGCGCGCGTGAAATAGTCGAGAAAGGTTTGCAGATAGCCGGTGATATCTGTGTCTATACCAACCTCAATCATAACTTCGAACAAATCGATTACGCCTGAGCGCCATGGACAGCTTGCATATAACCCAGTCACCTATGACCCCGCGCGAAATTTCGCAGGAACTCGACAATCACATCATCGGCCAGGATAACGCCAAGCGGGCGGTCGCGATCGCGCTGCGCAACCGCTGGCGCCGACAGCAGGTCGAGGAAGAGTTGCGCAACGAGATCACGCCCAAGAATATCCTCATGATGGGGCCCACCGGCGTCGGTAAGACCGAGATCGCGCGCCGCCTGGCGCGGCTCGCCAACGCGCCCTTCATCAAGGTCGAAGCCACCAAGTTCACCGAGGTCGGTTACGTCGGCCGCGATGTGGAATCGATAATCCGCGACCTGGTCGATGTCTCGGTCAAGCAGATGCGTGAGTCCGAGGTGGCGCGCGTACGTCACCGCGCCGAAGACGCCGCCGAGGAAAAGGTGCTAGATGCGCTGCTGCCACGACCCGCCGATTTTTCCGAGGACGCGGCCAGCGCCGGCGACAACACGCGGCAAAAATTTCGCAAAATGCTGCGCGAGGGCAAACTCGACGAGAAGGAAATCGAGATCGATTTGCAGCTACCCAACGTCGGCGTGGAAATCATGGCACCGCCGGGCATGGAAGATATGACCAACCAGTTACAGGGCCTGTTTCAAAATCTTGGCAATCAGAAAACCAGAACGCGCAAGCTGCGCGTCGACGATGCACTCAGAATGCTGACCGACGAAGAGGCGGCGAAACTGATCAACGAGGACGAACTCAAGCTCGCAGCGCTCGAAAACGCAGAGCAGAACGGCATCGTTTTTATCGATGAAATCGACAAGGTCGCCAGGCGCCAGGAAACCAGCGGTGCCGACGTCTCGCGCGAGGGTGTGCAACGCGACCTGCTGCCGCTGGTCGAAGGTTGCACCGTTTCGACCAAGGCCGGCATGATCAAAACCGACCATATCCTGTTCATTGCCTCGGGAGCATTTCACCTTTCCAAGCCCAGCGACCTGATCCCGGAACTGCAGGGGCGGCTACCCATTCGCGTCGAACTGTCGGCGCTGACGGTGGGCGATTTTGTACGCATATTGCGCGAACCCAATGCCAGCCTGACCGAGCAATACACCGCGCTGATGGAAACCGAAGGGGTTAGCCTCGCATTCACCGACGACGGGCTCGCGCGCATCGCCGAAGTAGCCTGGCAGGTCAACGAAAAGCAGGAGAATATCGGCGCGCGGCGTTTGCACACCGTGATGGAACGCCTGCTGGAAAGCGTCAGCTTCGATGCCTCGGACATGGTCGATCAAACCATCACCATCGACGCCGACTACGTCAACGAACATCTCGGCGAGCTTTCGCTCGACGAAGATCTGTCACAATACATTCTCTGATGAAGCCAACCGAAATTAATCTGCACCAGGTATCGCGCGTACTCGAACTCAGCTTCGACGACGGCTCGAACTTCAAGCTGCCCGCCGAGTACCTTCGGGTATATTCGCCATCGGCCGAGGTCCAGGGCCACGGTCCCGGGCAGGACCAGCTCCAGATCGGCAAGGAAGACGTCAATATCGACGCCATCGAGCCAATCGGTCACTACGCCATCAAACTCGTTTTCGACGATAATCACGACAGTGGAATATACAGCTGGGATTACCTGTACCAGCTGGGCGCGACCTACGACGAGCGCTGGCAACATTATCTGCAACGCCTCGAGGAGGCAGGCCACAAACGCAAGCCGGATTCCTGAGATTCGATCGCTGGTTTCCCCGGTCGCTTCGAGGGGGACGGCGCTGAAGAACTCTCCCCGGGGATCCAAATGTCGGTCTGACTCGCCCGAAGAGACCCGGGGAGATTATAATCTCGGCCTGATATAACAAGGTTTGCGGCGCTGCCGTCATCTGGTATGGTTGCCGCCATGCAAAAAGACAGTTCCACGGACTTCGGTTACGAAGAGATCCCGGCCGCCGAAAAACAGGGCCGTGTCGGCGAGGTTTTTACCTCGGTAGCGCAAAAATACGATTTGATGAACGACGTCATGTCTTTCGGCATTCATCGCCTGTGGAAACGTTTTACACTGGAACTCTGCGGCTTGAGGCCAGGTCAGCGCGTACTCGACCTGGCCGGCGGCACCGGCGACCTGGCGCTCAGGCAGGCGCGCCTGGTCGGTGAGTCGGGATCGGTTATTCTCGCCGATATCAATGCCGATATGCTGCAACGCGGGCGAGATCGTGTCATCGACGAGGGCCTGGTCGGCCGTATAGAAACCGTCCAGTGCAACGCCGAAGTTTTGCCCTTCGCCGACAATCACTTCGATTGCATCACCATCGCCTTCGGCTTGCGTAACGTCACCGACAAGGGCAAGGCGCTAGCCTCGATGCAGCGCGTACTGAAACCCGGCGGGCGCCTGTGCGTGCTCGAGTTTTCAAGGCCCATATGCGAACCGCTGGAGCAACTCTACGATTTTTACTCGTTCAAATTGCTGCCGCGCATGGGTCAGCTGATCGCCAACGACCGCGAAAGCTACCAGTACCTGGCGGAATCTATCCGCATGCATCCCGATCAGGATGCGCTCAGCCAAATCATCCTCGAGCAGGGCGGATTCGACGAGGTGGAAGTGCACAATCTGAGCGGCGGCATCGTCGCCCTGCACCGCGCCTTCAAATACTAGGTAAGCCCTGATCGTGCAATCTTCCGACCATCCCGGCAGCCTCCTGTTCGATTCACTGCAGAACGCCCTGCTCGGCGTCGCCGAAATCGGCGGCAACCGGTTACTCGATTTCGACGAAGTCGCGCTAGCCGGCTGCCGTGACATGCAGGGACATTGCATCGCAATCGAAATCACCGATCTGGATTTTCAGCTCTACTGCCATCCGGGTGACTGGGGCATTCGCCTGAGCCGTAATCCGCCATCGCGCGAGATCGACGCCCGTATCAGCGGCCGCCTGATGGCGCTGGTGAGCCTGGCTTCGCAGGAAGACAAGGTTTCGACCTCGATTCAGGAACGGGTCAACTTCGACGGCAACGTGGCGCTGGCGCAGAAGATGCAGCAAATCCTCGCCAGTCTCGACATCGACTGGGAAGAGGCGCTGGCACGGCACACTGGCGACGTTGCCGCGGTTCAGATCCATCAGCGCGTGCGCCTTTTCGGCGGCTGGCTTAAGCAAAGCGCCGAATCGCTGCTGCAAACCAGCAGCGAATACCTGCGCGAGGAAGCTCGGCTCAGCCCAGCCCGGGTCGAGTTCGAACAGTTTCAATTGCGCCTGACAACCCTGAAGAACGATGTTGCGCGTACCGAGGCGCGGCTGCAGCAGCTGCTCGAGAAAGCTCGCTCGCGATAATGCGTAACCTGATTCGACTGATCGCTATCAACTTTACGCTGGCGCGCTTTGGCCTCGATGAGATCATTTTGTCGATGCACTTTTTCCGCCCGCTCTACCTGCTAGGCTTGATCAATCCGTTCAACTGGTTTCGGGGAAACGACCTCAGCCAGGCCGAACGTCTGCGCCTGTGCATCGAGTCGCTGGGTCCGATTTTCATCAAGTTCGGGCAGATGATGGCGACGCGACGCGATCTGTTTGGAGACGAAATCGCCGACGAACTCGAAAAACTGCTCGACCGGGTACCGCCCTTCCCCTTGCAGCAGGCACGCGACATCATCGAACAGCAGCTCGGCATGCCGTTGGAACAGGCTTTCGATGTTTTCGATGAAAATGAGATTGCCTCGGCGTCGATCGCGCAGGTCTATGCCGCCAGACTACCCGACGGCCAGGATGTCGTGGTCAAGATTGTGCGGCCCGGAATCGAACACAAGATCCGCAAGGACATCGAAGTCCTCCTGATGCTGGCACGGATGGCGGACCGATACTGGGATGAGGCCAGGCGGGTAAAACCAGTTCAGATCGTGCGCGAGTTCGAGACCACCATCATGAACGAGCTAGACCTGGTGCGCGAGGCCGCCAACGCCAGCGAACTGCGGCGCAACTTCGAAGATTCAGCGGATCTCTACGTGCCCCGGATCCACTGGGACTACTGCCGCCCCCGGGTCATGGTGATGGAGCGCATCAGAGGTATCCCGGTCACCGATATCGGGCAGTTACAGGCGCATGAGATCAATTTCGAAGTGCTGTCGCGAAAAGGCGTCGAAATATTTTTCACTCAGGTGTTTCGGCACAATTATTTTCATGCCGACATGCATCCTGGCAATATCTTCGTCGCTACTGAAAACCCCGACAATCCAAAGTATATCGCCGTTGATTTCGGCATAATGGGCTCCCTTTCGACTAGTGATCAACGCTATCTGGCGGAAAATTTCGTCGCCTTTTTCAATCGCGACTATCGGCGCGTGGCCGAGCTGCACGTCGATTCAGGCTGGGTCGATCGCAACACCCGCATCGATGAATTCGAAGCCGCGATCCGTAGCGTCTGCGAGCCGATGTTTCAACGGCCGCTGTCCGAAATCTCCTTCGGCCAGTTACTGCTGCGCCTGTTCCAGACCGCACGCAGCTTCAACATGGAGATACAGCCGCAGCTACTGCTGCTTGAAAAAACCTTTCTGCACATCGAGGGCATCGGCCGCCAGCTCTACCCGCAGCTCGACCTGTGGGACACCGCCAAACCCTTCCTCGAACGCTGGCTTTCCGAACAGCTGGGCGTGCGCGCGCTGGTCAAGGGGATGAAACAGAACCTGCCCTATATCGCCGAACACTTGCCGGACCTTCCCCAACTCGCTTTCAGGGCGCTCGATCGCATCGCCAATGACGAGTTGCGCGTTGAGCTGCGATCTCGACAGATCGACGAGTTGAAAACTGAAATCAGGCGCGCCAATCGGCGTAATATATTCGCCATTATCGGCGCCAGTTGCATCGTCAGCGCAAGCATCATCATCGGCCTCGACGGCATCGCGCCGATCATGGTGGGCAAGGGTCAGTTGATTGTGCCGCTGGTCAGCGCGGCTTTGTTCATTCCGGGGATTTACCTGCTGATTCGCAGTTTTAGCGACGATTAACTGGCGGCCTTCACCGCAATTCAGCTGCTAGGAGTTGCACTGCTCGCGGGTGAGGTTCTTGTTCAGTCGCTTGCCGTGCTTGTATCCCTTCCAGTAAGCGTTTTTTACATCTTCGCGGTACTCCTCCGGAATCGATTCGAGATACTCGTTGTAATCGCGGTTGAAAACTTTTTCGTCCTGGCAAAACTTGCGCCGGTAAGCCAGCTGACCGGTCAATTCGGCAATTCGTAAATGACGAAACATCGGATCTTCCGGCGGCAGTTCTTCCACTTCCTCTTCCACCGGTTCGGATTCCACCCTGGCCTGGCTCTGCTCTTCGGTAACATTGGCAGCGGCGGCGGTCTCGGTGCGATTTCTCGAACGCGTCAGGCGCTGGCATTCGTCCTCTGACAACAGCGGCGTTTCCTCCTTGCTCTTGTCGAAACCCTCCTGAAACGCGTCACGCATGGGATCGCGGCTTTGATCCGGCATTTGCTGCACGCGCTGGGTAAACTCGGCCAGTACGCTGGCTTCACCACACTGCAATCGCGAGTAGCTGAGGGTACCCAGGGTTCGAGACAGATTTACGACGGTAGCGGAAGCGGTTTCCAGCGTAGCGGGATCGACCTCTGCGCCTTCTTCCGGTAGCTGCTGGTTGAACTCGGCGATGGCCTTGTCGATGATTTCCATGATCGAGTTCAATCCCTGGTCGAGCATTTCCGCACGGCCACTGAACGACAGCGTAGAAAGGAGAAAAAACGTTAGCAGTAATTTTAAAGATTTCATTACGTTACCGTATTCTGCTGATAGACAGGATTAAATCATGGATCTGGCACATCATCCAGTATTGTTATAGCCGCTATTTTGCGCTGCATCACATTTTCAACGATAATGCGGCGTCTTTTTGCGCAGCAGCATTCGATTGAAACATCCACGCGCCTCTTACTGGCATCGGCCCAGTGCGATAATCGCCAATAAACCGGAACCGGCGGTTGCCTCCTGGTTACGCGATCAGGGTTCACTGACGCGGCGCCTGGTGAATCGTTGCGGAAACGACTTCAGCGTCCGGCTACTGAGCGAACAATGGGTCAGGCCGCGCATCGATGAGGCCCGACTACTCAGGATTCCGCCCCATCAGAGAGTATTGCTGCGCCAGGTGCAGCTACGCTGCGAGCGACAGGTACTGGTTTACGCGCGATCGGTGATCCCGCTCAAAACGCTAGAGGGCAGGCATCGCCGGCTCAAGCATCTCGGCAACAAGCCCCTGGGTGGCGCACTTTTTGCCAATCCCCGCCTGAAGCGCGAATTGCAGCAACTGGCCACCATCCTTCCCAGGGATCCGATGTTCGACATTGCCTTATCCGACAACCAGGGACACTTCGAGCGTATCTGGGGCCGGCGATCGCTGTTCCGCATAGACAACAAACCGCTGCTGGTGAGCGAGTACTTTCTACCCGGGTTAACCCAGGCATGAATCAGACGCCACCCAGGATTGGCTTTGTCAGTCTCGGTTGTCCCAAGGCCACCGTCGACTCGGAGCACATCGTTACCCAGTTGCGCGCCGAGGGCTACCAGATCGTAGCCGATTACGACAGCGCCGATATGGTCATCATCAATACCTGCGGCTTCATCGACGCCGCGGTCGAGGAATCGCTCGAAACCATCGACGAGGCGCTGCAACAAAATGGCCGCGTCATTGTCACCGGCTGTCTCGGTACGCGCGCACAAATGGTCAACACCCGGTTTCCGTCGCTGCTGGCGGTAACCGGACCGCAGGCGCTCGACCAGGTCATGCAGGCGGTTCACCGGCATTTACCGGCGCCGCACGACCCGTTTCTGGACCTGGTGCCGAAGCAGGGGGTGCGGTTGACGCCGCGACACTTTGCCTACCTGAAGATTTCCGAGGGATGTAACCACCGCTGCAGCTTTTGTATTATTCCGTCACTTCGCGGTGACCTGGTGAGCCGACCCATCGACGAGGTGCTGGACGAGGCGCAAATACTGGCGGATGCAGGAATTCGTGAAATCCTGGTGATTTCCCAGGATACCAGCGCTTACGGGGTAGACCGTAAGTATGAAACACGATTCTGGCAGGGGCAACCGCTGCAAACCCGGTTTGTCGACCTGGCGCGAGCGCTCGGCCAGTTCGGCCTGTGGGTACGACTACATTATGTTTACCCCTATCCGCACGTGGACGAGGTAATTCCGCTGATGGCCGATGGCGCCATTCTGCCTTACCTCGATATTCCGCTACAGCATGCCAGTCAAAAGGTCCTCAAGGCGATGCGCCGACCCGGCAACCGCGAGCGTGTGCTGGAGCGCATCGCCAGTTGGCGGCAAATCTGCCCCGAGCTGGTAATTCGCAGCACTTTCATCGTCGGATTTCCGGGCGAAACCGAAGCCGATTTCGAGGAGTTGCTGGATTTTCTCGAAATCGCGCAACTCGACCGTGTCGGCTGTTTTACCTATTCCGCGGTCGAAGGCGCCGCCGCTAATTCACTGGCCAACCCGGTAGAGGAATCGATCAAGCAGGAGCGCTATCACCGCTTCATGCAAAAACAGCAGGCTATCAGCAGTCGTAAACTGAGCCAGCGCGTCGGTCAGCGGTTAACTGTACTGCTCGAGTCCGCCACCGAACAGGGCTATGTGGCGCGCTCCTATGCCGATGCCCCCGAAATCGACGGCCTGGTGCATATCGATACCGGGCAGGCGCTGAATGCCGGCGATTTTTGCCAGGTCGAGATTACCGGCGCCGACGAATACGATCTTTACGCCACGCTCAGTAAGTAGATATTTTCATCCTCGATCCTGATCGGCAGGGATTCGAGGCGCTGTCCGGGACATGGCCCTAGTACGCACTCACCGGTATCGATCAAAAAGCGTGCATCGTGCACCGCGCACTGGATCAGCGAGCCCTCGATATCGAGAAACTGGTGGTCTACCCAGTCGAGCGGCGCCCCGGTATGCGGACAGCTGTTGCGATAAGCAAAAAATTCACCGTCGCGTCTAACCACGAAACCTTCCACCCGCCTGTCGACCAGCTGCAGCGAAAACCCGTAGGAACCAGGGTCAGAGAGGCGATCGAGCGCACAAATCAAGATCTTACTTTCCATATTTTATCTAAAGAATTCCTGCCTGCAGCCGACAACTAACATGCCGTTCTCTGAAGGCAAGAAGCGGATAGCAACCTGCACCTGGAAAGGCAGAAGACCGAGGAAACTTAAATTGATGTTACACAAGGTGGAAGAAAATACCGACTGGAGGTCGAAATATCAAGACACGCTCAGGCAACTCGAGGCGCGCGAGCTCGAGTGGGAGCAAATCGAAGCCCTGCTGCGCAAGGCCATCGGACGCCTGAGTATTGCCGGTCGCGGGTTCGACGATCGTCTGGACAAGCACCTGTTCCTAATCCAGGAACTTTCGCGCGGAAAACGCGATGAAAAACTGGCCGGCGCGCTAAAAAAACTGTCGGCGACCGTTGCCGCACTCGACGACACGCAAACAAACCGCAAATCGCGCCGCTCGGACCCGATCATGCTGATGCTCGAGCTGTTGCAGAACATTCACTTCGATGCCGCCCAGCGCGACCAGTTAAAGGAAATTTGCTCGGAGTTGCTGATCTCGGTGGCCAGCGGCCACGATCGCGACTCGATCAGCGTTTATATCCAGAAACTGTCGGCGTTGATCAACGAGAATTTCGATAACCTCGGCGATGACGCCAAAACCGTGAAAATCCTGTTTCGCCTGCTCGATCTGCTCGCCCTGGACGAAACCGGTAGCTCGGAGATACGCGCACGGCTCGGTCAGATCAACGAATTTCGCGACCGTGAACTGCAATCCCTGGCCGACCTGATCAACGCGCAACTCGGCTCTGCCAGCAAGGATTCATCGATCGACGAAGTCATGACCACCCTGCTCGAGCGGCTTGCGATCGTGCAGGGTTCGAGCGGCGCCGCACAGGAAATCCAGACGCGAGTACACGATGGTGTCGACGACGAGCAATGGCCCGATACGCTCAACGATATCGTCTCTTCGATTTCTGACTCGCTGAAGAAGCTCGACCAGGAAAAACGCGACCTCGAAGACTTTATCGTCAACGTTACCGCGCAGCTCGGTGAAATCACCGAGGTCATTTCCGCCGATCACAAGGACCACCAGTCCGATCACGAAGATGCCCAGTCGCTGCACGATTTCGTCCAGCAGGGCATGTCCCTGATTCAGAAGAATTTTCAGTCCGGCAGTGATTTACAGGAATTGAAGACTGAAATTTCGAAAAATATCGATGAAATCCGCGGCGGTGTCGATGATTTTGTCGATCGCTTCAACGAACGCCACGAGGCGACCGAGGAACGTAACATCAAGTTGACCCAACAGCTTTCGCAAATGGAACAGGAGACCCAGGAACTGCAGGTCATGCTCAGGGAAAACCGCACCAAGCTCATGTACGACGGCCTCACCGGGATTTACAGTCGTATGGCCTACGACGAGCGCATCGTGCAGGAACTGTCGCGCTGGAGCCGCTACCAGACGCCCTTTAGCTACGCGATGCTCGACATTGACCATTTCAAGCGCATCAACGATACCTATGGCCACAACGCCGGCGACAAGGCGCTCAGAATCGTCGCCCAGATCATGCAGAGTTACCTGCGCCAGTCCGACTATGTTTTTCGTATCGGCGGTGAAGAGTTTGTGCTGTTACTGACCAGCACGGACGCCGACGCCGCGGCCACCCTGGTGACAAAAATGCGCAACGGCATTTCTGAAAGCAGCTTCCATTTCAAGGGCGAGCCGGTGAGCCTGACATTATCGGCGGGTATTACCGAAACACGCGATGGCGACAATGTCGAATCGATTTATGAACGCGCCGACGAGGCCCTGTACAAGGCCAAGCATTCGGGGCGTAACTGTCAGTTCATTGCCGACTAGGCGAGTTCGGCAGGAGTTTTGGCAACTATGGTCAACGCATGCAATTCACCCGAAGTGATTTCGGCGTTGACGCAGGCATACACCAGTTTGTGGCGCTTGATCGGAGTCAGGCCCTCGAAGGCATTACTGGTGACATTGGCGACGAACTTGCCTTCGCCACCGCTGACGTCGACCGCGGCGTCGGGCATTTGCGCGGCGATTAACTGCTGAATCTGTTCAGGCGTCATGACTGCAAACATCCACAAATGAAATTGATCTATCAAACTATATTACAAGAGGCCCCAGGAAATACCATGCAAAAACTATTATTATGCTCGATGCTATTCATGCTCGGAATCGGCCAGGCTCATGCCGCCGACGAAGCGGAAGAAGCGGCGCCGAAATCCTCCGCCTATGTTTCGCTGGGCGACCCGATGGTGCTTAATCTCAGTGGCGGCAAGCGCCTGACCTTTCTGCAAATCAGCGCCGATGTGCTGGTCAGCGACTCGGATGCGGAAAGCACGATCGAGATCCACGTACCCGCGATTCGTCACAGCCTGATCATGCTGTTGAGCGAGCAAAATGCAAAAGATATCAAGTCACCGGCCAAACGCGAGGAGATTCGCCAGCAGGCCACCGCCCGCGTCAAGGGACTGATCGCCGACCTGTCGGGAAGCCAGGATGTCAGCGACGTTCTGTTTTCGAGTATTCTCGTTCAGTAGGTTTTAAAAGGGACAGTTTGGAATGGCACTTATTTAAGCGTGTCATTGCGAGCGAAGCGAAGCAATCTCCCTGATGACAGCAAGCTATTTGGAGATTGCTTCGCTTCGCTCGCAATGACGCCAAATCTGCCTTAAATATGTGCCATTGAGAACGGTTTACTTGTTTAGCAGCCGAAAAAAGTAAACTGTCTCCGCTATTTCGGCTCGAGCTTCAGATGTTCTCCGTCGACGCTGATCGACGACTGCCCATGAATGAACTCGAGTAGTTGCTCGCCCGCCATGGCAAAACGCCATCCCTGTGTCAGGCGGCTACTCTTCTGATTCAGAATCAGGTTGTCGATGTCCTTGCGCGTGGCAAGGGTCGCCAGGGCAATATCATTACTGTCGGATATCATCCGGCACAACGCCATCAGGCAATCGCCGAGCGCCATCTGGCGCGAGTCCAGGCTCTTTATCCTGTCGTGCTGCGGCCACTGTGCCGAATCCTTGTCGGCCGCCCGGGCAACTACCGCGAGCAGTTTTTCCCCGTGTCGTTTGACGGTCTTTTCGCCTAGTTCCGGAATTCTCGACAGCGCGTGCAAATTTTCCGGCTTTTGTCGCGCGATCTCGATAATCGCATCATCCTTGGCAATCCAGCGCCGCGGGCGATTCTGCTGTTGTGCCAGCTGCTCTCGCCAGCAGCATAGATCGCTGGCGATTTGCAATTTTTCGCCTTTCAGCTTTTGCACGCCCCGAAGCCGTTTCCACAGCTGCGACTGATCGACTTCGTAGTTGTCGGCGTCGCTCATCGCCTGCAACTCTTTTTCGATCCAGCTGTAACGGTGGCCGGACTCCAGCCTCGAATTAAGATCCTGGTAAACGGCCAGCAGGTAACGCACGTCATCCATCGCGTAATCGAGTTCGTCGCGGCTCAGCGGCCGGCGCGTCCAGTTGGCTCGAGTGTGTTTCTTCTCGAGCTGTACTCCGGTGATTTGCAGCACCAGATCGGCGTAGGAAATCTGGTGGTTATAGCCGAGCACCGCGGCGGCAAGCTGGGTATCGAATACCGGCGTCGGAACAGCAGCGAATTTCTGGTAGAGAATTTCCAGGTCCTGCGAAGACGAGTGAAATACCTTTAGCAGGTCCGCATTGACCAATATTTCGGCCAGCGGCGAAAAATCGGTGATTGCCAACGGATCGATGCAGGCCAGCAGGTCCTCGCCGGCAATCTGTATCAACGCCAGTTCGGCATAGTAAGTGCTTTCACGTATAAACTCGGTATCGATCGCGCAGTAGGAAGCCGTGGCCAGGGTAGCGCAAAAAGCCGCCAGGTCGGCGTCGGTATCGATATAGTCGTAATCAGGTTGCGCGCGGGAATTCATTTCAGTATCGCCTTGCGCCGAATATCGCGCAAAATCACGAACACCCAGGGCCAGAACAGCATACCGATAAGCGGTCCACCGGAAAAGGACAGCAGCGGCGGGGTTCGACCCATGATGCCTTCGACCCAGGCAACGATCAGCTGGTTTATCAGCAGCAGTACGAACACGTAAATGCATTGTTGCGCCATCGCTAGTACGTGAATACGATGGTAAAAGTTCATATTGATGAAAATGATAATAACCAGCGCCAGCGTATGCTGCCCAAGCAGCGTGCCCTGCGAGGTATCGAGCACCAGCCCGGTAAAAAACGCAAACCACAAACCGACTCGCTTCGGTAACGCCATACTCCAGTAAAGCAGAACCAGCGCAACCCAGTTCGGCCGGTAAATCTGCACCCAGTCGGGCAGGGGTAACGGCAGTATCATTAACAACAACGCCACCACCAGGCTCAGGTAAACGACCAGGTATCGCAATCTCGACATCTTATTGCCTGGGCTTGATCACGAGTACTTCGCGACTGGAGTCGAGCCGCGCCTTGGGCTGGGCAAACACGGTTACAAACCCGCGTACCCTGTCTTCGTTGATCTCGGTAACCCTGGCTACCGGGTAGTCGGGTGGAAATCGCCCCCCCAGCCCCGAAGTTACCAGTTCGTCCTCGATCTTGATATCGGCGGTCGCCGGCAGATAGCGCAGTTCCAGCTGGCTGGTAGAACCTCGTCCAAATGCAACCGAACGCGTGCCGCTGCGCACAAACTGCACCGGAATTGCGTGCTCCGGGTCGGAGATCAGGATCGTGGTCGCGGACTGCGGGTTGACGTGGATAACCTGTCCCATGACGCCGAAATCATCGATTACTGCATGGCCGATTTCGACGCCGTCACTGCTGCCCTTGTTGATTTCGATCAGTTGGCGATAGGGATTTTGATCGACCGATAACAGTTCGGCAACGATAACATCGTCGGCGATTTTGCGCGCAGAGCCGAGCAGGCTGCGCAGACGCTCGTTTTCCTCGGCCAGGATTTCGAGCTTTTGCAGTCTGGCATTGAGGATTCGACCCTCGGCCTTGAGCGCGGCATTTTCGTTCAGCAGGTCGGTATGCGAAGTAAACCAGTCACCGACCCAGCTGCCGCCGGTGACCGGCAGGCTGACCAGGTAGCGTAACGGCGACAGCGCCAGTGAAATATTGGTGCGCACCACTTCAAGATGATGGAAACGATGGTCGACGACCATCATGGTGATCGATATCACCACCAGAAACAGCGCCTTTAAAGATGCGCCACGTGCCTGGAGTAGGGTCTTCATTTAGGCGGCGGGCGTTGAAACTTTACTCTACCGCCAGGAAATCCAGTCCATGTTCATCGATCATTTCGAGCACCCGGCCGCCGCCACGGGCAACGCAGGTCAGCGGATCTTCAGCGATGATCACGGGTAAACCGGTTTCTTCCATGATCAGCCGGTCGAGGTCGCGCAACAGGGCGCCACCGCCGGTCAGCACGATACCGCGTTCGGCGATATCCGAACCCAGCTCCGGGGGGGTTTGCTCGAGCGCATTCTTGACCGCCGAGATAATGCCGTAAAGCGGGTCCTGCAGGGCCTCTAGAATTTCATTGCTGTTGAGGGTAAAGCTGCGCGGCACGCCCTCGGACAGGTTACGGCCCTTGACCTCCATTTCGAGCAAATCCTTGCCCGGGTAGGCCGCCGCGATCTCGACCTTGATTCTTTCCGCGGTTGCCTCGCCGATCAGAATGCCGTAGTTGCGGCGCACGTAGTTGATGATCGAGTCGTCGAAACGGTCGCCGCCGATTCTGACTGAAGCCGAATAGACGATACCGTTGAGCGACATGACCGCCACTTCGGAGGTGCCGCCGCCGATATCCAGCACCATCGAGCCCTGCGCTTCGTCGACCGGCATGCCGGCGCCGATTGCCGCCGCCATCGGTTCTTCGATCAGGTAAACCTTGCGTGCTCCGGCGCCGAGCGCCGATTCACGAATCGCGCGCCGCTCGACCTGGGTGGCGCCGCAGGGAACGCAGATCAAAACGCGCGGACTCGGCCGCATGAACTGGTTTTCATGAACCTTACGGATGAAATGCTGCAGCATTTTTTCGGTATAGGTGAAGTCGGCGATAACACCGTCTTTCATCGGCCGCTTGGCGGTGATGTTTTCCGGCGTTCGGCCCAACATCTTCTTGGCGTCGGTGCCGACCGCTTCGATCGATTTGGGTCCGCCGGGACCGCGATCCTGGCGAATTGCGACGACCGATGGTTCATTCAGGACAATTCCCTGACCTCGGGAATATATAAGCGTATTGGCCGTACCCAGATCGATCGATAAATCGTTGGATAACAGGCCGCGAATAGCTGCAAACATGCTGTGTTTTTTAACCCGTCGTGTGTTTTTTGAAGTGCCTGCGCACTGAATTCGCAGGGGCCACGCTACTTATAGCACAGAACGAGCGTACTCTAGCAATGGCAAGTGATTTTCTCAAGGTGAAATACCTTAAAAATCAGTCTTTTGCTTATACAAGCGGTGAAATTGTGGTAAGTTTGCGG
>Ga0224508_10000888_pt1 | contig 27655 bp, 24 predicted proteins | sample SF_Jan12_sed_USG_4_FD_170157 | JGI IMG/M metagenome (GOLD analysis project Ga0224508, IMG submission 170157) | Sediment microbial communities from San Francisco Bay, California, United States - SF_Jan12_sed_USGS_21 | ecosystem: Environmental > Aquatic > Marine > Sediment | place: USA... | reverse complement strand
TCGAGTGGGCTCATCCGTTTCGCTCCGCCTGAATGCGAATACTGTCGCATTGGCCCTGAAAGCGGGCAAGGCAGTCGTTAGGGCGCGACAGGTCCGGCGAGCGCATAATCGCACTTCGCCGGACCCGGCAAACGCGGTCTTCCGGCAATTAAATGAACGCTGTATTCTATTCTTGACGGGCAGGTTCGCTTGATGATTTAATTACTGAACGTCGTTCATTTAATTGCCGCCGTTCATCGCTCGATGACGCCTACACACCGACCAGTGACCGTTCGGTCAGGTCGGTGAGCAACAGGTACGGCATTTAACTGAACATTGTTCAATATAAGATTGAAGGAGAAATAAAATGCTGATTTCTCGAATATCGCGATACCTGGCGTTTTCCGCATCGATGCTGGTGGGAATGTCGGTCTCCATGCAAGACAGCGTCGCCGCGGGACTGCTCAGCCCGGCGGATGGGTCGACGCCGCCATTGGTGATCCAGGACCAATCCGTCCGCGTGGTCGTGGAGGATGGATACGCCATCACGACCGTGGATCAGGTCTTCCGCAACCCGCACTCGAAGGATTTCGAAGCGACTTACTCGTTCCCGGTACCGAACAAGGCGGCGGTATCGGGGTTTACCTATTGGATTGACGGCAAGCCGGTAACCGGTGAGGTGCTGCCGAAAGAAAAAGCGCGCCGTATCTACGATGCGGAGAAGCAAGCGGGTCGGGAAGCCGGGCTGACGGAGCAAAAATCGTATAAGACGTTCGATATATCGGTGACGCCGGTACGTGCCGGAAGAAACGCCCGAATTCGTTTGAGTTACATCCAGCCCGCCCATGTCGATACCGGGATTGGCCGGTATGTGTATCCGCTCGAAGAAGGCGGAGTCGACGAGAACAAGCTTGCCTTCTGGACGGCGAACGAGGAAGTGGCTGGCCGCTTCAGCTTCGACCTGCATCTTCGGTCGTCCTATCCGGCGACGGCGTTGCGGTTGCCGAAACATCCGCAAGCCGTCATCTCGAAAATCTCGGACCGTGAATGGCGGGTTCATATGGATAACGGCGGTGGCCGGTCCATCGCGCCGCAGCCGGTGAAATTCGATCCGGACGAGGCGGAAAATAAACCAATCATATCCGTCCCGACGCGGAAGACCCATGTCATCGTCGAACGCGAGGCGAGACCGGTGAAACGCCCGTCGGCGAACCAAGCGAATTCGTCTGCCTACCGGCTGGATACGGATATCGTCGTCTATTGGCGGTTGGCGGAGAACCTGCCCGGCAGCGTGGATTTCGTGGCCCATCGGCCGAACGCCGCCAAGCCCGGTACCTTCATGATGGTGCTGACGCCGGGCGATGACCTGAAGCCGATCGTGGAGGGCCGAGACTGGGTCTTCGTGCTCGACAAGTCCGGCTCGATGAAGCGAAAGTTCCGCACTCTGATTGAAGGCGTGGAGCAGGGGATCGGGCGCTTGCGGCCGTCCGATCGGTTCCGCATCGTCTTGTTCGATCGGCATGCATCCGAAGTCACGTCGGGATTCCGCGCGGCGACGCCGGAAAATGTCAAACAAGCCATCGCTGCGCTCCGCGCCGTACAACCCGGCGATTCGACGAACCTGTTCGACGGATTGAAGCTCGGCCTGAAATTCGTGGAAGCGGACCGAACCACCGCCATTCTCCTGGTCACCGACGGCGTCGCGAATGTCGGTGAGACCCGCAAGAAAGCCTTACTCAAGCTCGTAAAAAAGGCGGATGTGCGGTTGTTCACCTTCGTGATGGGCAACGGCGCGAACCGTCCCTTGCTGAACGGCATGACCAGGGCGTCGGGCGGCACGTCGATCAGTATTTCCAACAGTGACGATATCGTCGGCGCCGTGATGGCGGCGACGTCAAAGGTCACGCATGAAGCCCTGCATAAGGTCTCGATAAAGATCGGCGGGGTACGGACAGGTGAATTGACCCCGGAGCGCCTCGGCAGCCTGTATCGCGGCGAGCAGCTTGTCGTGCTCGGGAAATACTGGGGACCGGGCGACGCGAAAGTAACCTTGTCCGGGCTCATCTCCGGTCAACCGGTGACCTACACCACCCGGTTCGATTTCCCGGCCACGGCAACGTTGAATCCCGAAATCGAACGGCTGTGGGCGTTTTCGGCGATCGATGCCCAGCTCCGCGACATCGACGATTTCGGGGAAAGCGCTGATCGCAAACAAGTGGTGACCGACCTGGGCGTCGAATATGGCTTGGTCACCCCGTATACGTCGATGCTGGTCGTGCGGAATGACATATTCGTCAAGCAAGGTATCGAGCGGCGCAACACGGCCCGCCGCGTGACGGAAACCGCTGCAGCCACCAAACGGGCGAGTGGGCCCGTGCGGAGCCGCCGCGTCGATAAAAAGAAGCCTATGTTCAGGACGCCGCAACCGAGCTACAGCGGCGGCGTGTCGCGTGGCGGTGGTGGATCGACCGGTTTGGTCGGCTTGGTGTTGCTGCTGATCTTCGGAGCCGCGGTGTTGCGGAGCCGAAAGCGAGCGAAAGCATAGTGGTGAGCATTTTCTCCGATCAACGCGTGAACCAGGGCGGCGTTCGGCCGCCCTGGTTCACGCTCGTTCTCGGCTGCGTCCTGTTGGGTCTCTTTGCGGTGGCGGGACCGATGCCGGATGGTTTGGTTTTTGATCGTGGGGCGATTGCCGCGGGAGAATGGTGGCGCCTCGTGACCGGTCATCTGGTCCATGCAGACGGCCGCCATCTCGGCGCGAATGTGTTCGCGCTGATGATCATCGGGACCGTTCTGGAGTCGGTCCTGCGACTCGGCAGTAAATCGCTGATGATTCTCAATCTCTTTGCGATGCTTGCCATCGATGCCGTGCTGTCGCTGGCCGTACCGGGACTCGCCTGGTACTGCGGATTTTCCGGTGTTCTCAATGCTTTGTTTGTTGCCGCGGTGTATGGGCAGTGGCGCGAAACCGCCGAGCCGGTCTATGGCCTCTTTGCGTTGGGCGGTTTGGCCAAAATTGCGATAGAAACTTCCACTGTCGGCGCCTTGCTGCCAACTTCAAGTTTGCCGTCCATCACCGAGGCGCATTTTGCCGGGTATTCAGCAGGTTTGATTGTGTGCGTGGTCGCGGCATTTCTGTTTACGAGAAGGGGCGTTCGCCGCCGGTCGCGATCCGCCCTTCAACCAATTGCGGTCGAAAGCTAGATTAGGACTATGCAGCAATATCTCGATCTGATGCGTCATATCCGGGAGAACGGCGTCTTCAAGGGCGACCGCACCGGCACCGGCACGCAAAGCGTCTTCGGCTATCAGAACCGGTACGATCTGGCCGCCGGGTTTCCGATGGTGACGACCAAGAAATTGCACCTCAAATCCATCGTCTATGAACTGCTCTGGTTCCTGAAGGGTGACACGAATGTCCGTTACCTGCAGGACAACGGCGTGTCGATCTGGAACGAATGGGCCGATGAGAACGGCGAGCTCGGGCCGGTTTACGGCAAGCAATGGCGTTCCTGGCCGGCGCCGGACGGGCGCTCGATCGATCAGATCGGCGGGCTGGTCGAGCAGATCCGGCGCAACCCGGACTCGCGCCGGCTGATCGTCAGTGCCTGGAACGTGGCCGATGTGGACGGTATGGCGTTGCCGCCCTGCCACTGCCTGTTTCAATTCTATGCCGCCGAGGGCCGTCTTTCCTGTCAGCTGTACCAGCGCAGTGCCGATGTGTTCCTCGGCGTGCCGTTCAATGTCGCGTCCTACGCGCTGTTGACGATGATGGTGGCGCAGGCGGCGGGGCTGGTGCCCGGCGAATTCGTGCATACCTTCGGCGACGTGCATCTTTACGCCAATCACCTGGAGCAAGCGGATCTGCAATTGCAGCGAAAACCCTACGACTTGCCGCGCATGATTCTGAACCCCGACGTGCGGGATATCTTCGCCTTCCAATATGAGGATTTTACGCTCGAGAACTATCGGTTCCATCCGCATATTCCCGCCAAGGTCGCGGTGTAGGAAGAGCACGGTGGTTCGCTGCGCCCTGATCGTGGCGATGGCCGAGGACCGCATCATCGGGCGGGACGGCGGGCTGCCCTGGCGGCTGTCCGCCGACCTCAAACATTTCAAGACGTTGACGATGGGCAAGCCGATCATCATGGGCCGCAAGACCTACGAGTCGATCGGACACCCCTTGCCGGGCCGCGCGAATATCGTCGTGTCGGGCAATCCGGATTTTTCCGCCGAAGGCGTGATCTCCGTTCGCTCCGTCACGGAAGCGCTGAGCCGCGCCGAAGCGATCGCGACGAATGACGGCGTGGACGAGATCATGGTGATCGGCGGCGCCGCCATTTACGCGGCGACGCTGCCGCATGCGGACCGCATATACCTCACCGACGTGCATGCGGCGGTTGACGGCGACACCCGGTTCCCCGAATTCGATCGCGAATCCTGGCGCGAAGTCGACCGCACGGAATGCCCGGCGTCCGGCGATGCGCCGGCGTTCAGTTTCGTATTGCTGGAGCGGCTGGACCGCTAGCTAGACCAATTCTTGTTCGAATAGACTCAAGTGAAATGGTCACTCTCGTTGTTTTTACGCAAATATGTCGTCGCGAACCGTTTCGGTTCGCTCGGGATTTGCTCTAGGCATCGGGTGCGGGCGTAAAGTCCTCGACCTGAAACGCGCCGGCGCAGACCGTCAGGAATTGCGACATGTCGACCTCCTGCCATTGGTCCATGTCGGAATTCAACGGTTCGGAGACCACCATCAGTCCCGACTCCGGGCACTCCTTTTGCGGGTTCAATCCGACATACAGGGTCGGTGCGCGGTCGTCGCTGGCGTAGCGGATGGCGTGAATCGTCTCACCGTCGGTGACGGCGGCGGTCAGCCGGAACGCCTGGCTTACCTGCGCATCCTTCATGACCGACTCGACTTGATGAACCGACCGGCGGAAGGCGCTCATCGGGTCCTCGTTGAGCCCATTCGTCAGCAGCAGGCAGAAGAACGTCTCGCTGTCCGTCGTGCCCAGGCGGTGGTGATAAAATGCGTCGGAAATCAGCCGGTCGATTTCCCGGCGGACCGTGTCGAACCGGCCGATTTGGCCATTGTGCATGAACATCCAGCGGCCGGATCGAAACGGGTGGCAGTTGTTGCGCGACGTTCCCGAACCGGTCGAGGCGCGCACATGGGCAAAAAACAGCGGGCTTCGAATATGCGCGGCGACGTTTTTGAGGTTCGCGTCGTTCCAGGCTGGAAGAATGTCGCGGAACACGCCCGGCTCGTTGCCGTCGCCATACCAGCCGAGGCCGAATCCGTCACCGTTTGTCGGCGTGACCCCCATGCGCGCATGCAGGCTTTGTTCGATCAGCGAGTTTTCCGCCTCGAACAGGAAGATTTCCGGCAGAACGGCGGGGCCGGTATAGGCGAGCCAGCAGCACATGGCGGAACCCTATGCCGGCCCGCGCGCGCGCCCGCAACGATAATGGCCGTGGCTTGCCGTTCCGGTGGGCGGGTCCTAAGCTCAATCGGAGAGAGGATATCGCAATGGCAGATGCAATAGGCGGCGCCGGGTTTCGATTGAATGCCTTGGGTAAGACTTTTGCGGCGGAAGTCTCGGAGATCGATCTTTCGGATCCGCTTGACGACGCGGTCTTCGCCGACCTGACGGACGCTTTGTTCAAGCATCATGTCCTCGTGTTTCACGGTCAGAGCCTGCAGCCTGCGGCCTTTCGCGCCTTGGCGCTGCGCTTCGGCATGCTGCAGCCGCATGCGCTGCGGAACTATCATCACAAGGAATTTCCCGACCTGTCCTGGCTGACCAATGTGAAGGCGGACGGTTCGGTAGATTCGTTCGGCGTCCAGCGGGCGACCACCTGGCACACCGACGCCACCTCGCGGACCAACCCGCCCGCCATGGCGATGCTCTATGCCTTCGAGGTGCCCGAAAGCGGCGGCGGCACCCTGTTCGCCGACATGGAAGCGGCCTTTGCCGCCTTGCCGGCCGAGCAGCGGGAGCGGCTCTCCGGGCTCACCGGTCTGCACCGCTATGCGGCCGGCCCCGGCGGCGCCATGTACCGGAATGTGCTCGATGCGGATCAGGATGAAGACCGCGTGGACAGCCGTCATCCGGCGGTCCTGCCCCATCCCCATACCGGCCGGCCGATCCTGTACGTGAACAGCATCCACACCCGCGGCTTCGACGGCATGTCCGATGAAGACGGCTACGCCCTGGTCGAGGAACTGATGATCCATGCGACCCGGCCGGAATTCCTGTACCGCCACGATTGGCGGGTCGGCGATCTGGTGATGTGGGACGAATACGGCACGATGCATCGGAGCGCCGGCGACTACCGGCCCGAACAGCGCCGGGTCATGTTACGCGCGCTGGTCTGCGACAACGCGGTGCAGGCGCTGCAACCGGCGGGCTAGAGCAAATCCCGAGCGAACCGAAACGGTTCGCGACGACGTATTTGCGTCAAAACAAAGAGATAGACCATTTCACGTGAGTCAATTTGAACAAGAAATGGTCTAAGGATCCTCTGCGGTCATGCCGAACACCAGCAGCAGGAAGGCGTAGACCATCGCGGTTTCCTTCAGGCGGTCGAACCGCCCGGCGGCGCCGCCATGGCCCGCGTCCATATTGGTGTGCAGCAACAGCGTATTCTGATCGGTCTTCAGCGCGCGCAGCTTGGCGACCCATTTCGCCGGCTCCCAATAGGTGACGCGCGGATCGGTCAGCCCCGCCGTGATCATCATGTGGGGATAATCCACGGCCGCCACATTGTCGTAGGGCGAATAGGATTTGATGGTGCGATAGGCCGCCGGGTCTTCGATGGGATTGCCCCATTCCGGCCATTCCGGCGGCGTCAGCGGCAGCGTGTCGTCGCACATCGTATTGAGCACGTCGACGAAGGGCACCTCGCCGATCACCGCATTGAACAGGTCGGGCCGCAGGTTTGCGACCGCGCCGACCAACATGCCGCCGGCGCTGCCGCCGTGGCAGGCGATGGCGCCCGGACGGGCATAGCCGTCATCGCGGAGTTTTTCCGCCGCGCCGATGAAGTCGAGAAACGTGTTCATCTTGTGCTCGCGCTTGCCGGCGAGGTACCAGCCATAGCCGCGTTCGGTGCCGCCGCGGATGTGGGCGATGGCATAGACGAAACCCCGGTCGACCAGGCTCAGGCGCGATACGCTGAACGACGCGGGGATGGCGTGGCCGTAGGAGCCATAGCCGTAGAGCAGCAGCGGGGCCGACCCATCGAGCTTGGTGTCCCGGCCGAACAGGATCGAAACCGGAACCGTCTCGCCGTCATGGCTCGTAGCGAATATGCGGTGAGTGACATAGTCGTCCGGGTTGTGGCCGCTCGGCACTTCCTGCTGTTTGCGCAACGACCGGTCGCGGGAGGTCATGTCGTAATCGTAGATCTGCTCCGGCGTGGTCATCGAACTGTAGGCGAAGCGGAGCGTCGTGGTCTCGAATTCGTAGCCGCCGAGCAGGCTCAGGCTGTAGGCGGCTTCGTCGAAAGCGATGCGGTGTTCGTCGCCGTCGCTCAGCCGTCGGATGACGATACGCGGCAGCCCGTCTCGGCGTTCGAGCCGGACGAGATGATCTGCAAAAAGCTCCATGTCGACGATCAGCGTCCCATCCTGATGAGGCACCAGATCCTGCCAGTGCTGCCGCCCGGGCCGGTCGACCGGGGCGGTCATCAGCTTGAAGTCCTCGGCCCCGTCCGCATTGGTGAGAATGATCAGTTGATCGCCGTGATGGCTGACCGAGTATTCCAGTTCAGTTTCCCGGGCCGCGACGAGCACGGGAGCGCTGTCCGGTTGCGCGGCGTCGATCAGCCGCACCTCGGAGGTTTCATGGTCGTGCGCGTCGATGACGATGAAGCGCCGGCTTTCGGTGCGGCCGATGCTGACGAAGAAGCCGGCATCCGGCTCCTCATAGATCAGGGCGTCCGTGGCCGGATCGTCCCCGACGCGATGGCGATAGACCCGTGACGGGCGGTGGTTGTCGTCGAGCACGGTGTAGAAAAATGTTTCGCCGTCATTGGCCCACACCAGCGCGCCATGGGCGTTGGCAATCGTATCGTCGAGCAGCCGACCCTGCGTCAGATCCTTGACCTGAATCGTATAGATCTCGGATCCGTTCAGGTCGGTCGCATAGGCGAGCCGCCGGTGATCCGGGCTTTGGCGGCACGCGGCGACATCGAAATAGGGATGGCCTTCGGCCTCCCGATCGCCGTGCAGGAGAATTTCTTCGTCTTGGCTGTTCCCATCCCGGGTCCGGCGGCAATAGAGCGGATGTTGGCCGCCGGTCTCGTACCGGCGGTAATATTCGTAGGCGCCATCCGGCGCGGGGACGGAGGAATCGTCTTCCTTGATGCGGCCCTTGATTTCCTCGAACAGTCGGCCCTTCAAATCCGCGACCGGCGCCAGGATGGCGGTCGTATAGTCGTTCTCCGCCTCCAGATAGGCGCGAATCTCGCCATCCAGCACGTCCGGCTCGCGCATCACCTGCTGCCAGTTCTCATCCTTGAGCCAGGCGTAGGGATCTTCCAGCCGGTCGCCGTGCCGCTCGGTGACGGACGGGCGCGGCGCGGCGCGCGGCGGCGCGGGAACCTTTGCGTCGGTCATGGTCGGCCGATCGCCGGTCAATAGGTGATGACGCTGCGGATCGAATCGCCGCTATGCATCAGATCGAAGGCATCGTTGATCTTGTCCAGCGGCATAGTGTGGGTGATCAAGTCGTCGATATTGATCTTGCCGTTCATGTACCAGTCGACGATTTTCGGCACGTCGGTACGGCCCTTGGCGCCGCCGAACGCGGTGCCGCGCCAGACCCGGCCGGTGACCAGTTGGAACGGACGGGTCGAAATTTCCTGCCCGGCGCCGGCGACGCCGACGATAACGCTTTCACCCCAGCCCTTGTGTGCGCATTCCAGCGCCTGGCGCATGACGTTCACGTTGCCGATGCATTCGAAACTGTAGTCCGCGCCGCCCTTCGTCAGGTCGACGAGATACGCCACCAGGTCGTTGCCGACTTCACTCGGGTTGACGAAATGAGTCATGCCGAATTTTTCGGCCAACGCCTTCTTCTTCGGATTGAGGTCGACACCCACGATCATGTCGGCGCCGGCGATCCGCAGTCCCTGAATCACGTTCAGGCCGATGCCGCCAAGCCCGAACACCACGCAATTTGCGCCCGGCTCAACCTTTGCCGTGTTCATCACCGCGCCGAGCCCGGTGGTGACGCCGCAGCCGATGTAACACACCTTATCGAAAGGGGCGTCCTCGCGGATTTTGGCGAGGGCGATTTCCGGCACCACCGTGTGGTTGGAAAAGGTGGACGTACCCATGTAGTGGTAGATCGGGTCCTTGCCGAGCTTGAAGCGGCTGGTTCCATCCGGCATCACGCCCTGGCCCTGGGTTTCGCGGATCGACTGGCACAAATTGGTTTTGCCGCTGACGCAATATTCGCAGGTCCGGCATTCCGGCGTGTACAGCGGGATCACATGATCGCCCGGTTTCAGGCTGGTGACTCCGGCGCCGACATCGACCACCACGCCGGCACCTTCATGGCCCAGAATCGCGGGAAACACACCTTCCGGGTCCTCGCCCGAGCGGGTGAAATCGTCGGTGTGGCAGACTCCCGTCGCCTTGATCTCGACCAGGCATTCGCCGGCTTTCGGGCCGTCGAGCTCCACAGTTTCTATGCTGAGCGGTTCCCCGGCCTTGTGTGCGACAGCGGCGCGCGTCTGCATCGTGCCAGTCCTCCTTGTCTAGCGGTTGGAATTGGTTGGCTCTTCTCGGCCGGAATCGTGTCAGAGCTTGGCGGATGAGGCAAGCGGCCTACGCGGCCGTTATTCGCTTCCGACCAACAACGTCCAGTAGTGAATTTTCGTGACGCTGCCCCAATCGTTCGGGGCGTAGCTGTAACCGATGCCGGCGTCGCGCACCCGCTCGTCCAGAATGGCGGCGCGATGGTCGGGCGACGCCATCCATCCGTTGAGCGCCTCGTGCATGTTCGGCTGACCCGCCGCGATGTTCTCGATAATCCATCGCCAGCGGTATCCGAACGCGTCGGCGCGTTCGGTCATCTTGGCGCCATCCGGGTCCTTGTGATCGAAAAAATCACGGTGGATCATGTTGTTGGTGTGCAACTGCGCGGCTTTATTGAGGCGGTTGTCGAGGCGCAACCCCGTTAGGCCGTGTTGCGCGCGGATCGCATTCAGACGCCGCAGCATGTCGAGGCGCCACGTCTCGGGATCCGGCCGTTTGCCGCTGGCCGTCCCGGTTACAGCCAAGAACAGGATCACGCCTATCATGGCCCAGGCCAAGAGCGCGGCGGCGCGCAGGGGAAAATGGTTTCGGCGCACCGGAGTTTCGCGTCGCGACTGCCGACGCGCGGGTCGCATCATTGCACCACGATGTTTGGCGCCTGCCGGACCGCTGCGTTGTCCGTGGCGGAGAGCTGCTGCCACACTTTTTCGGCGATCCCGCGATAGGCGGCGGCGTGTTCCGAATCGGGCTTGCTGACCACGATTGGCTGGCCGCCGTCCGAGGTTTCGCGGATATCCAGATGCAATGGAATTTCGCCGAGAAAGTCGATGCCGAGTCGTTCCGCTTCCGACCGGGCGCCGCCATGACCGAAGATGTCCGCTTGATGGCCGCAGCTCGGGCACAGGAAATAGCTCATGTTTTCGATAATCCCGAGCACCGGCACATCGACCTTGCGGAACATGTTCAAGCCCTTGCGCGCATCGAGCAGCGCAATATCCTGCGGTGTCGAAACGATGACGGCGCCGGCAAGCGGGACCTGCTGCGCCATGGTGAGTTGCGCGTCGCCGGTGCCGGGCGGCATATCGACGATCATCACGTCCAGGTCGCCCCAGTTCACGTCACGCAACATTTGCTGTAGCGCGCTTTGAACCATTGGCCCGCGCCAGATCATCGGCGTTTCTTCGTCGACCAGAAATCCCATCGACATGACCTTGATGCCGAAATTCTCCATCGGCTGCAGGACCTTGCCGTCGTGGGTGACCGGTTTTCCGGCAATGCCCATCATTCGGGGCTGCGATGGGCCATAAATGTCGGCGTCGAGCAGTCCGACGGTGCAGCCCTGCGTTGCCAGCGCGAGGGCCAGGTTCACCGCGGTGGTCGATTTTCCGACGCCGCCTTTGCCGCTGGCCACCGCCACGATGTTTCGGACACCGGGCGCGAGCGGTTGTCCCGGGAGGGCGGCGGCCGCCTGTTCCGGCCTCTGTGCCTGTTGCGGCGGGGCGCCGCCTGGGCGATGTGCGGTCAACACCGCCGTTACCGATAACACGCCGGCAACGGCGTCCACCGCGGCTTCCGCCGCCTTTCTGAGGGGCTCCATCGCCGCGCCCTTTTCAGCCGGGACCTCCAGCGAAAATCCCACATTGCCGTCTTTGACAACCAGGCCGCTGACGATCCCGAGCGAGACGACGTCCGTGCCGCTCTCCGGGTCGACGACCCTTTTGAGCGCGTTCAGGATTTCCGTCTCAGATACCTGCGCCATGGTTGAAAACTCCCTATTTTACCCAATATGCCGTGCATGGCTGGTTTTTCGCATTTGCTTGACCGGCTACGCTGTCATATATGATCCAATCCCAGATTGGAAAGACTTGGTTTGGACGGGCGAGTGACAGCCGTTCATGAAATCTGAGACGGCGAGGAAAACATATGCCTTGGCAGAATCAAAACGGTGGCGGCAGTGGTGGGCCTTGGGGCGGACGCGGTGGCGGCGCCGGCGGTGGCGGCGGCGGGACTCCGCCGCCCGATCTCGAGGAAATGCTGCGCCGTGGTCAGGATAAATTAAAACGGATCATGCCGGGCGGCGGCGGCAAGGGCATGATCATCGGCGGAATAGTCGTGCTCGTGCTGCTTTGGGCTGCAACCGGGTTTTACCGGGTGCAGGCCGATGAGCAGGGTGTCGCGCTGATCTTCGGTAAATTCTGGACGAAGTCGAACCCGGGGCTCCATTGGAACGCGCCCGCGCCGATCGGCGAGGTGTTCACGCCGAAGGTGACCCGGGTCAATCGCGAAGAGATCGGTTTTCGCTCGGCCGGCAGTGGACGCCGCGCCGGTGCCGTTCGAAGCGTGTCGACCGAGGGGCTGATGCTCACGGGCGACGAGAACATTATCGACATTCAGTTCGTTGTGTTCTGGCAGATCAAGGACGCCTTCAAGTATTTGTTCAACGTCCGCAATCCGAAACAAACCGTCAAAGTAGTGGCGGAAAGCGCGATGCGCGAGATTGTCGGCAAAAGCGAATTCGAGTTCGCCCGGACCACCGGCCGCGGTGCGATTACCGCCGATACGGGAAAACTCATTCAGCAACTCCTGGACGAATATGACGCGGGCATTCAGGTGCGTCAGGTCGAAATGCAGGGCGTCGATCCGCCCGCGGCGGTAATCGACGCTTTCCGCGACGTGCAGGCGGCCCGCGCTGACAAGGAACGCGCCGTCAACGGGGCGACCGCCTATCGAAACGAGGTGACGCAGAGGGCTGAAGGTGAGGCATCGCAGGTCATCGCCGCTGCGGAAGCCTACGAACAGGAAACCATCGCTCGCGCCAGTGGCGAGACACAGCGGTTCATCTCCATCTATAATGAGTATCTGCAGGACAAGGACGTGACCCGGCGGCGACTCTATCTCGAAACGATGGAGACGGTACTCAACGGTATGGACAAAGTGCTGCTGGATGACACCGGGCGCGGCTCGGGCGTGGTGCCGTATCTGCCGCTCGATAAACTCCGGCCCAACAGGGCGGGCTCGCCGACAGCGGCCGGTACCGAGACACCGGGAGAAAAACAATGAAACGCGGCTTGCTGATTTTAGGAATTCTAGTCGTCCTGGTTGGTGCGACGCTGCTGAGTGCAATTTTCATTGTTCGGGAAGATCAACAGGCGCTGGTATTGCAGTTCGGTGATCCGAAGGAAACTTACCGGGATGCGACCTATTATTTTAAAATCCCGTTCATTCAGAACGTCGTCTATTTTGACAAACGCGTCTTGGATTTCGACGCTTCCAAGGCCGAGGTTCCGACCCTTGACCAGAAGCAACTCGTGGTCGACGCGTTTGCGCGCTACAGGATTACGGATCCGCTCGAGTTTTATAAGACCGTCAACAACGAGGCGGTTGCCCAGGGCCAGCTCAACAACATTATCAACGCGAACTTGCGGGAAGTTTTCGGCAAGGCGAGTCTTGCGCGCCTGCTGACCGCCGAACGCTCGAAGCTGATGCTGGAGATCACCAAGCTGGTCGATGAGGGCAGCCGTCATCTTGGGATCCAGGTGGTGGATGTGCGGATCAAGCATGTCGATCTGCCGGAAGAAAACAGTAAGGCGATCTTTCGCCGGATGCAGACCCAGCGTGAACAGGAAGCGCGCCGCATCCGGGCCGAAGGCGATCGGGATGCGCGGCGCATTCGGGCCGACGCCGATAAGACGCAGCGCGTTATCATTGCCGAAGCCCGCAAGACATCGGAGATTACCCGAGGCAAGGGCGACGCCAAGGCAACCCAACTCTACAATAACGCTTACGGGCGGGATCGCGGGTTCTTCGATTTCTACCGCTCCCTGCAGGCGATGCGGACCGGACTGGATGGCAAGACCACCAGCTATGTCGGCCCGCCGAAGGGCGAATTCTATCGGTTCTTCGACAATGACGGGGACGGGAAGGTCAAACGCAAATAGCGGTTGACCGAACCGGGCCGCTGCAGATGGATGATTTTATTGCCGCCTTCGGCCTGGTGCTTGTATTCGAGGGCGCATTGTACGCGCTGTTCCCGGCATTCATGCAGCGCGTAATGGCTCAGGTGCTGGAAATGCCGCCGGCGATCATGCGGAATGGCGGTCTTTTTGCGGCCGTCGTTGGATTTGGCATCGTCTGGCTCGTGCGCCGATAAATTCGGGACGATTTGAGCGCTTCGGCGTATGCGCTCTTAGAAAATTACAAAATCGTTTCGTGTCACTAACTTGTTAACGAAGATTTACCTCTATTTCGATAAGCATTGTCGATTATATTGACTTCGATCCCAGCCGGTGCCACATGGGCTGAGCTGACGCTATCCGGATTTTCCGGGCTGGTGCTTTGGGACGCCGACGGAGGGGCGCATGAAACAGTCATTCCATCCGATGCCGAATGTGGCCGAAAGGGCGCACGGGCTGGTCCGTTACGGGCTGCTGGTTGCGTTCGTCTCCGTCCTTGCGGTGCTGCCGCTGGCACAGGCTGACGCGCGCGGCGCGCCGGACAGTTTCGCCGATCTCGCGGAACGTCTGCTGCCGGCCGTGGTGAATATTTCCACCACCCAGAAAGCCGCCGGCCGGCCGGAAAACATGCCTCAGTTCGATTTTCCGCCGGGGTCGCCATTCAAGGAATTCTTCGAACAGTTCCAGCGCAAGCGCCGGGAAGCGCCGCAACGGCGCGGCACGTCGCTGGGGTCGGGCTTCATCATCGACCCGACCGGCTTCATCGTCACCAACAATCATGTAATCGACGGTTCCGACCAAATTACCGCGGTGATGCAGGACGGACGGAAGTTCGAGGCAAAATTGGTCGGCCGGGATCCGAAGACCGATCTCGCCTTGCTGAAGGTCAAGACGAAGAAAAAGCTGCCCTATGTGCGGTTCGGCGAATCCGATGGCGCGCGCGTGGGCGATTGGGTTCTCGCGATCGGCAATCCGTTGGGGCTTGGCGGAACGGTGACCGCGGGCATCATTTCCGCGCGTGGTCGCGATATCCGGTCCGGTCCCTATGATGACTACATCCAGACCGATGCGCCGATCAATCGCGGCAATTCCGGCGGCCCGCTGTTCAACATGAAGGGCGACGTTGTTGGCATCAACACCGCGATCCTGTCGCCTTCCGGCGGCAGCATCGGCATTGGTTTTGCCGTGCCGTCCCAGATCGCCGCCGGTGTCATCAAGCAATTGCGTAATTTCGGGTCCACTCGCCGCGGCTGGCTGGGTGTCCAGATCCAGGCGGTAACGGACGAAATCGCCGAAAGCATTGGGTTGAAATCCCCGCATGGCGCGATGGTCGCCGGCGTGGTCAAGAAAAGTCCGGCGGAAGCCGCTGGATTCAAGACCGGCGACGTGATTTTGACGTTCGATGGACGCCGCGTCACCGAATCGCGCCGGTTGCCGCGCATGGTTGCCGAAACGGATGTCGGCAAGAATGTGCGCGTGGTGGTTTGGCGCAACGGCCGGAAGACGAATTTGACCGTCCGGCTGGGTGAACTTGAAAAGGTCGATCAGGCGTCGTTGAGCGCGCCTGCCGCGCCACAGGGCGCCGAAAAAGGCGGCAAGGAAATCAAGGAACTTGGGCTGACCCTGTCGGCGATTACCAAGGAACTGAAGAGCCGGTTTGAGTTGGCCGACGACCTCGATGGCGTCGTGGTCACCAAGGTTGAAGAGGAAGGCTCGGCCTCGGAAAAGGGCCTTCGGGTCGGCGATGTCGTGGTCGAGATCAATCAGGAAAAGGTGAAATCGGTCGTCGAAGTGAACAAACAGGTCGTTCGCGCCAAGAAGGCGGGTCGCCGCTCGGTGCTCCTGTTGATCAATCAGGGCGGAGATTTGCGGTTCCTCGCACTCAAGATCGACAGTAAAAAGGGCTAAACCGCCCGAACGTTACGCCGAGCGGCTTTTGCATTCACTTGGGAGAGCGGCTACTCTGCGCTGATCTCTCATTCATCGCGGTTTCCCAAGTTTGTCCAGTCCTGCCACGCCCTCGCCGTTTCGCCTGCGCGAATTCGGCGCCGCTTATCTCCTTGGCGCCGGTCATGGTGCATCGCACTGGATCACCGGGACTTTCTTCCTGCTGCTACCCAAAATTCGTGAAGAGTTCGGCTTTTCCTACGCTGCCATCAGCCTGATCGGCACGGTCTATTACGCCGGCTCGCTGGCCACCAATCTGGTCAGCGGGCCGGTCGTCGACATATCCGGGCGGCGTATCGTGTTTCAGGTGATCGCCCTGTTCCTCGTCGGCTTGGCCATGGTCGGGCTCGGGTTTACCGGCAATATCGCTTTGATTGCCGTGATGGCCCTGCTGATCGCGAGCGCCAACAATCTTTGGCATCCGGCGGCCATGTCTTTCCTGTCGTCCGAATACCCCGCCAACCGCGCATTCGTGCTCTCGATTCATGGGGTCGGTTCCAATGTCGGCGAAGCGGTCGGGCCGTTGGCCGCCGGCTTTATGTTGAGCACGCTGGCCTTCGGATGGCAGAAAACAGCGATCGCCAGCGCCATTCCGGCCCTCACGATGGCGGTGGTTACACTGTTGGTGCTGTTGCCGAAGGATCGGCCGATCGGTGCCGGCGCGGCGCGGCGCGGCGTCGACGCCCGGACCTATATGCGCGGCATGTGGATGCTGTTGCGCGAGCGCGCGATGCTGGGACTGACGATCATGGCCGGGTTCCGCAGCATGGCCCAATCCGGCCTGAAGTTCTTCCTGCCGTTCTATATCGTCGACGTCCTGAATCTGCCGTATGTCTATGCGGGATTCGCAATGACCGCGCTCTTGCTCGGCGGCATGATCGCGGCGCCGATCGCCGGCATGTATTCCGACCGCGTCGGCAGGCGCGCCGTGATCATGGTATCCCTCTGCGTGTCGTCGGTGATCATCGTCCTGCTGACGGCGATTGGCGACGGCAAGACATTCGTTTTCGGGATTGCGCTGCTCGGCTTTACGATGCTGGCGATACGGCCGGTCATCCAGGGCTGGCTGATGGATATCGTGCCCCATAGCCTTGCCGGCTCGGCCATCAGCGTGATGTTCTCCGTGCAAAGCGTGAAGTCGGCGATCACGCCGGCCCTCGGCGGGCTTGTTGCCGAGATTTACGGTTTGACCGCCGTCTTTTATATGCTCGCCGGAATTCTACTCTTGGCCAACTTGGTGGTCTTTATCCTGCCGCGCCATGCGGCCGAACCTACCGGAACAGCCCCCTAAGGGGGCGATTGGCCGAAACCGTGCTGTCCACAGTCCTCAAGTTCAAGATTCCGGGGCCGGTGTTGCTGCTGTCGTGCGGCCACGGGGCCACCCATTGGGTCGCGGCGACGATCTATATCCTGTTGCCGATGATCAAGGAGCATTTCGGGCTGAGTTATGCCCAGGCCGGGTTGTTCCTGACGGTTTTTCATATCAGTTCGTTCGCCGCAAATTTCGCCAGCGGGATCGCGGTGGATATGACCGGCCGCCGGGTCGCGGTGCAAATTGCCTCGCTGATCGTCGGCGGCATGGCGATCGTCGGCTTCGGGCTTACCGGGGTCTATTTCGTGCTGTACGCCATGATCGGTTTCATCGGCGCCGCAGTGCAGTCCTGGCATCCGGGCGCCTTGTCCTATCTGGCATCCGAATATCCGACCCGCCGGGGATACGTGCTGGCGATCCATGCGCTGGGTGCGAATGCGGGCGACGCGGTGGCGCCGCTGGTCGCGGGAATTCTGCTGCTGTGGCTGAATTGGCAAACCACCGCCTTCGTCGCCGCGGTGCCGGCGTTTATCATGGCGGCCCTGCTCGCGGTAACGTTGCTGCGAAGCGATGCGCCGTCCGGTGATGGCGGCAAGCGCGGCATGACGTTGGCTGTCTATCTGTCGGGGTACTTCGCACTGTTGCGGAACCGCGCGGTGATGGGACTCACCATGACGGCAGGGCTGCGCACCATGGCGCAAGTCGGGCTGTTTACCTTCCTGCCGCTGTATATCGCGGACGTCATGCACCAGAGCACGGTTTTCATGGGAACCACACTGATGGCAATGCAGTTGGCCGGCATGTTCGCGGCGCCGATTGCGGGCCATTGGTCGGACCGCGCGGGAAGACTGCCAATCGTCTTCGGCGCCTTGGCGTTGACGTCGGCGATGATCCTGGGTCTGACATTCGTCGCCGATCCGACGGTTTACGTCGCCGGAATCTCCCTGATGGGTTTTTTCCTGTTCGCTATCCGGCCGGTGATCCAGAGCTGGATGATGGATCTTGTGCAGCCGGAATTCACCGGCTCGGCCACCAGTGTGATGTTCGGCGTGCAATCGTTGCTCGGCGCCTGCACGCCGCTGCTCGGCGGCTTCGTCGCGGACAGTTATGGGCTGGTCACGGTCTTCTACATGCTTGCAGGCATCATGATCTTCGCCAACGTATTCGTCGTGATGCTTCCGCGGAGCGGCAAGGACGCCGTCGCCCAATCCGACTAGAGTAAATCCCGAGCGAACCAAAACGGTTCGCGACGACGTATTTGCACAAAAACGATGAGATAGACCATTTCACTTGAGCCAATTTGAACAAGAAATGGTCTAGGGTCGTGGCCTCGCGGCATTTTGCCTGTGTGCCGGAGCGGGGTTAGGCTGCGGCGCCGAAACCGGCATGACGAAGCGGACAACGGGAGCCGTCATGGCTGACGCCGGATTGAAATCGCTGCTGCGACTCAAAGGCCAGAGCTCGATCGTGATGGTCGGCCTGGGCCATTGCGGCGTGCATTGGGTGTTCGCGGTTTTCTATATTCTGCAGCCCTACATCAAGCGCGACCTGGGTATCTCGTATACCGAACTCGGCATCCTGCATGCGGTTTTCCATTTCAGCTCGTTTGCCGCCAATATCGGCAGCGGCTTCCTGGTCGATTTCACCGGGCGCCGGGTGTTGTTGCAAGGCGTGGCGGTGGCGATCGGCGCCATGGCGCTGACCGCGTTTGCCGTCACCGACGCCTATCTGATGCTGTGCGCGATGCTGGTGCTGATCGGGGCGGCCAACAATTTATGGCACCCGGCTGCGCTGTCCTTCCTCGCCGCGCATTTTCCGGCCAACAAGGGCTATGCGCTCTCGGTCCATTCCTTCGGCGCAAGCCTCGGCGATACACTCGCGCCGATCGCGGCCGGCGCTTTGCTGGCCGCCTACACCTGGCAGGGCGCGGCCGCCGTCAGCGCCTTGCCGGTCTTCGCCATCGCCGCCGTGTTGTTGATCATCCTGCTGCCGAGGGATGTGCTGCCGGTCGGCGCCGCCGGCGGAACCCTGTCACTTCGGGACTATCTGCGCGGCGTCACCGGATTGTTGCGCGACCGGACCATCCTGGGGCTTGGGCTGATGGCGGGATTCCGGACCATGGCGCTGTTCGGGCTGCTGATGTTTCTGCCGCTCTACATGTCCGAAGTGTTGGGACTGGAAGCCATCTATCTCGGGGTGGCGATGGCGGCAATGCAGATCGGCGGCTTCGTGGCCGGTCCGGTCGCCGGAATTTGGTCGGACAGGGTCGGCCGGCGCCCCATCGTGATGGGCGGCTTGTTCTTGACCACCGTGCTTATTCTCGGCCTCACCTTCATTGCGGATGGCGTAATCTACGTGACTTGCGTCGCCGTGTTGGGGTTCGGGCTCTATGCCATCCGGCCGGTCGTGCAAAGCTGGATGATGGATATGACGCCGCAGCGATTCAGCGGGTCGGCGGCGAGCCTGATGTTCGCGGTGCAGGGGCTCATGACAACCACCTTGCCGCTGGTCGGCGGTTATGTCGCCGATCGGTATGGTTTGGCGGCGGTGTTCTACCTGATCGCCGGATTGATGCTGTGCGCCAACCTCATGGCAGTCGTCCTGCCGAACCGGGTGCGGCGCGAAGGTCTGGCACCGTGACGCCGGGAAACGATCCTAGAGTAAATCCCGAGCGAACCGAAACGGTTCGCGACGAGGTGTTCGCGTAAAATCAAAGGGATAGGCCATTATAATTGGTTCGATTTGAACAAGAAATAGTCTAGCGGCTAAACTCTTCCTCGCGGTATCCCTGAATGTAGAGCAGCGCGGTAAGGTCGGCATGGTCGATGCGGGCACGCGCGGTTCGGGCGACCAAGGGTTTGGCGCGGTAGGCGATCCCCATGCCGGCCACTTCGAGCATGGCCAGATCGTTTGCGCCGTCGCCGACCGCCATCGTCGCTTCAAGCGGCAATGCGCGGTCCTTGGCCAGCGCTATCAGCCGTTCGCGTTTCGCGTCGCGGCCGAGGATCGGCTCAACAACCGCGCCGGACAATGCGCCGTCGGTGATTTCCAATTGGTTGGCCTGCTGGAAGTCAAAGCCGAGCCGCTGGGCAATGCGCTCGGTGTAGTAGGTGAACCCGCCGGACACGAGCGCGCAAAACGCCCCATGCGCGCGCATGGTTGCGACCAGTTCGGCGCTGCCGGGCATCAGCCGGATGCGGGATTCGGCCCGTTCCAGCGCCGCCACCTCCAGCCCGGCAAACAGCCCGACCCGTTCGCGCAGCGCGCCGGCGAAATCGAGTTCCCCGTTCATCGCGCGCGCGGTGATGTCGGCAATTTGGTCACGGATGCCAACTTCGTCGGCAAGCTCGTCGAGCATTTCGTTTTCGATGATCGTCGATTCCATGTCGGCGACCAGGAGCAGTTTCCGGCGGCCTTCGGCCGGCTGGGCCACCGCGTCGATCGGGGCGTCTTCGAAGGATTCGACCGCCAGATCGACGGCATCCTCCAGCGGCAGACCGTCGAATGGCAGGTCGGCCGCGGTCCGGTACGCCAGCCATTCCAGCATGCCGGTGGTGGCGCCGGCGCCGCGGAACGTCGCCTCGACATGGGAGACGGTGCTTTCGTCGAGACCCTGCGGCGCGGCGATCAAGGTGAGAACGTTGTTCATGATGGCGCAATCTGTATCCTGCTCGGCTATGACGGGCAATCAGCAAATCCCGGTCCTCATTGTTGCCGGGCCGACATGCAGCGGAAAATCGGCGCTTGCGCTGGAAATCGCACTCCGGTTCGGCGGCTCGGTGATCAACGCCGACAGCATGCAGGTATACCGTGAGCTGCGCGTGCTGACGGCGCGGCCGTCTGCGGCCGATGAGGGTCGCGTCCCGCATCGATTGTACGGCGTGATCTCGGCCGCCGAGGCATTCTCAGCCGCGCGGTGGCGGGAGATGGCGCTAAAGGAAATCGCGGCGGCGGCGGGGCAGGGCCGGCTGCCAGTGCTGTGTGGCGGGACCGGGCTCTATATCAAGGCGCTGACACACGGATTGTCGCCGATCCCCGATATCCCGCAATCGGTGCGTCGATCCGTTCGCGACCGGTTCGCGGACGCCGCGACCGGTGCGGTTCACCAGGCGTTGCAGGCGGTCGATCCGGAGACCGCGGGCCGTCTCCCGCCGCAGGACCGGCAACGGCTGCTGCGCGCCCTGGAGGTCTTCGAGGCAACCGGACGGTCCCTGGTGTCTTGGCAGCGGGAGCCGGCGGAAGGGCCGCCGCCGGGACAGAAGTTCCACACGATCCTGCTCGAACCGCCGCGCGCGGCGCTGTATGCCGCGTGCGATGCCCGCCTCCACGCGATGATGGGCGACGGCGCGTTGGATGAAGTCGCGGCGCTGCGGGCGCTTGACCTCGACCCGTCGCAGCCGGCGATGAAGGCGCTCGGCATGCGTAGCCTGCTCGACCATTTGGCTGGCAGATGCGATCTCGAGACGGCGGTGGCGGCGGCGCAGAAGGCAACGCGGAACTATGCGAAGCGCCAGAAGACGTGGTTTCAGCATCAGATAATTGCGCAAATTAAGGTAAATGAGCAATATTCAGAAAAATTAAGGGACGAAATCTTTTCGAAAATTTGCAAAAATTGGTTGACCCTGCCGGGTTGAATGCCTAATGTCCCGCGTTCTGCGGGCCCTAACGGGGCCGGCTGGCAACGAATCAATCAATAAACGGCCCGAAACGGGCCGTGCTGCTTAAGCGGAGTACGTGTCATGGCGGTGGAGAAGGCTCTCACCGGCGCTGAAGTCATCATCAAGGCCTTGGTCGATCAGGGCGTCGAAGTCGTGTTCGGCTATCCGGGCGGCGCGGTTTTGCCGATCTATGATGAGATATTCAAGCAAAACAGCTTGCGTCATATTCTGGTGCGTCATGAGCAGGGCGCGGTGCACGCCGCCGAGGGGTACGCCCGGTCGACCGGCAAGGTCGGCGTCGTCCTCGTGACCTCCGGGCCCGGCGCGACCAATGCGGTAACCGGCCTCACCGACGCGCTGATGGACTCCATTCCCGTGGTTTGCCTGACCGGACAGGTGCCGACCCATCTGATCGGCAACGACGCCTTCCAGGAATGCGACACGACAGGTATCACCCGGCCGTGCACGAAGCATAACTACCTGGTGAAGGAATCCGAGGCTCTGGCGCACACCATGCACGAGGCGTTCTATGTCGCGCGCAGCGGCCGGCCCGGCCCGGTCGTGGTCGATCTTCCGAAGGATATTCAATTCGCGGACGCGCCTTATATCGGTCCGGAAGCGGTCAAGCCCCGTAGCTATATTCCAAAGGTGAAAGGCGAGTCCGCCCGCATCGAGGAAGCGATCGACCTGATCGCCAACGCGGAACGGCCGGTCTTTTACGGCGGCGGCGGTATCATCAACTCCGGGCCGAATGCCTGCAAACGGTTCGTGGATTTCGTTCGCACGACCGGATATCCCTGCACGCTGACCCTGATGGGTCTGGGTGCGTATCCGGCGTCGGACCGGCAGTTCCTCGGCATGCTCGGCATGCACGGGACCTATGAAGCCAATCTCGCCATGCACGGCTGCGACGTCATGGTGGCGGTCGGGTCCCGTTTCGACGATCGGATCACCGGCCGCCTGGACGCTTTCGCGCCGGGCGCAAAGATCATCCATGTCGATATCGATCCTTCGTCGATCAACAAGAACGTGCATGTCGATGTGCCGATCGTGGGTGATGTCGGCCACGTCATGGGCCAGTTTCAGCGCTGTTGGAAGTCCCGCGTCAAACGCCGCCGAAACGGCAAGGCGGTCGAAGGCTGGTGGCGTCAGATCGAGGGATGGCGCAAGCGCAACTGCCTCGCCTACAAAATGGACGATAAGGTCATCAAACCCCAATACGCTCTCGAACGGCTGTATGAGCTGACCAAGGACCAGGACGTGTTCATGTCGACCGAAGTCGGCCAGCACCAGATGTGGGCGGCGCAATTCTGCAAGTTCGAGAAGCCGAACCGGTGGATGACTTCCGGTGGCTTGGGCACCATGGGGTATGGCTTGCCCGCCGCCATCGGCGCGCAAATCGGTCACCCGAAGAAACTGGTCATCGATGTCGCCGGCGAGGCTTCGATCATGATGAATATCCAGGAGATGTCGACGGCCGCACAGCATCGGCTGCCGGTCAAGATCTTCATTCTCAACAATCAATACATGGGCATGGTTCGCCAGTGGCAGGAACTGCTGCATGGCGGACGGTATTCGGAAAGTTATTCCGCCGCCCTGCCCGATTTCGTCAAATTGGCGGAGAGTTTCGGCGCCGTGGGATTGCGGGCGACCAAGCCGTCCGAAATCGATGATTTGATTAAGGAAATGATTTCCGTCGACAACACCGTAATCGCCGATATCGCGGTGGACCCGGCGGAAAATTGTTTCCCGATGATCCCGTCCGGATCGGCACATAATGAAATGATCATGGGCGATACCGGAATCGACACCGGCGAACAGTCGGTGGCCGAGGACGGCATGGTGCTGGTCTGACCGGAGCGCGATAAATGGCGAAGAAAAAGAAGACCCAGGCGCAGCCGGGATCGGCCTATATCATCCAGCCGCCCGATCCGAACGAGGAGCGGCACACGCTTGCTGTGCTCGTGACCAATGAGCCGGGTGTTCTGGCGCGGGTGATCGGCCTGTTTTCCGGGCGGGGCTACAACATCGAGAGTTTGACCGTCGCGCCGGTGAACGAAGATGAGAGCATGTCCCGGATCACCATCGTTACGTCGGGCACGCCGATGATTATCGAGCAGATCAAGAACCAGCTCAATCGGCTGGTGCCGGTCCACGACGTGCACGACCTTACCGAGGAGGGTCCCTTCGTGGAACGGGAACTCGCCATGGTGAAAGTCATCGCCAAGTCGCGGTCGCACGAGCGCCGGGAGTCGCTGCGCATCGCGGAAATCTTTGGCGCCAAGGTGGCGGATACAACCACCGACTCATTCGCTTTCGCGATGACCGGCTCGCCGGAGAAGGTCATGGCATTTGTAGATCTGATGCGGGCCTTGGGTAAAACGGAAGTCGTCCTGAGCGGCGTCGTTGCCATTGCCCGAGGCTCCGAGGCGCTGTAAAACCGCGCGTCACAAACCGACCGAACGATAAAACGACAGAGAAGAGGGAGTGCGGCCATGCGCGTCTACTACGACCGGGATGCCGACGTAAATTTGATTAAATCGAAGAAAATCGCCGTTATCGGATACGGCAGCCAGGGGCATGCCCATGCCATGAACCTCCGGGATTCCGGCGCGAAGGACGTCAAGATCGCCCTGCGGCCGGACTCCGCGACGGCGGCGAAAGCGCAATCCGCCGACTTCGAGGTGCTGACCTCCGCAGATGCTGCAAAATGGGCCGATGTGGTGATGATCCTGACCCCGGACGAGCATCAAGGGGCGCTGTACCGCGACCACCTCGCGCCGAATATGAAGGCCGGCGCGGCGATCGCCTTTGCGCATGGCTTGAACATACACTTCAATCTGATCGAGCCGCGGGACGATCTGGACGTGTTCATGATCGCACCGAAAGGGCCCGGCCACACGGTGCGTTCCGAGTATGAGCGCGGTGCCGGCGTGCCGGCGCTGCTCGCGATTCATCAGGATCCTTCGGGCAATTGCCATGACATCGCCCTGTCCTACGCCAGCGCGATCGGCGGCGGCCGGGCGGGCATTCTCGAGACCACCTTCAAGGAAGAGTGCGAAACCGACCTGTTCGGCGAGCAAACCGTGCTGTGCGGCGGCCTGACGTCGCTCATTCTGGCCGGCTACGAGACGCTGACCGAGGCGGGCTATGCCCCCGAAATGGCGTATTTCGAATGCCTGCACGAGGTAAAGTTGATCGTCGACCTCATTTATGAGGGCGGCATCGCGAACATGCGGTATTCGGTGTCGAACACGGCGGAATATGGTGATCTGACGCGCGGACCGCGGGTCATCGACGCCGACGTCAAGGCGCGCATGAAGACGATTCTGGAGGAGATTCAGACCGGCCAGTTTACCCGCGAATGGATGCTCGAATGCAGCGCGGGCCAAAGCAGTTTCAAGGCATTGCGGCGGCGCGGCGCGGAGCACCCCGTCGAGGAAGTCGGCGAACGCCTGCGCGGCATGATGCCCTGGATCTCGGAAAACGCCTTGGTCGATAAGAGCAAGAACTGATTACACTATTTTCCAATCTTCGGGTCGCGAATAATTACAAGGGCGCACGGTGCAAGACTGTGCGCCCTTGTTAGCCATTTATTAACGTAAATTCCTGTAATAGTTCTGTGGTGGTTAACAGCCTAAAAGCCGAATTTGAAAGCGGTTATATGCTTTTCATTAATCGCGGTTCTGCTTTATAGTCGTTAACCATAATAGAGGCTGACACGCTGACGCGTCAGGCTGGGACGAGGGGTACAATCTGGTGTTGCGACGAGGCGTCCACGCGGACACTCCGTTCGAATGGGCGCAATAGACCGAAACTCCTTCGGGATGTTGCGGGACTTGGGCTTCCACCAGTTCTCCAAATCCAGGGTCACGGCGCGGCGATAGGGCGGCAATGGAAATTGCGGTCAGACTCTTGTTACGGCCGTTGCAAAAAATGCGGCGGATGCGCAATGAACGTAGGAGGGCGCTGACTGTGTCCAAGGTCAATAAGAACCTGTTCAGGGTAGGACGCTAAGAATGTTCGGTCGACTTCTTGGAATGCTCTCCGCCGATATGGCGATTGATCTGGGCACCGCAAATACGCTGGTCTATGTCAAAGGCCGGGGTATCGTCTTGAACGAGCCTTCCGTCGTTGCCATCGCGGAAGTCAAAGGCAAGAAGCAGGTTTTGGCGGTTGGCGACGAAGCCAAGATGATGCTCGGACGGACGCCCGGCAATATTCTCGCCATTCGTCCGTTGCGCGACGGCGTTATCGCGGATTTCGACGTCGCCGAGGAAATGATCAAACATTTTATCCGCAAGGTTCACAATCGCCGCAGCTTCGCCTCGCCGCAGGTCATAGTGTGCGTGCCGTCCGGATCGACCGCGGTGGAACGCCGTGCGATTCAGGAATCCGCGGAAGCGGCGGGGGCGCGCCGGGTTTTTCTGATCGAAGAGCCGATGGCGGCCGCGATCGGCGCTGGGCTTCCGGTTACCGAACCCACCGGTTCGATGGTCGTCGATATCGGCGGCGGAACGACCGAGGTCGCGGTCCTGTCATTGGGCGGCATCGTCTATTCGCGCTCCGTCCGGGTTGGCGGCGACAAGATGGACGAAGCGATCATCGCCTATATACGGCGCAATCATAATCTTCTGGTCGGTGAAAGCAGCGCCGAGCGGATCAAGAAGGAAATCGGCTCGGCGTGCGCGCCCGATGACGGCGAAGGCCGCGTTATTGAAATCAAGGGACGCGACCTGATGAACGGCGTCCCGAAGGAGCTGGTCATCACCGAACGTCAGATCTCGGAAAGCCTGGCCGAACCGGTCGGCGCGATTGTCGAGGCGGTCAAGGTCGCGCTTGAGCATACCGCGCCCGAACTCGCCGCCGACATCGTGGACAAGGGCATTGTCCTGACCGGCGGCGGTGCGCTTCTCGGAAATCTCGACTACGTCTTGCGGCATTCCACGGGGTTGCCCGTGTCGATTGCCGATGATCCCCTATCGTGTGTTGCGCTGGGTACCGGCCGATGCCTCGAGGAGATGAAAACGCTGAAAAACGTTTTGATCAGCATGTATTGAGCCTTACAGCCTCGAACGGCGGACGGTAAGCGGGACCGCCGGCAAGGAAACTTGGATTGCGGCATCGTCCAGAACATATCCTGCGCATAACGGCTCCGCTCCGCGGTCTGGCGGACCGGTTCGCCTATGTCTTTCTGTTGGCGGCCGCGTTCGCGATCCTGGTGCTCGGCAAGGCCGACCCGCAAATTTTCGAGCGTGCGCGCATGACGGTGACCGACATGACGGCGCCGGTTCTCGATGCGCTGTCGCGGCCGGCGATGACCGTTGCCAGCACGATCGAGGAAGTAAAGGAGCTCGGGCGGCTGCGCGACGAAAATCAGGCGCTCCGGTCGCAAAATATCCTACTTTTGAAATGGCAGACGACCGCCCGCACGCTAATGGCGGAGAACGATCAACTGCGCGGCCTGCTCGGCTTTGGCGCCGACCCGGAGGCATCGTCGGTGACGGCGCGGGTGATCGGCGATTCCGGCGGCGCGTTCGTTCGCAGCGTCCTGGTGAATGCCGGCCGGCGCGTCGGCGTGCGGAAGGGACAGGCGGCCGCGGTCGGCAGCGGGCTGCTGGGCCGTGTCGCGGAGGTGGGCGAGCGGTCGGCGCGCATCCTGCTGATCACCGACCTGAACAGCCGCATTCCCGTGGTCATCGAATCCTCGCGTGAACGCGCGGTGCTGGCGGGTGACAACTCGGCGTCGCCGCGGCTGCACTATCTGCCGATCACTACCAAGGTGAAGCTTGGCGACAGGATCGTCACGTCCGGACATGGCGGCGTCTTTCCCCCCGGATTGCCGGTTGGGATCGTCACCTCGGTGGCCAAGGAAGGGGTTCGCGTCCGGCCCTATGCGGCCGCCGAGCGGCTTGAATATATTCGCCTGATGGATTACGGACTCAACGGCATGCTGGACGAAATGCTGACGCGCGACGGCGCCGGCAACACCGGGCGCCTGTTAGGCAAGGCGGTGGGCTCGGAATGAGGGGCA
>Ga0224508_10000887_pt1 | contig 27669 bp, 27 predicted proteins | sample SF_Jan12_sed_USG_4_FD_170157 | JGI IMG/M metagenome (GOLD analysis project Ga0224508, IMG submission 170157) | Sediment microbial communities from San Francisco Bay, California, United States - SF_Jan12_sed_USGS_21 | ecosystem: Environmental > Aquatic > Marine > Sediment | place: USA... | reverse complement strand
GGTCGACACCGGGTTCTACGCGCACGTACGCCACCCTTTCTACGTAGGGTTCATCGCGTTTCTCGCAGGCCTCCCTCTTTGGCTGGAAAGCTACGCAGGCGTGCTTGCATTGCCCATCGTCCTCATCGCTCTCGTCGCGCGCATCTTCGTCGAGGAAAAAACCCTTCGAGACACACTGCCCGGCTATGCGGAGTACATGACCCGAGTTCGATACCGGCTCATCCCGCTCATCTGGTAGCGGCCGACGTCAAGACCGCCGAAAAGATCGCTGGCTCACCAAGGGACCAGCAGGGGCGCGATCGCCAGCGAGATCGCCCAGGTGATGAACAACAGCGGCATCCCCGCGTCTCTGTGATTCGTGTTATTGTCGCGCCGCGCTCGCCGGGTAGTTTTAGAGCGTCCGAGTTGGCGCCAAGTGACAGACCTGGAAGGAGACGATCATGACGGCTTACAACGTCGTTCGGATGCGCGTGAAAGAGGGGCGTGAGCAGGACTTCATCGACAGGAACTGGCAGGTCGACCCCGAGTTGATGAAGGGCCTCAAGAGAATCTCGATCGTCAGTACCGGTGACCGCAACTATTGCCTCATCGGCGAATGGGAAGACGCTGAGGCGATTGCCGGAGCCGGTCCGATCATGATCAGCGCGCTCGACACATTCCGTGACACGCTAGAAGATCTCGGCCTCGGCACAGGAGTGACCGAAGCCATGTCGGGCGAGGCCGTAATCGTTGGGTACGGCAAAGGAGAGTCGCCCTGATGCGGCGCTCGAATGTACTCATCACTGGCGCCACCGGTTTCGTCGGTTCGGTCGGTCCTTCACTAGATTCGGCCTCGTCGCCGTAGGTCGATGATGCGAAGGTCGGTGCGACCCCGATTTTCGGCCGGTAGCGCGGCGTCGCGATTCCCGCCCCTTTTGAAGAGGTCGCGCTTGCAGCTCAAGCCCGTGATCACCGCGCCCGGAACGAGCATTACCCACGAGACCATGGCGATCTTCTCTTTCTTGGAGAAATGACATTTCGCTGCGTCAGCGTGGTTAGGAGCGAGCCAGAGTCCCGTTGCGAGGATCCCTGCCATCAAGAGGAGTTGCCAAGCCTTACCCATGTTGCCGTCCTTTCGCCGATGCACGCGGAGGCACAGCGTCATTGAGTGGCGCGCCCGAAAAACCCCCCGCGTGACCCGCACTGTCTGCTAGCAGGATGGTGGTTGCAGAAGGCGTCGCCAGGATTTCTAGCCGATGCGTGATCTAAGTCACCGCGACAGGGCATAGAATCAAGCCCGAAGCGGCAAGATGCAGCCGACACCGACCTGGCCGAGTCGACGGCTGACGCGCACATACGCTTCGCCCTCGGGCGAAAGAAGAAACCTTCACGTCGACTCGATGAGCTCCACGATACGCCGTGCGATTTCGGGGCCCTGGTCGTCCTGAAGGAAATGACTCGCCTCGGGCAGGCGCGTGTGCTCGAGGCCTTCAGCGCCTGGAATGTTCTCGATGAGGTTGTTTTGGGTGGCGCAGCTGCCGAGATTGCCGGGGTCGTTGCTCGCCCAAATTGTGAGGAAGGGTTTTTCGAACTGCATGAGGCCCTCCCACGCCTGCTGGTTGGCGCCGCCGAGCTCGTTGACGAGCGAAGGGAACGTGCGCGGGCCTGCCATGTAGATTCGGCTTGGGAAGGGCGCGTCGTAGGCGGCCTCGTCGGCGGCCGGCATGTCGAACCATGTGAGCGCCTCGACGACCTCGGCAGGGTGAAACGCCTCGGCCTTCATCGCGTACTCCATCCATGCGCCGAAGTCCGTGCCGCCTCCGCCGATGGGGGTGCAGCCGTCGTAGAACGGAAGCTGCGGCGGCGGAATCACCTGAAAGACGAACTGCAGGTCTGGGTCGAGCTCGTCGGGGTTTTCGACCGGCGGGAACAGCTCAAACCCTTCCGGCACGACCGGCAGCGTGCCATCGCCGATGACGATGCGCGCGAACAAGTCGGGGTTCTCGCCGGCGACGTGGAGGCCCACGAGGCTGCCCCAATCTTGACCGAAGAGGATGATGTCGCGCAGGCCTAACGCTTCGATGAACTTCTCGAGCCGGTCGATGTGGCCGAGGTACGAGTAGTACTCGATGTCGATCGGCTTGTCCGACCACCCCATGCCCACGTGGTCCATTGCGATGGCCCGGTAGCCTGCGTCGACCAGAACGGGGATCATCTTACGATAGAGATACGCCCAGCTCGGCTGGCCGTGCAGCAACAGCACCACCTGGGCGCCCGCGGGCCCTTCGTCGACGTATCCTTGGCGGAGGCCGTCGATGTCGACGCTCTTCAGCTCGTAGTCGAAACCGGGCAGGCTCTCGAAGCAGCCACTTGGCGTGCGGACGAACTTCACGCCGCCGCTCGCGGTGCGAATGATGGGCTCGGCGTCGCACTCGACTTGTGTTTGAGGGCTCGGCGATGACGAGGTGCTTCCGCATCCGGCGGTGGACGCGATGATGCAAGCGAGGGTGAGGACGTGGGCTCGTGGGCGGATGCTTCGCGGCATGGCCGCGTGAGTATGGCGCGGAACGGGACGCACGGCCTGTTGTTTTTGGAAGGTCATTCGACGCCCTCGACCAAGAGCCAGAGGCCGAAGAGGCGTCGGTCTGTGGCGCCGATGGTTGCTCAAGCGGTGAGGCGCTTGACGGAGAGGCCATCGGTGAGGGCGAGCTGTTCGTAGAAGGCGCGTTCGTCTTTGTCCTGCAACTGCATCAGGACGCGGTAGTGGGCCCAGCTTAGGCCTTCGATGCGTGGGGGGCGTTTGTAGGTTTGGTAGAAGGTGACCGTGCGCTGGAGGGTGCGGAGGTCGATGCTGAGGTCGGCCGAGAGGTCGCCGAGGATGGCGTTGTGGTATTGGGCGTGGGTGTTGAGCTTTTGTTTGGCGATGCGTTGGCCGATGGACCAGTAGCTTTCGATGAGGGCCTGGGCCGCGGCACGCTCGGCTTTAGAATTCTTCGCGGAATACTCTATGCGTGGAGAGAGATGGCAAAGCAGGCTTCATCCGGGCTTGGCCCGGGCTACGGGTCGGCGGAGGACGAGGGCTTCATCGTGAAGTATCGCGCTCGCTGTCATTGCGGTGCGGTTCGGTACGAAGTCGGTGCAGACCCCGTTGATGCGAAGGTCTGCCACTGCCGCGCCTGCCGGGTGCTGCATGGCGCGCCGATGCAATGGGCTGCCATCTTCCACAAGCGCGACGTGCGGCTCGTCGCCGGAGTCGAAGATCTGCGCTTCTACAACAGCGAGCTCGGCCGCCGTGAGAGAGTCCTGCCTTGCAAGGTGAGCTGCGCGCAGTGCGGCACCCTGATCGCAGACGAAGGGCGCAGGATGTGGCTGGCCTTCCCGACGCTCTTCGACTTCGGCACGCCTCCGCAAGTGCCCGACGCCTTCCTCCCCACCTGCCACATCTTCTACGCCACGCGCGTGACGGACATGGACGACGGCCTACCGAAGTGGTCGGGCCACAAGGACGAATCGACGCTGCTTTGAACGGGAGGCCTTTACGGTCAGCCGCCTCCGTGGTGCGCTTCCGCGAACGCCCGGAACTCTGCGATTTGATCTGGAGAATCGAACGACCGCTTGGGCAAGATCACGCCGGCGCACCGGTCGGTCCACAGGAATAGGTGGTGAGGCGTCTCCTCGACAGCGATGATCCCCGCCCACCGAATGACCATGTTCGCGTTGCGCGAGATGAAGATGACGCCTTCATCGGTCAGCTCATACGACTTCGGACCTAGGATGTCACCCGATTCGAGCGGCTCTGCTTGCCGTCGGCCGTACGTGTAGTTGTAGAGAAAGCCGCCGATGATGGGGAGGAACAGCAGTCCCCCGAATAGGAAGTACGTCCCAATGGGTCCGTCGACCATGCGAGCGACAACGAGATAGAAGAGGAAGAGCCCGATCCATCCGAGCACGGACAGTGCCCGTCGTCGTCCTGGGTTCGCTTCGTGCTTGCGGGCTCGCCGCCAAACGACGGCGCACAAGGCACGGAAGTCGTCGATGCTGATGTCGGTTTCGAGTCGCATGAGCTGACCCCCCGCCCTTTGTACCAGATCAGGCTCCCGATACGCCGCTGGGACCGAGCGACTGGGGCTTCACCAAACAAAGACAGAAGTGGCGGATCGGTTTCGAGGCGTCGTGCGATGGACCCTCGGTGGCGAGGAGCTCGCGGAGCGCACTCATGTGCGTGAGCAAGCACCGCAGACAGCGAGGGTTCAGCGTGCGGCGGATCGGAAGCGAAACGCTGCTTCTGGTGGGCCATCCTGGACTCGAACCAGGAGCCAATGGATTAAGAATCCACTGCTCTACCACTTGAGCTAATGGCCCGGTTTTTCTGTGGCACACCCGGAAGGATTCGAACCGCACGGCCGAGACCAGCCACGGGCCGCGTCAGCGGACCGTTCTCGAAGGCCGGGCATCCAGCCCTCGAGCATGCAGCAACCCCACGGATGCTTAGCACACCCGGAAGGATTCGAACCTTCGACCTACGGATTCGAAGTCCGGCGCTCTATCCAGCTGAGCTACGGGTGCTCTTTCGCGGGGATTTTTTCGCTTGAGGCCGGCTTTCCCCCTTCGCTCCCTCCCTGCGACGTACTTGAGTACGCCTCAGTCGTTCGCTACGGGGGGCGCTCGCCCTCAAACGAAAATCTCTCCCGCGAAAGATTGTCTACCTAAGTCTTTCAAAGAGCTAGTGGGGTGAGTGACGGGAATTGAACCCGCGACCACCGGAGCCACAATCCAGTGCTCTACCACTGAGCTACACCCACCGAAGGAGGCGGATTCTAGCGTTCCTTCGGCCGCAAGCAAGGCTAGACGGAGCGGCCGTTTTCGTAGTGCTGGCGGGCCCATTCGGCCATGGCGATGCCCGCGGCGACGCTGATCGGGTAGCTGTGATTGATGCCGAACATCGGGATGGCGACGACTTGTTCGGCGGCCTCCAAAATCGCGGCCGAGCAGCCTTCGTCTTCGTTGCCGAAGATCAAGACCGCCTCGTCGGGGAGATCGGTCTCCCACAAACCAACCTGCGCATGATCCTTTTCGAAGGCAACCAATCGCCACCCTTCCTTCTCGGCCGCGTCGAGAAAGGTTCGCTCGGTCGGAAGCTCGACGATGTTTTCGTAGCGCTGCATGCCCATCGCCGCGCGCTCGTACCAAGGCTCGGTGCCGATGAGGATGATCTCCTTCACGAGAAAGGAGTGCGCGGTGCGAATGATCGAGCCGATGTTGAACGGGTTCTTGGCTCGATCAATCGCGATGCGGAACGGATGTCGAATGCGCTCGAGCTCTCTTCGAATCTCGCCGCGCGGTATCTCGAATGATGGAACGCGGGCCATCTACTTCCACTTGATAGAGCAACCCATCGACGCCACGTGCTCGAAGTCGACCGTCTTCCCTTTGAGCGCCGCGTCGAGGACGACCCGGAGGTCGTGGCGTGTCACCTGGTTGGGTTTTTGCCAGTTGTCGTCGATGCGGCCATTATAGAGGAGCTTGCGATCGCGATCGAACACGAAGATGTCAGGCGTGCAGGCTGCGTCGTACGCGCGCGCAACGTCTTGACTCTCGTCGCGAAGGTAGGGAAAGTTGAAGCCCTTTTCGGCGGCTCGCACTTTCATCTGCTCGAAAGAGTCGGCTGGATAATTCTTGGCGTCGTTTGGATTGATCGCCACGACCTGCACGCCGCGAGCACCGTAATCGTTTTGAAGCTCGATCAGCCGGTCCTCGGCAGCGATCGCGTACGGACAGTGGTTGCAGGTGAACACCACCACGAGTAGCTCGGCATCCGAAAAAGACTCCAAAGAACGGATGCTGCCGTCGATGTTGGGGAGCGAGAAGGGGGGCGCCGACGTTCCAAGCGGCATCCCTTTGGAGTGCATGACTGGCATGGCTCCCCTGTAGTGCTCGGCAACCGTCGGTGCCAGTCGACGTGCTAGATTTGGAGCCGGATGGTGAGATGAACGAGTCCGAAGAACACGATCCGTTGATCGGGAGAACGCTTGGGGGACTCTACTTCGTGGAGCGCCTCATCGGGCAAGGAGGCATGGGGCGAGTGTATGAGGCCACCCATGCACACCTCGGCAGAGCCTACGCGGTGAAGGTGTTGGGTGAGGGCCGGGCCGACAAGCCCCAGGCGATCGAGCGGTTCTTGCGAGAAGCCAAGGCAGCCAACCGAATCGAGCACGAGCACATCGTTAGAGTGGTCAACTTCGACACGCACGATGAGCACGGCGTCTTCATCGTGATGGAGTTGCTCAAAGGGGAGAACCTCGCGGAGCGACTCGAACGAGGCCCCTTGCCAGTGGACGAAGCGGTCGATCTCGCGACGCAAACCGGAGATGCGCTCGAGGCGGCACACGAAACCGGGATCGTCCATAGAGACCTCAAGCCCGAGAACATCTTCATTACGGAAAGAAAGGGTCGAGATTTCGTCAAGGTGCTCGACTTTGGGATCTCCAAGATCAAGTCGCCCGATCACACCGACATCAAGTTGACTGCGACCGACCAGATCGTCGGAACGCCCCTTTACATTTCGCCCGAGCTTGCGCGCGGCGTTTCGACGATCGACCATCGCGCGGACATCTACGCGCTTGGGGTGATCCTTTACGAGATGATCACGGGCACCCCACCGTTCACGGGTCAAAATCACTTTCAGCTCCTCTACAAACACGGGAACGAAGCCCCCGACCCGCCATCGCAGCGAAGCCGTCGCGCCAACATTCCGACTCACGTCGAAGCTGCGGTTCTTCGCGCGCTCGAAAAGAAGCCCGCGGATCGATTCTCGACGATGAAGGAGTTTTGCGACGCCTTGCGACCCCCGTCGACGCCGCGCAGGCAACGAACGATCGCGCTTGCTCTGCTCGGCGCAGTCGTCGTTGGCCTCGCCGCGATGCTGTGGACAACCCGCAAGGCGCGTACGCCGATGCCTCAACCGGCGACCCCGGTCGCGCAGTCTCCGATCCTGACGCCTGTGACATCCACGCCCGAGGAGCCCGCAGAAATTGCGGAGACGACCTCTCCTGCAGCGCTCGTGCGCATCGAGCTCAACTCGACTCCGCGCGGCGCCTCGGTGGCACTAAACGGCAACAAAAAGGGCGAAACACCGCTCACCTTGGAGCTTCCAAGAGGCTCCGAAGCCACGGTACGGTTTTCGCTTGAAGGGTACCGGCCCAAAGAGCACCGTCTCATCGCAGAGGATGGGGAGACGGTGAGCGTCCGGCTCCGGAGGAAGATCCGTCGCCAGCCACCGCCGATCAAGGAAGACTTCTAGGCTCGTGCCTGCTTACCTTACTCACATCATCGTGATCGCCGTCTGTTTGGCGAGCCCAGTCGTTTCGGTTGCGCAGACCACTTCCGAAAACGCCGAGGCGCGAGTCTACTTCGAAGAAGGAAACCGCCTCTTTCAGCAAGCGAGTCGGGCCACCGGGGCCAAGCGCATCGCTCTTCTGCAGCGCTCGCTCGAAGCGTACGTCGACAGTCTCCAAATCGTGCGGAGCCGAAACGCGCTCTTCAACGCCGCAATCGTGCTCGAGGAACTCGATCGAAACAACGAGTCGTTTAATTACTACACCGAGTACCTGCGGATCGAAGGGCTCAGCCAGAAGGACCAAGAGCAAGCCTCGAAGCGAAGGGATGCGCTTCGCCCTGAGGTCGCCGTCCTTCGCGTGAACTCGGCTCCCGAGGGTGCGCAACTCTGGATCGACCGCAAGGACCTGGCACCACGAGAGACCCCGACCGAGGTGGCGGTTGCACCGGGGCAGCGTCGGGTGTTCGTCGAGAAGGAGGGGTACGTCCCTACCGAGCGAGTGATGAGCATGGTGCGTGGCGACGCGACCGTGCTCGAGCTCACCTTGGAGGCCATCCCCGCCGAACCCGTCGTAGAAGTCATTCCCGAGCAACCCCTGGCGCAACCTTCGCAACGACCCCGACTTCGAAACGCCGCCCTGGGCACCGCGGCAAGCACCCTGGCGACCGCCGCGGTCGGGCTCGGACTGTCGCTCAAGGCACGCTCGTTACGCGACGACTACAACAGCGCGGCCGCACAATACGAGATGAGCGGTGACCCACTCGATCTGCAACGGGCAGTAGACCTCGCCAACCGGACCGACCGCTTCAACATCGCGGCGGACGTGATGTGGGGAACCACGATCGCGCTTGGAGTGAGCGCGATCGTGCTCTACACACAGCATCGAAAGCGTGAGCGACGCGAGAAGGCTCAAATCGAGGTGTCGGTCTCGCGGCGCGGAGGATTCGCGGCGGTCCGGATGCCGTTCGGGGCTTCACCATGAGGGCCTTTGCCACGGTGTTCCTGCTCGGGGCGCTCAGCGGGTGCACGCTCCTGAACGCGCCGGACCGCAATTTGCAGCCCCCCGACGGCGGGGTTGAAGGGATCGAGCTCTTCTGTGATGACGGGTTGGACGACGACGAGGACTCCCTGTTCGATTGCGAAGACATGGATTGCGCGGAAGAGCCGGCGTGTTGCGAGCGGCGAAGCGCAACCCTCGACGAAGATTGGACAGCCGCCGACCTCACGCTCACGTGGAGGTTCGGGCCGACGACTGGAGACCCGTGGCTGCCGGCCCGACCGACCTTTGAAGGTGCGACCTTCGTCGGGGACTTCCAGTCCGACGTCGAGCCGCGGGCCTTGATCAGCACGGACTGCGTGTCGCTCGCGCTCGGCGGTTGGCTGATCACGACGCTCCGAAGCAACGACGCGACCGGATGCACCAACGACGCGCCCTGCGACCGGTACGCGGGGGTAGTCCTGTCGGTGGCCACCGACCTCGTGCCCGGCAACAAACTCCAAGACGAGCTTGCGGTAACCCTGCACGCAGGCGGCCTCGTTCTCGTCACCCAAGCCGACGAGGAAGTCGCGCGCACGACGACCGGCGTCGATCAAAACACCGACATCGAGATCGTCGTGCGGCCGACGCTGAACGACGAGGCGCAGCCGATCTTGACGGCAACGGTGATGGTTGGAGGCGAAGCCGTTCTCGAGGGCTTTTCGATGTCCCGCATTGAAGACCTGGTCGCCACCGGCCAATGCGAGCAAATCCCAGGCCTTCACGTGGCGGTTCAAAGCCAGGGCGACGGGGTGTTTGTAGGCCCCCTCACGACGGCCAAACAGGACTGTGCCAATCCGGGCCAGTTCGCGAAACAAGTTGCAACCTTGACCGGGGAGAGCCTTCGATTTGCCCCCTCCTGGAGGTCCGCTTATGTGGGTTCGCCGGCGTTGGCCAGCTCACGAAACGCGGTTTCGGACGTCCAGTGGGACTTGATCCTGGAAGGCAGCAACGACCCTCCCGAGCTCGAGCCGGTGGCCCACGTGGGGTACGCGATCGGGCATGCCAGGGACACCACGGACGAAGGGGATGACTGGAGTCCCGACGGGTGGATCACCAGCGGCGGACCAAAGGCTGGCGACGACCCGCCGTCGTGTGTGGGAGTGCCGGGCGGTTGTGACGACAATGTCAGCGTGCGAGAGCCGCACCTGTTGGCGGAGCTCAATGAAGACCAAACGCTTCGGGATTTGGTGCTCTCGTTTGCCCGCGAAGTCCCCCCCGATCCGCCGGACGTCTTTGGCATCCAAATAGTGCGACCGGTCGGTGGCCCGACGACACCGGCCGCGGTTCCAGCGACGCCGACCCTCTCTCCCGGCGATGTGCCCGAATGCACCAGCCTGCGCGATCCCTCGTTAATTCCAGTAGATCCGGAGGCACAGCGGGGTTACTGGCTCTTCTTTACCTGCGTGCAGGGCGCGGGCGCCACCACTGAAATCCATGCGGTCCGGATCTCGCGCGCGCTCGAAGTTGTGCTCGAGGGTGGTGGTCCATTGCGGCGAATCGTGCTCACCGCCGACGAGCTTGGGCCCTTTGCGGCAGCGGGGATCCGTTCGGCCGAGCCGCTGATCTCGTTTGCCGAAGATGGGCTTAGGTTGCGGATTTGGTTCCTCGCCCAGAGCACACCGGGCGACTGGAGCGTCGCGCTGGCGGAGGCACGGACCCATGATGTCGAGATGCTCGCCTTCGAGCTTCCGGAAGCCCTGCCCTTCCCGGTGAACCCGATCCTCAGGAGCGACTCGCCCCTGGTCCAAAGCGACTGTCTCGGCGAGGACTGCAGTATCACTGGAATCGCCGTGACGCGCCGGGCCGATGACCAGGAGGTGCTCCGGTTCCTCTTGGCACGGCGTGTGAATCTATCAGGTGGGGGTCGTACCGATCAATTGATCCCTTTGGAGCAAATGTGGAGGATGCCGTGAGCCGAAATCGACGAATTCAGCGCTGGAAGTGGCTGGGGGCCGCCGGTGCGCTCGTCGTGCTTGTTGGAGGTTGTGGCGAAGGTATCGATCCGGAACGCGACCTGGCCGCGGGACCCACGGGTGGCGTCGGCGGGACCGGTACGCCCGACGGCTCCGAAGATGCAGGCGGCGCGGGCGGCGCAGGCTCCGGTGTGACCTTCCACGGCAACATCGAGGTCGTCGATCGGAACCCCGTCGGGACGCTCGTCGCCGATCCTGGGAACAGCGGCTACGAGGCCGTTACGACGACCGACATGTCGACCCCCGAAGAGTACGCGACCCTTGCCTTAGCCTGCTATGCGACCGCAGGCGCGTGCTTGGGCGGCGGCTGCAGCGTGTTGGCCACCTGTTGTGTCGACAGCGGCACCTGCTGCAAATCGATCACGGATCCGCTGCTCCCGCCCGAGATCGACTTCGAAGCTTGCGGCGGCCCCGACTTAGGCTCGTGTGCCGCAGACGCCGGAACGACCGCGGAGGCCTTCGGCTCGAGCCTACCGGTGATCAACGACCGCGGGCTGGTTCCCGGGGGTGACGCGAGCTCGGAGGGTAGCGCCATCGTCGGTGACCCGGTCGACCTCGCGAACACACGCGTGCGGGTCGACGTCGAGTTTGCTTTGCCGATCGGTTGCGGGGCCTCGTGCCTCGAAAGCGCAGGGATCACCTTCTCGAGCACGACCCCGGGCGCGTTCGTCGATGCCGAGGTCGGCTTGCTACTGAGCGGCTCCCGCAACGAGGTGAATCTGATGATCGGCGACGCTGTCGCCGACACCTTCGATGCGGGTAGCGATCAAACCCGCTGGGCGCTGATCGTCTCTCCGGAGGGTCGGGTCGAGGTTCTTCGTAACGACATCGGCCAAGGGGCCCATGCCTTCGAGGCGAGCACGCTTCGGCAAGCGTCATTGGTCTTGTTCGGGCGCAATCTCAGCGAGGTGCAAAACAGCGCAGCGATCCGCCGCATCGAGGTCCAGACCTCATTCTGCGACATCCCGAGCTCGTGGAATGTCCGAGCTCCGGTCGTCATTACCGACGACTTAGGCGGCGCGCTCCCAAGCGAGCGATTCGGTCGGGGGCCGTCGGTCGCATCGAGCGGCACGGAGGTTCGCTTTGCCTATAGCGTCGACGGCGAGATCTTCTGGGGACGGGCGACGACCGGTGTCGGGGAGGTGCAGCTGATCAGTCCGGCTCCCGCGCTGAGCCCGAGCTTCACCCATGACGCCGGCGGGGTTGAAGACCCAGAGCTGGTCTTCGACGGCACCGATTGGCACCTGTTCTACACGGCTCGCGACGAGAACGGTGTCGGCAGCGTTGGTCACGCAGTCGCCACCCCGGCCGAGGCGTTCCTGATCGCCGGCCCGAGCCCCACGCTCCCTGCATCCGGCGACGTGGTGTCGCTCAACGCTCCCACGGTGCATCGGCGCGCCGGGCTCTGGGTCTTGATCGCGCGTGCAACCTTGACGAGCGGCGCCACCGAGCTTCGGGCGTACTACACACCCGCGCTCAACACCGCGTGGGAGCGAATCGTCGATAGTGGCCTCGAAGCCGCGACACGCGTCGAAGGTCCAGGCTCCGAAATCACCGGGCCGAGCTTGGTGGTCCACAACGGCGCTTATCAGCTCTACTTCGCGAGGCGATCCGGAACCCGCTGGGCGGTCGAACTGTTGGTTTCCGACGAGTTGCTCCTTTGGCGACCGCTCGGCGAGGTCCTCGGTCCCTCGGGCGATGGGTTCGATCGGCTGGGCGCGAGAGCCCCCGATGCGATTTCCCTCACGGATCGGATCGAGCTGGTTTACCAGGGTCAAAATGGCGTGTCGTTCGAATTGGGTTGGGCGGTCAGGCCGGCACCATCCGACACCGCCTCGGCATTTTGACACCTGAGCCCTAGCCACCGATGTTGAGAGGATGAGGTCCGTCGAAACGGAACCCCCTCCGCCCCACCCAAGCCCGAAGCATCGCCGACGAAGCGGTCTGTTCATTGGTGCGTTCATCCTGCTTCAATTCTTGGTTCCGTTGACGTATCTCACCCGCGAAGACGCGGCGGACGACCGATTCACTTGGCGGACCTTCTCACGGCCGGGCGAACCGATGTGCGAAACGAGCGCGTCGTTGGAGACATTCGATGGTCGCCGCGAGGAGTTGGCACTCCAGAAGTTGATTCACCAAGACTGGGTCGACTACGTCGGCCGCAATCGGCGAGTCGTGGTCGAAGCGTTCCTCAAGAAACAATGTGAGGCGGAAGGCGTGCTCGAAGTCGAGCTCACCAACCATTGCGAAGACGACAGTCGCATCCGTGAATACCGCCTTCGGTGTGGCGGTGAGCGCGCTCACGAAACCACGAGGACGGCGGCACGATGAAGCCGTTGACGCGCTATTGGTTTGGAGACGTCGCGCTAGCGCGCCCCTATTTGCTGGTGCGCTTCGTCTTGACGACACTCGCGTTCGACTGCTGGCTGAACCTGATGGCCCACGGGGCAAAGTATGGTGTCGGTGGTTTCAACGTCGCCCACTTTCCCTTCTTCGGCGATTTCATTCCCGGTGCGCCGTTCTACCTCGGTGTGCTCGCCTTCACGAGCGTGCTCGCGCTCAGCCAGGCGCTTTACAGGCCGCATCGCATCGCTCTCGCCTTGGTAGCGATGGGCTACACCCTCGGTTGGACATGCAGCCTTCTAGATTCGGTCCCGTATCACTACTTGATCTCTTTGTACTTGGGTTGTTTCGTTTTCTTTCCGATGCTCAGCGCGCGCGCGGCATTTTCACGATCCGAACGCGCGCCGCGCGGGAGCGCGTGGGCGTATGTTCTGTTTTGTGTGACGACGGCGATCGTCTACTTCTATGTAGCAGCCTGGGACGCAGCCGCTGGAGAGCCTTATTGGCTGCCGATGTTGTGCAGCGGAGCATACTTGGTGGCCAGCATGCAGGATCGAAGCGACTCGAACGTGGTGCCGATTATGATGCCATTTCTCGGAGTGGCACCGATCGCATTCCATTGGCTCACCCCGACGGAGAACTGGTTCCCGATCTACATGATCGGAATCGCGGTGCTGGTCTTCGCACCCACCCGGTCGATCCACGCAGCCGGTCGTACGCTCACTTTCCCGGCGCGGAGCTGGTTGCAAGATCAGTCCGAGGCCGGAATCGACGAGCGAGCATCGCAGGTGTTCTACGCTTCGCTGTTCGGGCTCGTCACCGCTCCTGTGGTCAGCGTGTTCGTCGACCTCCCTGGTGTGAAGACCGGCTGCGCCTTGACCGCGATTGCGATGCTGTTCGTCATCGGCCGACAGCTCTATCTGACGCCCAAGCGGCGCCCACTGTGGCGCGTTGCGAGCCTCTTCGCCGGATGCTTGGCGCTTTTCGTGACGGTCACCACGAGCAACGCTCGATTCGACTACTACCGAGCGGCTGCGGTCGACGCCGGCCTCCGCGGCGACCAGGACGCGGCAGCGCTCATGCGGGAAAAGGCCGATCAATATAGGCGATAGCGCGGGGGTGGGGTAGTCTCCGCCTCCATGAGTGGTGACGGCTGGATCACGATCGGCGTGATCGTCGGGATGGTGGTCGTCATGGCCGCGAACCTGGCAGGACCAGACCTCGTGCTCATCGCGGGCCTCACCTTGTTACTTCTCTTCGGCGTTCTCGAGCCCTCCGACGCATTCATCGGGTTTTCGAATCCGGCTGTCGTCACCATCGCGGCCCTCTTCGTCGTTGCAGCGGGTGTGAAGGAGACCGGCGGCCTCGACCTTGCTGCCCGAGTGGTGCTCGGCCGACCCCGCTCGCTTGCAGGGGCGCAGCTCCGCATGATGTTCCCGGCCGCTGGCCTGTCCGCTTTCCTCAACAACACCCCCGTCGTCGCAATGTTCGTCCCACTGGTGACCGGCTGGGCGCGCAGGTGTCAATTCAGCGTCTCACTGATGCTGATGCCGCTCTCGTATGCCGCAATTCTCGGGGGAACGTGCACCTTGATCGGTACGAGCACGAACTTGGTCGTGGCCGGTCTGGCGGAAACCCGTGACCCCACGGTGAAGTTCGAGATCTTCGAGATTGCACAGCTCGGCATTCCAGCACTCTGCATCGGCATGTTGTTCATCGTCATCGCGTCGCGCTGGCTACTCAAGGACCGGCAAGGCGCTTTGCAGGAGCTCGGTAAAGCCCGCGAATACACGATCGCAATGCGCGTCGAACGTGGCTCGCCGGTCATCGGACAAAGCATCGAGGACGCAGGTCTCCGGTCCCTACGAGGGGTCTACCTCTACGAGATCGAGCGTGACGGTCGGGTCCTCGCCGCCGTGCCACCCTCGACAGTCCTACGTGAAGGGGATCGCCTGCACTTCACCGGAGTTGTCGACTCGGTGGTCGATCTTCGCAAGCAACGCATCGTTCCAGACACCGACCAGGTCGACAAGATCACCGCGCGGCGCGACAGAAGCCTCGTCGAGGCGGTCATCGGCGCGCACTCTGCTTTGATCGGACAAACCATCAAACAAAGCCGATTTCGCACGATTTACGACGCCGCGATTCTGGCAGTCCACCGTCAGGGCGTCAGAGTCACCCAGACGAAAGTGGGTGATATTCGTCTCCAAGCCGGAGACGTGCTCCTGATCGAGTCCCACCCCGACTTCGCACAGAATCGGCAGCGAGACCCCAACTTCGCGCTGATCGCCGAAGTCGAAGACAGCACTCCACCCCGTCACGACCGCGCTTGGTTGGCGGCGGTCATCTTGTTCTTGATGGTTCTCGTGAACGCAACTGGCGCGATGGACTTGATGACCGCGTCGCTCGGTGCTGGCGCATTGATGCTGGTAACGAGGTGTCTGACCGGCGAGCAGGCGAGACGCTCGCTCGATTGGACGGTCTTGATCGCCATCGCCGCGGCATTTGGGATCGCCGCGGCAATCGAAGGAAGCGGAGCAGGCGCCGTCATCGCCGGACGCATCATCGACCTGGCGGAGCCCTTCGGTCGAGTCGGGGTTCTGGTCGCCTTGTATGCGATCACGGCCGTGCTCGCGGGGTTGGTTACCACCAAAGCCTCCGCGGCGCTGATGTTCCCCATCGCTGCATCGGCCGCGGAGGTACAGGGAATAGGGCTGCTTCCGATGAGCTACATGATCATGATCGCCGCCTCGACCGCCTTCTCCACCCCGATCGGTTTTCAGACCAACCTGATGGTATACGGCCCCGGCGGCTACAAATACACGGACTTCCTCCGTCTTGGGTTGCCGCTGCAGACACTTGTGGGAATAAGCACGGTCAGCATCGTTGCAGTGGCCTGGCTGTGATCTCGTGCCTCGCTTTCCCGACATCTCTCCCTACGCGCACGCTGTGTCGCACCGCGTCTACAGCACCCTCGCAGAACGCGCGAGAGCCAAGAACGACGTCATCTATCCGTTGCATGTCGGAGATACCTATCGTGACCCGATCGTGGAGGCCCGTGCGGAGCGTCAGCTGAGCAGCGAGCACACCGGGCTTCACAAGTATGCACCGGTGCAGGGCGAGCCGGCGCTCATCGAGGCGTTTCTCGAGTTCGTCGCGCGACGCCATGAAGTGTCGCTCGACCGGGATTGTGTGCAGGTGATGTCCGGGGCGACCCCGGGCCTGAATGTGGTGACGCAGGTCCTCCTCGAGCCTGGGGACGAGGTGTTGCTGCCATCCCCGTTCTGGCCGCTCAGCAGAGGCGTGATCGCGACCAAGGGCGCGGTCCCGGTGCAGATTCCGTTCTACACACGGCTCGATGAGCCGGATTTGGATGCCGAGGCCCTGCTCGAAAGCAAAGTCACCGAGCGCACCGTCGCGCTCTACATCAACACGCCCAACAACCCCACCGGCCGGGTCGTATCCGAGCAGGTAGTGGACGCGATGTTCCGTGTCGCGAAGCGTCACGACCTATGGGTGCTATGCGACGAGGCCTACGAAGAAATCTACTTCGGACCGACTGCGCCGAAAGCTGTCTGGAAGCATCCAGACGTTCGAGACCGCGCGATCGTGTTCCACACCTTGTCGAAGACCTTCGGCCTGGCCGGCGCGCGGATCGGGTTCACCCATGGGCCAAAGAGCGTAATGACCGCGATTCGCGGCATGCAGACCTTTCAAACCTATTGCGCGCCGCGACCGATGCAGTTCGGGGCGATCCAGGCCCTCCGTCATGGCGCGCCTTGGGTGGCTGAAAGCCGCGCACACTACGAAGCCGCCGGCAGGAAAGCGGCCTCGGCGCTAGGGGTTCCCGCACCGGATGGGGGGACTTTCTTGTTTGCGGACGTGAGCGCCCTCCTCAGACCCGACGATCATGACTGCATGCCTCTGCTCGAGCGATGTGCTGACCGCGGCGTGTTGATCACGCCTGGGCGCTCGTGCGGCGAGCACTATCCACGATGGGTTCGGCTCTGCTTCACCGCGGTTCCGCCGGCTCAGTTGGATGAGGCGCTCGAGAGGATCGCTCCCCTGTTTCGAGCACCTTCCTAGAGAACCATCGGTCGATCGAGGTCGACCCAGATCCGGTGAGCGTCAGCGCCGCGAAGACCGCTGCATAGAGAAGCGGAAGCTCTTTGCTCGCCCATGGGTCGTGAAAGTGATGAACGAAGGCGGCCACCATCATCGCGATGAACAGGCTTGCCGCTGCAACGCGCCCGAAGAGCCCGAGAAGCAGCAAGACCGAACAACCAAGCTCAGCAAACACGATGAGCATGGCGCTGACCTCCGTGCCGACGTTGAGTGGGTCTGGAAAGCTTTGCACCAGCTCTTCGTACCCAAGCGCCTTTGGGATGCCATGACTGAGCATCATCATGGCCACGGAAACCCTCAGCAAGAAGATCCCGTTATCGGCGAGCCTCTGTCGCATGCGAACGCGTTATACAGGGCCTGCAAGCCCCGCGCATGAGGTTTGTGTGGGGGTCGGCGAGAAGCTCGTTACACTGTTTTCGTGGGGGCTTGTCCAGCATGCGTGGCGATGCCACTCGAGGACTACGAAGCGACGCCGGGAGTCGTCGTCGGGCTTTGTCCACACTGCCGAGGTCTGTTTCTCGACCGGGACGAGATCCGAAAGCTCGTCGGTCGGGGATCGCTTGCCGACGCCACCGAGATCGTCCCGCTCATGCTCGGTGAAGAGGTGATGATGCGCTGCCCGACATGTGTCGATCCCGCGATGCAGCCGCTCAGCCTCAAGGCGCCGGAAACGGGTGAGCTCTGGCAGTGCCGCGACTGCGCCGGATTGTGGCTTCCTGAAGGCGCCTTTTTCGCGCTTGCAAACGCGCTGACAAAGCTTAGGTCCGCGGCCGAGGAGCTGGCGGCGACCTGTGTTTCTGAAACGGTGCACAGCGAGCGGACCCGACGCTTGGCTCATAGCCGGAGCAGATTCGACGTCGGCTTGGAGAACCTGATCGGGGTCCCCCTCGTGCTGCTGTTGAGTTATCTCTTCTCCGCCACTCTACTCGGACGGATGCTCGCATCCTTGGTCGGGATGCCGTTTCACGAGCTCGGTCACGCTGCAGCGTCGTGGCTGAGCAGCCGCATCGCCATTCCCCTTCCGTTCTTCACCGTTTGGTACGACGACCAGTCGATTCTCATGGGGTTGGTCGTCGCGAGTGCTCTCACCTGGCTTGGCTACCATGCACATCAAGAGCGCAATCGGTTTGGGCTCGCGACCGCAGTGCTGCTCCTGACCATCCAAGCGGTCTTCACGCTTGCCTTGCCCGCGCGGCTCACGCTCATGTGGCAGATCCTAAGCGGAGCCCTCGGCGAGCTTCTATTCGGCGCCTTCCTGCTGGTTGCATTCCACTTCCCACTGCCCGACCGGTTGCGCTGGGACTTCTGGCGCTGGGTGGCGATCATTCCAGGCGCGCTTTGCTTCACTCATGCGATGAGGCTTTGGCGAACCGTAGTGTCGGATGTCAGTCAGATGCCGTGGGGCTCCGCCATTGGCAGTGATAGTGATGGCGACATGAACCGCCTCGTGCAGCAGTTCGGCTGGGGCGCCAACGAGCTCGCCGAATTCTATTTGCGCACCGGCTACCTCTGCATGGCCGCCATTGCAGCAGCCTACGCCTACGCAATCTGGCGCCACTACGAAAAGCGGACAGTCCCCTTTTCTAAAGGGTTAAGAAGAGGTGAGGTTCAACCTGCGCCAGGTGAAAAGGGGACAGTCCCCTAGCCGCCGAAGCCCCACTTCTTCTTGTTTTCCTCTACTTGCTCGGGAGTCGGTTGCTCGATGTCGTCGTGGACGGGAACCTCGAAGTCGTCTTGGACCTCCATCATCTTCGCGTTGAGAGCCGTGTCCTCCTCGAAGACCTCAGGAACCGACGCGTCCTCGTAGATCGCTTCCCACGGGCACTCCGGCTCGCAGGCGCCACAGTCGATGCACTCTTCCGGCTGGATGTACAGCTGATTCGGAAACGTCTCGCGATCGTCACCCTTGTACTCGTAGATGCACTCCACGGGGCAGACATCTACGCAGGATTTGTCGACGCAGTCGCGGCAAAGACGGGTAATGACCCAGGTCATCGGACTCCCTTCGGGAAAAAAGTCGCTGGACGCTAGCAGGAGGCCCAGGTCCGGTCAAAGAAGACCGGATGGTCTAGTGAGCCCTCTTTTTCGCGGAGGGCCGCTTCTTTGCGGCGGACTTCTTCTTCCCCTGCGGTGCCGAGCTCGGGTGGCAACCGGCACACGTGAAATCCTCGATGCCGAGAAGCTTCCCCATGGCTGGCGTGACCGTCTCTTGCATGAACTTCACCGTCTCCGGGAAGGTGGCGAGCATCCCTTTGTGGCCGAGTGTGCCTTCGGGCGGCACTACGTACATCGAGGGCGCGGGCATTTTGAATTTGATTTCCCGCATCTCTTCGCCGTGGCAGTCGACGCAGTCAAAGCCTTCGTACTCTTCGAGGTCATGCCTTTCGAACAGCTCTTTCATGATCGGGTTCACCTTTCCGACCATGTAGAATTCCTTGTCCGCCACGCTCATCTCGGACCACGGCGAATCAGGCGGCGTGAGCCCAAACGCCTCGATTGCGCTCATCTTGCCGCTCGAGCCCGCGGTCGTTGCGCCCTTGGACCCGCCGCAAGCCGTCAAAACCAGCGCAAGGCCGACTACGATTGATTTGGTAGTTCCCGTCATGCCCGCACATGGTAATTCATGGCTCGTGACGATGCCCAAAATATCGAGCGACATGCAGTGACGCGGAGGGGCATCGTGGGCTTGGTAGCGATCGTCGCGCTCGGTGGTGTCGCCATGGGTTTGTTCTCGCAGTTTCAACGAAGCATGGTTTTCCCGGGGCCGCAGGGCGTCAGCACCGAGCTTCTAAGACGGGTCGCCGCACAAATCGGGGCGACTGAGCTGCGGATCCAGACCGAAGATGGCGAGACGCTTTACGGCTGGCATCGGGCATCAGCCGCGGCAACCCCGCGCCGAGTTCTTCTCTATTTCCACGGAAACGCATCATCGGTCCTCGGCCAGCTCGACCTCCAGGACAGACTCCTTGCCAACGGCTGGGACTTCGTCGGGATTCACTACCGCGGTTATCCGGGGAGCACCGGTGTCGCGAGTGAGGCCGGCGTGCATCTAGATGCCGCCGCCGTGTGGAAATGGATTACCGACGAGCTCGGCACGCCCGCAAGCCGAGTGGTCGTTCACGGAAGAAGCCTCGGGGGCGGCGTTGCGGTTCAACTAGCTGCCCGGGTGACGCCCGCAGGACTGGTCATGGAGTCTACGTTTACGTCTGCCGTCGATCTCGGACGCGAGCACTTCGGCTGGCTTCCGGTGGGCGTGCTGCTCGAGCACCGATTCATGACCCGCGACTTCGCCAACAAAGTACGATGCCCGGTATTGATCGCTCACGGCGGCGGCGATTCGATCATCGACGTCAGGCACGGGCGCGAGCTCGCCAAGCTCTTCGCAAACGCCGACTACATCGAAGCGCCTCGGAGGGATCACAACGACGTCTTGTTCGAAGGCATCTACGCCGACCGCTACATCGCGTTTCTCGACGCCTTGGTCCCACTAGATCGACAGACTCAGCCGTAAAACTGGCTCGCCCACTTGCGATACTCGGGAATCGGCCCATCGCCGTCACAGAGCATCGGCCGGGGCAGATATCGCTTGTGCTCCCAGATCGGGATGTCTTGGTTCATTTGCCGTACGACCTCTTTGACGACCGCGGCCGCGACCCCCGTGTGAGCATCGGCTCTGTTCTGGCTGAACGCAAAACGCGTATCGACCGTTTCGTCGTCGATCGGGGCGTGTGATAACAAGAGCACCGTCTCGCAGATGCCGGTGAATCGGGTGATCGTGCAGCCCATTCCATGTGCCTCGATCGAAATCTCTCCCTCGACGTCACCGCGTGGAGTCCTCATCTTCACGTGCTGGATGGCCCGGCGTATATGCCCATCGAGATGGAGCTCCGACTCCGGAACGTTCTTGGTTCCATGCACGTGCTGAAAGTGCGCGCGGTCGACACCGTTCTCGCCCATCTCTTGTGGATGACTGCGAACCGTCCAGCGGCGCCTCTCGAGACTCGTCCAGCTATCGTCGGAAAGCTCGGGAACTTCGGGGACCTCCCAGGTGGGCGCCTCGCCCGAACCGTGATGCCAAGCCCAGATCATCTGATTGCGCTCGACGCAGTGCCAGGGGCGAACCTTAGCTTTGGCGGGAATACGCTTGGCATAGGGGACATTTCGACACACGCCTGTCCGATCGAACTCCCATGCGTGAAACGGGCAGCGGAGGTGATCGTCTTCGACGACGCCACCGTGACCGAGGTGTGCGCCGAGGTGTGGACAGAACGCATCGAGGAGCGCAACATCGCCCCCTCGGGTTCGAAAAAGGACCAAATCCTCACTGAAGTACCGCAAAGGAAGCACTCCTTCGGCATCGAGCTCATCGCGATACGCGACTTGAAACCAGCCGTTCGGAATCGAAAGCTGCAGTCGTTCGCTCATTGGGAGGTATAGTAGCATCGTGACTCGAGCTTTGGTTGTCGTGTTTCTGCTCGCCGGTTGTCAGCGCAGCACCGAGCCGCCAGTCACCATCGCCCCGGACCCGGGCGTCTTGTTGCCCGATGTCCCGTCGGATCCATTTGGTGCACCGGGGAAGGCGTACGAGCGGTTGCGTAAGATCACCGACGATGCACGGAGCACGAGCTGGAGCGGCCAAGTCGACGAGCTAGCCGTTTGGCTCGAGGGCGAGACGGAGGCGGTCGAGAAGTCCCTCGCGATCATGAAGACACTCCGCCTCGGCGCTGGCGACGTGTACGCGGTCGCGAACGGACGGATCGCTTTGGTCTACGAGCACATCGCATCGACGCTCACGGAGGCTGAGGTCTTGGTGAAAGACAATGACCCAGATCTGGACTGGATCGGCCAGCAGGCGGTGCTCTGGGAGCGTGCGAACGGGTTTTGGGCCCGGTGCGCGCACGGCTGCAGCGTGGGCGGGCCCTATCTCGACGCGTGGGAGCTCCGGTGCCGTGCAGGCGCCGACGAAACCGCTGCAAAATTAGCGCCTTAGCGCGGCTTGAAATCGCCTCGACAGCCCAAGTGAAACATGTTCTATTTCCTTTTCCATGCCCAAAGGCAAGAAGACGTCGGCACCGAACCCAGCCGAGCCGCCGTTGGTCATCACTCCAACCAACGGCGAAAGCTGGGACGATGAAGCAGATGTCGTCATCGTCGGGTTTGGCGGGGCCGGGGCTTGCGCAGCGCTCGAAGCCCACGCCGAGAGCGCACGCGTCCTCGTGCTCGACCGCTTTCATGGCGGCGGCGCTACCGCGATCAGTGGCGGTGTCGTGTACGCTGGGGGCGGCACACACATCCAGGCGGAAGCTGGCGCCGACGACAATCCCGAGGAGATGTTTCGCTACCTCTCGCTCGAGGTAAAGGGGGTGGTATCCGACGAGATGCTTCGCGACTTCTGCGACAAGAGCGTCGACAACCTGGGCTGGCTCGAAAAGCATGGCGTCCCCTTCGAGGCGAGCCTCTGCCCGGTAAAAACGTCCTACCCGACCGACGACTATTACCTCTATTACTCGGGGAATGAGGGGTTTTCGCCCTACAAAGAGGCGGCAAAGCCCGCTCCCCGCGGCCACCGAGCCAAAGGGACCGGCATGCCCGGCGAGAGCTTTTACGAACCGCTTCGGCAGTCCGTGATGCGCGCAGGCATCAGGGTCGACTACGAAGCTCGCGTCACACGCCTGATCATTGACGGTCAAAACCAAGTTCTGGGCGTCGAATACCGCCAGATCGAGAGAGGCTTTTGGAGCAATCTTCATCGCCGGCTTCACAAAACCGGCATCGCGATCGTGAAATACAACCCGAAGCTCGCGACGAAGCTTCGAGAGCGTTGCTTCCGAATCGAAGCCAACCACTCAGTGATAAAACGGGCGCGCGCGATCAACGGTGTCGTGCTCGCGACCGGTGGTTTCATCTACAATCGACCGATGGTTAAAGAGATCGCGCCCGCCTATTGGAGGGCCATGCCGCTCGGCACAGTATCCGACAACGGAAGCGGCATCCTCCTCGGCCAGAGCGTGGGTGGCAAGACCGATCTCATGACACGAATTTCCGCTTGGCGGTTCATCAATCCGCCGGAGGGGTTCGCCAAGGGCATGATCATCAACAAGAAGGGCGAGCGTTACATCAACGAGCTGATGTACGGAGCGGCCCTCGGTGAGGCGATGGTCGAGGAGCAAGACGGCGTTGCGTTCCTGATCATCGATCGGGAGCTTCGCAAGCTCGCTCGAGAGCAGAGTAAGCGCGGCAAGGCGCAATGGTTCCAGCGCGCGCCTGCACTACTCAACCTCTGGTTTAACAGCCAAGAAGCGAAGTCGATCGAAGAGCTCGCCGGAATCATCGACGTCCCGGAAGAGACTCTCAAGCAAACGCTGGAGGACTACAATGCCGCCGCCGAAGGCAAGCGGCCGGATCGCTTCAACAAAGACCCTGAAAAAATGCATGCCATGACGGAAGGGCCCTACTACGCGATCAACTGCTCGATCGACAGTAAACGGTTCCCTTGCCCGACGTTGACGCTCGGCGGCCTCGTAGTCGACGAGAAGACTGGGCACGTGAGAAGCCAAAGCGGTGGGGTGATCCCAGGGCTCTATGCCGCCGGTCGCACGGCGGTCGGTGTGTGCTCGAGGCAGTATGTCAGCGGGTTGTCGATTGCGGACTGCGTGTACTCCGGACGTAGGGCGGGGCGCGCGGCCGCACGAGGCGAAGTCTACGTCTCCAAAGAGACTCCGACCCCGATGCAAAGCTCCCCCGCCGAGGCCAAAGCCTAGGGTTGGGTTCCGCATGGCTTGACGATGGGTGGCCATGGCCTAAGGGAGTCTTCCTGCGATGACCCAGAAACCGACTGACGAAGAAGCAATGGAATGCGTCCGAAGGCTCTTGGCCTACATGGGCGACGACCCCGAACGTGAAGGGCTGAGAGACACGCCGCAGCGAGTCCTTGGCGCGATGGAAGAACACTTTCGTGGGTACCAGGAAGACGCAACCGCCCACCTTTCACGAACCTTCACCGAGGTCGAGGGATACGACGAGCTAGTCCTGATCAGCGATATCGAGATCTACAGCCACTGCGAGCACCACGTGGTCCCGTTCGTCGGCAAGGCGCACGTGGCGTACATCCCTAACGGCAAAGTCGTAGGCCTTTCGAAAATCGCGCGGGTGGTCGATGCGTTTGCGAAGCGGCTGCAGGTCCAGGAAAAGCTCACCGCACAAATTGCCAACACGATCAACGAAACGTTGACGCCACAAGGGGTTGGGGTGATCGTGCAGTGTCAGCACTTTTGCATGTGCTATCGCGGGGTGCGCAAGCCCGGATCGTGGACGACGACCAGCCGACTGCTCGGCTGCTTCCTCAAGGACGAGGCAGCGCGACTGGAACTTCTCACGCTGATCGGCATGCCTCGGGCGATTGGCGGCGCCGGCGGTTGATCCGCCTCGATCTTCCGAGTGTTGGGGCGTAGAGTACCTCCATGACGAAGCGGCACTACGACTGGATCATCATCGGGTCCGGTTTCGGGGGAAGCGTGTCGGCGCACCGGCTGACCCAAAAAGGATACGACGTTTTGGTCATCGAAAAGGGGCGGCGCTTCGAGCTGGACGACTTCCCCAAGACGAACTGGGACTTGAAGCGATGGATGTGGAACCCGTCGATCGGCCTGAAGGGCATCTTCAAGATGTCCTTCCTGAAGCACATGACGGTGCTTCACGGCGTGGGCGTCGGAGGCGGCTCTTTGGTGTACGCGAACACCTTACCCATGCCAACGCAGGAGTTCTTCCGGTCAGAGTCTTGGAAAGACCTCGCAGACTGGGAAGCCGAGCTCGCGCCCCACTATGAGACCGCAAGGCGGATGCTCGGCGCCGCCCCCAATCCCATCATGACCAAGGGCGACCACGTCATGAAAGAGATCGCAAAGGACATAGGACGCGAGGAGCACTTTCACCCGACGGAGGTCGCGGTCTTCTTTGGGGAGCCCAACAAAAAAGTGCCTGACCCCTTTTTCGGAGGCGAGGGTCCGGACCGCGTCGGCTGCAACTTCTGTGGCGCCTGCATGACGGGCTGCCGAGTCGGCGCAAAGAATACCCTCGACAAGAACTATCTCTATCTAGCCGAGAAGCACGGCGCCGAAGTGCTTCCAGAAACGGAGGTCACTCACGTGGCTCCGCGTGACGAGGGCGGCTATCGCGTCGAGACGAAGGCATCCTTTGGCAAGCATCACAGCCAGGAGTTCACCGCAGACCGCATCATCTTTGCCGGCGGGGTGATGGGCACGATGCCCCTTCTCCTGCAGATGAAGGAAGACCCGACGGGTCTGCCTCACCTTTCCGACCGAGTGGGCGACTTCGTTCGTTCGAACAGCGAAGCGTTGTTTGGCATCATCTCGCCGGACAAGAACGAGAACTTTTCGAAGGGCGTGGCAATCACGTCCATTCTTCACACCGACGACCACAGTCACATCGAGCCCGTGCGATACGGCGAAGGGTCGGGTTTCTTCCGCACGCTACTCTCCGTGCATTCGCCTGGGCCGACCGTTATCTCCCGAATCTGGGGTGCGCTCGTCGCGTTCAGCCGCCGACCGGTCCGTTGGCTGAGAGCGCTCTTCGTGAGAGACTTCGCAAAGCAGTCGCAGGTTCTGCTTTACATGCGCACGCTCGAGGGCACGCTTCGTATGCGTCTTGGCCGAGGACTGCGGACCGGTTTTCGTCGTGGGCTGGTGACCGAGATCGATGACCCGACTCAAGCCCCGTCGGCCTTCATGGAAGAAGCCACGGAGCTAGCTGAGAGATTCGCGGACAAGGTAAACGGTGTGCCGGCAACCCTCGTTACTGAAACCTTGCTCGGTGTGCCATCGACCGCGCACATTCTCGGCGGCGCATGCATGGGCGCATCTGAAGAGACGGGCGTCATCGACCGCAACCACGAGGTTTTCAACTATTCGGGCATGTACGTCATCGATGGGTCGGCCATCTCGGCGAATCCGGGCGTCAATCCTGCGCTCACCATCACGGCCCTCGCCGAGCGCGCGATGAGCCTCATCGCCGACAAGCACACCGCCAAAGCCACCGGCCCTGAAAAAACGGAGTCTGCCCCCTTTACGGAGGGGTTAAGAGCTGAGTGAGGTCGGTGGGGGGGTCGGCGTCGGGGACAGGTGGCTCCGGCGGCTCGAGCTTGAATGTGTCGACGACTTCTGCACCGCGCTCGTCACAGTAGAGCGCCCACTCGCCCCACTGCGGGTCTTCGAGCTTCAGAAACAAGCCGAGGCATGCGTAGTACGCCTTGGCCGACAGCTCGGCGAAGGGAGTCAAGTGTTCGGTGAGCGAAGTCGTGTAGATCTCGAGTAGACCCGGATCCTCGGCGATGTTCTCAGGAACTGGCGCACCGCGAATACTGCTCGCGAGGTCTTCGTACATGTACCCGAAGAGAGCTGTGCCGATCCCGCGTTCGAAGAGAGGATGGGTGCGAAGACCATATGTCGCCGCCAGCGCGCGGTCGGTCGCCTCGCGTCGCCGACCGAGCCAATCGCGAAAAGGACCTTCCGCCCATCGTTCGATGTCCTCTTCGCTGTCGCCTTCGGGAGGCTCGGGCGGACGCACGGCAACGGCATCTTCGACCCGGCCCCAGAGCAATTGCAGGTCTGTGCTGAGTTGCTCGCGCGGATAGACGGGCTGCGGCACGGGGATCGGACTGACGACGATTTCTTGCGACGATTCTGGGGTCTGTCGGCCTGCGCAGCCGATCCCGAGAGCCAACAAAATCAAGAGCCAACGCCCCATGGCTCGACCGTAGCAAGGCCGGATCGACGGGGCGAGTTTTGGACGAAACGCGGTTGACTTGGGGGCGAAAGCGCTTTTCCATGCCGGGGTGGGTGGAAGTCTGGTCGAGCTCTCCGACGCGGCCAGTGTCGATCGCGTGGCGCGGATCCTCTTTGGAAGTGCGCTCGACTCGCGACCCTTGGTGTCGCATAGCGGCGCGGTTTGGAATGATCCCGACTCCCAGAAGCTCACCACCATTCGCATCAACGAGTACAGACCGAAGAGTGATCTCGACTTTCTTACTCTTCACATTGCGCGCGCTCGGGCAGACGCAATCGTCATCACGGGAAAGATCCTCCGCGACGAGCCATCGTTAAGCTACGACCTTCGAGCCGACGCTCGCTGGGGTGAGGCGCTCGTCGAATGGCGCGAACGTACTTGGGGGCTTTGGGAAGCCCCCTGGCTCCTGATCCTCACAGCAAGTGGTCAGCTCGATCTCTCGCACCCTGCATTGCAGGGATGGGTGAGGCCAGTGATTTTCACGAGCGATCATACTGCAGAACGCAAACTAGCGGACTCACCGTTCCCGGTCGTTGCCGACGCGGAACCCAACATTCGAAGAGCGATTCGCCATCTGCAGGTGGCCAGGGACTGTCAATGCGTTTCGATCGAAGCGGGCCCCTCGACTGCAGTCTCCCTCTATGAGCGGCCAACGGTGGTCAACGAGCTTCTGTTGTCAGTCTACCTCGATAAGACTATCGATGACCGGGCGCGAGGAGCGCCCTTGATAGAGCTCGCCCGATTGAGGAGCCGCTTCCACTCGGAGACGTCGGCCACACATCGATGTCAGGGACAGCATTGGAGCTTCCACCGATTCCGTCGGTAGCTGCGGCCTGTCCGTTCTTGGCTTTCCGCCAGGAGCTCGCGGTAGGATGATCACGGTCGCCCATGCCTAGCTTCGCACAGAGGATTCCGACCCACGCCGCCTTGCTGATCGTCCTCTTGGCACTGGTCATGATCAGCCCCCTGGTTTCCGGGGTCGGTGCTGGCTTCGTCCTCGAGCTGATGTTCGATGCGGTCCTGCTCGCCGGCGTGTACTCGGTGGGACCAAGTCACCACCGGTGGCCGTTTCT
>Ga0224508_10000886_pt1 | contig 27669 bp, 36 predicted proteins | sample SF_Jan12_sed_USG_4_FD_170157 | JGI IMG/M metagenome (GOLD analysis project Ga0224508, IMG submission 170157) | Sediment microbial communities from San Francisco Bay, California, United States - SF_Jan12_sed_USGS_21 | ecosystem: Environmental > Aquatic > Marine > Sediment | place: USA... | reverse complement strand
ATCAGTATCCATTCTAAGTACAAATTAGTAGTGATTCTTTAAATTGAATTTAAGTTATTGCTGTTACCCAACCATACCTGGTAAAGATTCAATTCTAGAATTCTTTTGAATCTCACCATTTTTTATCTTTCAATTTGAGAATTTGCATTTTTTTCATAATAGTACTCTTGTCTTTTCAGATCTTTTTCAGAAATAATTCTACATTTTCTAATTGGTACTAGTCTTGAGATTTGCTCATAAGTATTCATATCTCGGACATCTGCAGCATACGCAATTTGTAATAGTGGTGATTTTTCCTCAATCATCGGCTTTGCCTGCTCATACCCTCCACTTTGCCTCATTCCAGTTCTGAATAATCCTAAATAATTGCCAGTTTTTGACATTTGAGGATCTTGATAACAACAAATTGCAAATTCATCATTGCCCTTTTCAATAATTGTCAATCTGGTAAATTTGTCACTCCAGTCTTCTACTTCTTTGGCCATCAGTATGGCTTCTTTTTTATCTTCAAATACTGTTGAAACCACTAATCTGTCTTTTTCATATGCCCATGAAATTCCGTAGAAATTCTTGTGCCAATCAATTTCAAAAGACATGTTTTATATCTAAAAATTATCAAATTAATGCTTTTGATTATGCTTTTTTTGGAGGTTTGTATAGTGATATCTTCAATTACAGATCATGTCATATAAAATTGATAATGTCTATAATAGAAATTTTGAAAATTAGTTAGATTTTTTAATTTGAATTAAACAAACGTTTGGGAAATAATGGATTCTTCTTTTATATCTTGAGATTATACAGTTAATGACGACTTCGTTTAGCAGTTTAGGCATGCTATAAACGACTGCTATTCCAAGACGTCTATTAATTTCGTTTTTTTATCAATGCTTCTTCTGGTGTTTTTTCTTTGTTTGATTCCCGATGCCAGATATGATGTTTTCTCCAGTATGTGTGTAGTTCTTCAGTGGTCGGCTCTTTTCCAAGTGGAGAGCCGCATATTTTACACTGTATCATATTTTACATCCTTTACTTTTTTCTTTTTTGTTTTAATTATTGGATGACATTGTACAGGAAAGTTTTCATCATCATCCATGATACAATGAGAAGTTATACAAAATTAAGAGTTTTGTTATTTTGAAATGGTATGTTTTGATTTTTTATTTGTTTTATACTTGTCTCTCTTTCTTTTTCTCTCCAAACCCATTATTTCATATGTTTTCCCCCATGCACAAAGTTTCATTTCTCCTGAAATCTCATCATGAATTGACTCACATGTTCCATTTGATAATAATTCACCAATAATTGTCCATGTCATATCTTCCGAAACCTCAAATTTGTGGGGAATTGTTGAGATCTTTGTAAAATATCCATTATTTGAATTCCTCAAAACAAATTGCTCAATTTTTTGCTCTACAGTCAAGCTAGGCTCTCGTTTTTTAAAATTTCTATATGACTTTCTTTCAGACATTGTTTTGTTTACTCTTATCTTGTATTTTAGATAAATCATTCAGCGTTAAGTGTGTCTGGATCATTATTTCCTGGCAAGTATTTATCAGCTAATTTATCTTTCATTTTTTCATCAAATTCTTCTTGTAGTCTTGTGAGGTATATTTCAGCTTCTGTTTCATCTTCTGGTATGCCTGTATCTGTAGTGTAATTGAAACCTGTTGCTAAATGATAAAATTCTTCAAAAAATTCTTTGCAGTCAATTACATCTGCCTTGTTGTCTATGGATACTACCAAGCAATTATTATCAATTCTAAAATTCAGACATACTTCTTCTTCGATCATGACATCTGCCATTACAGCCATAAGGTGTGGTGTGTATTTCTCTTCCAGTTTTCCTTGGTCCTTATTTGCAATCCATAATTCATTACCATCTAACAAATTATCGAAAGTTCTGACTATGACATCTCGTATGTCTGAATCTGGATATGTCAGTTTTGATTTCCAGGATTTTACGGTACTTTTAGGCTTAACATATGCCACATCAAATCTTAAGTTTTCATTAATTTGCTCAAATTCCCATATCTGCTTGTTGGTCCACATTGGTGAAAATTTTTCAATTAATTTTCTTGTCATTTGATCCAATGATCTCTTCAATTTTTTTCTGTAGTTTAATCTTATCTAGAACTAAATTATCTCAAATACTAGGAAAACATTTTTTAATTCAACTACGACACTTGTGATTTATTTTTTTGGAGTAAAGGTTGATAACTTATATTCAATTTTTAAAATTATTAATGTAATCTTGAGTGAAAAATTTCAAAACAAATTATATTGTATTTGTAATGAACATGTTATTTTTGATGTAATTGATGAGATTGAATGTGACTGGGGGGTTCATTCAGTAATTCAGTGTCCAAAATGTGAGGAATTGTTCTCTACGGATAAGGAATGTCCTGCATTTCAAAATATTTTAAAACTATTGAATAATAATCCCTCATTATATTCAGATGAAGAAAAATCCAAATATTTTTTTAATTCTCATCCAAATTAAAATTTTACAAACAGAAAAATTAATAATTAATACATAAAATAATAAAAAAACTAAAAATTTTTTCCTTGGTTCATATCAAAAATATTTGGGATTTTTGATACACTAAACAATGAGGCTTAAAATTAATGAAATGGCCAATTAATGTAATCAATCAATTAAACAAATCAACGAAATTATGAATTAATTAGATTATGATTTCAATTCCGAAATTGAGTTTTAATTATCCAAATAATAGAACTAACCCTACAATTAATGCAGCTACTGAAATTCCCATTGAAATATAAAATTTCCTCATCATTGTCATTTAGCTAAATTAACTAAAATTAATAGTTTAGACTTGTGAAAGCAAGCAAGTTTGATATCTTTTATCATCAGCCCTTTGGGGGTTACAGTTCGGATATCAAACCAGCAAACACCTTGCTTTCAATATTTGTATTGATTGGTATTTTCAAAAATTCTTAAAATAAAATACGTCTTGAATTTTAATCAAAAAGGGTTGAAAAAGTGATCCTTTTCTGATTCTTTGTAAATTTGAGCCTGTGATTTAATAATTATTTTTTTATATCTAAGTTTATTCAATATATAGCTGACTTTGAATGATTGATTTATTTTAAACTAAATCATATTTTTGATGACATATCTACATTTACCTTACTGCTATATTTACTAATTCGATTGTAGTCAAATATACTTTCGGAAATTTTGTAATTTGATAAAAAATAAAAGAATGATTTTATTCCAATCATGAATAGTTCATATCATGAGTAAGAATGTTGTTTTTAGTTGGGATCCTGATTTTCATCTTAAGTTGACTGATTTTAAAGCTGAATCAAATCCTGCAATTTTTGAAGATTCTCACAGTGTAATAAAATACAGATTTACGTGGATTTTAAATTCTGATATAATTGATGATCAAATTATGTTCTTGATTGAAGATGTTCATCTTATTGTAGAATTTCATCCTCTTTTATCTTGGGTTAGGCATTCTGAATCAAATGACAAATTACTCAAACATGAACAGGGAAATTTTGATTTAGCTGAACTAGTTAAACGTGAAAATATTAAAAAATTACAAGATACATTTTATTCAAAACATTTTCCTACAAGGGGACAAAATGACGAACAAAGAAAACAGTTTGCAAAAGAAGATTCTGGAAAAATGATTGTAGTTGAAGTCAGCAAATTACAACAATTGTATGATGAAAAACGTCTCAAATATCAGGATGAAACAAATTTTGGTCAAAATACATCAAAACAATTGGAGTATGATTTAATTTTTAAACAATTAAAATCATGATTTATCTCACCGTGTAGCCTGATTTGTATAATGTCTATTTTTTACGTCTATTTGTGAAATCTGGAGGGCTATTTGAATTCAAATGAGATGAATTGTATGAATTTGACTTAAGTGATGCATAAAACAGGTGGGATGTGTAAATAAATAAAATCAATTCTTGTATTTTTGTATCTTAGACCATATCCTGTGATATCTAGTTTCTGTTTTCAATAATTTTATTTTCAGGAATTGAATTGATATAATTTACTAAACTTCTATAGTATTTTAAATGAAAATTCAAATCCCTAATTTCTGTTTGTTTTAATTCTTCAAGCTCTGGACCAAAATCACTTTTGTTTGATTCAATATGGTTTAATGTATTATCATTAACTTCAATCATATGAAAAATACTGTGTAGAACCTCTCCCTTTGTAAGGGTTTTATCACATGATTTTTTTAGCATTGTCTTTACCCAACCCATGTTCATTTTGAACATAATTGTTATATCCACTCCAGAATCGGAATTCTTTAGACTTGTACTCTATTTTTTTAATCTGAGGTGAAATGGTTATCTCTTTTTTTTCTGTTTTTTTCTGTCCATAATTTCTTTATTTCTTTCAATGTCCGAATGAACCTCTACATGCTCATACAGATCATCTTTTGAATCAAATAATTGCTCACAGTAATAGCATTGATGCATAACTAAATAATGCATATCTCAGATAAATCCCTTTTCTTATAATTCATAAAATTTGTTCCTATTGATGAAATATGATGTTTGGATATGTTTTGTTTGTTCATAATAAATAAAATAAAATGGAAAATAATCTAAAATAGATTATTTACCAGCTTCTGCTCTAATTTTTGCTGACATTTCTGCATAAGGATCTTCATGCCACTGTTCTTTGTTTAATGCGACCATCCCTGATTCTGAAGAGAAGGCTCCTTGTTCAGCTGCTGGTGCCAATTCAGATCCTTCTTGGAGATAATTTTGTTGGTTATCGTGAGCATAGACCATAACTCCGACCATTGCTGCAACACCAACTGCTATCCCCGCGATTATCATTGCGTTTGACATGCCATGATTCGGAATTTTTAATATTAATCCAGTATGTATACAATGCATGGCAGTGCACAAAATTAATGGGTTTCTAACTCTATTTTGGAATTACATATAGGTAATTTCCCTGATTCATTTTTGAATTGCTCAATTAATTGTAATTGTAGTTCTTTTGGATTTTCGGCAAATATTCTTTGGTAAAATGAAGTTTTTTGTTTACATTCATTTCCTTCAAACTCTGTATCAACATATGTTTCAAATGTCTTTTCCAGACTATCCGTTTCTCCAATGTAAATTGGATCTCTGTTTCTATTATAAAGCACGTAAACTCCTGAATTAGGCTTTACAAATTTAGCACTATCTACCCAAACTCTCATTTTATCTTCTAATAATTCCATACTATTACCTAATATCACTGATATTAAACTAGATTGAAATGATGATGATATCAAAAGAACCTCCATACTTTTAATATTGAGAATAAAGAGGTGTAATTCTGTCTATTTTAGAAAGTTTTCCGGATCAATTTACCCCCAGAGAAATACAAAAAGAGATTATCTTTGAAATTGAAGAGAAATTAAAATCAGGATATAAAAAAATTATTTTATGTGCTCCCACCGGCGTTGGAAAATCTCTTGTAGGAGCAACTATTTCTAGTTATTTTGATAGCTCCTTTACAGTTACTGCATCTAAGCATCTTCAAGATCAATACATCAAGGACATACAGTTTTTAAAACCTGTGAAAGGAAAACAAAATTTTCCTTGTCTTAAATTAATGGCCGCTGAGAAAGTTGATAATTCAAGAAGGGCAATGAGGTGGGGTCTGACATGCGATAAGGGACAATGCCAGGAAAGAATATCTAAAAATGGAAAAGAAGTTTTTGAAATATGTAAATTCAAGCCAACAATTAAACAAGTTGAAGAAAATACGGCAGATTCGAAGTCTTGTCACTATTATATGCAAAAATACGATGCCCTTGTTTCAAAGCATTCGTTATGGAATTATCACGCATTTTTTACAATAATGAAATTCAACAAAAAACTTTTTGAAGAATATTTAGATAGAAAAGTGACCATATTTGATGAAGCTCATAAGATTGAGGATCAAATAATTCAATTTGTGGGATTTGATATTTTCAGTGGACAAGTCGATGAGTGTAATCTTAATTTGGAAAAATACAATTTCACAGATTTGGATTCTATGATTCAACTAACTGATGATATGGCTTATTCATATGCTAAAAAAATCAAAGACATCAAAGAAAGCTCTGCATTTCAAAATGATCCTGACTATGAACTGATTACAGGATTAGAGCGGCGTCATGATAGATCTGCCCAAGCAAAAATAGACATTATGGCTGACAAAGATAACTTTGTCGTAAATGATCCTGTTAAAGACCTGAATGGAAGTTTTAGAACTGTTTCTGTTAAGCCTATCGATGTTTCAAAATTTGTAAACTCTTTTTTTGAAACCGAGTATCAAATTTTCATGTCTGCAACAATTGACAAGTCCAGTTTTTGTGACAACATGGGATTACGAAAAGACGATGTTGCATTTGTTGATACAATAAAGTCTCCTTTTCCTATTGAAAATAGGACAATTGATCTTCTTAATGTTAGACGACTTAGCTATGGGTCAACTGAGGAAGATGAGCTTGAAGTGATCAAAACCATTGACAGGATCATGGATGAACATTCAGATGAGCGCGGGTTGATTTTAACTTCTTCTATTCCTAGATGCCAGAAAATTTTACGATATCTTTCTCCTAAAAATACTCAAAGGATTAGAATCTGTCACAGTAGAAACCAAGATGGAAAAACTCAAGATGAGATAATCTCTGAACATGCTGCTGATCCTATTGGTGTTTTGCTCTCCTCTTCTCTTTGGGAGGGTGTTGATTTGAAAGATGATTTGTCTAGGTTTCAGATTATTGCAAAGGTCCCGTATCCAAATTATACTGAAAAGAGAACAAAGGCCAAGATGAGCAAATTTCCTACATGGTACACTTCCCAAACTTTGACTAAATTACTGCAGGGATTTGGTCGTTCAATTAGAAGCGATGGTGACTGGGCAAAAACATACGTTTTGGACACTGCCGCAAATAATGTATTTTTTAAGGCACAACAAATGATTCCAAGGGCATACTACGACGTTTTAGGAATGGACAATCAATAATCTTTTTTAAAAATGGTTACCTTCTTGAACAGCCACATTTCACATAAACCATCTTGAACTCTCCGCCTGTTTTGATATTGTGGGACATTGGTTTACGGCATTGCTGACATTCGTTAAACCCAAAATATTCTTCGACTTGTACTATGTTATACTCCCATGATTTTTTACCTTCGTTCCAAGACACTGAATTAATTTCAGTTGGAGCATCCATTATGCTCATTGTGGGATTAATTTCATTAATTAATTTTTAAATTTTTCATGGATTGAGATTTTTGAAATCCAAACATTTTGTATCAAATTTATTCAAGTATTGTTTTGCATTAATTTGAGAGTCCGTCACGTACAATTCACAGGTTTCAGAATCAATAAGCGTACTTGAATTATCATTACTCATAAATTGTAATGTAAGAATGGCCACAAGTGCAATTATTACAATGATTGCAAACTTGCTTGAATAGATGTCCACGTCTTTTTCTAATCTAATTTTGAACTTAAGTTTAATCATGTTGGAAAAAAGCAGCGTGTGATAACAATGTCAAAAATTAACTTTGGTGGATAATCATCATTTCAGAAGTACGACGTTATTTTTCTTTCGTGTCATCTATAAACACAATCCCATGCAATGATCTATTGCTCTTGTAGGTAGGTTGTCCATTTCTATGGATTTGCAGTAGTGATTGCACCTTGTGCTGCAGACCCTACCAGTGTCGCATATTTTGCAAGTGCTCCTGATGTATAGTTTGGTTTAGGTTTGCTCCACTGCTTTCTTCTATTTTCTAATTCTTCTTCAGATACGTGAAGATCAAGTATATTGGTTTCAGTGTCGATTGTTATCTCATCTCCATCTTTTACTAGGGCAATTGGACCTCCGACATATGCCTCAGGTGCAACATGACCCACCATGAATCCCCGTGTGCCTCCGGAGAATCGCCCATCAGTCACCATTGCAACTTTTTTGCCTAATCCTTGGCCTACAAGTGCGGCAGTTGTGGCTAACATCTCTCTCATTCCAGGACCTCCCTTTGGCCCTTCATATCTGATTACCACAACATCTCCCTCGTCAACTTTCCCTTTGGACACTGAATCAAAGGCATATTCTTCTCTATCATACACACGAGCCTTTCCAGTAAATCTTGTCATTTCCACTCCTGCTGTTTTGATTACAGCGCCTTCTGGCGCTAGGCTTCCATTGAGAATTACTGCGGTACCTACCGTGTGAATGGGGTTTTCAATTGATCTTACAATGTGTTGTTCTACTTGAGGCATCTTCATCGAATCGAGATTTTCTTTAATTGTTTTACCTGTAACTGTGATACAGTTTTCATTGAGCAATCCTTTGTCAAGCAGTTTTTTTAAAACAAATGGAATTCCACCAATCTTGTCAAGTGAATTCATGACATAGTTTCCTCCTGGCTTCATATCTGCTAGATGGGGTGTTTTTTTCCTTATTCTCTCAAAGTCATCATATGTTAATTTGATGTTCACTTCATTTGCAAGTGCAAGTAAGTGTAGAATTCCGTTGGTTGAACCTCCTACTGAATTTAACATCATTATTGCATTTTCAAAGGCTTCAAAAGTTAAGATTTCTTTAGGTCTGATATTCATCTCTAATAATTTGGCACACGCAACGCCTGTATCGTATACCATTTTTTCTCGTCTATCATCTTCTGCTGGGGGACTTGCGCTTCCTGGCAATGCAAGACCGATTGCTTCAGAAATTGATGCCATTGTATTTGCCGTAAACATTCCTCCACAGGATCCCGCATTTGGACATGCTGTATTCTCAATATTTTTTAACGCTTCAAGAGATAGTTCTCCCGCATCATATGCGCCTACTGCTTCATAGACGTCAACTACTGTCAATTCTTTACCGTCTAATATTCCTGGCATGATTGTTCCCCCGTATACAAATACTGATGGTATGTTTAGTCTGGCCATTGCCATCATTGTTCCAGGTAAGCTTTTGTCACAACCTGCAATGCCTACAAGTGCATCATATTGATGTGCTCTAACCATCAATTCAATTGAATCTGCGATGACTTCACGAGAAACCAGTGATGATTTCATTCCTTCATGCCCCATTGCAATTCCGTCACTTACCGCAATTGTTGAAAATTCTCTGGGGGTTGCGCCTGCATCTGAGACCCCTGCTTTAGCTTTGAGAGCTAATTTTGGAAGGTGAATGTTGCATGGTGTTGCCTCATTTCCTGTATGACACACGCCAATAAACTGTTTAGACAAATCATCGTCATTTAGTCCCATTGCTTTGTACATTGCCCTATGTGGTGATCGAGCTGTTCCTTCCACTACGTTTCTGCTAGAAATTTCCATGACATGTGATTTTCAGATTCCTATAATTTAGACTTTCTCTAGAGTCTAAATGTTATAATTTAACACGAAAAGGAGAAATGATTTCAAATGTATATCTTGAAAATACTCCGAACAAAGGAAACCTATCAAGAGAAAATTAAGACAAAGAAACAAGGGAACTCAGAACAACATTTTCAAATCCATTCAGAATTTTGAAAACTTTTGCATGGAAAAGCATTGCAAAGTAAACATAATTCCAGAGATGAAAGATCTAGAAAATGAGGAATTATTTGACGTCTTACAATCTTGGATTAATTGGAATGATAGCAGAGCTGCAAGTACTGATAGTAAAGCATGGACTGAAAAACTATTGATTTATGACTTTAGAACAAATCAACATTTCACACTAAAGGAAGATACGTTATCTAAAGAGCACTTGGATGACTTTGTAAAATGTTATAATGTAAAAAATATACAAAAAAGAAAAGAAGCTGAACAATTTTATGCCTATTAATATGATGAATTAATCAAAAGAGACAAGATTTCAATAGATATTTTCTGGCTAAAAGATGATTCCTTAGAAGATATTGAGAATTTACCGCCACCAGATGTAATTGCTGAAGAGATTAAGGACAATTTAGAATCTCCATTGGATTCGATAAATGAGTTGATTGTTAATCTCAGTAAAAAATAAGCAAATTTCAATTTTTATGCTGAAATATGATTTTAAAATAGTTCTTGAGGCAGTGAAAGAAAAGAACAAAAAATGACTGAGAAAACCTTAATTCATATTCTAGCCAATTAGAACAGATTGAATTGTTTTAGATGTGATGGAAAAGGTGAGTTGAGGAATGAATTTGGTCTTATGGAAAAATGTGAGTCGTGTCAAAAAAAGGACATGGCTTTTGAAAAGGCAGATGCAGAACCCAATTCAGACGAAGAAGGATTCTGAAAAAGGAAAGGAAAAATCCTCTAAGCGTCACTAGATTAAATATCTAAACTCAGTGTTTTCAATGCAAAATTTCCACACTTTGGACACCTATGTTTTTTCAAAAGTTCTGCATGAGTTTGCATACTATTTTTAGAATACGTGATGTGTTCCCCACAATCTTCACATACACCGGGTATGTCTCCTTTCGGAATCATATTTTTTCTAATATTTCCGTGTGATATAATCCCAACAAATTGAGCCTAATCGTAAAAAATAAAGAAAATCTCTGAATACGTAAGAATTACCTTCATACTAAATATCGACAATTATGATCATGATTGAGCAAAAATGATTTCTGAAATTATAGCATTTTCACTATCATTCAAACCTTATTGAACATAAAATAGTTTTTGAACAAATTCCAGACAGTTACACCAATAAGAAAACATGAAGAAACATGACAATTATCAAAAAGCATATTAGTAAAAAAAAGAAAACTTGTACACGAAATACGGAGAATCAAATATCCTGTCTTTATTAAAAAAAGAAGGATACGAGTCATGCCTAAATGACGCATCAACAATATTTGCACAATCAAGCGATGTTGTATTTTTAAAATTTGGGGATAAAATAAAATCTGATATAATTGCTTATCTTCGCTCAGTAACAAAATTTCCTTGGAGATATAATTTTCCATATTATACCATAACAAAAAATACCTTTACAGACCTATTTGATGAAGAATCCGGTGAATTAATTATGGAATCAATAAGAAAAGAGATGCTTAGAAGAATTGATTTTGATATTCATGGCAACATTGAAGAAATACTAGATGAAATTCAAAGAAGAGAGATTAACACATACCTGAAGAATCTATCCGGACATGAACATGTGTTATTTCTATGGGGTGATAAAGATCTCAGAAATAAAATGATGAAAGAATTCTTTGTTCAACCTGATGTACCTCAGGCTATGATATCCTCAGAGAGGATGAAATTACCTTCAGTAGAAAATGTGTTGTATTCTGATCTTTTGTCCAATAAAGTGACTGCCATTCAACAGGAATTTCAAATGATTGCTCAAATTCATCAGAAAAACCAAACGGTATTGAATACTCGTCTTGCAGGGATAGATTGTACACAATGGTTCAAACATGGAATGTCGAAAGAATTCATTGCACTTGAAAAACGAATTGACAGTTATTTTGAAAAGGAAAATATTTCTTGCATTTGTGGATATAACATAAATGAAATCCCCGACAACATAACCCTGAAATCTTTACTAAATTCTCATGATTATGTTATGCTCGATTCTCCTCATGCATTGTTTAAGAGACAAACATGATTCAAACCAAAGACTCATCTCAATTCACCAAATTATTGCCAATTGAATTTCTAGATACTATGAAAGGTGACAAACACATCATACTGTTTGATGAGAATCCTGAATATTCAAAAAAGATTCAATTCCATTTCCTTAATAACGGATTAGAGAAAGGAGAGCATGGAATTTATGCCATGCCTGAAAATGAAAAAATCATTGAAAGAGAAATGATTAATCACGGCATAGATGTGAAAAAATACAAAAAAGAAAATCTTCTTGATGTATATCATACTACAAAGACAAATCAATATTTGCAAGGAGATCCTTTTGATAACTTGTTAAGAAGAATAATGCCCTCAGATCCTGCCAAAATTTGTAGAATCGTTGGAATGTTAGATTTTGATATGAATACACAAGAAGGGATGGAATCTTTTTTGAAATCTGAAAAAAAAAAAATCTCATTCTCTTTTTGAAAATTTTAGTGGCTCTTGGATGTGTTTATATCCCTCTGCAAACATTGAATCAGAAAATAGACTAAATTGGATAAAATATTTAATTGAAAATCATGATTCTGTGATTTTTACATCTTCTGACAATGAAGGTATTGCTTTTGATGTCACACATTAGTAAAATCCAATAATTTATTCTTGAATTTTTGACTAAAAATATCCTTATTCCATAGAAATTTTATCTTGTTTTTGTAAAAAAATAACTTCTTTTACCCTTTCAGGAATAAAAAATCATTTTACATTAACCCTAGTCTAATACACATGGTATTTGACAAAATGCAAATTTTCATAGACAATAATCGTATTGTTTTTGGAATGATTGTATCTTATTCTTAGAATTAGCTATTATTCACTTTTTTTAAGCAATCACTAATTGTTTAATTTAATACTTTTGAAAAGCTAACAGATGAATCCGTTTGCTTTAGTAATTTAGATTGTAAAATACGGAGTTTTTTGAAGTTTTCATCATCAATCATTATGGTTATTCTACGACTCATTGATTATTCCAATTTTTTGATTCTTATAACTTTGTCTATACATGAAAACATGTTTTTGGAGAACGATCTTAATGTTATCTTGTACTGCAGTTCATGTCATTACTAACCTCATACTATGATAAAATGTTCATATGAAGTCATCACAAAAATTATTTTTTTAACAGAAATACAAATTCAATGTAAGTTATGAAAACAAAAAATGAAAAGCAATAAATTTATTCTTTCTAATTTTATTGCAGAATCATGTCTATGTTAGAAAATCCTAAAATGAAAATTCTTTTAATCATCCCACATAGTGATAGCGATAATTTTCCTTGGAACTAGTATAATGGAGTCCGAAGTGTCTAATGACGCTGAAAAACGAGAAAAACTTTTAGCACAATTTGCGATAAACTATGAATCAATGATGACTGCATGTAGCGAAGATGATCTTAACTCTGAAGAACTACAATCATGTCTTGATGCATTTGAGGAAGTAAGAGAATTCTGTGTTATTGAGAATGCAGATCAATGCGGTGATGAACAAATGAAACGTTTGGAACAGAAATTATTGGATATTTGATCAGTTCTATTTTTCACAATAACCTTTCTCCCTCAAGTTAAAATTTTCAATATGCTATTACAAGTCAAAACCATGTTCATAACCTGCACCCTATGCAATAAACATCTTCCATTTGGCAAATGCAGGGTCATGTTTGCTCATTGGTATCGTTGCAGGTATATGTGGCATGCTGTGTATCTTGTAAGGCTGGATGATTTCTTCTATCTACGCAATAACCTATACTTTAAGGCTATATTTTGAATAATCTAGGATCTCATGATTTGTAACGTGCTGAATTTTGATACTGAGGCCTTTACACAAGTAATGTTCCATCACTTTGAGACGGGGGATCTCAAAGCTCCCTTGTAGGCAAATCATGAGATTTTGTATGAATCATGTAAAGTAGATTTCCCAAGACAATGATATAGTCAGGGTGCAAGTGCTTCATTGAGAAAGATCAACGTGGATATAAAGGACAAGGAATTCCTTGATTTTCTGTCCGTATGCATTGAGAAGGTTCTGTCAGTGGATGACAAGTTGAAAACTATTATTCGGTACAATTCATCACCTGCCGGAATAGATACAGACAGTAAGATCCTCAAAACCTGGCACAAGATATGGTTCAGTATAGAAGAGATACATTACACGTGATGTTTCACGAATTGGAAATGGATTGTATTGTCCTTGTTATGGTAGGAGTCTAAAGACCGAAACCCAAGGTAGTTCTAAACAAAAAAACGGTTGATGGTTACATATGAAACAAAGAAGATCTAAAAAACAGAACATAGTCCATGCAAGATCCCGTTTGATTTCCTTTAGAGTTTTTCACTCATGGGGTAGAGGTGGACTTTGTTCCTGTATATACACACAGGATTATTAAACTTAAGCATGTCTATGGATTTATACTATAAATCATCAAAATTCTTTAAAAATTTTTAGAAATATTGAAAATATTTCATTGTCCTTTGTATTTCTTACATCGCGTTCATAAATCCATATTTTTTAATTTGTACCATGACAAGGTATTGACCTCGTCAAAAAACAGAATTCCATCCATCTCTTTAACTCCGAAAAATCCTGTTTAGGTTCTTTTCAGTTTTTCCAATATATTTTGATGAAAGTCTGGACAAATCAAATATGTAAAGTAGATTATCTTTTTTGATATCTTTTTTATTTTGCTCTTTGAAATAATTTTGATCCTTCACCTTGCTTTTTGAGCTTGGAGGATTATCTGAGAAACAGATACATCTTTTCTTCATAATGGCATCTGGTTGCATAGTTTTTCCCTAACTGTAATTAATTCCTCTTGCAGTTGTTTCCGGCTTTAGTGTAATTGTCTTGATTGCCATTGTTTCCAGTTGTACATTCTAACAAAGAATTTATTTCAAGTGGATATGTGTGGCATGTTATACATTAGTCTGGGCTGAATAGTTTCTTTTTAAGATTCTATATTGAAATACTTTGTAATGAATTGCATCTGATAATAAATTAAAAAATCCATTTGGAGGACAAGATTAAATCAATCTAAATTAATCTGATCATAGATGTGAATTTATGACAAACGAACCTGACTACTTTTACATGCCGTGCACCAGAAACCCAAAACTGATGGACATATTTCTCAAGGTTAAAGGATATACAAAACTGATATTCTGTTCCACAACAATGGAAATTGGGGATGTCAATCATTGATGTGGTAAAAAATAAACTTGCAATAGAATGATTCACAAAAAAATTAAGTCTATTATTGGCAATAATGATTATTTCAAATTACGTTTTTTCAAACTATGTATTTGTATTGCGAATTGTTTGTAATCAATGTGATTCAGAGTATGGAATGGCAATTATTGTCTGGATTGCTCTAAGATAATACCTGGATGATTTTTCAGAAGTGCAGATTCTCGAGGTGATACGTTCACAAATACATGATTGCTCTGATTCTTCGTTTTGATGGATATGAATTGAAAAACTATGAAAACTGATACTTTAACAACATTGGTTTGTTTTCCAAAGATTATTTTGGCAAAGTGCTATGTGAGTTTATCAATGCAGGGAATCATGTACAAACAAACAAACAAACAAACAAGCAAGCAACTATCTAAAATGAACACTATTTTGTTGCGGTGGAATGAGTCCAAAAAATGTGCAAGGCATATCGGGATGAGTCTAGTTATGATACTCATATTGATATGAAAATTGACCGTAGAACTGAATACGTGATGAGGACAGAAAAGATAGGTGAAAAATTCTTTGAGTTTAGAATCAAATACAATGTAATAGATTTCAGACAAATGAAACTGTCAGAAATAAACGGGATCACATTTTATGGTGGTCTGTTTTATAATTTTAAAAGTGGTTCATGCTATTTTTCTATTTTACTGTAACACATTTTGCCAGATTACGAGGATAATCTGGATCATTCCCTCTTTCAACTGAAAGATAATATGCCATTAATTGGAATGGAATTGTTTCAATAATTGGATAAAATATTTTTGAAATATTTGGCAATGGAATCCAATGATCATAAATTGGATTATTTTCATTTGATATGCCGATAATTTTTGCCCCTCGTGATTTAATTTCACTTGCATTTGAGATGTTATCTGAATGCGTTGAACTAACATCAGTTGGATTTATCAAAATGACATATGTGGATTCATCGATTAATGCTAGTGGTCCATGTTTTAGCTCTCCTGTGGGGACTCCTTCAGCGTGAATATATGACAATTCTTTAATTTTTAGTGCCCCTTCTTTTGCAATTGGATAGTGGACACCTCTGCCTAAAATGTACAAGTTTTCAATGTTTTTTAGTTTTTGAGAAATTTCAAGAATTAATTTTTTGTTATCGAGTATTTTTGCTATTGCCTCGACTACCAAATTAAGTCTGGGAGAAACATTTAGAGTGGGATCAAATTTTTCTAGTATGCGATAAAGTATGATCAACTGTGATGTGAAACTTTTTGTTGCCGCTACGCCTACTTCATATCCACAGTTTAATCCAATAAAAGAATCAGACATTTTTACTAGGGATGAAGTTGTAGTATTGACAATAGATAATATTTTGGCGCCTTTTTCTTTGGCAAACTCTGCTGCATTTAGTACATCTGCACTTTCTCCACTTTGAGAAATGGCAATAAGTGTAGACTTTTCATCAAAACAATCTTCAAAAGATTTCATTTCACTTGACATGATCGGCTCAATACTTTTTCCAGCAACTTTTGGAAACAAGTACTTTGCTACCAGTCCGCAATTGTAACTAGTACCACTACCAGTAATATAGATGCGGTTTGAATTTTTCAAAATTTCAGCAAATGTTTCAAATTCATCCAGGGATTGAATTCCTGATTCCAAAATTGAAGATGTTTGGTCATGTATTTCTTTTATTGTAAAATGATTGTAATTTCCTTTTTTAACATTTTCAAATTTTTTGGATAATTTTGTTGGAACAAGATCAAGAGGGTTGCCTTCAAAGTCATATATGTTATAACCTTGATGATTGGCAATAACAAATTGTTTATCGTCAAGATAAATTACCTTGTCTACATGTTTTGCAAATCCTAATACATCACTTGAAAGAAAAAATCCTTCTGGACCAATACCTAAAATTAATGGTTCGTGATTTTTAACTCCAACTAAAGTTTCATCTTTAAGCATTGCAATAAAGGAATACTGTCCAGTTAACTTTGAAACTGTTTTGACTACTACATTTTTTATTTCTGTTTCTTGGTTAATAATTGAAGATAATAAGTTGGGTATAACTTCTGTATCTGTGTCGGATTTGAAGAAGACCCCATTTAGTTTGAGTTGTTCTTTTAGTTTCAGATGATTTTCGATGATTCCGTTATGTACTACTGCGATCTCAGATCCTGCACAAACATGAGGATGTGCATTTGAGGATGTAACACCTCCATGAGTAGCCCATCTTGTGTGGCCAATTCCAATCCCTCCTTTGAGATTGTCTAATGCCAATTTTTTGTTTACGTCTGCAACTTTGCCTATTCCTTTTTTTAAGGTAATCCTTTGATTGTCAATTGTTGCTACGCCTACGCTATCATATCCCCTATATTCCATCTTTCCCATGGATTCTACTATCATATCTGCAACATCAGCAGTGCTTTGATTGTGCAGGCATCCAATTATTGAGCACAATCTAATTCACAACTCCCACTTTTGTTACATTTATTGATGAAATATTCATTTTTACAAAATATGGTGATAAGTTTTGAGTAAATTGATTGAGATCTAATAGTTTTTGACTTGTATGTAATTTCGATTGAAATATTTGATTTTTCATCTGTGATCTAAGATTTAGCTTGTTTATCATCATAGTTTGACTGCTATTATATGCTGATTGATGTATATATACATTCTATGTAATGCACAGTCAATATTTATAACCTACACTATCTTAGCAATTCATATAAATTTTAATAGCAGAAAATCATTAATGAATTGTGCTAGAATTTAAAATTAATACTTGTAATAGATGTAATTACAAATGGGTGGGCAAAATTGAAACACCTAATACTTGTGCTAATTCTCAATGTAGAACTCCTTATTGGGACAAACCTCGAATTAGAAAGCAAATCAAAAGAAGACAAAATTCTACTGAAAAATTTTATTTTTATTTTGAAACAAAAGCACCTGATAAAACATATTCCTTTACAATTACAGACAATGAAATTACCTGTGATGATTGTAATAGTAAAAAATGCAATCACATTTTTGAAATACTTTCAAATTCAAAAATTCGACAGACAATCACTCGACGTGAAATAGTATTTTCATCTAAATATGAAAATGAAATTAAGGAATTGAGTAAAAACACTTACGCCTTTGTTGAATTTATAGAAAATGAGGTTTGATTTTTGAGTGGCGATACGTCATTCAAGACTTATGATTTACGTACAACTACAAAAATTATTTATGAGTCATTAAACAACAATGAAAAAGCCAGACGGTGGTTTCCAACAATACATGTGATTCATGAAAATGAAACAGTGAATTTCAAACAATTGGAATCTGATGGAATTGAATATGTTGCAAGGATAACTGATGCTATTGCATATTCATCAATGAAAGGGACCATAGAATCATTGAAGGATAAATCTACACAAGATTTTGAATGGACAATTACCGAAAATGAAATTGTTAAAAAATGGAGTCGCCTTACTACAAAAACTATCCCTAACAAAAAGCAAGTCAGCTGGATTTCTCCTCTTCCCGCTGTGGGTATTGGAGTTGGATTGATTGCAGTTCTTGAAAACGGATTTGTAAATATGTCAAGTGCATATGCATCAGCTGCAATAAGCTCATCATCTTTATCTCCCATAGCATCAGCTACTGCATCTTCTGTAGAGATATCTGGTAGTAGTATAGGAATATCCAAGACAGCACTTACTGCTATTGTGATATCGACAATTGTTGCAGCAGGCGGAGGTATCGCATTTATTGATGCATATTATTCTGAACCATTAGTCGAATTCAATTTGTCTCCTTCACAATTACCCTCTGAATTACATGGCACCTCATTAATTGTCACAAATGTTTTTTCTTCAGATGGCAAGTCCAGCATAGTTGATTATGATTGCAATGTGGATTCGATTATCTATAATTTGGAATACACCTTTGATTGTTTTACTGAAAACTCACTTGGAGGCAAAGAAGCAATCAAAACCACTGTTTCAATAAAAGGACCAAACAATATGCTTGAATCTGAAGCCGCTGACTGTGTCTCACAACATTCTTGGCCAACTGAGAATTTACCTTCAGAGTATCCTTATTTGCTGAATTTGCCAAATTTAAGCCCAAGTAGAATATCCGAACTAAAACAGAACCACATTAACCTCATGGATACCAATTATGAAAAACATGATTATGCCTCTGCAAAAAAACACGCTACCATCGTATTGAAATATTTCAACGTCAATGATCTCCAATCTCTTTCAACTCTGGGTAATTTAATTAGAGATAGTGATAGACAAAATCTTGAATTTACTGAATGTGCAATTGCAATACACAGCACTCCATTTTTGTTAAATTCTGTATGGGGAAAGATATCTCTTGCAGAGGACTATCACGTTCTTGGAGAATATCACAAATCTATCTCTTGGTCTTTAAAAGTAATAAATGACTATGAGCATGATCCTGATATCCACATAGATAATTATGTTAATTCTCTAATCATAAAAGCTAATGCACTTTACAGATTATCTTTGGATGAACAAAATGGATTTGATGACGCAAAGAAATACTATACTTTAGCTCATGAAATAGAGGAGTCATATGATACATGGTTTGGTCTTGGAAATGTTGATAGACATGAAGGACAATTTTCAGATGCACTGCTTAAATACAAACAAGCAAGATTGCTGACTTCAGATACTACTGAGATAGACGATGCAATCAAAAGTGTTTTGTTTGCCCTGAATACAACATAAATTTTTTGTACATGAGTTGATTCAAAGTTATGTCCTACTTGTAATGTGACATTTTCTTGAAAAATAAATTGACAAGATCTGTAGTATCATGGCAGACTAAATTTGCAGACAAATTGTAAATGCTTGAAATGGGAATTCCTTGCCATGAATGTGATTGATTCTCAACATCATGGTTCTTGCACAACCAGTATAGGAAATGCCATTGACTTGGATGAGGTGCTTCTACATGAATTTGGACATGGTCTTGGACTGTCACATGATCTGGTGCCAGGTAACACAAAGCCCACTCTTTTAACATCCTCGACGAGTTTTTGGAATAACGTAACATTGTAGGGCAATAGCGAAGCATGAATTTTGTCCAATGAATGTATCATGATTCAAGAGATGATTAATTGGATAAGGTGTAGAAGTGAGAACTATTGACAAATCTTACAGATCTTGAAGATGTAAGTGGTGCATGGAAAGACGTCATGGTCAAACTGGACAAGTGGCTCAGACTAGAACATATTGCCTGGCAATAGTTAGAACATGTGAATCAAAATTAGATTACAACAAACTCTGTTTCTTAAATCAAAACATACACGATCAGTCATTGGTAATGTTCAATTCGTATTGTACCTAGCATCTGAGGTTTGACGTGGTCTGCATAAGATACCGCAACTTGTATCCCAGAAAGTGCATGTGGTACATTGCGCATTTGATCAAGCTGGACAGTTTTTTTAGAACTTTGTTTTGATTCAAGCTAAACAATCTTTCAGTTTTGAAAATCACCCAATGTTATAATACGGCAATTGCTACATTAACTTCATGAAGATATTGATAGACAACGGCAGTCCGATCAGGGTATATCACCACCCAAGAGATGTTGTCGTACATCCAGAAGCAAACACTGTTGAAATTTTTAACGCGGATGGTTCGTTGCTGGAATCATATGATTTGATCAAAAAAGAAATGGACTGGTCAGATGACGATGATCTTGATACTTCTGAAATAATTGTCACCTTAAACGTCAAGTGATTTTTGTCATAACTGGGACGGTCATACATTTGGGTCTTTGGCAGCCTGTAATTCAGGCGTGGCACAAATCAAAACTTTTGAGTTTCACATATTTTTTTAAATGGTAAGTATTTCACTATGAGGTGAACTTTATTGATATTGTTGATTTACACTTTTCATTGAGTTTAAATTCATAAATATTTTGGATAATCTTGTGGAAGAAAAAACATTAGAATGTCCTGTATGTAAGAGCAATAAAGCTGAAATTGCAGGAGAGAATGTTAAATTAAGTGGAAGATTCGATGACAAGGAATTTCTCACTACTGAATTAACTGTTTTACGATGTGTGAAATGTGGTTTCTACATGTTCTTTGACAAACAGGCAAAATTTACAACAAAGGATGAATCTCAAAGTTTTATTTGATTAACTCTTGGTTGTTTAGTTGAGTCAAATATGCTTGTGTTTCTTCAGGAGTTTCGGCACCAAATAGAATCAAAATTCTATCGTCTTCCATAATCTCATAGTCCCTGATATCATCCACTTGTTCTTCATTGATAAAGAATTTCAATGTGTAGTCTTCATTTGTGCAAAATGATTTCCCATCTGGGAATATGAAGCACTGATCATCAAGACCAATTGACAGTGTATCGAAGAGATAACCTAGATCTACTCCTGTTGCATGTTTATGAATTGTAGAACCGTCGTTTCCTTCAAAATGTATCCAACTTGATTTAATTTGAAAAGCTGGACTAGCAAATTCAAATGTATCTCCAAAAATCTTTACCAGTATTGCTGCATGTGAGTGCTCACTGCCCAATGCACCTGCATTTTCTGGTCCTCCTGGAGCAGTTTCAGTCATGTTGATAAACATGTAACCTGCATAACCTACGATAACTGCGATAAGAGCTAGAACACCAATAGCGATTAGATTGTGCTTTCTTTTTTCAGATGAATGTTTGGTGGCATAGTTATCACGTTTTGCTTCACGGTTTTGCCTTTCTTTTCTGCCCATTGGATAATCGAACTCCGAAATTTACCCTAATTAATCATTCGTCAATATTGTTTCAGCCTGTCAGATGCTGTGTTATGATCTTTGTTGTTGTGTATTGCTATGCTATTTTTAAAACTTAATTTCTGAAAAAAATTTGATGTTGGAAATTAGAATATTTCATGTTATTTTATCTAAAGAGTCAACTCTTGATCGATGCTGTCATTGACAAGGTTCTTTGTATTCTCGTTCAAATTGTATGATATGTGAGTTGCAAGGTAGGTTTCATTCATGATTTTGTGTGGTTTGAGATATTATCCTCAAAAAGATGCATGCATTGTGGCCAAGAAGAAAACTAAGAGTGTGGGATTTACTTTCTACAGTCAATGAAATTATGTCTATCATGAATAATGAACATTAAATCCGGTAAAAACAATAAATAAAATCACAAAGTGCTGTTTTCTATGAGTTGTATTTTTTGTGATATTTTAGATGGAAAAAGAGATGCTCATTTTCTTTATGAGGATGAATTTCACGTGGCATTTTTAGACAAATATCCAATTGATGTTGGCCATAGTTTGGTAATACCAAGAAACCACCATGAAAGAATAACTGATATGAATTCAGATGATGTTGGAAGTGTATTCTCAATAGTGCCGAAAATTGCAAAGGCAATTTTAGATGCAACAGGCGCTGATGCATTTAGTCTTGGTCAGAATAATGGCAGAGCAGCTAAACAGATCATTCCCCACGTCCACATACATATCATTCCAAGATACAATAGCAAAGGAACAGTATGGACAAAACGTCAAATCTCAAGCGATGATGATCTTTTAGAACTTTCTAAAAAAATTAACAGCCTTCTCACTTAGCGTGCCCTGGATTATATCTCAAAATTGCTCCGACCTTCCCAAGACTAGCAAGCATATTTCCATGTTCCGCACTTCCAGAAATAACCTCCAGCTGAGTTCCAGTTTTTGCTGCAAGTATTTCTAGATAATCTACTATATCTTGCTCGTTTACCTCTACTTCCATTGAGTTACATCCGGGGCATGGATTGCTTCTGTATTCTGTTTTTTTTGGAATTACTAGCGGCCGTTCTAAAATTTCTTCCTGGATGTGCTGACATCTTTTGCATTTTCCTTCAACTCTGTTCAAATTTGTATTGTCTGTGATGATTAGAGTTTTGACCACGTTATTTTTTAAATATTCTATGACCTCTTGCAATCCGTATGATCCTTTTCCGGTATTGGAGTTTATTTCTCTGAATAAATCCTCGATTAGTTTTTTTTCTTCCACCATTCTAAAATTCCCTAAAATATCTGCAGACTTTGCAAATGCTTCTCTTATTCCTTCTGCACCTGAATATGAAGCGTCAATTGTATTTATAATGTTATTTTGTAATCTGTATTCTAGATAGTTTCCATTAATGAAATCCTCTTTTGTAGGTCCCGGACCTGAAATTATCAATCCTTTCACTGGGTAAATATCGATAAAATATTCTCTCGTAGTCTGAGCTACTCTGTTGTAAAAATAACTTAATTCCATTTCTCTAAGTTTTTGAAATCTTTTTGCAGATTGTCCACCTTGTCTGTGTTTTCCTGCCACTCCTGAACCTGTCTGGGATAACACTTCGATTTTATCTCCATGCAACAATCCCCAACCCGCATCCTTTGCATCTATTGCTAGAAATCCTATGAGATTGTCATCTTTTAGCATGTCTTTTAGAATATCTACATGAAAATGATCATCACATCTGTACAGATACTGATTCAAATCTTTTGGAGGGTCTATTTCCCATACTGTAACAACTTCACTTCCTAATGGGCCTCCTTCTTCTGATGGTAGCGCACCGCAAAACATCACCAGTCCTCTATCGGGGGTTTTTTTGTATAGTTTTAGTCTCTGAACCACTTTGCCTAGGGAATCAACAACATGTGATCTTGTAAGATCCGACTTTATGTTGTCAGCTGTTCCTTGCTCTTGTTGAAGTGAACTGATGATTTCATGCAGTTGTTTTCCTTTTGGAATGTATACTGTGATAAGCTCCGTGCCTCTACCTGATTTCTTAGACAGTTCTTCAAGGGTTTTTCTAATTTTATAGAGTTTAACTGAATCTTGTTTTTCAATGTTAATTTTACCCATTCGTGATTTCTCTTTTTTGTAAGGATATTAATTTTGATTTGTTTACTTCAATTTTTCCCAAATTACAATTCATCAAATGTTTTAAGAAATACTTCTAATGGTTGGTTTCCTCTGATTTTGATAATTTTTTCATCATTAAAGACCAGAAATGACGGTGTTGCATCAATTCCAACCTCTCTTCCAAATTCATACAGTAAAATTACTTTGGCTTGATATTTGTGATCATCTAGACATGTGTTAAAGTCATCTAAATTCAAATTCACAGCATTTCCAAATTCATCAAGTGATTCTCTGGTAATCCAACCTGTTCTCTCTCCTCCCCAGTTACTGTACAATTCATCGTGATATTGCCAATATTTTTTTTGGTCTTGCGCACAGTATGATGCCTCTGCTGCTAGAAGTGAATCAGATCCGTTTAGTGGAAAGTCCTTGAAAATCAGTTTCACTTTGCCTGTTTTTATAAAATCTTCATTGATGACATCCAAGGTATTTTGATGAAATTTATAACAAAAAGTACATTGATAGTCTCCCCACTCTAATATTGTAATTGGAGCATTGGAATCTCCCATTACCGGCGATCCACCCCCAATTAATTTTGCTGTGGTGAGCAAATTTGATTCTGTTTCTGATTCAGGATAAAATGCCAAAGACATTCCACTGATCATCCCTATGATTACTGGTATTGTCAATAAATAATATTTTGTCATATTGCAATGAAATTTGTTTTAAGTAAATATCTTTTCTAATTTGTATTCTAAGTTGATTTATCTTGTGATGATTTACTAAATTTGATTTTGTAACCCTTATTCTTTTTCACATCTTTTTGGATGACATCTTTTCTTTTTTTGTTTGATGTTGATTTTTTTTCCAAATCTTTAATAATTTTTGAATTGTTTTTTGTATGGCATTGCATATCAAGCGAAAATAATTTTTCTGTTACTGGGATTATTCCGTTTAGTTTTGTCAATACTAACAATAGTATTTTTCAAAATATCTCGAATAAGAAATTATTCTTTGCTGTGAATTGGCATTTGAGATTTTTATTCATTATTACAATTTTGCGTTAAATAGAATTTTTTTTGATCAAGTATTATCACATCAAAGTATTTTTCTAATTCTTGAGATTACATGTTTTTTCTATGTCTACATATTTGCTACCGTCTATTGTTATTGTAATTTCTTGACCTCTCTTTTTCAAAAAATTCTTGTATGGCCAAAAATTCCCCACATTATCTACAATTAGCGTTTTAATGGATTTTTTTATAAACTGCTTTTTTATGAATATTCTTTATTCTGACTTTAGTAATTTTTAGGTTGATTGACTCCTATTTTTTTGATTCCAGCAATTTAGTACGAGTTTTTTATATGATTCTATTAATAAATCACAATTTGTCATTATTTCTTTTTTAGGTTTTTCACAAATTTTTATCATTGTTTATATGATTGATTTGTATCATTTACTCTGTGCAGATCAATTGATCTCCCTTGAATGATCTCAAAAATTTCATTTTCATATTCTGTACATTAATTTTTATTCTAAACTTATCCCTTTTACAAAATTTTAGGGAAAAAACATGGCAAAAAAACCTGTATATCAGATCTTTTAAGAATGATTTTTTACGACTGAGCCGTGTCTTTTTGATCTTTTGAGCAGGTCATACAAGAGCTTAAATATATTCAGAGAATATTATTTTTTATGTCTGAATCAAGACAAATTGCTGTCTCAAAAACTGGCGTTTCAAAACTCGCAATACTTGCATTAGCTATTATATTTGCAGCAGGATTGTTTGTTGTAGGATTTGACCAAGGTCATATCTTCAGTCTGGTTTATGGTGAGCAAGCATTTACTGATCTTTACATTCATGAGCTTACTCATGATATGAGACACGCAGCCGGTTTTCCCTGTCACTAGGAATTCTTTATCGTGAAAACATTTCTTTTTATAATTATTGTTCTACTTTCAGGTGCATCTGCAGGATTAATTCACGGAACTGTAAATTTTGCACTTGTCGAGCCATATCTTGATCAAGCAATTGGAATTGAAAATCAAAATCTATTTACTTCTGGAGAAGAAGAAGATACTCCTCAGTTTTGGGCAGAGTATGATGGGTACAGAACATGGCAAAAAAGCGGCCAAATTCTTGCGGGCATAATTTTGGGAATATCTATGGGTGCTTTGTTTGGAATTGTATTTGCATTGTCTAGAAGTTTACTGCCTGGTAATAATGATGTCAAAAAATCGATTGTTTTAGCAGGAGTGATGTGGTTTACTCTTTATCTGATACCTTTTCTCAAATATCCTGCAAACCCTCCAACTGTAGGAGATGGTGAAACAGTAGTTCTTAGAGCAATTTTGTATGTGTCATTCATTGCAATTTCTGGCATTGGTGTAATTGTCTTTTATCAATTATCAAAGAAACTTAAAAACAACAAAAAATTTCTTACACTAATCGGATATTGTGTTTACATAATTGTTGCTTTTATAACAATGCCTGAAAATCCTGATGAAATTACTGCTCCTATGAATTTGGTAAATGAGTTTAGAATAATGTCTGTTCTTGCTGTCTCCTCATTTTGGATATCGATTGGTATAATTTTGGGATTCTTTTGGCATCGTCTAGAGTCTGATAAAGAAACAACCCAGTATACATAATTGTTCTGACTCTCTAGAATGAGAACAATTGCATTTCATTTAAATATACGTACAATATTTTTGGTATTTGCATGTCCAAAAAATTAACTTTACCCCAGTTAAAAAAATATGATATTACTCAAAAAGTTATAGAAGCATTGGCTGATACTGAATCTCGTGCAATCTTATTTTCTACCATTAGAAAAGGAACCACTGCTGCAGAACTTTCTGACAAACTCAAAATTCCACTTAGTTCTGTTTATAAAAAATTAGCAGATCTTGAAGAATTGACATTAATCAAAGTTGAAAAATGGATGCTTTCTGATAAAGGTAGAAAATACAAAGTTTATCGAAGTAGAATCAGTAAAGCTGATATCTCAATTAGAAAACCTGAGCCGACTCTAACCTTGATACATAATTGAGTGATCTTGTTGTCAAAACCCACTATTATCCAATTATCTGAATTTGATATTACTCAAAAAATTATTGAATCCCTTAGTAATGTATGTACCAGAGCAGTTTTGTTTTCAGTCAAAAATCAAACAAAAGATGCAACACAGATTGCAAATGAATTGAAAATTTCTCTTTCTACTGTTTACAAAACATTGTCTACTTTAGAGGGACTCGCACTTGTTGAAGTGGATAAATACGTAATTTCTGCTGAGGGTAAAAAAATCAAACTATATCGTAGCAGAATTGGCAAGGTTGAAATCACTTTGGATGATTTGGAGCCTGTTTTGAATTTGTATTCAAACACATCAAATCCAAAATCTAGTTGATCATTTCAAATTAGAAAATTAATCAGCATACTTTGTTCTATGTTCTCATTCTATATACTTGGAATTACTATCTAGAATGAAAACTTGGTTTAAATAATTTAGCTTATCCTAATTTTTTAGTTAATTATGAAACGACAAAATATTTTGGCATTGGTTGCTGTATTTGCAGTAATCGGTGTAATGTCTGTGCCATTAACTCAGAATGCTCAAGCACAAAGTTTAGTCCCCGATTGGATTAAAGCAAATGCTGGTTGGTGGGCTGATGGCACACTAGATGATGAAACTTTTCTAAATGGAATTACATTTCTAATAGAGAATGGCGTCATCAATGTTTCATCTGAATCAAACACAGTAGATGTCGATGCGATTACTATCGGATTTATTCCAGTTGAAAAAGCTGATGAGTTAACCCCCAAAGCTCAAACACTAGAAACATTTCTTGAACATGAACTTGGTGTGGATGTTGAGATAGTTGTACCTACAAACTATGAGACCATTATAGAAGGAATGAGATTTGGACATATTGATGCTGCCTTTATGGATACTGGTCCTGCATGGATTA
>Ga0224508_10000885_pt1 | contig 27671 bp, 24 predicted proteins | sample SF_Jan12_sed_USG_4_FD_170157 | JGI IMG/M metagenome (GOLD analysis project Ga0224508, IMG submission 170157) | Sediment microbial communities from San Francisco Bay, California, United States - SF_Jan12_sed_USGS_21 | ecosystem: Environmental > Aquatic > Marine > Sediment | place: USA... | reverse complement strand
CCTGGTGCGTATTATGGAACCGACTTCACGTGCAAAGTATTTGCGCTTCGAAACGTTGGTCGATCCATTGCAAATGCCCGGGCAACGACCTGGTATGTTTGGTGCATCACTCGATTGGCCATACGTTGAAGGTCTGCGCATCGACGAAGCGACCCATCCTTTGGCGATTCTGGCAGTGGGGTTATACGGAAAAATGATGCCCAACCAAAACGGCGCGCCGATTCGACTGATCGTGCCGTGGAAATACGGTTTCAAGAGCATTAAGTCCATCGTGCGAATTCAGTTTACTGAAGAACAGCCGGTGAATACCTGGCAACAGCAAGCGCCCAGGGAATACGGGTTTTACGCGAACGTAAATCCGGAGGTCAATCATCCTCGTTGGAGTCAGGCACGTGAACGCCGAATTGGTGATTTTCTTAAACGCCCGACGCTTAAGTTCAACGGTTATGAAGAACAAGTAGCTTCACTTTACAGCGGCATGGATTTGGCCAAGAATTTCTAAAACTCGTGGCTGTAAAAGCGACCGTCCAGCTCGTCTGGATTCGCCGTTTTAAACCCGTTCTGTTCATTCTGTGCGTGCTACCACTTGTATTCTTGGTGATTGGTGCCGTCACTGGCAACCTCAGCGCCGATCCAATCGAAGACATCACGCTCACCACTGGTGAATGGACACTTAGATTTTTACTCATCACGCTTACCGTCACGCCGCTGCGTCAAATCACCGGTTGGAACACTCTGATACGCATGCGTCGCATGCTGGGGCTGTTCGCGTTTTTCTATGTTTGTTTACATTTTCTGACCTATATCGTGTTGGAACAATATTTTGCCTGGCCGGAAATCATTGAAGACATCCTCACACGAAACTACATCCTGGTCGGTTTTCTGGGTTTTATATTACTGATTCCGCTCGCCATCACGTCGACCAACAAAATGATGAAACGCCTCGGTGGCAAACGTTGGCAGCAACTTCATCGACTGGTATATGTCGCTACCGTCGCCGGCATTTTGCATTTTTTATGGCTGGTTAAATCGGATGTTACGGAACCTGTCATCCACGCCATCGTATTAACGGCGTTACTCGGCTATCGTGCGTTTCAGCAACGCTGCACTACTCGGACACAAACGCAAAAGGCAAGCGTTACCGCTTAACGAAGTCACACACCCGAAAGGGATTGTACGATGCTACTAAAAGGCCACGCGACACCACGTGCTAGAATAGCCGGTACAGATTCGTTTCTTTATTTCTCACAAAATTGGTTCACTCCTCACGCACGGAACTCCCTGCCAAAGGCCGTAATGACTGGAAAACTATAAAGTCGTTATTCCCCTATCTAGCGGACTTTCGCTGGCGCATCGGCTTGGCATTATTGCTAATGGGGTTGGCTAAACTCGCCAACATCGGCGTTCCGTTAGTATTAAAAGAGATCGTCGATGCGTTGGACGTTGTCGGCAATACCCAGGCAATACTCACCTTGCCCTTATTCCTGTTGATCGCCTATGGGCTATTGCGTCTCGGCACTTCGTTGTTTAATGAACTACGCAACGCGGTTTTCGCCAAAGCGTCACAAACCGCTATACGACGGGTGGCACTAAAGGTATTTCGCCACCTACACGACTTATCTCTGCGCTTTCATCTTGACCGGCAAACCGGTGGTCTGTCGCGCGATATAGAACGCGGCAGTCGCAGTATCAGTCAATTATTGTTTTATCTTGTATTCAATATTCTGCCGACAATTTTTGAAATGGTTGTCGTCTGCGCCATCTTACTCATTCGTTATGACGCTTGGTTTGCTATTGTCACTGCCGTCACCGTGACACTTTATTTTATCTACACCTACCAAATCACAAATTGGCGTATCAAGTTTCGCGTACGTATGAATGAAATGGATTCAAAAGCCAATTCCACTGCAATCGATGCATTGATCAACTACGAAACAGTAAAATATTTCGGTAACGAAGATTTCGAGACCACACGTTACAACACACATATGCGCGAGTGGGAGACGGCCTCGATCAAAAGTCAGACTACCCTTGCGTTACTCAACGTAGGTCAAGGCATAATTATCGCGATTGGCTTAACTATTCTTATGATCATGGCGGGCAACGGCGTTGTTGCCGGTCATATGACTTTAGGTGATTTCGTTCTAGTCAATGCATTTTTAATTCAACTTTATATACCACTTAACTTTCTCGGTACTATTTTTCGCGAGGTGCAACACTGTCTTACCGACATGGAAAAAATGTTTGGTCTGTTACAGGTTAAACAGGATGTTACGGACGATCCACAAACGCCTGATTTAAAAATATCGAACTCCACTGTCAGTTTCGAAGACGTAGGTTTCTCTTACAACCCTGATCGCCAGATATTAAACGGCATCAGTTTCGATATCGCTGGCGGCGAAAAAATCGCCATTGTCGGCACCAGTGGTGCGGGCAAATCTACTGTTGCGCGTCTGTTATTTCGTTTTTATGACGCCAGCACAGGAACGATCTCTATCGATGGTCAGGATATCAGCGATGTGTCATTGCAAAGCCTGCGTAATGTAATCGGTGTCGTACCGCAAGACACTGTTCTATTCAATGACACCATTGGGTACAACATTCGTTATGGCAAACCCGATTGCATGGAGAATGAAATCAAAAACGCCGCCCAACTGGCGCAGCTCGACTCCTTTATCGAAAACCTGCCCCAGGGTTACGATACGCTGGTAGGCGAACGTGGCCTTAAACTTTCCGGTGGTGAAAAACAACGTATCGCTATCGCGCGTACTTTGTTAAAAAACCCGCCTATTTTAATTCTGGATGAAGCAACATCATCACTAGATTCAAAATCTGAGAAAGCCATCCAGTCAGCTCTGAACAGCATCGCTGAAAACCGCACCACACTGGTCATCGCTCACCGCCTATCAACTGTGATCGACGCCCATCAAATTATGGTGATGGAACACGGTCAGATCGTCGAACGAGGGACCCATAATGAACTACTCGCGCAAAACGGTATCTATGCCCACTTATGGTCACTGCAACAAACGCAGGCGGAAAACCTTAGCACCACGGTATCTCCAAAGAATATGAACACAGCGAACAATAGGCCCAATAATAAGCCGGTCTAAAGACCAACTTATAGGCTATAATTAACCCACATCTTATCGGGGCGCTAAACGAGCTGAGACGCGCATACGCGCAGTCCCGTAGAACCTGATCCGGATAATGCCGGCGTAGGGAATTGAGATGGTGCTTTTTCACCCAACACCCTCAACCCCTCGCTCAAACCGATTAGCAATCATTGCGAGGAGAAACTCATCATCAGCAACAGCACCACCAGCACACCGTTTGACCCACAACGATGCGCTGAACTGTTGGACAAAGTGCGTCTTAAACGACCGCGTGTGCATTGCATCACCAATACCGTGGCCATGAACTATACAGCCAATATATTGTTAGCGGTTGGCGCAATCCCCAGCATGTCGATTGATCCCGAGGAAATCTGCGACTTTGTCAGCAGCGCCAATGCGTTACTGATTAATCTCGGAACCTTAAGCAACGAGCGCAAAGACAGCATGGTAAAAGCGATAGACACCGCATGTACGCAGCACAAACCCTGGGTGCTTGATCCTGTATTTGTGAATCGCTCACCACTTCGATTGGCGCTCGCACATCAATTAGTGAAACAAAAACCGTCTGTTGTGCGTGCGAATGCCGAGGAAATTAAAGCCTTATTCAATGATTACAGCACGACGAATAAACTCGCCCAGAAGATAGAAACCGTAATTGCACGAACAGGCCAACCCGATATCGTTAGTGACGGCAACGCAACGGTTCAAATATTTAATGGCCATGAATTAATGTCGCGAGTAACGGGTTTAGGCTGCGCGATGTCCGCGCTGGTTACGGCGTTTGCTTCGGTTACAGACAATACACTCGACGCCACTACGAGCGCATTACTCGTCATGGGTATTGCGGGTGAAATCGCCGCGGAATCAGCAAACGGCCCGGGAAGATTACAAAATAGCATCCTGGATACGTTGTATAACCTGAATGGCGATCAAATCATTCAACGGAGTAATATTGAATGAGAAATGCTGAGGCATTTGATACCCGTGTGCACCTCATTGCCGGGCCGACACATGTTCAACGTTTCGGTGTGCAAGGCGTTGTCGACATCGCGGCGAAAGGCGCTAGTGTTTTGCAACTGCGTGATAAAACGTCGAGTGCAAAAGCGTTGTTTGATGCTACGCTAGAGTTGAAAACAGCCTGCGATGAAAGAAACCTGCCGTTCTTAATAAATGATTATGTCGATATCGCCATGACCGTGGACGCAACCGGAGTGCACGTCGGTCAACAGGATATGAACGGTGAGGCGATTCGTCGAGTTTTAAAAGGCGACGCGATCATTGGTTTATCCATAAAAAACGAAAAGGATTTAGATCGTGCGCCATTGGATGAAATCGATTATTTGAGTATAGGCGGCGTTTTTGAAACCACGAGTAAAAACAATCCCGAACCACCTATTGGAATTGATGGACTAAGCAACCTCGTCACTAGTGCAAGGCGCGTGTTCGACGGCCCGATTATCGCCATCGCAGGTATTACTTTGGAAAACGCCGCACAGGCAATAGAAGCTGGTGTCGATGGTGTTGCGATCATCAGCACCATATGGGATGCGGACGAACCCGAAGCTGCTCTTGCCGAACTGCGTGAAACGATTGATGCAAAATTAAGCGAAAGGCAGAACTCATGACCCAAAATCAACCTACGTATATCGCACTCACTATTGCAGGCTCGGACAGCGGTGGCGGTGCAGGTATCCAGGCCGATATAAAAACCTTTTCCGCTCTCGGCGTGTATGGAGCATCGGTCATTACCGCTTTAACCGCACAAAACACGCAAACCGTCACTGCAATATACGATGTAACACCCGAGTTCATAAGTCAGCAAATCGATGCCGTGTGCAGTGATTTATCCGTTAACGCAGTAAAAATCGGCATGCTCAGCCAACCGACTGTAATCGAAAGCGTCGCAGCAGAAATATCAAACCACAAACTGGATAACGTTGTATTAGATCCGGTCATGGTGGCAAAAAGCGGTGATAAACTTCTGCAGGACGACGCTGTCAACGCTTTGCGCAACACACTCATTCCACTCGCGACGTTAATTACTCCCAACCTACCTGAAGCGTGCGTTCTTTTGGACACTGATGGCATCCAAGCCGATGACATGGAAGATGCGGCAGATGAATTATTAAAACTTGGATGCAACGCCGTGCTTCTTAAAGGCGGGCATCTAAAAGACGAGTACAGCACGGACTTATTCGTCACAGATGACAACGTAACTCGTCTGGATGTAAAACGCATTGAGACACAAAACACCCACGGCACTGGTTGCACGTTATCGTCCGCGATTACTGCTTATTTAGCACGAGGAGTAGCACTTAACGACGCGGTTAAACAGGCAAAAGAATATATCAATAATGCAATCGCACATGCCGACGAATTATCGATTGGCCACGGTCATGGACCGGTACATCACTTCTACCACTATTGGAAATAAGATTATGAAACGCCGACACGCCATCGCACTGACTGCGGCAACCGTTAGTGCGCCATTTATTTCAACCAGTAAAGCGAGTGAAGCATTGCGCTGGAACATGGTCACGTCCTGGCCGAAGAATCTGCCTGGACCGGGAGTTACAGCGCAACGATTAGCAGATCGAATCGTGCAAATGAGCAACGGGCGTATACAGATAAAACTCTACGCCGCTGGTGAACTCGTACCCGCTTTTGAAGTACTCGAAGCCGTATCGCAAAACACCGCACAAATAGGACACACCGCCGCATTTTTCTGGCAGGGTAAAATTCCAGCGTCTGTATTTTTTACCGCCATACCGTTTGGCCTAACGCCCGAAGAGCAGGCCGCCTGGATTTATCACGGCGGTGCTCAGGAGTTGTGGGAACAGGCCTATGCCGATTTTAATGTACAACCTTACATGGCTGGAAACACCGGCACCGGGATGGGAGGCTGGTTTAAAAAAGAAATAAATGGTCTCGATGATTTAAAAGGACTCAAATACCGCATGCCAGGACTCGGCGGCGAGATTTACCGACGTTTAGGTGCAACACCAGTCAGCATAGCCCCGGGTGAGATTTTTGGCGCTTTGCAATCCGGCACACTGGACGGCGCGGAATTCGTCGGCCCCGCCAGCGACCTGGCATTCGGCTTTTATAAAATCGCACCTTACTATTATTGGCCTGGATTTCACGAACCCAACGGAACCGGTGAATGCCTAATAAACAATAAAGCGTTGGAAATGTTATCGGACGATTTGCGAGAAGTCGTGCGCAATGCCTGCGCGGCAGAAAATTCATTCGCATTAGCCGAAGCTAAGTGGCGTAACGCTGAGGCATTAAACACCTTGATTAATAAACACGGTGTACAAGTGCGGGCATTTCCAGAGGATGTTTTGCAAGCTGCCCGCGACGTAGGAGAAGAAGTGTTAATCGAATTCTCCAAAAGAAATGAAATGACCAGAAAAGTTTATGAGTCGTTTAACGCTGCGCGTAGCAAAATGACGTCATGGTCTTCGCTGTCAACTAGTGCATTTCTGAACGCACGCGAAAACACTTAAACAGATCTTCTTGTTTGCATTGTGATCTCTGTTTCCGTAAAAAATGCTTCCGTTCGATATAAGAACCATGTTCTTTTCGAAAATCTGGACTTGACGTTACCGGCCGGTGAATGGACTTGCCTGCTCGGTCAAAGTGGCATTGGCAAATCCAGTTTATTGCGCTTACTCGCGGGTCTGCTTGCTTCTGACGGCTATGGCGACATTCAATGCAGCGATAGTCAAAATCTCGAAAGTCGCGTGGCATACATGGCGCAAACCGACTTGCTCATGCCCTGGTTATCGGTTTTACAGAACGTAACCATCGGCGCAAAACTGCGCGGCAATTTAGACCAACACGACATCGAAAAAGCGAAAATATTGCTGGATAAAGTAGGCTTGGCACAAGACAGCAATCGCTATCCGTCAGCGTTATCCGGTGGCATGCGCCAACGCGTCGCATTGGCGCGCACAATGTTCGAAGACAAACCGGCTATTTTAATGGACGAACCATTTTCCGCATTGGACGCAATTACACGGCATCGCTTGCAGGCACTCGCGGTAGAACTACTAATAGACAAGACAGTGCTTTTGATTACCCACGATCCGATGGAGGCACTACGACTTGGGCATCACATTCGTATTTTAGGTGGCGACCCCGTACAACTCGGCCCAGCCATCATCCCCCAGGGTAAGCCGCCGCGCCCAGTCGACGACCCACATGTTGTCGAGTTACAACAAGAAGTGTGGCAACAACTCGCCGCTTGAGATTTATCTAATGCAGAGTTCCGACAATGACACGATCACCAACTCGCAGTGGCGATGGCTGGTGCGACCAATTACGCTCGCCATTGGATTCATCGTGCTGTGGCAACTCGTCACCTGGGTAACGCAGGCACCTGTCTATATTCTGCCGGGACCTGGAAAAGTTCTTGATTCCTTATTCAATAACCTGGGATTAATACTCGGACATGCCGGCACCACTGCGTTGGAAATTGTGTTGGGCCTGATAATCGGGACGCTGCTGGGCATAGCCAGCGCATTGTGTTTGACTTATTTTCAACCTGCCCGACACTGGCTGTTACCCGTGTTGGTTGTGAGCCAGTCATTGCCCGTATTTGCCTTAGCACCGGTTCTGGTTTTATGGTTTGGTTACGGACTCGCATCGAAAGTCGCGATGGCCGTGCTCATTATCTATTTTCCTGTTGCAGCAGCGTGTTATGACGGTCTGCGACATACCAATGCGGGCTGGCTTGATCTCGCGCGCACCATGAACGCATCCAAGATTGCAACCTTGCGACAAATACGATTTCCCGCTGCCTTACCGGCACTCGCTTCCGGCTTACGAGTGGCTGCGGCTGTTGCACCCATTGGTGCAATCGTCGGCGAATGGGTAGGTTCCAGTCGCGGACTGGGATACTTAATGTTACATGCCAATGGACGTATGCAGATCGACCTAATGTTCGCCGCCTTATTTGTACTGGCGCTGTTAGCAATCAGCATTTATTTTTTAATTAATCGGATACTCACACGCCTGCTATTTTGGCTACCGGAAACACTTTCATTTACCGACTAGGAGTTATTAATGATTCTCAGAAGCATCATAGCAGGCATTGCCGTTACGCTGTTAAGTAGCACTGCATGCATCGCAGCGGACAAACTAACTGTCATGCTCGACTGGTTTGTAAATCCCGATCACGGGCCGCTCATAGTTGCACAACAAAACGGATATTTTGAAGATCTTGATCTTGAAGTGGAATTGATTGCACCAGCCGACCCGAACGATCCACCTAAACTTGTTGCAGCAGGCAAAGCCGACATCGCCGTATCTTATCAACCGCAACTACATTTACATGTCGACCAAGAATTACCGCTTACGCGAATCGGCACTCTAGTGGCGACGCCTTTAAACAGTCTTGTGGTGTTGGAGGATAGCCCGATTCGATCCATCGCCGACCTGAAAGATAAAAAAGTCGGTTTCTCTGTAGGCGGGTTTGAAGATGCGTTACTCAACGGCATGCTTAAAAAACACGGATTGTCCGTTTCTGATGTTGAACTCATCAATGTCAACTTTTCCTTGTCTCCCTCTCTCATTTCCGGACAGGTAGATGCAATTATCGGCGCATTCCGGAATTTCGAATTGAATCAAATGGATATTGTTGGCAAACCTGGCCGCGCGTTCTATATTGAAGAGGAAGGCGTGCCTGCTTATGACGAATTAATATTTGTTGCGAACAATGAGAGCTTGACCAATCCCGCATTACCGAGATTTTTATCAGCCATCGAACAAGCTACACAATTTATGATGAACCATCCGAACGAAGCATGGGAATCGTTTATCGCGCATGACAATGCGTTGGATGATGAACTAAATAAACGGGCTTGGCGCGATACCTTACCCCGTTTTGCCCTACGCACCGCCGCGTTAGACACCGGTCGCTACGAACGATTTTCCGGTTTTTTACTCGACCAGGGATTGATAAAAGAAATTCGGGAAGTTTCGAGTTACGCCAAGGAACTCACCGTACAATAGTTCTAATTTTAAGTTTCACCGCTTGTGACTAAACAGCCATTCGGTGCAACGCGTTGCCCAACACAAAACCAATGACACCAACGAATAAAACCGCTAGGTTTTTATTAATCACAAGCTACAAATAACCACCTAACTAATGTATCGCAACCGAATATCATTTAGGTCAATTGGCATTACTGCGACGCTGGATTCTCGAAGAAAACGTAGAATGTTGAGTAGTCACTGATTTCAAAATATACCTTTTCCTCCCCGCTATCGACTTCGAAATTCAGATTTTCATCCAACACGCCGTAGCCGAAGCGATAAGGTCGTGGAATATTATCGCTGGTACCGATGGCAGTAGACAGTTTGTCGATTTTCATAAATCTTTTGACCAATTTTTCTCCAGCGTATATTTCTAGCACACCATTTGTGCCGGTCCAGTTTTGCACTGCGCGTCCGAATTTGTTTTGCACCTCCTGGGTACAACCGATTAACAGAAATGGCAATAATAAAATTAATAACTTTTTCATGATTTACTCCTTGAGTTTATATTCGACTATCATTCGTCGCTGTCATCAACATCAAGTTGACCGGTAACTCGCCGGCGAATATGAGACCAGGATATACCCGCCGCGAGTACGCCGGACAAACCGCCCAATACCAGATAAGAAATTGTTCGCACGCTACCTGCGACTATCCATCCCCAGTCGACCACCAACCACAATAACATGGTAAAAAATGCAATAGCGAGGATGGTGCCAATTGCACCGAGGGATCGGAACGTTGCGCGTAGAAAGATCGACCAGGCAATGATAAGAATCACACCGATAAATCCTTTTAGTACAGTGAATGTAGCAACGTCTTCCGCTAACGGTTTCAACGCCCAGTAAAAATACGAGTAGGGTTTTTCCGGATTATAGGTTGCGAACACAAGAACCAGCGCTGCGAGTAATCGCATCACAAAACCCGCAAAATTAAATTGTTTTACTGCCAAATTTAACCTCCAAAAAATTACTCATACATGCAGAAAAACGTCATGAGCGAAGAGAATACAAGGCGAACCGTCGCGAGAAAGCGGAGTTTACACGCAGTAATCGTGCATTTCGAGCGACCGATCAACACAGTATTATCAAGCGTAATAGTTTTTCTAGTTCACCCATACGCGTGCATTACGAAACATACGTAACCAAGGGCCATCATCGCCCCACTCCGCCGGGTGCCAGGAATTCGTCGCCGAGCGGCATACTCTTTCCGGGTGCGGCATCATAATGGTAACCCGGCCATCGTCATTAGTTAAACCGGCAATCCCCTGTGGTGAGCCATTTGGATTGTAAGGGTAAATTTGCGTGGTCTTACCGTAATTATCCACAAACTGCATTGTAACCAGCTTGTCCTGAACTAATACTGAAATATCATCCTCATTGCTAAACTCCGCTAAGCCCTCGCCATGGGCGACAACGACGGGGAAACGCGATTCGGTCATGCCGTCGAAAAACAAAGAACGATTTTCCGGGATAGACATCATTACCAAACGACCTTCAAATTGCGCGGATTGATTGCGAACAAACTTTGGCCAATGTTTCGTTCCCGGGATAATTTCGCGCAGAGCGGCCAGCATCTGACAACCATTGCAAACGCCCAGCGCAAACCCATCATTGCGATCAAAAAACGTCGCAAACTGATCACGTAGCAAGTTGTTAAAAAGAATTGATTTGGCCCAGCCCTGTCCGGCACCTAAAACATCGCCAAACGAAAACCCGCCACAAGCGACCAGGCCATTGAAATCTTCAAGCTTTGCTTCACTCGCTTGAATATCGCTCATGGTGACATCAATCGCGGAAAAGCCCGCGCGATGAAAAGCATGCGCCATTTCGATATGGCCGTTTACACCTTGTTCACGCAATATCGCGACGCGAGGTTTGACTCCGATCCCAATTAAAGGTGCGGCAACGTCCTCTGCTGGATCAAACGTCAGCCTGGCATGAAGACCCGGATTGTTGGTATCGGATATGGCATCGTATTGCTGCTGCGCACACTCCGGGTTATCGCGCAGTGATTGCATGCGCCATGTTGTTTCAGACCACATACGATGCAAGGTCGCGCGTGAATTCGCATAGACTTCTTTTTCATTGTGAGTGAAAGCAACCCTGTCCTCACCATCAACACTACCCAAAACGGTTACCAGATCACCCAATCCCGCACCATCAAATTGCCGCATTACCTGATCGCGTTCATCGCAACGTATTTGAATCACCACGCCTAACTCCTCGCTAAAAAGCGAGGTCACAACATCATTACCAAGTTTATCCAGGCAGACGCTGATACCGGCACGACCCGCAAAAGCCATTTCACATACCGTGACAAACAAACCGCCGTCCGAACGATCGTGATAGGCAAGTAAACAGTTGTCGCGATTCAATGATTGAATTGTTTTGAAAAACTCGCGTAGTTGCGCTGCATCCACATCGGGCGTTTCATCACCTGTCTGAGCGTAAACCTGCGCTAAGACCGACCCGCCCATTCGGTTCTTTTTTTCGCCAAGATCAATCAGCAACAACTCGGTAGGTTCATCCAATCGTTTTAATTGCGGTGTTAACGTTTTTCTGACATCCGCAACCGGTGCAAACGCAGTAATTACCAGAGACAATGGCGCGGTCACCGCCTTTTCTTCGCCGCCCTCCTGCCAACGGGTTTGCATAGACATGGAATCCTTACCCACGGGGATTGCAACACCCAGCTTTGGACAAAAGCCCAAGCCGATGGCTTCGACCGTGTCGTACAACGCGGCGTCCGCACCGGGATAACCTGCAGGCACCATCCAATTGGCCGAGAGTTTTATTTGTTCTATAGAATCAATTTGTGCCGCCGCGATATTAGTAATAGCTTCACTAATTGCCATGCGCCCACTGGCCGGGGCATCGACTAAGGCTAACGGAGACCGTTCGCCCATCGCCATGGCTTCGCCGCAAAATGTTTCATAGCCTGCGAGAGTGACCGCAACATCCGCTACCGGCACTTGCCACGGCCCCACCATGGGATCGCGGTGAACCAGACCGGTGACACTGCGATCACCAATGGTGATTAAAAACGTTTTATCCGCAACACCCGGTAAATGTAATATGCGCTCGACTGCATCTGCCACATCAATTGCAGACGTATCGAATTTACGCGGATAAACTCGCTTACGCTGAACATCCCGCTCCATTTTAGGCGGCTTACCAAACAACAGACCCATACTGAGATCGATTGGCGCATCGTAACGCTGTTGTAGTTTTTCATCATTCGATGCATTCGCAAAGTTATCGTCTTGCAAAAGGAGTTGTTGATCTTCGGTTGCCGTCCCAACCACGGAATACAAACAGCGTTCGCGCTCACAAATCTTCTTGAATGCATCCAGGTTATCTTGCGCAATAGCCAACACATAACGTTCTTGTGCTTCGTTACACCAGATCTGCATCGGACTCATGCCGGGATCGTCGGACAGTACCGCACGCAGATCAAAATACGCACCGCTGTCAGCATCGTGCACCAACTCGGGTAAAGCATTGGACAAACCGCCCGCGCCGACATCATGTATGGAAAGAATCGGATTGGCATCGCCCAACGCCCAGCAACGGTCAATAACTTCCTGAGCGCGTCGTTGCATTTCAGGGTTGCTGCGTTGTACGGATGCAAAATCCAAATACTCACTGCTCGCACCCGTGGCCATACTGGACGCCGCGCCCCCACCCAGACCAATCAACATGGCGGGGCCACCCAGGACAACTATCGCCGCTCCGGGAGGAATATTGTTTTTACCGATATGGGATTCGCGAATATTACCCAGTCCACCCGCAACCATGATGGGTTTGTGATAACCACGCACACCGTCACCATCGACATACTGCTCAAAGGTTCGAAAATAACCGCCAATGCTCGGGCGTCCGAATTCATTATTGAAAGATGCGCCACCAACCGGGCCTTCGAGCATGATTTGCAATGGACTGGCAATTCGCTCTGGCTTCGCTTCGCTGTCTTCCCATGGTTGCAATGCCCCGGGAATGCGCAGATTGGAAACGGAAAATCCCGTTATCCCGGCTTTGGGCTTGGCACCACGCCCCGTCGCACCTTCATCGCGAATCTCACCACCTGATCCGGTGGCCGCACCCGGAAACGGCGATATGGCGGTCGGATGATTATGCGTTTCAACTTTCGCGACAATGTGCACTGGTTCCTCGCATGTTTGATATTCGCGCGTTGTAGCATTAGCGAAAAAACGACCTCTGCCTACACCCTCAATCACCGCCGCGTTATCGTTATAAGCAACCAGAGTACCGGCAGGATGCTGCTTATGGGTTTCGCGAATCATGCCAAAAAGCGAATGCGATTTAGCATCGCAATCAATTATCCAATCCGCATTGAATATCTTGTGTCGGCAATGTTCGGAGTTAACCTGCGCAAACATCATTAACTCAACGTCGGTGGGATTACGTCCGAGTTTTTGAAATTGATCGACCAGATAGTCGATTTCATCATCCGACAAAGCAAACCCAAATTCGCTGTTGGCTTGTTCCAGCGCCTGGCAACCGCCTTGCATCACATCGACACATTGCAAAGGCTTCGGTGATGCGGGTTGAAATAATCGTGCAAGACCGGATGATTCGTGCAACACGCTTTCGGTCATTGCATCGTACAGCAATACAGCGACATTCAACCCGTCTTGCGATTTTTCACTCGATCCGCGTTTAAAACACCAGGCTATGCCACGTTCGACGCGCTTAACCTGAGTCAACCCGCAACGATGAATAATATTTGTAGCCTTGGTTGACCAGGGTGAGATAGTGCCGATACGAGGGACAACTAATAGCCTGTCGTCTTGCGCGCCATCTTTTGAATCGGCAACATCGAGCAGTTGCCTAAGAATAGAGCAGTGATGCTCCTCAAACGGCGAATCCAGATGAATGAAATAACGATATGCCGCGTGCACGTCTATAATGTTCGAATCCACGCTCTGGACACGATCAAGAATTGCTTTCTTTCGAAACCGGGACAATGCGCTGGCGCCGGTTAGCACCAAGACTTCACCGCTTTCGCTCAACGCGCAATTTTTTCCAGCAATTTTTTTGAATGCAACTAAAAAGAATCTCTAGTCCAAGCCCTGTCGCCCTGGTTGCATAAGGCTTTTTAACCTGCCGCCTGCAAATGTGGCATCTCCATACCTAAGCGCAAGGCAATTTCTTCGTAGGATTCCACAACATCACCCATGCCACGACGGAAACGATCTTTATCCAGCTTTTTTCGAGTTTCCTTGTCCCACACGCGGCAACCATCCGGCGTGAACTCATCGCCCAATAAAATATCGCCGTCGTAGCGACCAAATTCAAGTTTGAAGTCAACCAACAACATATTCGCGTCGGCGAATAGGTTTTTCAATACCTCATTCACCGCGAACGTTTGCTCTTTCATGGCTTCGACTTCTTCTGCTCTGGCCCAACCAAAAGAGCGAATGTGATATTCGTTAATCATCGGGTCATGCAAGGGATCGTTTTTAAGAAAGAATTCGAATGTAGGCGGATCGAGATCGATACCCTCTTCCACACCAAGTCGTTTACAGATTGAACCCGCGGCAATATTCCTAACTACGCATTCCACCGGAATCATATCCAGTCGTTTAACTACGGATTCGTTTTTCGACAGTTCTTTTTCGAAATGGGTCTTGATACCCGCCTGCTCCAGTTTTTGCATAATGAACGCATTAAACTGATTATTCACCATTCCCTTGCGATCCAGTTGCTCGACTTTTTCGCCATCGAACGCGGAAGTATCATCACGAAAATGCAGAACTAAACGCTTAGGGTCGTCAGTCAGGTAAACCGATTTCGCTTTGCCGGAATAAAGTTGTTCGCCTTGTTGCATAAAATTTAACTAAATTAAAGTGAAAGGGTTAGATAACACCGGCATGACGCATGGCATCACGCACCGGCTCGTGGAATTGTCCGGACAACGGGATCAGGGGTAAACGAATACCGCCATCAATCAAGCCCATATCTTGAAGCGCCCATTTACTGGGGGTTGGATTCGATTCCAAAAACAGTGCTTTGTGCAACGGAATCAGTTTATCGTTGGCAGCCTTCGCCGCAGTCGCGTCACCCGCTACGGCGGCAGAGCACATTTCGTGCATCAAATTGGGTGCAACATTAGCGGTAACGGAAATCGTACCCTTACCACCGGCCAACATGAGTTCCATCGCGGTGCCGTCTTCGCCGGACACCACCATAAAATCGTCGCCACAACGTTGAATCAGATCGACGCCACGCGCAACGTCATTGGTCGCGTCTTTGATACCGATAATATTGGGAATTTTTGACAAACGCTCGGTGATGTCATTCTGCATATCGCAACTGGTACGACCGGGCACATTGTATAGAATCTGATTTATCGGTACGGCTTCAGCGATAGTTTTGAAATGTTGGTACAAACCTTCCTGGGTAGGTTTATTGTAGTAAGGCACGACGATAAGACATGCATCAGCACCAAGCTTATGCGCTTCCTGGGTTAACTCGATGGCTTCGCTGGTAGAATTCGCGCCGCTACCGGCAATAACAGGGATGCGCTTGTTCACAAAAGCAATGGTTTTTTCCACCACCTGCATGTGTTCGGTCGGATTCAACGTCGCCGACTCGCCGGTAGTGCCGACGGACACAATTGCGTCGGTCCCGTTTTCAATATGAAACTCGACCAGACGCGCCAATGCGTCATCATCAACGGAGCCATCTTCGTGCATGGGAGTCACAATAGCGACCATGCTGCCTGTATACATTTCTAACCTCTCGGAGGAAAACCACATTTGCAATAGAGTCAGCGATGGTACCTGCGGCGCCACTCGCTTTACAAGATAATGGCCAGGAAAAGCTCTCTCGCCACAAAATTATTCCGCGATTACATCGAATCTGATCGAGTCCGCAGTGTAAAAAATCAGCCCGACTTACGAGATCACATTAACAACCCGACCTAATTTGCTGCCGGGTCTATATCTTGTATTTCGGGCCATATTTTACCCCAAGATATAGGGTTGACGCTTGCTTTTTTCGGCCCTAGGATAGCACCCGGCCTAACCTCTAACTTTCTGCTTACAAACCGGGAGATCGTATATGCACTGTCGTTGTTGCCGCTCGTTAATGATTCAAGTTCGCAGTCAAAGTAATTCGTCCAGCCGTCAGGAATGGCATGAATGCCCGGTCTGTCATCGCGTCAGCATGTCCTCTATGCCGCAACGGCAAATGGAAATGCCAACAAGCCGGCAAAACGTTACATCAAGCAACAGCAGCTACCGTCGCGCGGTATAGCCTTACAACCAAACTATCTTCAAGGCGGTATACCCGCCATGCCGGTGTATTGCTACACTGCCAGATCGTGCATCTGTTGATCAACTTCGCATGGAACAAAGCATGGGCAACCGCTTGTCAAAAATCTATACGCGTACTGGCGACCAGGGCACCACCGGTCTGGGTGACGGTACGCGATTAGAGAAAGACGACCCTCGCGTTGAAGCAATGGGCGCTGTCGATGAACTCAACAGCGTGATTGGAATCCTGATGACGGAAACATTACCTGACGAAATCGGCGATTGCCTGCACGATGTGCAACACACTTTGTTCGATATCGGCGGTGAACTGAGCATGCCCGGTTTTTCCATGGTGGATGCGGATAAAACGACTGCGCTTGAAACGATTCTGGACAAACTCAACCATGACCTGGAGCCGTTAAAGGAATTCATTTTGCCGGGTGGAACCAAGGCTGCCGGTTATTGCCATCTGGCGCGCAGTATTTGCCGTCGTGCTGAACGCCGCGTGTTTACATTGTCAAAAACGGGCGATGCCTCAGAGAATTCACGCAGCTATTTGAATCGGTTGTCCGACCTGCTGTTTGTCATGGCGCGCAGCGTGAATAAATCCGCCGGAGAACCAGACGTGCTGTGGAAACATGAACGAAAGCCACGCAAAAAGGATGTGAGATAACGCTAGAGAGCGGCTCTATACACCGCCCAATCAAAACACGGCCCCGGATCGGTTTTACGTCCCGGCGCAATGTCACTGTGGCCAAACAAACAGTCAGTTGAAAGATTAGGGAATGTCTTAAACAGACAGCGCGTTAAGTCTACCAAAGCGTTGTACTGGGATTGATCAAAGCTTTTTTCGTCACAACCCTCCAACTCGATACCTATGGAAAAATCGTTGACCTGTGTTCGCCCAAGACATGACGATTCGCCGGCGTGCCAGGCGCGTTGGGTTACGGGTACAAATTGCACGATCTCGCCGTCACGGCGAATTAGAAAATGGGCGGAAACTTCGAGATCGCATATTTCTGTAAAGTACGGATGTTGTGTTGCGTCCAGCGAATTACAAAATAGTTGCTCTATTTCCACACCACCAAAACAACCGGGGGGTAAACTGATAGCATGAATAATAATGACATCCACCGCACAGTTTGCCGGACGCTCATCGTAGTTGGGCGAGGCGACATAACTAACACCTTGCAACAATCCGGTGACTGGATCGATTACAAACTTACTGTCATCTGAAGTTTTCATAAAGCAACGTATAACACAGGACACTCCCGCAATAAAACACAGTGAACGCATCTAACGACAAATCATTCAGTGGCGTAATGTTTGCATTAAGCGCTTACGGGTTTTGGGCGTTCGTTCCGATTTATTGGAAAGCCGTAGGGCATGTTTCTTCGCCCGAGATGTTGGCCCATCGTGTTGTGTGGTCGGTACCCGTCCTTATAATATTGCTAGTTCTAACCCGGCAATTTGATGAGGCCGTGGCAGCTTTGCGTAATCCGCAATCGCGGCTGTTGCTTATTCTCACTGGCGTGTTACTCAGCGCGAACTGGTTGATTTTTATCTGGGCAATACAGGTTGATCGAGTACTGGAGGTCAGTCTGGGCTACTACATCAATCCGCTCATTAACGTAGTTCTGGGAATCGTGGTGCTGCACGAGCGTTTGCGACGATGGCAAATCGCCGCCGTGGTATTAGCCGCGGCCGGCGTTGCCTACCAAACCCTGCAATTGGGCAGCGTGCCCTGGGTGTCATTAACCCTGGCTTCCCTGTTTGGGGTCTACGCCTTATTACGCAAGCAAATCGATGTCGCGTCATTACCCGGTTCGATGGTCGAAACCATATTCATGCTCCCATTCGGCGCTGTCTATTTAGTGTGGCTGTATTTCGACGGCACACTGGCATTTGGACACATCGACACCAGAACCGATTGGCTGGCGGCTCTCGCTGGCCTGATAACGGTTATTCCCTTGTGGTGGGTAATTATCGCTTCCAAACGAATAAACTATGCGACTTTGGGAATTTGCCAGTATCTCGCGCCAAGCGGGCATTTTCTGCTCGCGGTGTTGGTGTACAAAGAACCTTTTGGATCGCATCAACTCATCACATTTGCCTGCATCTGGGCAGCGTTGATTATTTACACGGTCGATTCGATTGTGGATGCACGTCGAAACCCCGCACCGGCTTGACGAACCGAATATACTTGATCAAGTTACTGCACTGAAAAGAATAGCGAAAAACAATGAACATAGACCCCCAACGCTGGCAATTCTGGATCGACCGGGGCGGTACATTTACCGATGTTGTGGCACGCACGCCAACCGGTGAGTTAATGACATGCAAATTATTATCGGACAACCCGGAGCAATATCGTGACGCCGCGCTGCAGGGTATTCGCACGGCTTTAAACACGCCATCTGGCGACGCCATACCCGCGGAACAAATCGAAGCGGTAAAAATGGGCACTACCGTCGCGACTAATGCGTTGCTGGAGCGCACGGGTGATCGCACGGTATTGGTCATCACACGTGGATTTCGCGATGCGCTGCGCATTGGATATCAAAATCGTCCTGATATTTTCGCCCGTCACATCGTACTGCCAGAGTTACTTTACGAAAATGTGATTGAAGTCGACGAGCGCTACAACGCCAAAGGCGAAAAATTGGTCGCGGTCGACATCGAATCCGCACGCAAAGAATTGGAAACGGCGTATGAAAACGGCATCCGCTCATGCGCGATAGTATTCATGCATGGATACCGTTATCAGGATCACGAAAAAACCGTCGCGGCCATAGCACGGGAAATTGGTTACACGCAGGTTTCCATATCCCACGAAGTCAGTCCGCTAATCAAACTGGTCAGCCGTGGCGATACTACGGTGGTTGACGCCTACCTCTCACCGATCCTGCGACGCTATGTCGACCAAGTCGCCAGCGAGATACAGGGCGCACGTTTGATGTTCATGCAATCCAACGGCGGGCTGACAGATGCGCTTTTGTTTAAAGGCAAGGACAGCATATTGTCCGGCCCGGCGGGCGGTATAGTTGGCGCAGTGGAAACCGCGGCCATGGCGGGTTTCGACAAAATCATCGGTTTTGATATGGGCGGAACCTCAACCGATGTGACGCACTACGCGGGTGAATACGAACGCGCATTTGATACGTTAGTCGCGGGCGTGCGAATGCGTGTTCCCATCATGCGAATTCATACTGTTGCCGCGGGTGGCGGCTCCATCTTAAAGTTCGACGGTTTACGTTATCGTGTCGGCCCGGATTCAGCTGGCGCCAATCCCGGCCCGTCCTCGTATCGACGCGGAGGACCGCTTACCGTGACAGACTGCAACGTCATGCTGGGAAAATTGCAACCCGATCTCTTTCCCGAAATTTTTGGAGCAAACGGTGACCAACCACTGGATTACGATGCGGTAAGGCAACGCTTCGATTTCATGGCGGATGAGATTTGCAAATCAATTGGTGAACGACCCGGTGTGCACGACGTCGCGGAAGGTTATTTGAAAATCGCCGTAGAAAATATGGCTAACGCGATTAAAAAAATATCCGTGCAACGCGGCTACGATGTCACCGAATATACATTGTGTTGTTTTGGTGGTGCTGGTGGACAACACGCGTGTCTGGTGGCTGATGCTTTGGGTATGAAAACCGTATTCATTCACCCATTAGCCGGCGTATTGTCCGCTTATGGAATGGGACTGGCGGACATACGCGCGATGCGCGAACAATCCGTCGAGTTACGTCTCGACGAATCCGCTGTCGACGTTATCAAAAACAACTTCGCCGCATTAAAACAACAAACCCGTGACGAAATTCTCAACCAGGGTATTAACGACGATTCGATTTTCCTGTATCGCCGTGTTCATATTCGTTATGACGGCACCGACTCCGCATTGATCATCGATGCCGGGGCATTAGAAGACATGGTGCTACAGTTTGAAAACACCTATCGAGAACGCTTTGGCTTTGTCATGCAAGGCAAAGCGCTGATCATTGAAGCCATTTCAGTCGAAGCCGTCGGCAAGACCGCTGACGTTACCCAAGAAACAATAGAGGTTAGCCCAAGTAACGGAACACTGAAACCCATAACGACTGTCGATTTATTTTCCGCCGGCCAATCGCACTCAGCGCCCGCTTATGATCGGGATACATTGCAAGCCGACGATCAGATTAACGGCCCTGCAATCATTATCGAACAAAATGCCACAACCATTGTGGAACCTGGTTGGCAGGCAACGGTCAGCACGCAAAATCATCTCATGCTAAAACGCGTTGTTCCCTTACCCAAACGCCAGGTCATCGGCACTGACGCGGATCCCATCATGCTAGAAGTGTTCAACAACTTGTTTATGTCCATCGCCGAACAAATGGGCGCGGCATTGGAGAACACCGCCTATTCCGTCAACATAAAGGAACGTCTGGATTTTTCCTGCGCGATATTCGATACCGAAGGCCAACTCATCGCCAATGCGCCGCACATGCCAGTGCACTTGGGTTCCATGGGCGAGTCCGTGCGCACCATCATTGCCAACCGCACCGACTCGATGCAACGCGGCGATGTATATGTTCTGAACAATCCTTACAACGGTGGCACCCATTTACCTGATGTCACGGTCATCACACCAGTATTCGATACTGAAAGCGAAGAGTTGTTATTCTTCGTTGCCTCGCGTGGGCATCACGCGGACATCGGCGGTATCACACCCGGCTCCATGCCACCCGACAGCCATCGCATCGACGAAGAAGGTGTGCTCATCGATAATTTTATGCTGGTCGATAAAGGACAATTCTGTGAAAAGGAAATCTCAGAGCTATTATCTTCGGGTAAGTACCCGGCACGAAATATTCAACAAAATATTGCTGACTTGAAAGCGCAAATCGCCGCCAATGAAAAAGGTGTGCAGGAATTACGCAAAATGTGCGAACACTTCGGACTGGATGTGGTGAAAGCCTACATGGGGCATGTACAGGACAATGCCGAAGGCGCAGTTAAGCGGGTGCTCGGTGCATTAAAAGACGGTCACTTCCGTTACCCAATGGACGACGGTAGCCATATCGAAGTGACCATATCGATCAATCATGAAAACGAAACAGCGGTGATCGACTTCACCGGCACATCACCGCAACAAGAAAGCAACTTTAATGCACCTTCCGCGGTAGCACGCGCTGCGGTGTTGTACGTTTTCCGCACATTGGTGGATGACGATATCCCGATGAACGAAGGTTGTTTAAAACCGTTGAAAATCATTATTCCTGATGGCTGCATGCTGCGTCCACAATATCCGGCAGCAGTGGTCGCCGGTAACGTTGAGACTTCTCAGTGTATTACTGACACGCTGTATGGCGCGCTGGGCGTCATGGCAGCCGCGCAAGGCACCATGAACAACTTCACCTTTGGTAATGATCGGCACCAATATTACGAAACGGTGTGTGGTGGCTCCGGTGCCGGGCCGGATTTTCCGGGTTGTGATGCCGTGCATACACACATGACCAATTCGCGTTTAACCGATCCTGAAATTCTGGAATGGCGGTTTCCGGTTTTGCTGGAAGATTTTGCCATTCGCCGTGACAGCGGCGGCAACGGAAAATTTAAAGGCGGTGATGGCACCACCCGCCGCATGCGATTTCTTGAGCCTATGACCGCCGCGATTCTCTCCGGTCATCGCAAGGTGGCGCCTTACGGATTAAATGGCGGCGAGAATGGTGATACCGGGCGCAATTGGATCGAACGAACCGATGGTGGCTCTGAGAAACTGAGTGGTACCGACAAAACCGAGATGCAATCTGGTGATGTTTTTGTTATCGAAACACCCGGCGGTGGTGGGTTTGGTGAATAGAACACAGTCATGTTGGAAGCACGAGACACCCCTGATGAAGAAGCTCTTGCAAACTGAAACCACGCGGAAACACTGATTTGGGCAATTACACACATGAATTGTGTGATGCACCTCACAGCCTTTGACAATCATTGCAAATACAATAAACGCTCTTCTTCTCAGTGAGTTAGGGGGCGATCTAGGAAAGCGTAGTCAAGCGGTCTGGGGGGATTGCTTAAACTATTCGCTCTTTTTGAGGGTGTGCCAAAACCCCGCCGTAAGGCGGGGTTTTAATTTGTAATCCTCGTCTCCTCTCAGAATGCACACGCTTATAACAGTTAACGCTTGCGCCGTTATAATGGTGTAGTCCGGGAACTTTCAAATCGAGACGAATGAATACGCTTGGAATTGAGGAACTTGACTACCAGCAAACCCCGCTAGGTGCAATTAACCTAAGACGTCGATCTGAACCCAGACTCAACGGAGAAATTCTTTATGAAGTAAAACTTGGCGATGAGTTTCTTATGTCCAGTCTGTTTACCGAGGCTGAGGTTCAACTGGCAAGAATGGGACTCGCCAATCTTACAGGTGATGACGGTAATTGCGAACAGAAACTGGATATTGTTGTGGGCGGATTGGGATTAGGTTACACAGCTGCTACAGTATTGGAAAATCCACTGGTTAGATCGCTTCTGGTTATTGAAGTGATGAAACCCGTTATCGACTGGCATCGCCGCGGACTCGTACCACTCGGCAATGAATTAACTTCGGACCTTCGTTGCACCCTGATTGAAGCTGACTTCTTTGAAGTTGCGTCATCAAACTGCGCTGGATTTGATCAATCAGGACCTGGCCGATTAGCTCACGCAATATTGCTGGATATTGATCATTCGCCGAGTCATTGGCTTAACGCAAGCAACAGTAATTTCTATACGGAATCGGGGCTACGAAGCTTGTCCGAGAAACTCCACCCTGGTGGAGTTTTTGGATTGTGGTCAAACGACCCACCCGAGTTTAAATTTTCCCGATTACTTGAGACCATTTTTCGATCTGCTGAAGCGCATATCATTACATTTCCAAATCCGTACACTAATAGCACTTCGACAAATACAATTTACCTGGCCCAAAAAGAAGTAGCACCACGCCCAGGAATGTGATCTAAATTCTGGTTACAATTTTTCCGTTGTGCGCAATCCCATACCCCAAAAATCAGCCTCCAGACGAGTCGCGACCTCAAAGGTTTTCAGGAGTTCGGGCCAACGTGGTGAATCTATACAGTTCGATCCGGTGAATCGACTCGCGACGTTTTCCAGCAGAACCCCAACTCTGTCACGTGCCACTTGATAGTCTGAACCTGCATAGGTCTTAATCCAATCGTGATAAGGATGATCGGCTGTTGATCCATTGATGCTCGCAGCCAAGCGGTTTTTAATCTCACCATATCCGAAGACACAGGGTGACAGCGCGACTAACAAATCAAGCAGATCACCCTTCATACCGATGTCGATAACAAAGCGTGTGTAGGCAAGGTTCTCGGGTTCTTCAACTGTCGCGGCCAGTGTGGCTTCGTCGATACCTTCAGCGGCACAGGTTCCAATATGTAATCGCATCTCTTCATCGATCAGCGCATGTACGGTTGCCGCGCAAGTACGCATCTCGTCAATGCGATCAGACTTATACACGGCCAACGCCCATGCCCGCGCAAAGTGTATGAGGAAAATGTAATCCTGTTTCAGGTAATGGAGAAACCCCTGACGTGGCAGCGAGCCATCCCCGAGTTGTTTAACAAATTCGTGCTCGACATAGGCAAACCACGTTTCATTCGCTTGCGAACGTAAAGATTCAAAAACCTGTGAACCGTAGTTGATCAACGTTTGGCTCAGAATTGCACAATCACGTTAGATATCATTTCCGGATTCCATTTCATTGCATCGGGCTACGTTCATCGTGTCACTCTCGCGTGTTGTTGGTAAGGATACAATTCGTCTAGCGCCACTGACTGCCCAGAAGGTGTAACGATACGCGCATTTTCACGGCGCAACTCTCGTGGTTCCCGTGCACCGCAGGAATGCGCGATGACTTCCACTTCATGCACGAGGTTTTCAATATAGTGCGCAACACGATCTGACTTTTCGTTTGCCACCAATCCTTTTTGCAGATCTTCATCATGCGTGGTGATACCTGTAGGGCAGGTATTTTTATTACATTGTAAGGCTTGAATACAACCGAGGGCGAACATATTGCCACGCGCCGATGCCACGAAGTCCGCGCCCACGGCATAGGCCCAGGCCACTTCGACCGGCGTAACCAGTTTCCCCGAAGCAATAACTTTGACATGGTCTTTGAGGTCGTAGCGCTGCAAAGCATCAACTAACAAGGCCAGACTCTCTCGCAATGGCAAACCAACATTATCCATCAACGCCACTTCCTCCGTCGCCGCCGTCTACGGTAATAAAGTCCGGCGCAATTTCAATTCCACGATTCACAATGCGCTCGCACAGTTCATCCAACCAACCGTAACCACCTAATACCGCTTTAAATCCGACCGGTTTGCCGGACACATCGCGCAATCGATTAACAAAATCAATCAAATCGTCCACAGAGTTAATCTCCGCATGACGATTAGGGCTGATCGAATCCTGACCAATTGGAATGCCGCGAATTGCAGCCACCTCTTCAGTTACTTTCGCGCCCGGCAGGATTCCGCCCTTGCCTGGTTTTGCACCCTGACTGAGTTTCAATTCGATCATCTTGACGCGTTCGTGAGCTGCCACATCGCGTAATTTATTATCATCCAGTCGTCCATCAGGTGTGCGCACGCCGTATTTAGCCGTTCCAATTTGAAAAACAATATCGGCGCCACCGGACAAATGATGTGAAGCCAGCCCACCCTCGCCTGTGTTTATCCACGCACCAGCTTTGGCCGCGCCGTGTGACAACGCTTCTACCGCAGGACGCGAAATTGCACCAAAACTCATAGCGGAAACATTGAATAAAGATCGCGTTCTGTACGGGTGTTGAGTGTTGGGGCCGATAGTGAGTTCGGCGGGCGCTATCGCTTCTTCATCACGTACAGGAAACGGGGAATTCACGAATAGAACCGTCCCGACGCGCCGAACATCCCGAGTAGACCCGAAAGCCATTGTGTTGTTAAGGTTTTTCGCCGCCCGATATGCCCAGGAACGCTCTGCACGGTTAAACGGTAATTCCTCGCGATCCATGGCGAAAAAGTATTGGCGAAAAAATTCACCCAGATGCTCGAAGAAATAACGGAAGCGGCCAATAACAGGAAAGTTGCGTCGTATGGCATGTTTGGTTTGGGTGACATCAATAACATAAAGCACCACAACAACCAGCACGGTTGCGCCAATGGCGAATACAAACAGTGCTGACATGACCTCCAGAAAGGTAACCAGAAAACCATTTGATCCGTTGAACATTATGATCAGTACCTGCTTAACGTTTCAAACATAACTTATGGTTTTGGTCGATCAAAATTTTTCGCTGCCACGCTTTCGATGTGTATCTGGAAAATCGCGATACAAGGCAAAACTGACGTCTTGCACTTTCGAGTTAACTGCGTGATGAAAACTTTCAACCGGGTCACTTCGTGATGACACGTTTTTGAATGCATCATCTAACTGGGTCAATGTTTCGAATTCCAGCATAATATGAAATTCCGCCAAATGCGCGGGACTCAACCCAAGTTTACGACGTGTAATGCGGTATGCGGATAACTGATCGTTTTGTCTGAGATGATCCAGATACGAGTGGGCGGCGTCTGTGAAATCAGTATCTATTATCCCTGACTTTAAGTTACACCAGATATGGTAGATATTCATTCTGCATGAAGTTCCTCTAGGTCAACGAAAGACGAATCATACCGGGAAATAAAAAAGGCCTGCTACCGTAGTTCGATAGCAGGCCTGAATATAATACCTAGAACCGTTGAACAATTTTAACTAGTCTTCGGCTTTCTTCTCCTTGGTTGCACTATCAGCTTCATCTTCAGAATCCACCGATAACCCACTCGCTGGACCATCAACCAATTGCACATACGCCATAGGCGCTTTGTCTCCCGGTCGATAGCCACATTTCAAAATCCGCAAATAACCGCCTGGGCGATTTTTAAAACGCACGCCTAAATCATCAAAAAGTTTACCCACCATGTCGCGGTCACGTAACCGCGCGAAGGCAAGTCGACGATTAGCCACCGAGGGCGACTTACCCAGGGTAATCAATGGCTCGGCTACCCGGCGTAGCTCTTTCGCCTTGGGCACCGTCGTCTTGATTTGTTCATGGCGAAACAATGAAGCTGTCATATTTCGAAACATCGCAGCACGATGGCTGGAGGTACGATTCAGATGACGGCCTGATTTCTGATGACGCATTACTGGATACCTAGAGAATCACGACGTTCGCTGATACCACTATCGCGTTGCAACGAAGGTGGCGGCCAATTTTCGAGTTTAACGCCCAGAGACAAGCCACGGGTTGCCAAAACATCTTTTATCTCGGTCAAGGATTTCTTGCCCAGATTTGGTGTTTTCAACAATTCAACTTCCGTACGTTGGATTAGGTCACCAATGTAGTAAATATTTTCTGCTTTCAGGCAATTCGCCGAACGCACGGTCAGTTCGAGATCATCGACCGGGCGTAACAGTATCGGGTCGATAGCCGGTTCTTCCCGCGCCGGGGATTCAGCAGCCGACTCTTCCAGATTCACGAACACGGCGATTTGCTCATGCAAAATCGTTGCCGCTCGGCGTACGGACTCTTCAGGGTCGATAGCGCCGTTGGTTTCGATGTCAATGATGAGCTTGTCCAGGTCGGTGCGTTGTTCGACTCGGGCATTTTCGACCGAGTAAGACACGCGTCGAATCGGACTATAGGATGCATCCAGTTGCATGACGCCAATAGCTTTTGTTTCTTCGTCATCTTTGCGCAAATCGGCGACCTGGTAACCACGACCCCGAGTGACTTTCATCTCAATATCAAGCGAGCCTTCTTTAGTCAGGTGGGCAATAACATGATCGGAGTCGACAACTTCAACATCGTGTTCGAGTTCGATATCCGCCGCGGTGACAATACCCGGTCCTTGTTTTCTTAACCGCAAAATCGCTTCTTGACGCGCGTGCATTTTTAAAGCGAGGGTTTTAAGGTTGAGCAATATTTCAATGACGTCTTCCTGCACACCGGTGATAGCGGAGTATTCATGCAACACGCCGTCCATGCGTACCTCCGTTACCGCGCAACCGGGCATGGATGACAACAAGATGCGCCGTAGGGCGTTTCCTAAGGTATAGCCATAACCACGCTCCAGCGGCTCGATGGTAATACGCGCGTTTGTGTCATCCGCCGATGTGACATCGACCAGGCGGGGTTTTAAAAATTCAGTAGTGGG